>Ga0209083_1000009_pt1 | contig 330930 bp, 507 predicted proteins | sample AM7aDNAmetaG_FD_184132 | JGI IMG/M metagenome (GOLD analysis project Ga0209083, IMG submission 184132) | Freshwater microbial communities from Finland to study Microbial Dark Matter (Phase II) - AM7a DNA metaG (SPAdes) (version 3) | ecosystem: Environmental > Aquatic > Freshwater > Lake ...
GTTGGACCAATTGCTGTACTACCCGAACCGGTAAACCCTGTTGGACCAATTGATCCAGTAAAGCCAGTTGGGCCAATTGAACCAGTAAATCCAACCGAACCATCGAAGCCACGTGATCCAGTAAAGCCAACCGAACCAGTAAAACCAATTGAACCAGTAAAACCAATTGAACCAGTAAAGCCGGTTGGCCCAATTACAGTTGAGGCACTGCCTGCAAAGCCGGTTGGACCAATTGAGCCAGTGAAACCACTTGAGCCAATTGAGCCAGTGAAACCAGTTGGACCAATGCTACCAGTAAAACCGGCAACAGTTGATGCACTGCCAGTGAATCCAGTTGGACCGATGCCGCCAATTGAACCAGTGAAACCGGTTGGACCGATACTACCAGTAAAGCCAGACGTGCCAATTGATCCTGTGAAGCCACTTGAGCCAATTGATCCTGTGAAGCCAGACGTACCAATACTTCCAGTGAAGCCACTTGAGCCAATTGATCCTGTGAAGCCAGTTGGACCGATGCTACCAACGAAACCGGTTGAGCCAATTGATCCTGTGAATCCAGATGTGCCAATTGATCCTGTGAATCCAGATGTGCCAATTGATCCTGTGAATCCAGATGTGCCAATTGATCCTATGAATCCAGATGTGCCAATTGAACCAGTAAAGCCAGTTTGTCCAATACTACCAACAAAGCCAACCGAACCCACCGAGCCTGTAAATCCAATCGACCCAACACTTCCACTAAATCCGGTTGGTCCCAGTGCTGTCGAAGCTGAGCCTGTAAAGCCAGCTGGTCCCGATGCTGTACTTGCCGATCCAGTAAACCCAGTTGGTCCAATGCTGCCAACATAACCAGCCGGACCAATCATTGATGTTACTTGCCATGTTGCGCCATCGTAGATTAATTCAACTGTAGTATGGGCAACAGTCAACAATAATGTATCCGATGGGCCACCTTCAAATGTGCCGCCATTTGCCGAAACAATTAGATTATTTGTTTGCCAATTGGCACCATCGGTAATCTGTACATAATTGCCCAAAACAGGCGCAGCTGGAAGGGTGACGGTATACGAACCACCAGTTGTGTCGGCAATAATTCGATCGCCTTCGTTGGCCAATATTGGACCGGTAATACGGAACCATTCGTTTAATGATCCCCGAGATCCGGTGTATCCAACACTACCAGCAAAACCAGTTGGGCCGATGCTACCAGTAAAGCCACCAACAGTGGATGCGCTACCCGTGAAACCAGTTGGTCCAATTGAACCAGTATATCCAAATGATCCAACAAATCCGGCCGCGCCACTGCTACCCGCAAATCCACCCGATCCAGTAAATCCACCGAGCAATGATGGGTCTATCCAGGAGCGTGCGCCCGATGTAAGGCGTAAATTATATAATGTTCCGCTGTTATTGAGAGTTAATGATGGATCATAACTACGATCAATTTGAGCACGGACGAATGTAAAGTTACCAGTGAATAGTACAGTATCTTGTCCGGTGGTTGCTATGTTATATTGCTTAAACGTAGCACCGGTGGGCCATGTTAAATCAAACCAATCTAGGGTGTTTGGATCATTGGAGAGTGTGGCCTGTAAAATAACACGGCCCAAAAATTGATTCAATCCCCATTGAACCGTATACAAACCGCTTCGAGCACTTAGGCTTACACCAACGGCAAACGGTTGACCCACTACATTTAGGTTACCCGCTGTAGTGGAAAGTAAAATTACTGTATTAGACGGCATCTCTTATTCTTCAATTATCTCAATCATCACCGTATCACCGGCTAATTCTTGGACAACCTGTTCCAAATTAGCGAGCACATCTGCACTAACAACCTCGGAATCGTTGGAATTATCTTTGACCAACTTGCTGAATTTAATAACGATGTTGTGTTCGAGTATCTTAGCCAAGGTGTTTCGCTCCCTCTTATTGATGTATTTAGCACAATAGGCAAATACGGTTTGCGATCAAAGAGCCAGAAAAAAGCCGGCATATAGCCGGCTTTATGCGCAAATGGTACGCTATCTAGTGCTAGTTGATCACCATTACTCCGTCCTTAATATCAAACGTGAACACAGTTTTCTTCTTACCCTTCTTGAGCTTTTTATTGAAGAGCAACTTGCTCAATGGTACCTTGATTAGCTTGTCCACTGTTCGGGACATTGGTCTAGCGCCCATCTTGCTGTCATATCCTTCCTTGACCAACAACTCGTATGCAGCATCAGTGAGTTCCACAACCGAGTTTTGAGGTTCAAGTAATTGATTGACCTCGTCAATAAACTTCTTGGCCACTTGCAGAATTTGAACTTGTCCGAGCTTGCTGAACCGCACTACTGCATCAAGTCTATTACGGAACTCGGGCGGGAAAAACTCTTTAGTAGCAGCTTCGTCGTCACCGCGATCTTGGACAGTAAATCCAATGCTATTACGTTCGGACGCTGTGGCACCAAGATTGCTGGTCAAAATAAGGATGATGTTTCGACAATCAACCCGTTTACCGTTGCTGCTAGTAAGCCATCCCGAATCCATAACTTGCAAGAGCAAATTGGACACTGCCGGATCAGCCTTTTCAATTTCGTCTAGGAGCAATACGCTATGTGGATTCTTTTCCAATGCTGAGATTAGCAACCCACCACCAATTTGGCTGTCGTCAAAACCAACATACCCCGGTGGTGCGCCGATCAACTTACTAACAGTGTGCTTCTCCTGATACTCACTCATATCAAAGCGAATAAAATTGAGATGCATTGCTTCGGCTAGACTACGCGCAAGTTCGGTCTTGCCGACGCCAGTTGGGCCCAGGAACAGGAATTGTGCCATCGGTCGCTCGGGATTCTTGAGGCCGGCATGGGCAATATAAATGCGTTCCAATACTTGTTCAATGGCAGCATCCTGTCCAAATACCTTATTGCCGACAGCAATTTCGATTTGGGCCGCTGTAATTTCCTTTGCTTTTTCCTGATTAAATGTCTGGGGAGGAAGCATTGTGACACGCGATAATTCGATGTCGACATGGTTGCCATCGAGTTTCTTCAATCCTTGTAGTCGGCTACGGGTCATTGCAGCATCGAGAATGTCAATTGACTTGTCGGGTTGCTTACGATCCGACACCCACTTAGTCGTTAGCGAAACAATACGATCAATTTCGGCACCAGTCACCGAAACATTATGATGCTTCTCATACTGTGGCAGCAACCCCTTAAGGATGTCCACACACAATGCATGATTTGGTTCTGTGATTGTAACGCGATTGAATCGGCGCATAAACGCACGATCCTTTTCAAATGACTTACGATAGTCTTCCCACGTAGTTGCGGCAATAATCTTGAATAGTCGCCGACTCAATGCAGGCTTGAGCATATTGCTCAGGTCCATACTATTTTGTTGACTGTTGTTCAGCATATGCGCTTCGTCAACAAACAGCACCGCCTTCTTTCGTGTTGATAGTTCACTGACAACTTGCTTGAATCTCTCTTCGAGATCACCGCGATACTTAGTACCGGCCATTAGCGCAGCAATATCCAAACTCCAAACTTCGGAATCCTTGAGTTCGGTGGCCACATCCTTGGCAATAACCTTAAGGGCAAATCCTTCGACAATTGCAGTCTTGCCCACGCCCGGGTCACCAATGAGCAAAGCATTGTGCTTTGAACGTCGGCACAAAATATGTTCCAGTTCGTCAATTTCAATATCTCGTCCAATGCATGGATCGAGTTTACCGGCCTGTGCCTGTGCCGTCATGTTCACACAATACAATTGCAGTGCCTTGGATGCACCCGATTCCTTATCTCCACCAGTCTTGCCAATCTGTGTGGCAATTGACTTCTTTGTAATACCGTGATTCTTAGCTTGAATAACTGTCCACGTATCCTTTTCGGCAAGAATGCTGAGTAGCAAATCTAGGGCACTAATTTCCTTTTGTGCATAAAACAAACCCTGTGCCAATGCTCGTGTCAATACTTGTTCGACGCGCTTTGTTTCGGCTGGGGGCTGTCCTTGCTTCTTGGGAATCTCCGATTCAATAAAATCTTCGAGTTTAGAAATCAAGCCATCATAATCTTGAACAACCTCTTCGATTTGCAAACGAACTTGCGTATTGGAGAGTATGCTTAATAGCAACGTTTCTAAGGTAACGTATTCCGAAGAATACGCCATTGCAATTTTGTTGGCACTGTTTAGGCAGTCCACGCACACATCATCAAATTTTGGATTATTCATATTTTTCTGGCCAAACATAATTGGGTTCAACCAATATGTCTGTTCTAACTCCTTCTTTGTTTAAGAACCCGTACGAGTGTAACACACTTTTGCCGTTGCAATCAACCGCAATATGCCTGCTTTTATCAAATGGATTCATTATCTCTCGACCCCCAAGAACATCTAAGAGGCCAAGTTCCGGCTTCCAAATCAACTTTCCATTTTCAAAAACAAATTTGGTATTGTTTTCAAGATGGATGTCAATTTGTAAATCAACTGTACCATTGGACGTCATTAAATTTCTAACAACTAACGAATGGCTATGACCCCATTCAACATTCCAAATTGGAAAATGCACTTCGGCTTCTTGTTTGGATCCAGTATCATCGCTCCACTGTACAGTCATTGTACGTTCATTTAATGCCTGGACGCAAGTGATTTTCGTTCTAATTCGGTACAACTTTGGAGGACGCTTAACCTCAATAATTTTGGAACAATTTTCTAAAGCGTAATCGTATGCCAGTTTGGCTTCTTTGAATTTTTCGGCGTCGCCACCGCGATCCGGATGGTGTTGGCCAGCGAGCCGTTTCCACGCAGCGTGGATGGCGGTTGTGTCTCTAGTTGGCCGTAAGCCAAGTACCTTCCAATGATCTGTTGTGGGCATTTCGCACGCTATTAATCTTTGTATCTAAAAGTAATACGACCTTTGGTAAGATCATATGGACTCATTTCAAGTCGTACTCTATCGTTTGTTGAAATATTTATGTTGTTGATTCGTATCCTGCCACTTAAATGCGCCAGTATGGTATACGATTGACCTGTGATTTGAACACGGAAAGTGGCGTTGGGTAGGCAGTCGACGACTACGCCGTCGATTACAATTCCTTCTTTAGACATGAAGTTTGACTAGGAGTCTCTTATTGGTTTTGGAATTAGTAAGGAGGAAATTTGATCCTGCCGATTCAACGGTAATGTCCTGACCCATAACCTTGTTCAGCCAATTCACTGCACTTGTTTGGCCCATATTAATTTGAACCTTGTGCTCGTTGAGTTCTTCGTCGGCTGGGTCTTCACTGAGGATAGTCATTCCCAATTCGGAATGTGGCTTCCAATCCTGGAAGAATTGCTGTAACTTGATTCTGTTTTCTTTTACTGACATTGTGTTATATGTAGTACCGTCAAAGAACTCCGACAACTTTTCATAGCGTTCTTCTTCAAGTGACTCCCCATATTGCGATGGATCCTTGGCGATGAACTGTGCCAATTCTTCCTTGGCTGCATTGTGTACTATTTGTCTCTTGCCAACAGTAAATTGCCATTCAACTGTTCCGGTAAGTTTTTCAATCACATCCAACAGATCCATAATGCGATCGGGTAAACGATGATTGCGCTTGATTTCAACGAACACTAGATACTTGCCAGTGGCATCTTCGCCGGTGCTAATGTCGCTATCCAAAATCCACGGACCTTCCTTCTCAAGAAATTGAGATAGGTCGTTTGCCGGTTCTTCGGAATCTACTCTAAACGAAATAACACAAACATCGGCGTTGTCGCCAGCCTTGGCATCAAATATATCAACGCCAAATGTTTGGGCCACTAGCCCTTCGAGATCCAACGGCTTTAAGCTACTCATTGGCTGAAGTTCTCTTCGGTCTCTTCACCGGTAGTACCATTCTTGTCTAGGTCCTGATCATATGCAGTATCGAGATCATCAAGGTCGAGCTTTTCACCACCCATCTCAACATATCCTTGCTGTACTTCTTGTAGCATATAACGAGGAATGTGAATCTCAATGGTCCAAATTGGATGCTTTACTAACTTTGGAAAGAAGGTGCCCGGTTTAAAATCGTCATACTTCTTAACTTGAATTGAACGCTTTAATATGTCCTTACCAACCGTCACCTCAATGCCGTTGCTGATCATTCGGTTGATAAACAATGGATCGGGCGGGAGTTTCTTAGGCCACATAAACTTGGCGGTAACCCAATGCCTTGAGCTAATTGGGCCTTCAACAAGTTCGCCCTTTTCCCAGTTTATGTATGCATACATATCGAGGTTATCGAGCACACGCTCAAAATCACTGAGGATTTCTATTAGGTTGGCGCTCTCATAGATACCCTTGATGTTATCAATTAGGTTCTTAAGCTCGACCCCGTCACTGTCTTTGTTTTCCATATCACAGTTATTTATACAAATCGAACCATAACTCGTACTTTGATCGACATCCGATTAAATATCATTGTGGGAGATTGCTCCCGTGGCTCTTATATTTTAGGAGATCAGACGTTGAAGAAAAGCAGACGGGCTGCTAACAAAGGGCAGCAAAACGTAGCATATGTAGAGAGTAATTTAGTTCATTTAGTACCAGAAACAAAGAAGAAGAATGTAACGCTTACAGCAAGAAACGAAAACCAAGCATATTACATCGACCAATTGGAAAATTGGAACAGGACCATAGTATTCGCCACTGGTCCAGCCGGCACAGGCAAAACCTTATTAGCGGTGCAAGCCGCTGCAAAAGCATTCATAAACCATGATGTTGATAAGATCATTTTGACCCGTCCTGCTGTATCCGTTGATGAAGACCATGGTTTTCTTCCGGGTACACTAGAAGAAAAGATGGATCCTTGGGTCAAACCAATATTCGATGTTCTCCAAGATTATTGGAGCAAGAAGCAGATTGAATACTTCTTCGAACATGGTAAGATCGAAGTAAGTCCATTGGCGTATATGAGGGGACGAACTTTTAAACGCGCTTGGATTGTTGCTGACGAGATGCAGAACGCCACAGCAAACCAGATGAAGATGTTGCTTACTCGCATTGGTGAGGATAGCAAAATGGTTGTAACCGGTGATTTACAGCAAGGTGATCGTATCCATGAAAATGGGCTACGAGACTTTACCAGTAGAGCAAAGGCTTTCAACTCGGCGCATTTGAGCTTTGTAGAGTTCGACCATCAGGATATCGAAAGACATCCGGCAGTGGCAGCAATACTTCAGATTTACGGCGATATCTAAGACTTGTAGACTACAAACTCTTCGATACTGCTGATATTCTGTTGTCCAACAGCCATGATGAGCATGGTGAGCGTATCTTCGTCGGCCACCTGAATGGTTAAGTTCCACCAATCGGAGATGCGGTTATTAACCATTGCCTCAACCCAAAAAAGAGGAATGTGGATGAGATCGTTTTGATAATAGTTTATTAAAACGTCCTTCACACCGGGGTGGGTATCGAATAGTTTATCTTCATTTGCTGCGTACAAGCGGAATCGCCACTTACCATCGGGAAGCCGTTTTACTGTCTTGTACTTTTTGTAATAGCCGGCTTCGGTAACACAATCTTTGAGCAATTGTGCGTGTTCCTCACTTGCAGGCCTTGCTATTTTGCGGACGAGCTGTGGGCATTTCTCCAGCAAAAAAGTTGCTAGATCGTCGGTCATTGAATAAAATGAAAACGTATTGCATTCACTCCGGCCGCGACTAATTAGACCAAACTTCTTTTCGTATTCCAAAAGTCCTTCGCATAGTGTTAGAAAATTTTCAACATCGGATTTGAGTACCTGGCCGGCCTTGCGAATGCGTATCCGGTCATCGATACTCTCAACTTTTTGATCGACAATAAAACGCGAGATGGATTCTATGAATGATGCTTGGTTCCAGTCATGTTCCTTAAAACTACGCTTAATTACCGCAAACCCGAATAATGGGGAATCGACATATACAGCATGACTGTACTTGCCCCAGAGCAAATTCTTCGGTGCAGTAACCTTCGCCTTTTTCATAGTCGACTCAATTCTACCATAAGCGCCGCAAGGTTGACTTCCGGATCGGATACCATCGAATGATTTACTACTGCATCTCGGATTGCCAACAAAGCCAAGTCTTGCTTGTCCTCATCACCCCACAAATCCAGGTTATCGTACAACCAACGGAATAGTTCATCATATTCGTCGGGTTGGATTTGTGAGCATACCAATTTACGTGCTTCACGAATGCGACCACTCTTGAATAGTTCGATCATCTTCAACTTGTAATCGTCGGTACCTTGCGTATCGGCAATTAGTGGCTGTAATTTGCCATGCAAATTATTCTGCTGAAGCTTATTCAGTGCCTTGCGCAAGTCTGGATATGCCACGCGAACATATGCATCGAGAATGTCAAGGTCAAAGTCAACACCTTCTTCGATTAACACAGTAGCGCACCGCGAGGTGAACTCCGTAAGATCAATCTTGTCGATGTGGAATCCTTGACACCTGCTGTGCAGTGCCGGGATAATCTTGTTTGGATAGTTACACGTTAAGATAAACCGTACCGTATCGGCAAAACTCTCCATTAGATTGCGCAATGCAGCCTGTGCCTGTGGAGTCAAAAAGTCCGCCTCGTCCAGCAACACCACCTTCATTGGTCCGAACGGCATTGTAGAACAATAGTTCGTTACCTTATTTCTAAAGTCGTCAACTCTGTTTTCTCGGCTGGCGTTAATCTCGAGAACATCATACGATGAAACTTCGAGGGCATTGATGAGAATCTTGGCCAGCGTAGTCTTGCCGGTGCCAGCGGGCCCACTGAACAATAGATGCGGAATTTGCTTTTCAGCAACCCACTGTTCAATTTGTTCCCTCTGACGAGGGTCTCGGAATACATATCCATCGAGAGTTGACGGGCGCCACTTCTCAACCCACAGATTAGATAGTATCGACATCATCGTCCTTCTTGCTTAGAATAATTGACCCGGTTGCTAGGTCGATATCAATGTTTAGCGTGGTGCCTTCGACCCAGCCGGTTTTTTCGAGCAGCACCGGCGGCAACGTTAGCAATGCATCGCCGGTACCATCGTTGATTTCTTCAATGGTTGTAGTCCAGGTCTTGGGTGCATATTGCTCAATGTAATCCTTTAGGATTTCGTTGATGAGTGCATTTAGCGTAATGTCACGTTCGTGCGCAATCAGCGCAAGTTGGTAAATTACATCTTCGGGTAAATTGATTTCGATTGTTGTCATTTCGTCACTCATACGTCACCTTCCTTTCGGTTTTCGCTGTGCCAAACATTAAACTTACCACCGGGATAGCGAGCTTCAAGTTTGGCAACGTTTGCTGCAATTACATCGTTTGGATCTAAGTTTAATGCACGGCACGCATTGGTCCAGTACCAAATTACGTCGCCGAGTTCCTTCTTGCAAAGAGCAAGTGTCTCCTCATCAAACTTCTTGCCATGAAAGAGAACCTTCTTGGCCACTTCGGAGAATTCACCCGACTCGCCATTCAGTCCCAGTGCGGCTGTAATGAACAGTGGCACGTTGATATCCGGACCGTGGCGCGATTCTTCCTCGCCAACAAACTTTTCATAGTTGGCATCGATCCTATCCAACCGACTCATAAACGTAGTCAGGTCGTTACTTGCATCCGATGTTACGGCTGCAACAAAATCGGTATAGTTAGTCAAAATAGTCTTATCGGTCATGTAAATCTCCCACCTTCAAATATTATAACAGAAAAATCGGACAGTGTCAACGAGTTTTTATGGATTTGCAAATGCTTGAATACACAAAGGTTTCAGCATCGAGCCAACTTTCGAGCAGATTCTTTGTGGTTTGCGCCCATGGGCTAAAGAATAAGCAATTGGTAATGTTCCAATTTTGCTTTTTGGTGACATAAATTTGAACGTCAAACAGCCAGTTGTCACCGTAATAAATTTTTAGCTGCGGCGGAATTTCTAACCAATTCTTTCTATGCACAAAGAACAAACTGCCATATCCAAAATTATGGTCTCCGGGCATCCACGGTTCTAAAGTAATAGCACCGTTGGTAAATGGTGTTTGGTAGAATTCTGGACGTCCGGGGCAAATGCCCGCAAGCCCAACCTCGTCGGTGAGCCATTCATCCATTCTGGTAAACAACTTGAGGTCGACAATCACATCATCATTCATGATGCAAAGTTTATCATACTTTGCTAGACGTGCCCCGAGATTCCAAGCCGGATTAACATAGATGTTTTTTTCGGTTTTGTAAACTCTAACCTTCTCGTGTTGCAATACCGGATGGTCGGGAGTCTTGGTAGTATCGTTGTCGATAATAAAGACCTCTCCAACCTCGGGCACCTTGACTACATCCGCAATGAAGTCAAGGAACGGGGCAAACTTCCACATCGTTGGGACGATGATCGAAATCATTAAGCAATCCGTTCGAGTACAGTAAAGCCGTGATTCTCAATCGTGTGACTCTTAACCTTCCATTCGGGATGGGCGGCCAAGAAGTGGAGGATTGCTGGCAACAGTTCGAGCCCAAACGGATCATGTGTATCGTGGAATGCTAGATACTTTCTTACATTACCGTGGTGGCGTGCAAGTTCCTGACTGAGCTGTGCATATGTGTGATCGGTATCAATAAACAACATATCGGTCGGCTCAATGTCCATAACCAGTGTATTACCAAATTGGTAAACCATGTTGCGTCCGGCACCTTGTGCAGCAATAGTAAACAGGTGTCCAACATTTGGATCAAGGAAAAGGTCATACGAACGGAGCACAATATCTTCAACGAGTAGTGCTCGCGTCGATTGTCCGTCTCGCACACCCATCTCGGTAACATGACTGCATTCTTTTGCTAGGGCACGAAGCCTTGGCAAATGCAAATTAATGTCTGTGGGAGTATTGCACGCACGATGATATTCTGTTTCCAAAATAGCAATGGCCTGTGATCTGTAATCTTGTTGTGTTAGTTCATTCATAACTTCTTTATACCTCTGTTCCTCTAATTCGTGATATTGGCTGTTAGTCGCTTGTACCGTGCTCGTAGTTTGCCCACCAGCATGGAAAAATAATAAATCGGAGATTAAATAATTGGGTTTATGTTTGATGTAAACCTGACTATCAAATACCCAGTTATCCCCGAAGTTGATTCTTAATCCTTCGGGGATGTCAACCCAGTTGTTTTTGTGTATGAAAAATAGTACACCAAATCCATAGCAGATTTCGGTAGTACGTTGTGTTAGCGAAATTGACCCATTTACAAAAGGTGGTTGGAGGTGTAGCTTGTCCGGTAAAAATTCAACAATACCAGCCGCGCCAACATCTTCGGTAAGCCATCCATCCATCTTGTAGAACACTTTGAGATCTACAATGATGTCATCGTTGATGATACAAACTTTGTCGTATCTAGCATTCTTAACACCAAAGTTCCATGCTGGATTGACGAATAGGTTTTCTTCTTCGGCAAAATGGCGAACTTTTTCATGCTGCAATATTGGATGATCGGGCGTTGCCCCAACGTCGTTGTTGATGATGATAACTTCACCAACGACCGGCACCTTAACCAAATCGGCTACAAAATCTAGGAAGGGTTCATACTTCCACATTGTGGGGACGACAATGGAGAGCATTTAACGATCGCAGTCGTCTGGGGCGTCGTCTCTAACAGCCAAAATATCCTTGGCATCCGCACGGCGCAATACCACCGGTTCACTATCTTCAGTTGCTCTTACATCAACACCGCGGGTCCAACGACCGTGTGCGATAAGGACCCATTGTCCCACAGTAACATCTTTTTGTTCGTGCCCAACAGCATATACCTGTGCCCAACGTGGGCGAATGCCATCATCCTTGCCATTGTCGCTAGGAAGAATAATGCCGCCTTTAGATACCGGGCGATCAAACTTCATCTCGTTAATAATAATGTGGTCTCGGATTGGACGCAATGTCCCCGTAATAAGTTCGCTCATTATACCCCCTCGGTACCTTCTAGATCATCTAATTGTTTATCGGCTTTCTTTGAAACTTTCTTTGGTGGTTCAATTGGTGCTGGTTCGGGAACTGGTTCTTCAACAACCGGTGGCTGCGGGGGTAATGCATCGGCAGCCTTGCGGGCTTTTTGCTTTTGGTAATACTCACGGGCTTTTTGCTCGCGTGTCTTAACAATTGTACCACTCGGACCAAGCTCATCACCGCGAGCATTGACATTCACATTGCCAATTGCTTGCGTGAGCTCATTCCTTCTAAACAAGGCTTCAATATCTATTTGTTCGCCTTGCATTGTCTTGTAAATCTTAGGCATATGCGTTCCTTATCACGTAATTATTTGAAGAACTCGGTTGGGTCCAAATTCCACTTGATTGGATCCACTTTATGAATCCCGAGCAAAAATAGCGTCAAACTGCTTACGCTGCTACCACGCCCCAATCCCCAAACCACATTGTTCTTGCGCATCACGTCAACAATATATTTACCGGCTTTCAACACCGGCAGTAGAGATTTTGATTCAAACTCTTCCAATTCCCATTCGACACGATTACGATCTGTGTCATCGCGACACAATGATAGTACATGAGTTTTAATGTCCAACGAATAATATTCAAGTGGTATATGCCAATAATTGATCCTGTCGTCCCAAGTCAATTCAGTTGGGCCCAAGTCGGGTAACAAATTTGGATTGATGGCTGCGGCCTTGAGTAGTTCATTACGAACATCGGCATCTATCCAATCCAGTGCTACTACCGGATCGGCGCCCATCATTAATGCTAATTCAAGTTGATTTGTAGACAGCGGCTTAATTGAGTCCACCCTTGACCACCTTTGGATTGAACTTGACTATTTTACCAATGCTAGCAGATTTCTTTTCTTTTGTCAACTTCCATCCAAGGTCAACATCATTCCACGATACGGCTTTTTGGAAACCATTAACTTGGATGGTTGAAGTATGCCACCACTGGTCGGCCTTTGGTACAGAGTTTAGAACATCTTCGAGCATGTCCTTGCGCTCATAGTCGGCATAATATGTGACATGGTCGCCAAGTGAACTGTTCAATTCAATGAGATTGATGATAAATCTATTTTCACAAATGGCATTTAACTTGAGCGCCAGCGCACAACATAGTGCCCAGTCCGGACCATCGTCGGGCAATAACACAATTCGATTCTGTGTTTTCATTTTGGACAATACTTCGAACACTGGATTTTCTTTATTCATAATAATTGAAAAATTCAGTTCGTTTTCCAAAAAATGTTTAATTCTTTGGAAGGCTATATTTTGTTGAACCGGATCAACAACGTTTACAGTAAATGTGACTGCTACGCTGAGGGAGTTTGGAAGGAATGCTTTATCGATAATCGTGGTGGCTGTGAAGGTTGTATTAAATTTGCAGAATTCCATTATTGTATGTCCAAGCTGGCAAACGGATCGGGATCGCCTTCTTTACGGGCTGATTGTTTTTTGTAGGTCCGAGCTATGAGCTCATCTCTGTAGGTATTTAATGCGACGAGGATCTGAGTCTGTAAATGACCATTGCCCAGACCCTGGGCAATGATGTATTTTCTTGTTAGCTCGGTAATTTTTTGATCGAGCTGTGGATCCGTCATCTCACCAAGATTGGTAATAAGCGGGTGCATTATATCCTCTTAGTTTAGAGAGGGAAGAATTTGTAATTCATCAAGTTGACAGTAACGCCGGCATCAAGTGTTTCAAATTCATACATATGACGACCAGCCGGCAATGCAACCTGAATGCTGTTAAGATATCCAGTACCACCACCTGCTATTGCAACAACTGTGATAGCACCAGCCGATGTTGTAATGTTAACTGTGGCGCCCGAACCACCTGCACCAGCAACCACTAGACCAGTGTCATTACTGAATCCTGTGCCGGCCTGTGGACCAACAGCAATGGCCGTAATGGCTCCAGTTGTTGGATCAATGGTTATTGTATCCGGAACAAACCCTGTACCACCAGCTGGACGAAGAATGTTAACTCTGTAAGCAAGTGGAATGTTAACGGTCCCAGCGGCCGTAAACTTAATGTAGTTTGTGCCAGTCGCAGCCAAGTCGACAGCAACAGTCATTCTTGCCGCCTTGCCAGCAACACCAAAATTGGTTAGTGCAATTGTTCTAGTTCCGTTTGATGTGTCGGTTGTAGCATATTGGTAACTGCCCAATGTCCAATCTGCATTTATTGTACCCGCAGCATATGCCGATGAGAACTGGTATCCAAATTCTGACACTTGCTTTGTGATAAACTCGGATAATGTGTTTTGATTAAACGCATTGTTGGAATTTACCGAGGCGCTGCTCGATTGCAGTGACGAGATCTCGCTGGCCGCTGTGTCAAATTGCGTTTTGACTTGGGCAAAATTGTCTCGAAATCCCTGGCTATTATTGTCAACACCCGCTACTGGGTAATTGATGTTAATGCCTGTTGTGCTAATTGCTGATGTCATAAATGGCTCCGTCAGTATTAAAGTAAATGTATTTATCCCGCGATCCCGCCACCTCAAATGTTGTCTCGGCGGTATCAAATGTTGTTGCTATATCGAATGTTGTTGGGGTATCGCTTACATCCGAATCTTTGAGAATCAATCTGTCGATATGGAAGTCGAGGTTGGTTAAATTGTACCCCGATTCTCCAAGCAATTCTACTATTCTCGCACCCGACCCCGGAGTTACATACGACAATATTGCCGCTGGCACCCAACCAATTGTGCGGGCACTAGCTTGAATCGAAAGCATCCAGTTGGGCAGCAAGCTATCGGTTATTTGCCCCGGACCATCTTTTAGCCGCTGCAATTGATTTGGCAGTGTTGGTGGATATACCACCGATCCAACATATCCATATCCCGTTGTTGATCCAAAATACCCATTGGATATAGTTGGCAATTGGTTGGACTTTGTTTGCTGCTCCAAAGGAGGACCATTCCCGGCACTGTTTATTAATTGGTCAATGATGTTGACATATACCACATCAGCAATGTAATTTTTGGCTTTGTCTCGGACCACGGCCGTTTGAATAGTTCCAAATCTAAATCTTTTGTTGGACCAGTTGTGGTACATTGCTTGGGCATATGCTTGAATATCTTCTGTTGATAATCCGGTAAATGCCAGGAACTCGCAATCGATGCGTCGACCAAAATTTGGATCTTCTGGGCGGAAAATGTAGTCGTTTCTGAATATACTCGAGTCCGTAACAACGTTCCTCCAATACTCTCGTTGCTCGTATTTAAGGAATGCCTTGTAATATAAATCGTATGCCTTAGTGATTACTGTGGTACCAACAATGTTTTGAGATACTGCGCATTGGAACTGACTGGTTGCCGAGTTCAATGGAGAAGTAAGATCGATACGTTGGCTTGGATTATATACCCGAACCACAAAGTTGTAAGTACCAATGGTTGCGCTCCAATTGACCCTGCCACTAATCAAACCAGTTGGAGATAATGTAATCCCCGGTGGTAGTGTTCCCGAAGCAAGCTCGTAATATAGCGGCACTGTTGGCTTTTCAACCTGATATGCTGTGATATACGCGGTGCTAATTTCACCCTGCTTAAATGATATAACACCGGAATTTGCAAATACAAAACTTACACCCTGATCACTAATAACAGTGAGGGTAAATGTTTCAATCTGGCCAATTGGTATTGGCCCGGATGTTGGGACCTTGGTGATCAAAACCACAATATCAAATAATTGTTGTTGCGTGTGAATATATGGTATCTGTCCAGTAATATATCCGGTGTGTGGTTCAATTACTAAGAATGGTGTATCAATAGACAGAATTTCAAATAGCAATTCCTCACCAGTTGGATTCCAAGAATGAATATGGTATACAAATTGATTGTCGTTTTGTATTGTTCCAAGTGTGTATCCCACGCCACTTGGTTGCTCGAGTAATACTGCCGGGAGATATGATGATGCTGATGCGTCAACTGTAGTCGAGTCGGCAGTCAACAATGTAGTATCAGCAGTAAGTTCTTGTGGCGTAACCACTGTTAAGGTAAATGTACGCTCAATATATACTGCCTTGTTATTTTTTGCCGATGCTCGTATCGTAAAGTTGTATGTTCTGGCTGTTGTATAGTCGATTAGTCCACTTACAGTCCAAGTTGATTTATCTGAATTCAAGCATTGCAAGTTTGAACCAGCAATTCCATACAGCACTGCCGCAGCACTATCGAGATATATTCCTCTTGGTAGTACACCCGAAACCAATGAATAATCCAACGGTTCAAAATATGATGTTTGCAATGGTACCGAGGCAACAACACCAATTGGCCAATCGTGTAGTAATGAATTTTGTGTCCAGTTAATAGTTGCCAACTGAATAGTCAGTGTAAAACTACGATCGGTTATATATCCGCTGCTGGCGTTATATGCACGCAAGCCCAAGGTATAGGTATTTGTAGTTTCAACGCTGGGTCCGTGCAAAGTAACCGTTACAATATTGTCGGCTATTGAAACTGATGCGCTCGGAATAGCATTATTCAATATTGTTATTGAATCTGTATTATCGGCCTCAATTATGAATGTGGCTGTGCTGCCACTAGTTACATTTCCTAGATTAGACGGTGTGTTCCAAATTGGATATGTGGTTGTCATTATGCGTAGTGGAACGAAGCTACCGCCGTTTTACCGAGGCGTGCTGCGCCAACGGAACCGTTGGCACCTTTATTACCCGTTGCATATATTCCTACGACGGCCGCCCCACCAATACCACTAGTATATCCATCGGCACCAGCATTGCCGGCAGTATTTGCCTGAGTACCACCGGTCTGTACCGATCCGCCGGCACCACCGGGTCCGATGTTAGCGCCATTGTACCCACCACCAGCAGTCATTGTTGAAAAACCAGTAACAGTACCAGCAGTTATAGTTGAATTGCCAGAACTTCCGCCGGAACCCAAAGAAAGGGCAAACGTCTTACCACCCTTACCGACTACCGACATAACTGTCCTTACATACGATCCCGATCCGCCACCACCGGGTAACGATGGTTCACCGGCAATAACCACCACCGTTCCGCCGGAGCCAGTTTGTCCCCACAATTCAATTGTTGCTGTAGTAGCACCAATTGGAATAGTTTCAACAGTGTCGGGGGAATTGTGGGTATTCTGAACAGCGGCAAAAACTGTTTGTCCAACGCCACCCATTAGTAAAGTGGCACCGCTCATGTAAGGTTGACTCCGCTAATCTTCCAACGTGTGGCCGTAACCTTTTGGGCATATGCCTTACCAAATTGTGACAATGTTCTGCTGCCAGTTGTACCAGTGCCTACCAAAGTAAGAATATCGGTTCCGCCAATAGCGATTGTGATATTAACTGCGGCAGTAGCATCATTATCAAATACCAAAACAGTACCGATTGGATATGCAACTGTGGCGTTGGCTGGGATTGTCCATGTGTATGCTGAACTATCCGAGTGGTAAATCGTCTTTGACGAATCCGACAATACGCAAGTATAGTTGGCATTTTGTGTATTGATCGGTGATTCAAGTAATCCGGCGTTATACGAATTACCGGCACTATCCGATATCTTAGTTGAGTGTGTTCCACTAACACCAGTTACAACCAATGCATTGCCCGTTGCTGGTGCGTTGATTGCCACACCAGTGCCGCCACTAACTGCCAATGAATTGGATCCAGCTAAACCACTAATAGTTAATGCTGTTCCCGATGCTGGCGCATTGATTGCTACACCAGTGCCGCCACCAACTACTAATGAACTTGAACCACTAACTCCGTTTACTATGAGAGCGGTGCCCGAGGTTGGTGCCGAAATTTGAACACTACCAGTGCCATCAATTGTTATTCGGGTAGTTGCTACTGAACCTGTTTGTAAATAAATTTGTCCCGGACCACCAGCACCACCAGCAGCGCCAATAATATATACATGACCGGCAGCGTATCCAGCACCACTGGATAAAGTCAACGCACCGCCGGTACCAACACCAGCAGCCGCGCCGCCGTTCAACGTTAGCGCACCAGCCGCTACGCCAACCGATCCACTGTTATTACCACCGGCGCTAATTGTAATAGATCCACCGACGTTATTACCTGTGGCATTACTGCCGTTGAGAATAAATGGCTTACCGGCAGTTGTGCCTCCGGCAACTTGGAGTGTTGGTCCTGTTGACGATGTGCCAAGAGTTAATATTTGAGTTCCCGATGTCCATACAAGGCCGGTATCCGATGCAAATGCTCCGGCATTGTTATATTGTAATGCTCCGGTGCCACCAGTTGTGCTTGCCGGGGTGCCAACTGCTGATCCCGTAAAACCAATTGAACCAACCGATCCAGTGAAACCGGAACCAATTGAACCAGTGAAGCCGGTTGGGCCGGGCACGGTGCTTGCCGCACCAACGCTACCCGAGTATCCTTTATTTCCGGTATATGCAAATCCCCAAGAACTGTATGTCCCCGATCCGCCGGTGGTATCTACAACAAGAGTCAATGTAGTACCCGTGAAGGACAATATGGTTCCTTCCATATAGTTTGCAGCATTGCCGATGGCAACTGCACGTACACGATCACCTGCAAGATATGATGACGAAGCGGCCGTTAAACTAGTGCTCAGAAAACCAATTGTTGCCGGAAGGCCGCCGGGAATTGTAAGCGAGCTCGATGCTGTTAGTGCGTAACCAATACCGGTGCTGCCCGAGAAACCAATGCTGCCGGCAACCCCAGTTGGGCCCACTGCGGTACTAGCACTACCAGTAAATCCAGCGCCAATCGATCCAGTAAAACCAATTGTGCCAAGCGATCCAGTATACCCAGTTAATCCAATTGTTCCAAGCGATCCCACAAATCCAACGGAACCCGAGAAGCCAGTTGGCCCAATGTTACCCTGGGACCCCGAATAACCACCAGCTGGTCCAATGGAACCCGAGAATCCAACCGAACCAACAAATCCAGTTGGACCAATGCTTCCACTAAATCCGGTTGGACCAGCGGTACCAAGTCCCCATCCCAAATCATAATCAGCCGATGAATTCTTTACAAGAATTTGACCACCTGTACCACCACCGGGAACAATGCTTTTTAATTGTACTCCAATTATTCCCGCGCCCTGGTCAACCGCCACAGTATCAGTGGGGTGAAGAACGTTAGTTATGGTTAAATTTCGTGGGTTATAAAGCTCAGTGAAGTTTGCGTCCGTTTTCTGGAACGATGTTCTAATTGGGTCGCCGGTAGTGTCGTTGGCGGTGGAACCCACTCCAATAATCTGTTGCGTCATGTCAAGTCCTCGCTCAGTTATTTAGCAATTTCAGGATGATTGGCGAGTATGGACTGTATGGCTGCGCTTTTGTACTCCGAATATATGTCTTCTTCAACGTCAATATGAACACGTGGGCAATGCGGTATACGCACGCCAAAAGTTGCTGAAATTTCTATTTCGTCGATGCCCACGCAAACCCCGTTAAGTTCGCGTATTGTTAAGGGCTTATGATTCTTGAATAGACCCACATAATCGTTTATCAATGCCGGGACTCGTATACCCAATTTTTGGGCTGCAAGTAATCTTAATCCACCGATTTGTTCGCACACCATCCAATATTGGCTATCGGATGCTCGCTTGTCCAGGGGGATAGTTCTCAACGAGCGGACTTTAGGGAGCCCGGTATTAACAACAATCGGATAGAGCACCCCCCACTGCTCGATATGATCCATAAGGTGGGACCAATATCCCATGGTATTGTCCATGATCTCGATGTATTCGTTATTGATGTCCGATTGTATTTCTAAGGATACGCTACCAAATTCTGGTTGGTGACAAGGCTGGTCTAAATTTATCACTGCATTTGGATCAAGATCTGTAAAGTATACCTGAACCCGCTGTGCCATATTATGTTAGCTTTACTTCGATTTTATCCCAATCGATAATACGCCAAATGTTCTTGAGGTATCTCTTTTTGTCGGGTCCGTAGTCGATGTAATAGGAATGTTCCCATACATCGATCAAAATCAAAATATCCTTTTTAACAGCATGATTTTCGATGGTTTTAATGGAGCCATCCTTGGCAATATACACCCATCCGGATCCTTGTAGGGCCATAGCTTCTTTTTCGACTTCGGCAAGCATATTTTCGTACGTTTTGAAATTACGTTCGATAAATGCTTGCATAAGTTCCATTGGCCTTGTTCGACTCGGTGGACGAAATTGTGAGAAGAAAAGGTTATGAAGGACTGCACCCGCCTCGTTAAATTGTTGGTCACCTTCCTTATTATTGTATCGGTCAACGTAGCGGCGGGCCAGTATCTTGTAATGGTATGACATGTTCTCTTCCGAAAAGACAGGGTCCAAGGCGTCCAGGTCATACGACAATGATGTTTGAACAAGGTTGTCTTTCTTCTCGAACAATTTTATGTGTTCCCTCATACTCACTTATTTAGTTCAAGATTGGCAAATCAAGAAAAAGCCCCAACTGGTGGGGCTTAATCTGTTACGCGGCTTTGTGTAGCCGACTGGTCTTCGGGACCCGTGCCATCAAGAAGTCCATCTGGTCCGTAAGAATCTTACGATTCTTGAGAATCATCTTCTCGAACTGGTTCGGGACATACGGAACGTACAGCAACGGCATGCGAGCCTCTTCTGGAGTCTTGTTACCTTTATAGTTGTTACATGGCTTGCAGGCGCTAACTGTGTTGGTATATACGTTCTTACCACCACGACTTGTTGGGACGATGTGATCGATCGTCAACTCGCCGTATCTAAACTCATAGCCACAGTATGCACAAAGGTGCTTGTCACGCGCATACAAAATTATACGGTCAGTGAACTGCGAGTTTGTACGGTTGAAGAACTTATCACCAAGCAATGGCCCCGAGACGCCAACGATCGATGAAATATCGATGTACGACTGCTCGCCTGTTGCAGCGTTTGTTCCGCCGTAAAGGGTCTTAATTTTGGATCCGATTTCCCAAAGAACCTTCTCATTAACGTAATAGTTAATGGCGCGGTCGTAATCGACCCATTCCTTTGGTAATCCGGCACTATCTGTTATCAAAACTTGGTGATTCATAATACCTCCTTCTTGTTCTATTATAGCACCACTGAAGTGCTCAGTCAAGTCTTTTTGGCGGCAATTGTATTTAGCTTCGGCTAAATATAGGTATGACATCTATTGACGTAAGATCCATTATGAATCAAGGGCTTAACAGAACCGGATATACTGGTTCTGAGGGTGCCGGCTTTACTGGATCGGTTGGCCCCGGGGGAGCCGGGTCAATTGGCCCAACTGGCTTTACTGGCAGCGCGTCGACTGTAATTGGTCCAACTGGCTTCACTGGATCGAGTGGTGCAGGGTTCACTGGATCCGGCGGCGCTGGTTTTACTGGATCATCGGGCGCCGGACTCGGATATGTTGCAACCAGTCTCACCGCAGAAAATATTGCCACGGGTAGTGGAATAAACTGGGCACTAAATCCTGGTGGAACAACGTGGGTCGGTAGTACCGCATATAGAGTTGGAATGAGGGTTAGAATCATTGCCACCGCTAGCCCAACAAATTATGTAGAAGGAACCATAACATCTTTCTCATCGGGCAACCCAGACCAAATGTTTGTTGATGTTGACACTGCGGTGGGAGCAGGAGCTTTTACTAGTTGGACAATAACTGTTGCTGGCAATAAGGGATTTACCGGATCAGTTGGTGCCGGGTTTACTGGATCGACCGGTAGCGGATTCACTGGATCTGCTTCGACAGCAATTGGCTTTACTGGTAGTTCGGTTAGCACACAGTTTTCTCGTGGTGCAACTTGGGTAGCATCGAGTGGCGCCGTTGTCGCGCCAGCGCAGTTAGTTACCGTTGTTATTCCATATGCCTGTACATTGCAAGAGGTTACCATTGTAACACAGGGTGGTCCTGGATCCTGCACAATCGATATTTGGAAAACACCATTCGCTTCATATCCACCAACCAGTTTGAACACCATAGTTGGTGGAACATTACCCGCCATTGCGTCGGGTATTACTTACAAGAACACAACCTTCAGTGGTTGGACCAGCACCACATTCGCACAAGACGATGTGGTGGCGTTTTATCTAGCGACCAATACAAACTTTACGATGGTCTCTATTCAACTAAGGATGCTATAACACATGACTACGGCTTCATTCTCCTCGGTAATTGATCACACATCAGATGCAGGCTTTCGTGCTTGGGGTCAAGGTGTATCTACTGCACTTACTGCGGTTGGGTTGACACAAGCCGCGGATACCGGTCAGATCGATCTAACTACTGTTACTCGCCCTGGCACAACCACAGCGGCGGGATATCAAATTTGGCGCTTTAATGATACCCTGCAAGGATCGGCACCAATCTTCATTAAACTAGAATACGGTACCTCAAACATTGCCACTGTTCCGGCACTGTGGGTCACGGTTGCAACAGGGTCAAATGGAAGTGGTACATTAACGGGAACTACATTGCTCGCACGAACAATGACCGGCCTTACCAATTCTGCACCAGCATCCACAGTCACAGCATACCCTTCATATTTTTGCTATAGTACCACATTGAGTTTTCTGGGATGGGCATTGAAGAATGGCTATAATGCAAATGGTACATTCTCTGTATTCATGCTTGGCCGATCATGTGACGCCACCGGCACCCCGACGGGAACGGGTGTAACAATGTTTGTTGGCAATTCCAATTCCGGAAACTCGCATATACAAACCTGCACAACCTATGCAACCGGAACAAAAACTATCAATAGTATTTCAGGAAAGTATTCATTGATTCCAGGTGGAGTTACTTCTAGTTCGTCAGGATCAGATATACAAGCATTCTTAAATTGGGCGATGTATCCATTGGTCGAGCCGATAAATTGGAGGTGTACCGTAATACAGACGGAGATTACCGCGGGTACTAGCTTTCCAACTACGATCGTTGGTTCGACGCCACACACGTACATATCATTAGGACAGAGTTTATCGTTTGGTGATGATATATCTGGCTCCAGTGCATTTTGTGGTGCCATGCTCTGGGAGTAATGTATGGCAGTAATCACTTCACAAAAAGCAAATCATACCGCTGGTAAAGTTACTAACGGAATTATTGTGCCGGTTAATAGAGATACCATGGGCGTCAGCAAGGTGGTCACGGCACAAACCGGAGCACACACAAACACGCCCGTTACGATTGGTTATCCAACCTCATAAGAATTGGTTATTGGCAGATGCGGACAATTTCGTCTGCACTTAATCCAGCATCAATTGCTGTAATTCGACATTCGTGAATCTCTTTACCGTGTGTCCACGACATGAGCCCCAAGCCTACCATGAAGATTGCAATTAGCACTGCAATTGCCGGATAGGTAAACTTGTCCATATTAATTTCGCTCATTGCTTAATCCTTTATGATTTAATCCAAGTAGGTCCAGGTGGCGGAAATGTAGGAATGCCCACAAGGCCCGTGTCATCTTTGGGGAACGTATTACCACAATCCCCACATCGGCAGTTCTGGCAATAATATTTTGGGGTGGCAATAAGTTTCTCGTATCGACGCACAGCATCATGCATTCCGGTATTAAATTCTGTCTGCGTACTCTCTTCAAAGAGTTCATCCACAACATCTACCGGGGTGCCCCGCAATAGTTGCCCGGCTGCAAATTCAAATCCTCGATCATACCTGTCAGCAGCTCGGGCTTCGCTTAACTTTGTAAGCCAGTTCATGTGATCTCCTTTGCAAGGGCCAATACAGCAATGGCCTCATTGTAATGCTCGGTCCTTAGCAATGCGTCAGCGTGAGCAATGATATTGCGTAGCAGATCTAAGTTGTCGTAAGGTTTCAATGAAGGCAAAAGGATATTCGCTCATTTTTGATCCCAATTTAGATAGGTGGTTATGATTAGCACTATGATGCTAATGACGAGGATGGTACGCCCAATAATCCATGCGGTATGACTCATGCGCCCAACTCTTTCTTGAGTTGTTCGTATAGAGCTCGCTTCTCATCTTCCTTGAGCTTCTTCTTTGCAGCCTTATTTGCAAGCGCCTTGGCCTTACGAACATTTTCGGCCTGCTCACGCTTTGCCTGTTCGACCTTGGCTTCCTTCATGATTTCTTTGATGTCAAGGATGCGTGTAACGTCCTCAATGACTCGGTACTTGCCTTGATATTGCTTATAGCACCAGTTCTGAAGAGCTACATGCTCCTCCTGAGTAACTTCAACCCATTCGGTGATATGGGTGGCTATGAACTGGCTAGCACCATCGCCGTATTCATTGTAGGCGTCTTCACCCACAATCACAGCAACCTTTCTCTTATTTTGATGAATCATCTTTCCTCCAAAATCCAATTCGCCAACGCAATTGCTGACTGAATGTTCTCTTGCTTCACTTCACTATTCACCATAAGGTTGCGCATAATGAAGATGTTTTCCATGAGTTGTTGGGTGCTCATTTCAAATCCTCTAATTGGATTCATTTGAACTTCTCCTTGCTTTCTTTCTTACGGTGTGTTTCGCATAACGTACGAATCCAACCCGGACCCTTGGTGGTACCCGGATTGCCGCATACATCACAAGTTACACTCGACATTGCTTCGGCCATACGAACCATACCACTAATCTCTTCATCGCCACCATGGTAATAAAAGCGTAGTGTGCCAAACTTTTCCTTAACCTGATCGGCTACTACCTGTGGAATCTCGGGCAACGCTTTCCAAAATAGTGGCGTTGGTCGATACTTGTATGGGATGAACTTGGTCATTGTTCGAATACCCGGGAGGTTTAGTGTATGGTACAATGCTGTCGAAATGCGCCACCACGCCTTTGTCTTCCACGGCCTGCTACGATATCTTTCATTTTGCTCGGCACGTTGATCAATATGCCATTGGATGTTGGCACAGAGTTTATCGATGATGTTAAACCATCCTCGACCACAGTCCATCCCCCAACACATACAAGTTTCTTGCATACTCTTATTGCGATCGGCAAAAATCTTTGGATATTTTGCGCACAGTAGATCGTCGAGTTCTTTTTTCATATTACATTCCGTTTTTCAAGTATGAGTGTACCCGCTCAATAATTCGGGCCGACATATTGTCGGGATGATCGGTAACATCAACTAAACTGTTATCCTCATCAACTACATATCGAATAGTATACGGATTCTTGGGATTCCACAAGCCATATGTGTTTCGAACATAGCGTCCAAAAGATGAATGGCATTTTGCTATAACATCTTCTTCGTTGAAGGTGAGCAATTCCTTGACAAGTTCCGGAGACATTGTATCCATCAAGTGGAGAACAATTTCTTCTTCGGTAAGAAATTGCTCACATGATATTTTATCCTGCGGTGGTTCGGGACCAACAGTAACTTTTGTGTGGGCCTTATTCCATAACGCAGAAGCAAACGGGTCAACATTCATTTACGACCCCATTGGCTCTTCTTTCCAAGAAACCAAAATCCAAAAATCCACAAAACAGCCAGCAACCACGGATGATAAGCAATGGCCGCCACTATACCAAACACCAACATAAGAGCGATACAAAATAGCATCAGGCGCAATGGATAGATGATAAGTGTATGGAATGCACAGGATTCGTCCGAATTGCCGGGACCCATATACACAGTCTCTGCTATGGATAGCAGTACCTCTTTAATCTTCATTGCCCTTCTCCTTCACCCAATCTTCCAATAACTCTGTGCTATCAACAACCTTGTTAGTATCTTCATCAACAATGGCCCATTCGTAACACGATCCACAGAGACAGCCTTCGGCTAATTGATACCGGAGGTTACAAGGACCATCGCCTTCTTCAAATTGTTCCATAATGTGATTGGAGATAGTGGTCACTGCACCTTGAGCAAACCAATTAACCATTCGCATCAAGTCGTAATTGTTTAGCTCTCCGGGCTTGTATTTACGTTGCTCGAGATATTCAACAATATCTTTTTCGGAGACATATTGCATTACATCTTTCCCAACAGTTGGAGCGATATCTTTCGAATGTCGTTTAGCTTATGATACTCACTGCGGGTGAGTCGCATACTGTCAATATTTAAGGCTGCAATGTCTCCGCTGATGGCAACGATGGCATCGACAATCTTGCCATAGCCGAGCTTCTCCAAAGTGTCCACGCGATCATTGTAGAGCTTCACTTCCATTTCTTCGTGCCAATCCTTAATACCATCACCCATAATTCTCTCCCTTCAAAATTCGGAATAATCCATCTTCATATGTGGTGTATTCCCAGTATATAATAAAATCGTCGCCCCTGTGGTCCTCTCCACATCTGCGGTAGGCTTTGCGCAGCCATATCCACTTTTTGTCAACTGTCCTGTGTGGGATCAAAGGTATGAACTCGTTCCAGTTCCATTGGTGTACTCTACGTTCTGCAAACTGGTGGATGCGCCTTGCGAGCTCGGCTGGGTCTTTCAGACTACTCATTATGCGTGCCCTTCAACATCTCCATCAAACCGTTCTCTAAATCGTAGTAATAATTATGATTACAGCCAACCCCGTCTGTTACTTTACAGTGATAAATCTTTCTCATCCACAATGTCCTTGTGTCGGGATCGGTGCTGTGGGCATTTCGTGGAATGATAGCAAACTTCTTCTTCCATGTTACTCTACGGTATGGTTTGTTGTTGCTGCCAAACTCTGTATAACTGCCCAATTGCATGGGCGGGGAATATGTATCAGTTACCACTCAAAACCTCCAATAGGCCCTCTTCGTATGTAGTATATACGTGTTCATCATGCAATGTCAAGTCATAATCGTATTCGATTTTGGTAAATGCTTTAGTCAACCATATCCATTTTCCGCTTATTGTTCTGTGCGGAAGTAGTGCGAAGAATGGTTTCCATTTTGGGGGTGTAAAGTAAGCATCCTTCAGCATTGCAAACGGGGGCAGGGGTGGTGGAACAGCCATTTATTTCTTGGTCGTTTTCTTTTTGGCCGGTGTGGTTGCAGGTGCGGATCGATGGCGCATTTTTGGAACAAAAGTGAGCTGTCCAATTACTCCATCAGCGTAGGAAATATAAAAATACTTGAGATATCGTTCCTGTCCACGTCTAAATACTTTGGTGAGCCATCTATAGGAGCCATCCTCCAATTGTACCGGATGCCAAGCAAACCATTCTTCGTAGGGATATTTGGTCATGTAACCTCTACCTCTGTGTGCCATTAAATTGGCTGACCGTCTGATCCCGAGCACGATCCAATGTAATACGGTTGCATAATACCTTTGGTGATAATATGACCACTACCGCCCGCGCCACCGCCACCGGACCCAAGTGTAGTAATGGTTAAACTCTGTCCGGCAGGATCGGGTGGTATGTTAATAGTTGTCACTCCGGATTGTCCAACAAATTGTCCAACATCTATAGTGTCGTTTGGTTCTTCCTGTAGCGCAGCAAATATACCATCTTCGTAGGATCTGTAGAGCCACGTGTTCATACCATATACAACAACTTTTGGATGGGATAGATCCAATTTGCGAAATACTTTCTCAAGCCAGCGGCTTTCCCCGGTGCCGACTCGCACGGGCCAAAATGCAAAATGCAAATGCCACTTACCGTACTTGGCTCTCTTTTCTTCCTTGGTAAGTCTAGCTGGAAGTTTCATCACCCGCTCCCATAAAATCAAAATGTCTATTGATGGCAACTTCCATCTTGGCACGCCCTACAGGGTTAGCCGAATGGACCTTTGGTTTTTCGGTAGGCCAATTGCCGGTCTCTTCCATCCAGCAAACAAGTGTATATCCCGTACCGAAGTGATCACAGTTGGGCATACTGCGAAATGAAAACTTCTCCAGCCATTCCTCAACCGTGTTGCCGCCCATGCAATCTTCACATGCACCGAGATCGTGGTCCAATGATGCAGCCTGCACGAGTCCGCGCTCGAGATACCAACGAGCCTCGGCATCGGTCTTGACATGGACCCAACCCCACGGGGCGGGACGCACATCATCAAGCCACAGGTTGATCTTCTCGGTCATTTAGTCCTTCCCTGCCATCCCTTCGATTTGTCGTTTGGATAGCTTGTTCTTTGGGTTTATCTTACGCTCGGGCAAACCAAGCGAGTCGAGGTCCAGTGTAACACCAGCAGCCCCAAGCCTGTACTCGGTAACCTGCATGGATATATCTACTAGACCTTCGACATAGGTTTGTAGCTTACGCCTTGTCATGCACAGCATCTCCCTTAAATGCCCACACAAGAGCCTTGCATACCGGGCAATCAACCTTCCACATGCCGCCATCTCGGTCGGCTGTGTGAATTGCTTCGGATCCGGTGAATTCTAGTTCACTACTGCATGTCGAGCAAGTTGCCCGAAATACCACCTCGCCCGGAGGCGTCCCACGCTTTAGTACCTTCATAGTCCAAACCTCTGTTTGATCAGAATAGCAACCCCACCAGAAGTGGTTTGAGTTTTGCTACCCTCTTCGCATATTGTAACACAATCTTCGAGTATAAGTCTAGCAAACTTTTCCAACATAAAGCCTTGGGCATGGTATCCGTTCATGTACTCGTGCAGTCCAAATTTTGACAAGTCGTCTTTGGGGAATATTCCAGACTGGGCAACTAACTCTTTAATTCGCTCGTTCATTTTTATTCCTTATAAACTGATGCGTAGAATACTGGCTCAGTTTCCATGCTCACCGAACAACGAACTTCTCTACCATCGGTGAGAAATACTACAATGTCACGGGGCCAAGCCGAATCCCAACCATCGTGCTCGTTGAAATAGTCGTCGGCTGCTTCCGAGGCAATATGGTTTGGTTCTTCATCCCAATTGCCCGGTAATTCAAATTCAAAACAATCATCGGTGGTCTGACCATCGTCGGGCACATAGTAACGGTAAACAGTCATGGTATTTCTCCTTCCAAATAAAATATCTCTAACATTCCAGGCAATTGCCCCTTCGGCAGTAACAATCGGGGTGTCTCTGGTTTCGGGTGGTGGAATGTGGGATGGACGCGGAACGAATTTGGTCATCCCCATCTACCATCTGCATCATTACCAGCACCAATGCCGAACCACTTCTTGCTATACTTTGGTGGGAGGAGTAGCCAAGCTAACGCACCCAGCACCAAGATGGTTGGGAATAGTACAATGTATAATGGGAGTTGAATAATCGGGGGAATATAATCGTCCATCACTTTCTCCTAAACAGTACAAAGATGGTATTCATCATCAGTACCCGAGCCAACGGTGCAATCCATAGTGGCATAGAGAATACAAAGATATATCCAATAGTAATGTATTCACCATTGGTCCAATGGTAATTTGCATTCAATAAAGCCATTGGCAAAAATAACAATGCTGTAAAACTCCACCAATATAATGCTCTCATAGCCACTTCTTCCTTTTGTAATCATATCCAATTACTGTGAAAAACTCTTTGATTGATCCCAGTTCTACTAGCGGAATATCCTTATGTGGATCATGATTAAGTGATTGCGATAGTATCTTCATGTCGCGCAGGTAATCTTCCCAATCACGAAAATGATACAGCACCGTGCGACTTTTGTAATCGGGTTTATAATTGCGACGCTTTTTACTGTGGGCAAAAGCATTTATCATTGTACGTGAGCGGGTACAAAACATCTTATCGGCATCCAAGGGAAAACGAAAATATCTTACATGGCGGAACTTATCCACAATATCAATTTCAGAAACGAGTATTAAATGCGGGTGTCTATTCATATCTCAATCACAACATCACGCTTAACACATAACCTTGCACCACGATAACTAAATGTTAGTCCGCCTCTTGCATGACATGCCATTGCAAAGTCCTTATCAACATCGGCTGAATATACTAGAACTCCCATGCCGAGTGCAAATACAAGCATAGCAAAGATAACGAGCGGCCACCTGATCATGTGTAATATTTGTCCTTTACTTCGGTACCGCGTTGTCCGTGTTCCCAAGTTTGATCAGTGTTCCATTGCTTGCCACAAACTTGACAATGAAAGTCGTACCAGTATGAATCGTCGCCAGCACACCAGTTTCCAGTATTGGCTCCGGCCTTCCTCAAAAGAGTAGCGTCCGGATGCTGACACTCCACATCTTGAATGTGTTTAAGCTCGGCATTGAGCTTGTCTAGTTTTGCATTGACACGCTTGACTTTAGTTTCAAGTTTCATATCAGATCAAATTTTGTTTGGTGACCACATTTGGTGCAACGACAATACACCCGTGTACCGGAACCCGCAAAAGCATCTTCGCGATTCAAATTGCGGCGTTCAACCTCTTCCCAACGATGCCAACAACCGTGCATCAAAAATTGCCATAGTTTAATCATATTACACCTTCACCATATTGTGTTTCTTTAATGCACGAATTACAGCACAAATTGTGCCTAATTCGTTGCGACCAGTATCCCGTGCCCAAGTAAGGGCCTCCTTGCAATCGGCAATAACATCCTCATTCATTTCATATGAAAGCTCGGTGTAATCATCGCGATGGCCTAGACGTCTTAGATATGACATTCCACCATCAACAGCAACAGCGCCACACTTGCAATACCGAAAGTCATGTACGTGAGTCGAGAATGGCTCGTCACCACACTTGTTACATCGAATCTGATTTTGTAGAATCATAATTACTCCACAACCGCATGAATGAACGCCCTGTAAATTGCCTTGCACAAAGTAATAGGCCAGAACAGCAAATACGACAGGAAGGGTTTGTTATAGTTACTAGCAGAATCCAAATCGAAAAATAACGTCAGGATTCCAACTGCAAAATACACACCAATACCAAAAAGAATCACAGGCATCATATCACCTCGTTTGGAAACTCATCAGATGGACGGAACACATATTCTTTCTTTGGTGTGTACGGGAATGTTACCGGTACCCGACTTTCAAAACAAGTGAAATGCGATTTAGCCATCTCGCCGGTTTCGTGGTGCTTGTGCCAATCCCAAAAAATTCTACCTTCGCCGTCATATGCTTGTCCATCAACTCCCTTGAATACATGACCGCAGCGGCTATTTTGGAACACACCCGCACCAACCTCTACCCATTCCCAATCTTCACCGGTCAGCGCGGTAATGGGTTTGAACATTGCCAGAGTTTCGAATAGGTTGACCGTGTATGGTGCTGTCGTTCCCGAATGTCCTTCGAGGCGAAACAGTTCGAGCAAGGCCAGCACATGCCGACAAATATCTTCTTGCATTCCATCATTAAACCTACCATGCTCGTCAATCCAGCCAGCAGCCTTAAATTCTCGCCACGCATGATCGATATAATTACTACTCATTCTGTACTCCCAAAAACTTCTTGAATACGGGACACTGCTTGATTAAGCACATCTTGCTCGCGTTGACTGTGAACCTCTGGACACCATTGCACCATTTCGATACACTCGTTGGCAACCAATTTAGCAAACTTTTCCAGTTCATCGGGCATTGCCAGCCAAACATCTTCATCAAAATCTAGTCCGGCTTTTTTCGCAAGTTGTACAAGTTGCTCGTTCATTTGTCTACTCCAAAATGTTCCTTAACCTTCTCACCCAACCACTCGGCGTGATAGTCGTTTGCCTTCATAACTGCAATAGATTCGGTAATGATCAACTCGGTAAATTTAGTGTAATCGAACCAAGGGGGACCAAATTGCCGTTCTATCCAGCACTGGCGTTCAAGTTCTTTAATGCGTTTATTCATAGTTTGCTCATATGTCTAGCAAAGATGCCTGCAAACCACACAATCGCTGCCCATGTGAGCAAATGCCCCAAAGACCCACGACAAATGTATTAGTAATATCATTTTATTCTGCTGGGGTAAAGTCCACGTAAAACTTTTGACCCACTTCAAATGTGTCGAACAAATTTGGATTAGTAATCATCATTGACAGGTCGGCATTTGGTGTCCAACGAGCAAAAGTATTATCTTCATCGCTGCCATCTTCTGGGTATGCTGTATTCTTACAAACAGCATTTAGCCTTAGCGAAACACTGCTCGTCTTACCGTCATACTCATACTTCTTAACTTCTGATACACGCATTTTTGCTCTCATCATAATTCTCCTGTTAATTTATCACAGCACACTATCTTGCTTGATGCAAATAGTTCTACCGTCAGCCGCCTTGATCTGCACGCCACCTTTGTGAATACATGCTGCTCGTTTTCCATCCACATCACGATCGAGACGATCGAGCGCAATACCACAGCCAATCGATACTGCAAAGAATGCAAATATGATTGCAGTACCAACAACGTGATCCCTTCTCATTTTGGCATCTCACAATCTCGAGAATGTCTAAACGTATGCGGGGTGCCGCCCTTGCTAATGCAATCGTTCACAAAGTCGTTATGCGCCTTTCGTAGCGTGGCACAACCGCATAACAGTAGACAGAGTAGTATGACTAATTTATCCATTTGGCCCACCACCTAATACATCCCTTGCACGATTGGAAGCATCAAAGATATCGTACGGTTTATCACTGCGCCACGGCATGAATGAGATATCTTTTAATGCGGTTTGGTATTGTTCGAGTTGGTTGGCGGCATGTTCAAATGCGGTACCATACGCCCAATCAACAGTATTAACTTCATGCAATCCAGCAGTGTCTACTTCAGCGCGCCACTTGGCAACTCCAAAACATTCTTTGGCATGTTCCCGAAGAACCTCGATTAATTCATTAGTGTCCATTTACTTGTTCTCCTTGGTCCAGTCACCAGGTTCGGCCCAGTTTACCGCAACCCAATCGTCAATACAACGTTGTCTAGAAATTTGTACAGTTTTGCCTTGCTTACATAATTCATTGGCCCAATATACAAAATATTCTTCAAAGATTTGATCTTCGGTATAGGTGTGTGGCACCGGCGTCATATCGGTATCCGATGTTGGTGTAATGTATGTCCAACTGCGCATAACTACCCTATCCAAATCTATATCACTCAAGTATTATAACACGGATCCGATTTAAAGTCAACGATCATGTTTGGCGCGAACATATGCTGGGTATCCGGAACACAGTAAGAACAGCGCCAACACAAACCACCAAAATCCTAAGTAATGTATGATACAAATAAGGAAGCCACCAAAGAAGGAAAGCCAGAGCACCGGAATAATCATGCCCTTCATGTTATCAATCCATTCAGTAAAAAATGCTTTCCAATTCATGTCTTACTTCTTTAAGGCAAGCAATGCCATCAGGTCATCCTTGACATTTGATAGCCAAATTTGATCTTCTTGGGTCTGACATAACTTAGCCAGCTCATCAAGTGACTGCAACGACTCAATGAGTGTTTGATATTCAGTGAGAGTAATGCTCTTGGCATCGAGTGCAGCGTGCCATTCGATCAACTTGGCCTTTCGGAACTCAAATTGGTCCTTTAGTGTTTGGTTCATTTGTTCTTTTCTCCTGCTACTTTATTCATCACAATTGCCGCCTCGTGGATTAAGTCGAGCTGCAATTTACAAAATGTTGGTGAGGATCCTTCTTGAATCTTTTGGGCCAACGTATTCAATTGGGCCGATGCTTCACCTAGATATTTATTGTTGGCCTTGGTGGTTTCATATTCTTTCAACACACCAATTGAATATTTGATCTTAGTTAAGGCCATTGGAGAATCACACAATGACTCTCCGGTCTCAACAACAATGTTCGACAACAAGAAATGCTCCGGAGCATCATATGTCACTGTGGCACAAGCCGGCAATAACAACGCAAAAAACAAAACTAGTGCTCGCATATTAAACTCCATTGAGTAACGTAATCAACTGATCGGCTTCTTTGTCCAGCAGCCCCAAGTCCCACGATGTATGGACAAAGTTTGGTTTTTGGTAATCGTGGAAGTCCGAATCATCATCAACAATGGCCCACTGTTGAACATTGCACGCGGTCTTTTGGAGCCACATAGCAATCTCATCACCACGAAATCCGTTGTTGGTTCTCGGGGTGGCGCCAATGAATAATTCGCGCCATTGCTCTTCATCAAATCGCGGACTAACTTGTCCCAAGAATACAGCCATCTCATCTAGCGTATACAATATCCGCCAACTTGACGATAGAACTATATTGGTGTCGGTTAATCGAATAACACGCTCGAGTCTTGCAACAGCGGTTGGATCAAATTCGCGAATGTCTCTAGATAGGAACTGTGGATCGTCGATTGGTCCGCGATTAATGTACCAATGTTGAGAATTGAGTACACCATCGATATCCAAAAACAATACCTTAACATTCACGTTTGATGCCCAACTTCCATGCTGCAATCTTAACTTGATAATTGAATCGTATTGGTTCTTGTTCGGGGTCGGCAACGTTATCCCCAAACAACTCAACCATCTTATTCATTATCAGCTCATAATCAATCATATTCGTGCCAATGCAGTTCCTTATGGGTGGTAGTGACCATGCGATGAGTCTCAACTATCTTGGCATTCTCTTTAACGTATACGAGATTTTCCTTGATCTCTTTATTGAGTAGTGTAAGAAGCTCGGGAGATATGTGTGATCGGTAATGTACTAGATTGCACAAGGCCATCATAGTTTCGCCCCATTCGGATTCATCCAACGATCCATATTCGCACAATTCAAATTCATCATCCATTTCATCCATTTTGTTTGTCCTCGGGTCTATATGAGATCCAAATTGTTTCAACTGGTGTTTCAATCGAATAAGTTTGTTGCCCCAAACCCTCTAGCAGTTTTTCGGCTAGCTGGTGTGCTTGGGATTTGATAGTAACAGAGTCCAATGGAAAACGTGGATAGTTGATAAATCGCACGCACATACCGGCTTCCGAACCACGAGTATAAATGTAATTAGTCGGAGTCACTGTTACACAGGCCCCAACCTCATCGCACCATTTCCCGCAAATATATTCGGCTTTGGTCAAGTCGCCTGCGACCCAAATGTTGGCCCAAAAGGTATCGACTGCTCTATAATATCCGGTTTTTGTATTCATCTAATAGCTATCTGTTCAAGAGCAAATGTTGCTGCAATAATATTAGCGACCAACAGCACAATGGCCAGCCATTTACCAAATTGGTTGACATACACGTTGTTGTGCAATCCGGCACTGAGTACCACGCACGCCACTATATTGATAATAAACTGAACAACAAAATTCATAGAAACCTCACAACCGAGTTAATAATCCACATTAAAAATTGGCTAAACACATACATGATATTGAACGTGAGCACAAGGAGCAAGAACATAATTGTCCTGTGGGACTTTAGCAGTTGTTCTCTGTGCAATATGCCAACAATGACCACCGCACTTACAATGTGTAACAGTATTCCAATCATGGAGCACGAGTCAAAACTTCGTATCCGGCCTTACGCAATATATTCATTGCGGTCTTGATATCGGCTTCTTCCTCTAGTCGCTTGTCGTCTTGTTTGACCCACTCCGAAGGAGAGAGCGGAAATTGAAATGTACTTAGATCGAGTTTGAGTCTATCCGGGAAGTGATGAATCATAAATTGCAGTACAGTGCGATCATATGCATGAATTCGTTGCTTGACCCATGCCATTAATTGTTCTGTTTCATCTGTTGGTTGTTCGTTGGCCATGTTACACCCCACTGGAATAATTTTTAAACAATCTACGCAATTCGGTTGCTTGCTTCTTTACCGAATCAAATGGTACACCAAGTGTACTACGGATTTCTCCAGCCGATGCAGTTGCAAGATATGCTTGCAACTCATCTTCAAACACATCTTCATGATAGCCCAACTTCTCAAACTTCTTAAAGATTCTGTTCTTGACACTATCGGACATACCCCAAATTGATTCAAATGCATCACCGCGATAGTCGGGGTTGAGATAATACATTGCATGAGCATATTCGTGATTGAATACTGCCTTGTCATTGCCATGAGAGCCAATAATGTAGTATGGCTTTCTGACATCGACGTGAGTGTGTATTTCTCTATAAATGGCCTCTTCGCGATTCGTAAGATGTCTAAACGTTGCAAAGAATTCGTCAACCATCACGCCGGGGACATTGAATCCGGACCATGCAGTAAAATAATCAAAGCATCCATCCTCATCGGTACACTTGGCAATGATATCTTCGAGTGTAAAATGTTTCCACTTTAGATCGGGATCCTTGGATTCGTAAAACTCCTGTATCCGAATAAAGGACAGCGCAACCTCCCGTCTATTGGGATAGTCGAAATGAAGAAGGTTTGGATACGGAAGTGATACTTGCATAGATTGTCCTTGGTTGCCAATACTTACCTTGGTGCTGTAAGTATAGCGCAAATAAATGGTAGGATCAAGTCTATGCTGTTTTTATTTTGAACTGAACTAATCTTTTTTGGTTACACTTCATTCGGATGGATTCGAAATCTCCTTTGTTATGTTGTTCACATACAAAGGAGATTGACCATCTTTCGTCTTTACTGACTAGCGTGCAGCCATTTAGTAGCAATAAAAAATGGAACCAACAGGATCCATTTACCCATGCACTGTTACACCAATTCTTTCCAGTTTATTGCAGCTGAAATTGTAGCACCGGCGCCCGCCGTCTGCATTGGCCCAGCACCCAACATTAATACACTTGGTCCGGTAATCTGTGCTGTGCCGGCCGCAATGTATCCAATAAGGTTTCCGTTGTCCACTGCCATGTTCGATAGATCAAATGTGTATGTACCAATAACGTTTGGAATAATAACGTTCCAAATTGTGGTTCCGGTTACAGCCGTGGCCGCTGTGGCCGCAATATCAATTGTGGTTACTGAACCAGCTGTGGTAACAGCAAATGATGCGCCGGTGTTTGGTGTTGGTAACATTAACAATGCAACCTGCAACGACACCGAAGTAGTTGCTGCAATAACAACTGTGACAGATACACTGGTTGGTATGATACGTGCTCGTTTTGTGAGATCGTTTGTTGTAGCTGCACGAAGACTCATTACAGGATAATAACCAACAACAGTACCACCAAGTCGTCCAGTACCACCCGAGTTACCACCAAAGTATCGCCAGGTGCGTAAGTTAGTTGCACTACCTTCTTGCTGTACTACACAATTGATCAAAGTCAAGTTACCAGCAGATCCTACACCACTTGTTGAATAACATTCAACTCTAACAGGTAGTGTGCCAGTTCGGCTCCAGGATGTGGATATCGAGTTAACCGATACCATTTCATGGCACCAAATAATACCCGATGCACCGGTTTCAAATCCGAACCGAAGTGTACCTACGCCAAGCCATTGATATTCAATCACAAGATGCTGAGCCAATGTCCAATCTAGATTTACGCCCGACGCTCCGGTACCATCCATCTTGTCCAAGTTCCAGTTGGCTTGCAATACACGCTCTTCCGAACCAGAAGCACCACTGGCCATGTATCGTCGAACAAATGCCATAGCACTACCGTTTGCCTCCAGGAAGAAGCCATCGCCGGCTGTTGATGGGAAGGTGCCTTGATCGGTAAACATACCGATGCGCATTACAACGTTTGAAATCAACAAGTTCATGTTGAAGGTGAAGCGGAACAATGTGCTTATGCCCGGCGAGTAACGAATGTGGTTGTAACTTTGAATCCATCGACCGGTAGCGGTTGCTGTTGTAGTAGCAAGGACGACACCGTATAAGTTAGTAGTTAACGCTTCTGTGCCCGCACCATATGCAGTTGATTCCCAAACTGAGGTAGCAAGTGTTGGCGTTAATGCAGCAAACCCATATTCAAATACGTTGACTGGTTCGGAGACACGCAAGCGTTCAAACGAATCTTTGGTGAAATCCGATGCTGTATATGATACTGTTGGAACGCCTTTCACTACAACCTGAGCGGCATTTAACGTTGTATCTGCGTTAATTGCAATATTATTCGCGCCGCGTAATGCTACATCTAATGACATGTTATATTATCCTTTAATTATTCCATTGATATCTGACAGTCCATTGCCCTGTCAATTTATCAATTGCTCTCGCATAAATCGTAAATCCTACGCCCGACGTTGCCGAGCCTGCGGTTAACGTTGCAAATAATGGGAAGTAACTATGGTCGTTAGCAGTATGATCCGCCGACGTGTCCTCACCCATAATGAACGCTTCTACGCTTGCTGTATTTAGTATTCCGGTTAATCCTGTTACAGAAACAGATGCTTCTTGGGCACCCGGGGAAACACCGAAGTTGATAGTTGCTGTGCCGGCTCCATATCCAGAATTAACACTGCCCGTGTATCCAAATGAGCCCGTGAACCCAGTTGGACCAATGCTTCCGGTGAATCCTGCACCCGATGAACCAGTGTATCCAGTCGGGCCAAAGTCACCAACCGATCCGGTAAAACCGATACCTCCCGAACCAGTGAAACCAATAACACTTGATCCCGTAAAACCAATTGGGCCAATTGTTGTACTCGCCGATCCAGTAAAGCCAGTTGGTCCGATAGATCCCGTGAAGCCACCGGCTGTCGATGCAGATCCAGCAAATCCAGTTGGGCCAATTGAACCAGCAAATCCAGTTGGGCCAATTGAACCAGCAAATCCAGTTGGGCCAATTACTGTTGACGCGCTACCAGCAAATCCAGTTGGGCCAATTGAACCCGTGAAACCAATTACGGTGCTAGCCGATCCAGTGAAACCAGTTGGACCAATTACTGTACTTGCCGATCCAGCAAATCCAGTTGGACCAATGCTGCCAGTAAAACCAATGACGCCAATTGAGCCTGTGAAACCAACACTTCCAGTGAAGCCGGTTGGTCCAAGCACTGTTGATGCACTGCCAGTAAAGCCGGTTGGGCCAATCGAACCAGTGAAGCCAACTGAACCGTCAAAGCCACGTGATCCAGTGAACCCAGTTGGGCCAATGCTGCCAGTAAAACCAATGACGCCAATTGAGCCTGTGAAACCAGTTGGGCCAATGCTACCTGTGAAGCCAATTGTACCAATTGATCCTGTGAAACCAAAACTTCCAGTAAAGCCCGTTGGTCCAATTACAGTCGAAGCACTACCAGTGAATCCAGTTGGTCCAATGCTACCAGCGAATCCAGTTGGTCCAATGCTACCAGCGAATCCAGTGGGACCAATTGTTGTTGAAGCCGAGCCCGCGAAGCCAGTTGGCCCAATGGAGCCAGTGTAACCAAAGCTACCCGTGTATCCAAATGAACCCGTGAACCCAGTTGGACCAATGCTTCCGGTAAACCCAGTTGGACCAATTGATCCAGTAAAGCCAGTTGGGCCAATTGAACCAGTAAATCCAACCGAACCATCGAAGCCACGTGATCCAGTAAAACCAAATGATCCACTAAAGCCGGTTGGACCAATGCTGCCAGTAAACCCAGTTGGACCAATTGAACCAGTGAAACCAGTTGGACCAATTGAACCAGTGAAACCAGTTGGACCAATGCTACCAGTAAAGCCGGTTGGTCCCAGCGAACCTGTGTAACCAATTACAGTGCTAGCCGAGCCGGTGAAGCCGGTTGGGCCAATTGAACCAGTGAAGCCATATGACCCAGTGTATCCGAGAATACCTTGGGAGCCAGTGAAACCTTGTATGCCAGTTGAGTATGGGATAGTAACCCAGTTATCAAGTCCGTTGCCAATCTTAAAGCGTCCGGTGTCGAGCTCAACAGCCAACTCACCTTGGGCAAGTACGGGATTGGCCGCAGTCCAGTCAGCTGCGAGTCCACGACGTATTTGAATATGGACGGCCATTAAATGCCCCCACCATCAATGGGCGTAGTACCGCCATACACCGATGTTGGATCCCCGCCATCAACCCCACCCGAACCCCCGCCACCAGCTGAAATAGGAATGCCCCCGACTGTTACACCATCGCTGTAGCGCAATACAGGTGGGACTCCGGGACCCACAGGCTCATCATAGAACAGGCGACCAAACTCACCAACGTATTGATCGGCAATTAAGTCTTTTGTTCTTGAACTAAAAACCTTGTGTGTATTTGTAGCCGGATTGGACATTATTACTCCAACGGCTCATCATCTGCCAGTTCCGAGTTTTTGGGTTCTTGTCCCACGGACTTTTTGAGCAGCTCGATCTTAGTCTGTAGTGGGGGCATAAAGTTGTCCGAATCTAACGGGGTTTCTTCTTCCTGATCAACTGAAATATCGGGCTCACCATCGCCATTGATCTTAATGTTGATTGGAATATTGATTGTAAATTCTCTGGCTCTCATAGGTATGGTCCCGTTAATGTACTATTTAGCGTAATTCGTCTTTGATGTAATCATAGCACATTTGATTCATGTACAGAGCGCTATTGCATTGTACCATTATTTCGGTGTATTCATCACGAAGAGCATCGTGCATTCCGGTATCGCATTGTATGATTTTCTTTATTTTGGATACATCATAATTGCTCGCATCAAAGAACATATCCGGAACTTCGGGGTTATGCTTGGATCCCGAAGCACCACCCTCAACCTCGGCCCACAGTGATTTGTATATTGCTTGCTTGTCCAAGGAGTCCTTGAAGAACTTATCAACAATAGCCGGACTCTTGTATTCCCGGTACCAATCATATACCCCGTCGGCCCAAGTGTAATGGAACTCCCCAATGGGCATAACAATGAACCCCATCCCGTATGTAATGGCATTTGAATACACAGGTGTGGTAAACATTGAGTTCGAACGATTGGCTGTACCCCCGGCCATTGCAATCAATTGATTGAATACCTTGTGCATACCCACTGTGGAATCAAGTGGCTTTCGATCTTTTCTTACGGGCAATATGAATGCCGTCTCGGCCTTGTGTCCCGAGCCATGATGAGATATTCCCCGATACAATGGGGTCCGGGTCTTTAATGACAACCAAGGTGTGCAGTTACTCTTAATGAACTGTACCAGCGGTGTAATGTCATCGGGTATCTTAACTAGGGCCCAGGGCTTTGCTAGATTAAATGCATTAAATGCAACCTGTGCTTGCGATTCGAACTCATACGATCTCATTTGTAATGCCTCACCCATTTGATCACGCTATCAAAGTAAAAGTCTACGGGCACATACATCACAGTCTCACAGGATATCATTAGTTCGTGGCCCAATGTTAAGGCGTTATGCAGATTCTTGTTCACGGCCCATATGGACTTAACCTTAGTCGGATCATAGTTGTCGGCGTTCTGCATTAGCTCAAAGTCATTTGTGGAACTATGGAGAGTGTGTATGGCCCCACGGTTATGTATTTTCTCCATGGCCGGATCCTTGAGGCATTTGATTATTTCATGCATGGCCAAATGAGTGGCATCTTGATATGGCAACAACCATGTATAGGAGAATTGGCCCGCGGGGAATGCAACATATGCCGTTCCAAACTCTCCGGCAAAATTCGGATCCGAAGATACAAATATTGAATTTGATCTATTGGCCTGGGCGCCAGCAGCCTTCAGCATGGCATTGAATACGTCCTGAAGTTGATCCCCGGTGTCCTTTGGTTTACGGTCGGCTCTTACGGATTGCATGAATACGCAGTTCTTCAACCCACCATAACTCAATCCGCGAAACGCGAGATCATCAAATCCTTTAGTGGCTTGGTACCAGGGCTCGCAGGACATGCGCAATAACTCGTATACCTTCTCGGGGTCTTCTAGACTTCGAATTGAAACCGGTACAGCATTCCCACCTTGTATCTCGAATATTCTCATTGTACCTTTTCCAGATGAGCTTGATTCACACGACCCGTTGTACCATTGGTATCCCACTTGACCACACATTGGGGACCCGATGAATGCATAAGCACATTGGATACAGTCCCGACCCAATTTGATGTTGTGTGACGCACACGGTCCCCGATTTTAATGCGGTTCTTTGTTTTGCGCACTATCTCCAGGAGTCTCATTTGACATCTCCGATTAACAACGGTCGGATATATTGCTTATAGTAGTCGGCATCAATATACAATGTTCTCACGCACTGCACAGCCATCTCGTGCTTGGTCGCAATAGCCCCGTCAAAGTCATTATCCACAGTGAACAGTTCCTGCAACTTTTTGGGATCCCATGATGTCGGATCAAGGTATGCCGGATCATCTACCCATTTGAATATTCCAGTTTCCGGAAAGAATATCTCTTTATCGTTGGGGTGTCTCTTGGCCATGTTAGCATCATGATGCTTTAGTCCCGATGGGCTGAGATACTTTAGTAACTCGTATATGCTCACCGAAACCATATCCTCGAACTTCGGGGACCAAACGTAATGCACCGGCCCCAATGGTATGGCAACATATACCATTCCATAGAACTGGGCAAACTTAAACACCGGAGACATGAATACCGAATTGGATCGTGTCGTCTTGGATCCCATTGCAGTCAACATTGCATTCATTACCCTATGGAAGAACCTGCTGGTTGTTAGTGGTCTTCTATCGGCGCGGGTGGTAATGGTAAAGATGTTCTTTGGGTCCCCACCATTATGCAATCCCCTGTACATCATTGTGGCACCATTATGGGTAAGCTCCAACCAGGGTGCGGCATTCTTCCTAAGATATGCAACGATCTTCTGCGGATCAAATGGAAGCATTGCGTCCACGGGTCCATGTGATATTTCGTTTATTCTCATATTGGATTACCTACCACTCTTCGAACTTCAGCACGGGCCGACATTGGAATGGCAACAGCCTTCTCGCACTTAACCAGTATTTCATGGTTGGACAACACGGCGCGCTCCAAACCTTTGTTAACCCAGAATAGATCTCCAACCCTCTTGGGATCATAAGACTTGGGATTCGATGGAGATGTCTTCCAATTTATCGGGGCTATTGTTCCGGGTGCAGGTATAGTTATATGGGCACTTCGATCATCCCCATGCATATAATCCGCCATACGGACAATGCTCATCGAGGCTGTATCAAATATTGTCGGGGACCAAGCGTATTCAAATTGCCCCACGGGGAACATGATATACACCTCACCATAGTGTGATGCATCCTCCGACGATGGAGTTACAAACATGGCATTGTCCCTATTCACCGGAGAGTTAATGGACGCGAACATTGCATTGAGCGCGGCGTGTTTAGCCGGGGTTGCATCCAATGGCCTACGATCCGTGCGGGGATGCAATACGAATGGGGTATCGTCTTTATTCTTCATGCCTCTATACACCATCTCACCTTTGGTTGCGGTCAGCCAGAGTTGGCACATACGCTTAACGAATGCTATAGCAATATCTTCATTTTGAAAGTCGTCTATCTCGAATATTCTCATGGTCTTGGTTCACCGTCTCGTATGGCCAATGCCGACGTGCATCGTATACCGATTTCAGAGGTTCTATTCTCGAGTGCCTGTACCAGTCCACGATTAATTCTAAAGAGTTCGAGTACTTCTTCGGGATCATAGGCCGCTGGATCATCATTGGGGGCATCCCTGTTATCTGCCCACTTGTAATGTTTGAACTTCATTCGGGGGAAGTTAGTGAGATCAAAGTATTCCGGGGTCCACATATAGTTAAAGTGTCCAATCGGATATATTCTATATGGCGTACCGTACGCGGCCGCCTTGCCCCGAGACCCACATCCAAAGAGACAGTTCGATCTGTTAATTGGAGAGTCTATGGCCTCCAACATGGCATTGAATGCGAGATGCTTATCCATATCCATGTCCAGGGGTCTACGATCCAAGTGTGGCTTGATTACGGCAACCGGGGGATACTTATCGCTGATCCCTCGATACATTGGTATGCCGTCGGATGCATTGAGCCAAGTCTTGCAATTGATCTTAATAAAGGATTCAATGCTATCCTTATCATTCTCCGGGTATTCAAATTCAAATATTCTCATATGACCACAAGTCCGTTTCTAATGGAATCGTTGTATAACTTGAAGGGAACATATACAGCACTGTCGCAGTGTACCATAACCTCAGCCAGGCCACCATTGTCGGTTAATGCACTCTGCAATCCTTGATTAACTTTAAACATACTGGAAAGCTTCTTGGGTGAGTACACGTTGGGATCATCCCAACGAATGTCACCGGTGTTGGCCATTGATATATCCTTGGGATCCAGTATTGTTGGCTTCTTGAGATATTGGAACCAGAAGTCATGGGTGAAGTTCAATAAGTCATGTAGATCATGTTTCGTGCTCCAAACATAATCAAAGGCCCCAATGGGGAATATTACGAACACTGTCCCGTAATACGATGCTTTATCAATGCTGCCGGTAACGAATACCGAGTTGGATCTATTGGCCTTTGAACCTAGGGCAGTGAACATTGCGTTAAATGCATTGTGTCTAAATTTTCCGGTATCCCGCGGCATTCGATCGGGCCGTGTTTGATTCACGTATGCGAAGTTACTCCCCCGGCCTTCTGAGACCCCACGGTACGCAGTGTACCCGCCATACGCAGTGGCCTTGAGCCATGGATCACAGTTAGTCCTAAGGTATTCGATTAATTTCTGATTGTACGCCTCGGGCGTGGTCTTTAGATAGTCCGAAGGCTTCAACCCGGGAATATGCATCGGAAGATATGTGTGGTCCAGGACCTCGTTAATACGCATCAACTATTTAGCGTATTGTGATCCCGATCTCTTTCAAAGCAATTAACCCCACAGCCTTGATTAGGCAATCCTTCTCTTTAATCAAACGTTGGTTATGGATTATCAAAGTAGTATTGTGGCTTTTGAGTACTTCAATTTGATCCAGCAGTTCTTTCTTTGTCATTATGGTGCCACCCAAACAAACTTATCCCCGCAATCGATCACTGTGGTCATGTGCAGTGCATCAAACGCCGCCCTTCGTACTGGATGATGTCTAAAGTCATCCCCAATCATTACTCCCCCGGAATTCAATATGTCCTTATAGTTCTTGATATCGTTATACACGGAATCATAGTCATGTCCGGCGTCGATATACACAATATCGGCTTTGACCCCATGGTGCTTTAGAATACGGGCACCATTAGTTGAATCAATGGGGAATGGAGTAATGTAATCGCACATACCCACATGAATAGTATTGGATATGAACTGCTCGTAGTTAATCGGACGACCGTATTCAAACTTCATGTTGAACAGTGTACCACCTTCGGGTTCGGACCACGCTTCAACCGCCCCCAAGAACGTATCAATGCACACTATCTCAAAGTCCGTTAAACCCGACAAGCGGCACATATCAACCATGTGACGTGCAGAAGCCCCGAACCATGTACCAACCTCAACTATGATTTTGGGTTTAATTGAATTGATGTACTTTCCGAATATTGGATCATTGGATGCCCAACCCTGATTGTCAAATGGATACAATGGCGCCATGGGATATGGCGAATGGTAGGGGTATAGCTTTTTGCGTACAGTCTTCATGAAGAGTCCTCTGCTGGGTAATGTAATTTATCCAGTGCAGAGGACTATGTTGAAATTAAGCGAAGGGGTTCTTACCGATCAGCTTGTACAATCCCACCACGATCAAGAACCATATGAATTTGAGTATTGCGCCCCGCGTGAGTATTACTAACACGAGCAGTATTGCGCATAGAGTGACTACTATGCCCTGTATGAATGGAGTCATGATTAGTAACAATACCCCAGCGATAGCGTTCGGCGTCCTTACGGACTTCATCGTAAGTCGAAGTTGGTTCAACGTATTTCTTAATCATTTTGTTTTTAGTGGTGCACCATGCCGAGTGCGATCATAAAGACCAGGGCGAGAACGATCATAACTAGACGCTGTTCCATATTACATTCCTTATCTAGATTGGTCCGTATATCGAAACTAGCAGTAGGGCAAACATTGGAATAGCCATCCATATGCTGAAGTAATAGCCCACTGTGACGATGATCGAAAACGTGATTGCATTCATCACATTAGCGGGCTTGCGTGCCCATTCAATAAACCAGTTCTTCATTTGGCGCCAATCTCCCAATAGTTTCTAATAGTTAGCCCGTGTAGGTCGGTCCACGTAACAATGCGGCCCTTATGCGCTTTTAGGAAAGCCTTATGTGGCTTCGAACCCCGTGTGAACTCATGAAGCTTGGCATAGTAGCTTGGAAGCTGGGTTCTGTACACATACACACCCCGCTTTTCACCGAGTACAATTGTAGTGCCGTGTCGATACGCAACGTTGGGCTTGTACACTATATCGTCGTATATGACGTATCGTGCTGTTTTGGATTCACTCATTTGATCTTCCTTAGTAGCCAAGCAAACCAACACGGGCCAATGTGCGGGGCGTGTCCACATTGACCGCACCAATGTTCAAGTCCCGATTCTCGTCCGAGCTGCTTCATTTGGACTTCCTCACTAGCCTGTAACCCAGATTGTCCGCAGCGAGCTTGAGCATATGCAAGTTTTTATCCCGGGACCCGGGCTGTCCAATCCGGTCGTCGCCCCTGGTATATTCCCACAGCCTGTAGTCGGCTGCAATGGGGTGAAACCCTTCATAATCCGAAAGCCGTACTAGCGTATCCTGATCACTGTGGACACACTCAACAACAAGCCCATACCCGAGATTGGCCCGCTCTCGTCCGGCAATGTCACCGAAGATGTTGGCACAGCCCATTGCCTGTGAGATTTTGCGTCCAAGATCGGCATCGCGTTCCCATTCGTCACAGCGATCGTTGTTCAGCATTACTACGGTACGGAAGCCCATGTTCTATTCCTTACTTAGCGGCCAGCAACGCACGAATACAAGTTCTGAAATTGGTATCGATCTCTGCATCAAAATGTCCATACTGTCCATTAATACGGATCACATCGCTAAAGAGAAGAGTTGCAGCCACAAGTCGATCATCGGTTTCGGGTACAACATCTTCCTCATGTGTAAAGTTGCGTACTACATCATGCCGTTGGTTTATTGTTTTGAATGCTGTAATTTCCTTGCTGTGAGCATCCCTAATTTCAATTGACTGTGTGTAGAACCACGTAGTGTTCACCGACGCGTAAATGAAATAGAGTTGTCGCCCCAACAGACTAAAGTATAGATCCTTGCGCTCATTCTTATCATTAGCTCGGGTTAAGGCCTCGCATGCCTGGACTGTTGTATTGTGGAATGTGTCCACAATAGTCTTTGGGGCTGCGGTAGTACCCTGAAACACTTCATTGGCCATTACTGGTAGGGTAAACAGCATAGTCAAAACAAATAGAATCTTACGCATAAATCACCTCAGGCCCTAGTTCCCGACATAAACAAAAGAATGCAGATAAACAGTATACCGAAGAAGTCCAGTACGTATCGCAGGTAGTGTAGAACTGTTGCAGCGTCCATTACGCTTCCAACGCCTTGCGGGCGTTTGTAACCCAACAGCCACCTTGATGAGGCTTGTATGAAACAACCCCACAGCAGATTCGATATCCAACCTCGTCTTCGGAGTCCGCGTATCCAGTGCCGCCATCGCTCTCCAGCGCCAAGCACAGTGCTGATCGCAAGCGAGCAACTTCGGCGCACTTGGCATCATAATCCGACGCTAGCACTACTTCGGAGTGCGGGTGGAACATAGCCGGGGGATAACGCTTGATGTTCATATTCGTTGTTTAATGTCTAATGGGTCTACGCGGGACCACAATTACAGTGGTCTCGTGCTTTTCGAGTGCTTGTGCAGCAACCACACCACCTACTACAACCGCCATACCACAGTACACCGGGTGTTCTCGGCATGTCGCACAACCCGTAAGGGTCAGGGCGGTAATGATCAAAAGTAGTGTTCTCATGTTACTGTTTCCTCTTAACGGAATACCGGAAATACTTCGCGCCCAGCATTGGGGTCGCCATAGTGCTCTTCGGCAGCATCCACAGCCTGTCCAAAGAAGTCGTAAATGTGAAGCTGGCCCTCCCACCAAAACGCGAAGCGGGTCTTACCCGTGCGCTTGGACAGTTCCTCTTCGAGATCCTTAAAATTGTATCTAAGGATGTGGAGTTCCATTAGTAGCTGCTGATCGGTCATCGAGATTGGGTTCTTCATGTTAGCCACGTCCAAACACGCGGCGCGCATCGCCCCGGATCGTCTGCGCCATATCGTACGCATCTGCGAGGAGACACATATCCATGCGCTCATCGCCCTTGTACACCTTCGCATCGTTGCAGCGAATAGTGGGGCGGTAGTCACCGCCGGCATACAGTAGATCGCTGAAGTAGCGAAAGCCGGTGTTTGCACGGGTGATGTTGTCGAGCACTGTGCGGGCTGCAACGTAGCGCATCAGCTTGCTCATGTCGTCGCCCTTCACGCCTTCGGGGGACTCGCCGCAAACGTAACCAGCGAGCACTTCGCCGGGGGAGAGATTAGCAACGCGGGTGAAACTGATATACTTGGCCATTTGCTTCATTTCCTAACTGTGTCAACAGTATAGCAGATAATGTCCAAAAATCAACAACTATAAGTCTTTGGGAATCATTGACTTAGTCTTCGGCCCGCTCTGCAAGCCATTCCTGGCACCAGAGGATTATGGCATCAATAGTCTCTTTGCTGACTCCGTCGGTAGCAAATCTAGTATACGGCTCGTCGGCAGTTGCGCCGTCAAACCAGGCCTCTTCAATGGCCTTACCAATGCTTATATGCTTACCCATGTTCGTAGTATAGCACATTCTACTCAAATGTCAAGCGGTTTCATTTGGGGAACTAGCGAATGGCCGTCGGGTCTATTCCTCAGCATATACATTATAACGGATTTTGTCAATAAAGCAAGTCAAATAAACATACGTGAATCAACTACTTACAACTTGGGCTTCTTCTGTGTATACTCGTAATTGAGCTTATCCTGGAGTGCAACTAGCTTAGATTTGGCTGTCTCATACGCAGCAACGTGTGGAGCCATTTCTGGAGGTACTGCAACTGTATCAGCTGAATCCCCACTACCCACGGATACGTGCCCCATAATAACTATCTTTGGATTCTCCACGGATGCAGCAACCGGGGGTGCTGTTTGGGCAACAATGGTTTCCGGATAAACGTCGGGAGTAACCGGTGCTCGGGGTATTGCGCTATGCTTCTGCTTCTGATCCATGCTGGCCTGCAATGCATCAACCTTTTTGCCCACTGTAACCAGTGTGGACTGCACTGCATCAACCTGGTTATCAAGCAACTTAAACTCGGCTACTGTGACTGCTCTCTTGTTTGGATCCACTTGGGACCTTATCCACGAGTAATCACCTAATAGCCCAATAATACCCGACACAATTGGTTGTATAATGAAGACAATGCCCAACACCATAACTACCGGGGAGGCGGACTTAGCTGCCCCCCACGGGTTTGATATGAGCGACTTGGCAAAGTTCCAAATCGCTCTTATCCGGCTTATGTTAGCGTCCATATCCCATAGCCATCATACGAAGTAATGGCTTGTCATCAATTAACGATGTACATTTGAACAGGTTGTTGATGCTATGGCATGTCTCGCAAACATCCGACGTATTTGGATGGCCGGGTACATAATTGATCTTACCCTTAGCATGAGTACCATCGTGGCATGATACGCAGCCCGTTGTTATACCCGCGTGGATTGCATTGATTGGAATGAACCAGTCGGTATTAGTATGAGTAATGCCCCCGGTATCCATTGTATTGTGGCAAGTACCGCACTCCGCTGTAGTGATAATATGGTTGGCATCCTTACCCATTGCACCGTACGATGTAAACGATCCATTGTGGCATTCGCTGCAAGCCTGCGACCCAACAAACGAGTGGGTCATTGCCCATGTGGCGGTAAACGATGTTGTATTGTGGCAAGCGTCGCAGTTCACAACCCCAACCGGAATATGTTGGGCAGTATGTCCAATTGTAGCCGATGAGATCTGCCCAAGTGGATTACCATTATGGCAAGTGGCGCATACCTTTGGTGTACCTAGATAAATGCCGCCAGCGTGACATGATGCACATGACGAGCACTTACCAGTTGATAAGTGTGATCCCGTTAATGGGAAGTTTGGGTGGAGTGTTTCGTAATATGAGCACTCAGCAGCGTCGGCATCCTGTGCTATAATAGTGTTGATTGCCAATGACCCGCCTAGATAAGCAAATGCGGTTATAGCGAATAACGCACTCGAAAGTGCGATACGTTTAATGCGAGCGAACATGTTGTAGTGTCCTATATGTCTTGGGGAATTCCGTTCCCAAACATATTTAGCCTATTTACCTAGTTATCAAACGATGTTCTAGTCATTGAATGGCAGGCTACACAATCTACAGAAGTAACCAATACTCTCACCCCATTCACAGTGCCCGACGTTGGATGATCGTTTGACTTACCGCGGGCGTTATATGCTGTATAAGCACCATTATGGCAGTTATCACATCTAGCCCCCGGATACCCAGTAGCATGAATCATCGTTTGAGTCACCCCGGTAAAACTGTTGAACAATGTAGTGTTATGACAGCCAGCACAATCCTCTAGAAACGTGGGTAAATGCTTCGCGGATCTAAACACAGTAACCCACCTTGGATCACCATTGTGACATGCTATACACGTTCTTGGAGTACCAACCCACACGGCATTCCCCGCTGGTATATGGCAGTACGCACAAGTCGTGCATTTACCCGTCGATAGATGCGCTCCCGACAATGGCCAAAGTGGATGCAGCGTTTCATAATGAGTGCATTCCGACCCCATGGCCTTCCCACATAGCAACAGTAAGATCACCACATATATTAGTCTAGAAAGCATATCTAACCCCCACGTATACTTCTTGATTCATTTGCAATTTGAAGAGCGGCGATGCTTGCAACGACCGCGAGTATTGACCCTCAATTACCAGCCTATCTCCAACCTGCGTAATGCCCCGCAATATACCCTGCGCCCCCTGCACTTTAAAGCCATTGTAATCGGTCTTTGAGTAGCGGGCAATAGCCGATATTGAATTATGCTGGTTCAATCCGAATCTCAACGTATCGGCCACAGTGACAAAGTATTGGTTCGTCCCGCCATCTACTACTAATTCGGTTGTATTGTGGGGAAGCACAAAGTTCTCCCCGCGTAAGTGTAGATCCAACGTGTACGCTTTCTTGGTCCCCACTTGAATGGGCACCGGATCAAAGTTATTACTCACTATGAATCCCGGCACTGTGCTTATGTTGGTCTCTTGAATGTCCCCGGTCAGGCTCCAATTCTTACTCAATTGCTTCTGGGCACCAACTACGAACGATGTTGCAATGGGTGTGGACTGTTTGATATAGTCATACACCGTACTCCCCTGCAATCCACTCTTGTTCATAATATCCGAGAATGACGAATAGTTCACATGGTTGACGTCCAGCATACCCAAATTCAAAGCGATATCACCATAGAGCATTGGGCTTCTTCTACGCTCCACAACTCCAAATATATCAAAACCGTCGTAGTAGCGTGTTCCCTGGGCGGTGAATGAGTTTAGAGTCTTGTATAGCGTATCATACTCGGCAGTTATGAACGATGATGATTTGGATGATCTGAAGGCTATTTGAGTGCCCACAGCACTTCTATCTAGAATCCCGTCGGCTTTCTCTCGGGTGGCATACGCTCCCACGGCCACACTCTGGGTGAAGTCATGGTCCACTTGGGCACCAATGAATCTTCTACGAGTATCGGAATTTGCACCCACGTATGGCACCCCGGCTGCTACTGTGACCTTTGTAGAATCCCCAATCGCCTGCTTGAAGGTTACACCATCGAATCTGGAGATCGCCCCGGCTTCGGGCATCTGTCGACCAATGCGTATTGATCTCCCGTTGAATGTGTCCTGTCCTTCAATGAAGGCCAACGACAGGTTCTTTCGGTCACCATTCGAATTTGATACGTCTTTGATGTCCGTGAGTCTCAACTTCGATGTGAATAGGTACTGATTGTTCTCCAGGGTGTACCCAAATTGGACTCCCGTGATGGATTGGAATTGGGTCTTGACTCCGCTTTGGAACTGTCCATAGACGTACTCTTGAACGTCACCTTCGAACGTCACAGAATGGCCGACGTGCGGGGTTCGGTTCTTGTCCACAGTGAGTCTATGGGGGACTTCTTGAATCTCGATGGCCATCAGTCTTTGGCGGACCCTCGTATGATCTTCACCTTCTTCGGGGTAGGTCGCAAGGTAGCGGGCGTACTCTTGTTTGGCCTTTTGGTTGTCTTTACCCTTCTCAAATGCGTAGCCCAGCAGTTCATGGGCTGTTCTTCGTCTAGAATCTTCTATTGGGAGGGTGGCGACCAATACTCTTAGATCATCAATGGCTTCCCCGTATGGACCATTTCTATTCAGTAGAACCGTGCGTGCTTCGTCTAGCAGCATGGTTGGATCCCTTTGATCGTAGGTTACCATCGGTTGGGCGTCGTTTTGGGTCTCATTTGGGGGTTCTTCAATGGAGGAGCCTTTTGCCGTTTCTTGTGTGGGTTTAAAGAATTCGAATAATGATGTCATTATTGTTTTCTTTTCGGGAACCTTCTCTACTGTGGCTACCTTGGGTGTGGGTTTGCTTACTGGATTGGGTTCGATGTCCGGCATGATAAACTCCGGGACCAGTGTGGGTATATTAAGTTCGGGGGCCGAGGCGCTACTCGGTAAGCCTAAACATATTGGGGCGAAGGTTATAGCGGTTAATATCCTCCGTTGGGAAAACGATGATTTTGTTATCTTTTTTTTTGATCTAGCTCTATCGGGGGACTATAGGGAACTAGTCTAGTTTGAGCACAGTTTTCGCATACGTGAATCGTACCCTTGTTTGTCGTGACTATCTTTGTTTCGACATGGTTGGGGCAGGGTGGTATTTCGGGCGCCGGGGCCGGCTCTTGTATGGGCGCTTCGGGCTTAAAGGCAGGTTTTGTTATAATCGAGGGCTGCGTCAACTCGAGAGATTCGTGATGCGATACATAACCTTCATCGTCGAGTATTACTTGTGTATCGAGTTGTTGGACGAAGTTTGTTTCTTCTCTTAGATGGCGAATGGCATTGAATGTGGACTTGCATACACCGCAGCGTACCAATCCATTACTCTTAGAAAGGATGGGTGCCGATACTTTGAATAGTCGTAAGCATTTCGGGCACTTGGTGTACATCATGTGTTATTTACCCGGGGGATTTTTCTTTTTAAAGATTCGATCCCAATTCTCGGAATATTTCTTTTGATTCCCAAATTTGGATCGAATCTTGTCCCCCGTGACGTCGTTTTTCGCGACCAATTATGTGTTGGGACCAGTGCTGTCGTCGTAAATGCCCTTGGGACCGTGTGGTTGTGGATCCGGTGCCCGTGTAGATGGCCCGGGAGTAATTGGCGTCTTCTTGCTTTGCTTGTATAGAAAAACGGCCATGGCCAGTATTGCGACGCCCGCTAGAATGTATCCAATTGTGCTGTATTCCATGATAGAGCCCTCTGTGATGTATTTATATAAATACTTCTATGCGTAAATTAATTGTTCTATTGTTGGTAGTACTGGCGGCATGCGGACAGAATCCACCCCCGAAGGTCAGAGTGTCTCCGGACCTCACTAGGGCATATCCGACATTGGAAATAGCGGCTGTTGTGGCCCTGGAGAAGGCAATGCCTCTCACTGTTGATTACGAGTTCGGGGGATATATTCTCGAGAAGGGTGGAGTATATTATATCTCCGAACCAATTACCAATAAATCAAACGATTCGATTGATTATGATGCCGTCTTTACCAAGGATTATAAATTGGTGGGAGTGTATCATACACATCCCGACTATCCGGAATCGGAAGTATTCTCGACCAATGATATCAATAATGCCAATAATCTTAAGGTTAATTCATATCTTGGAGTAGTGTCACAGCACAAGATAATTGTGTTTATTCCCGGGGTGTCGAATACATTTAATTATGGTTCGGCTAATTCCTTAGAATCCCCGATTGCTTCCTACGGAACTGTGGTTAAAGGCTAAAGAGATCGGGTTCTCCGAAGTTCAAGAGAAACTCTACTAGCTCTTCTTGGGACTTAAAGAATATCGTTGTCGAGATACTATTGGTCTTAATGTCCTTGACCAGTTCTCGTTCCCTTAACCAATCAAACATTCTCTTGGACATACCACTGATATGATATTGAAGATCAACGCAGTACGGGTGTAGATGCAGGTTATAGACTTTCATCTTTACCCCCAAACATGATCAGGAATTCTAGGCGTTTCTCTTCGGACGTAAAATGAAGTACAGATAATCCATAGAGCCATGTGTCTTCCGATTTTCGATCGGAGAGCCAATTAACTTCATCTTTTTCTATTTCTCTTTCCAAATCGACGCAATACAAATTTTTAGCGCCCCAACTTTCTCCCAATATTCTATATAGCTGCATCTTTACCCTCGAATGTAAGTACAAATTCGACGCGCTCTTCGGGTGAATCAAAATAAATTATTGAATATCCTGCACCGTGATTCGAATCCATAGCATGAATCTTTCGGGCAAAGAGCCACTCAATCATTTCTGTATCTAACTGGCGCGATAAAGTAACGCCGTAGTAGGGCAGATATTCTTCTTGTGGTATATCAAACAAGATCATCTTTGCCCCCAAATGTGAGCAGGAATTCTAGACGTTCATTAGCCGATCCAAACCAAACGGTCACCCCCGATAACCCAATTGGTTGCACTGGCATGCCGAGCAATTTCCTTTCGGATAACCAACCAAATACTTCCCTGGGTATGCGACCATATACATCGGCACAATACCAAACCTTATCTTTATCGGAAATATCGTTGGGAATTATCTTCATTTTAATCCCAAATCACCGGGATCATTCTAAAGTTTTGGAGGATGGGTCCTTCGATTCTTTTGAGCTTATGCTGCCCACTAAAAGAATCAATATGAACCACGTGCAACGGCCTCACAATCAATTGGCCATGGCTCGGAGAATCGACACCAAAATACACAATATTCGTTGGATCCTCGACATTATCGGGCAATAATACTTGGTCCCGAAGTGCATCTCTTAATTCATTCATTATCAATGATCCCCAATTGCTCTTTAATGGTAGCGATCAATTTTTCAGCAATCTCTTTCTTTTCACGCTCGGGATTGGAGAGCTGTTCCATGTACTCAAACCCACCAAAGTCATATGCGGTCTGGAACGCAGTGGTTAGTGCTCGAGCTTCTGACAGATCCCTAACAACGACGCGTACCCCGGGACCAGTAACAATCCAGTCGGTGCTAGCGTTGGCGGGATCGTGTGTGTATCTATGTTTAAAATTCATTTGCTATTTCCTTTAAGGGTTGTGATTAAATCTTGCAGTTCTTCGATAAATCCCGCTTCGATTCTATTGGCACCGCCACGTCGTTTATGCAGGCGCTGTTGACGGAGTATTTCATCTTCGAGAATCTCAATAAGTCGGAGCCGTTCTTCTTTCTTTAAACTCATACATTCTTTCTCCCAATCCTGCTATAACCCAATTTAGTATCAACTTCTCGTTGTCCTTCTCGATCCTCCAATTCATTCTTTAGAATTGTGAGCTCGTTATCCAGTCGCTGCAAGTAAGGAGTAGCATATTTCTTTATTCTATCTGCGGGATAGTTCTTAATGGCCTCACGGTAGCGACGAATCTCGTCCAGCTTTAGTTGGATTCTATGTTCGATATTTTCCTTGGTCGCTTTCATTATGCTTCCTTATTTACAGCAGCCTTGCGTGCCTCAATGATTTCCCCGAAGTCCTTCGGATCTCCTTTCACAACAATGTCCTTATACGATCCCGTAGCCCCGGACGCATGATCCTTAACCAAGTCATCGGACTCTCTGTAAGAACGAATCGTTTCTTTGGCCTTGAAGCGTTCCTTTTGTACCTCGGGATGGAGGAATGATTTAACACGGGCAGTGAGCTTTTCAATTGCCTCGCGTTCATTTGATGGGCGGTCCCTGTGATTTTGGGACGTTACTTGAATGCCTGTGGGGAGGTGTTTGAGCCTAAGGCAATTACAATGACGATTCCTATGCTGACCTCCAGCACCAGTTCCACTGAACCAATCCCATCGTAATTCCTTTTCATCCAATTCAAATTTAGCCATTATTGACCCCAAAGTTTACGGTTTTATTTGGACTAACCCGATATTCAATATCAAACTTGATTGTGGATCGAGATAGGTCCATTTTAGATACTTGTACCGGGAACGTGCAACATAAACATCGCTGCATCATTTTCATTTTTGAATATTGTAGTTATTGATCTATAACCGTTATGCATAGCCAATTTTGGTTCATTCGGAAAAAATTCTTCAACAATCTTCTCATAATGATCAAATTTCTGCATACGCAAAGCTAGATTACCATCGATTCTCAGACGAACCACATAGCCGTATTCTTTAACAAATCCGTAGTAATCAATCATAATAATACCATATCAACTCGATAATGATATTGTAGCACGGCAACTGGATAAGGTCAAGATAAATAAAATAACAATCGGAGATATATTTTATGTTCTACAAGGTTTCCTACACAAATTGGATTGTTCCGAACGGATACAACGGCATCACTTTGGGCTGCTTTATTTTCCTTCGTCCGGAAACAAAAATGGACCCAGCTATTCTTCCACATGAATGTACCCACGTGGCACAATTTTGGAATAACCCATTCATGCCAATTTGGTATCTATTGAACAGTAAGTACAGATTGAAATGTGAAGCAGAAGCATATAAGGTTGGTTTTTCTCACAGCAACAATCCCAACAATTTGCGTATCTTCTCTGGATATTTGGCACACGACTACAATGTCAACATTACCGAGGAAGCCGCAAAGCAAATGATTCTAAACGCTAAACCGCCGACGTTTACAATGTAATAAACAGGAACGAAACGTTTATGCCGGCTGTTCTACCACTGAACTATGAGCCGATAACGGTCCAACGGGAATTGAACCCGTGCTTGCTGGTCGAGTATGTTGTATGCTGTACTCGTTCCTAAATCAATATATCAAGTCCATAGCCGAGATTCTGTTCTATGCAACCATTTGTCTATGCACCAACCCGTCCGTTACGTTGAGACTTCACTGGGACTGTTTGGCTTGCTGACCCCTTTCCGTATTCAGTAGTAAAACGATAACATAGCCACCAGATTATGGGGTTAGTATTTGAGTAGCCATTCCTTGCTACACTAGGTTATCTCCTACCAGTCTCGGGTCAGTCTCGAACTTCCTCCATTATACTAAGTTATTACTGAACCCAGTATAACAGCGATTGCTTGACTTGATATAAAATTGGTGGGGCGTGAGAGAATTGAACTCTCGAGTGGCCGCGCGTGCCAGGACCATCCCAGACCCATAGTTGGTGGATCTGTTGGGATTCGAACCCAATAACTCCCATTTACGCCCCGATAAATTTGGTGCCCACGGGCGGAGTCGAACCGCCAACAACGAGCTTCTGAGACTCGCTCCTCTGCCAATTGGGATACGGGGGCTAAACTATTATGACCAAGGATGGCCGGCTGTTGGACTTGCTGTACCCGATTCTGTTGTAATTGTACCATCAACATATGCCGAATGCGTTCCAACAATGGTATGTAATGTGCGATATCCCGGGGTACCAACGGCTGCGCGTTCAGTAGTGGCCAATGCGAGCTTGTCGGTTCTACGCTTTAATCTAGTAGCAATCGGATCCACGTTTGGTCCCGACATTACTACTTCTGTTGAAATACCATTTGCTGCCATGTTACTGTCCTCTAATGGTATTTAGCAATTTGGCGGAAGGTGTAGGATTTGAACCTACGTGGCTGTTACACCCATCTCGTTTCGAGCGAGCGCCGATAGACCGGACTCTGGCAACCTTCCATAAACTGTGGCGGAAGACATCGGAATCGAACCGACACCCCTAAGAGTGGACCACCTTTCCAAGATGGTTTGTACCCAGTACACTATCTTCCTCGTATAAATCAATAAAGTTTTTTCCGTAAACGTTTACGACACTTCTATTTATGTGAATCAAGGTGCGCCAATAGACCACTCTGGCAACTCTCCATAAAACTGTTTCTACTAGGATTCGAACCTAGACATTGCGCCGATCAATATAATCGGTGCTAAGTATACCAATTCCTCACGTTATGCAAACATAGAAACAAAAATAAGCCCGTGTTTCGCCGGCTGTCTACAGCCACCACTTGGGAGGATCACGGTATCCTATTCTTCAGATTGTCCTTTTACTTGCGGCTGTTGCCCCACAAGGGATTTGGCGGAAGGTGTAGGATTCGAACCCACGTGCCCCTAAGGACCATCTCGGTTCAAGCGAGCGCCATTTGACCTCTCTGGCAACCTTCCAAAATCATAAATTTTCTCTCTTTAATTTATCAATATACCAACCCACTCTAGTTGAACGTAATGTAGTTGTGTCGTTATTGTAATTGTATCTCAAATCCGGTTGTAACTTCTGCAAATTAAGAAAGTACACACCATTTGGATCAAATTCGGGATCATTAAATGCAATGACCACATGAGTATTATGCTTTGCAGCGATATTCATATAGCTCGTATAGAATTGAAGATCAAATCCAAACGATCGTTTCCCTTTATATTCATAAGCCTTTCGTACCTTGGCATCCACAAAGAAAAAGGTTTTGGAACTTCGATTATATAGTTCGAAATCCGGATATTGATCCCCGTCTACGCGGCACTTGTCCGATGTGTCTTTAATAATCCATGCTTGGCCCAAAGTCATATCAAGCCATGTGTGTAGCTTCTTTTCAAATGCTTTACCAATGGCATTACTAGTATCGAAACTTTTATAGCTCATAAAACATTCCGTGTCATCTCGGCTAACACCCTATAGTTATTCGGATGAATACCATCTTCGGTTAATATGGATTTTGGAATATCAATTACGTTGTCATCATTCTTTTTAGCAATCGCAAGAACAATCTTTCTTTGCTGTGGACGCAATACCTTATTGGGCAATATCCAAATAACTGAATCGGCATCAATGCTATTGCGCAGTGCGGCAATTTCAAGTTCGGAATTTACGCCCGGATAATCATTTGTCCCAATCGAAATAATTACTCTATCGGCTTGACGGAGTCTAAATCCGAAATGTTGCATATATGTTTGGCTATTAATGCCGACTTCTGCTTCGACTGTGCATTCGGGCCTATATTGGCCAATACCAACAGCAATCGAATCACCGAGAATGTAACAAGCAATCATCTCCAATAACATATATCACCTTTAAAGTTGGCTGGGTGGCTAGGAGTCGAACCTAGATTAACGGAGTCAGAGTCCGTTGTCCTACCAATTAGACGACCTCCCAATAAATCAAAACAGGATTCGCTTTTTACTTACAATAGTATTTAATTGCTGCAAGAATCCTTAACCTTTATAGCCGGTGTAGTTACATTAAGGACATCACTCCTCTACCGCTACTCCGTTAAACCAATAATCGAGCCTACACACAAATTGATGTGATTTGTGTCTCGGCTCAATCCAGTTCCCGCTTCCTGCTACGGTCTGCTCCTACTATATTCTTTATTGAGCCTTGACGTACTTATTGTACGCAGCAACCCAATCTGTTGCAATCTCTTTTTGTGCCGTTGCCATATCAATTTGGCCGGCGCAAATCATTTTGTGCAACTTGTTTTCCAATGCATCCTTTAAATGGGCATTGTATGGTGTCGTTGTGTACGACTGGGGCCATAAGTTCTTAATGTCATTCATGCCCCCAAGTTCAAGCGAGATTAAATGGTCAATCTCGAACTTATCGGCACTCGGATCAATGTTGTATTCTTTGAACGCAGCCTTCTTAAGTGAATCGGGCACGTTGCGTACCTTGTTACCCTGTGCATCCTTTCCGGCTGTGTAGTTTGGAACGCAAACTATTTCCTTTGTGGCCGCTGGGTTAACCATCCCCGGTGTCAACGTTGGATCCGGCTTCTGTGGGAAGTCTACTGCCATCGCCGGCAAAGTTACGAATAATAATACTAAGGTGTATAAGTGTTTCATGCACTTATTTACCCGATAAATGGAAAAAGCCCTGCATCGAACCTTGCGTATCGTTCATCAGCTCGGACATGTTCACATGACTCAATCCCCACAAGGCAAAGATTAATCCGAGTAGCCAAGGAACAAACTTGGATATGTCCTTGCCATATGTCTCGGATATCTTTCGAACCATAAGGGAAATGAGATACCCGGCGCAAAACGAAACCAGCACAACATTCCATAAATGCTGCGCCGAGATCAAGTCAAATATCTTCTGGGTTGGGTCGATAGTATGTGCCATATAATCCTTTATGTGGACTATACTTATTTATCCAAATTTGGTGCCCATTGTCGGATTCGAACTGACGACCTTTGACTTACGAAGTCACTGCTCTACCAACTGAGCTAAACGGGCATAAGGCACATTCCACTTCCTGTCCGCGAGATAAACTCCATCCTAGGGCGGAATACTTAGTGCGTTGCCCTAGGTCGATGTTACGGCAGGTCTCTACCAACCTATTTCTTAAACCAATCCTCTGGTTTGTCTTCTTTGAACCACGAGTCAATTTGGTCTTTTGTTGGAGTTGATATTTCAACATCCTCAAAAGCCGGCTTCTCTAATATAATGGTATCGATATAGTCACCAACATCACGTGGATGAAAATCGACTATGTCGTGCTCCATTGGAGAGAACTCAGTTACTTTGTTTCCGTATCGCTTGTCATATGGATTAAAGCCACCCCAAGTTGACTTGTGCGGAAGTCTCTTGGGGAATGCTTTTGGTTTTTCGGGCTTGCTAAACAACCTATCGAATAGTCCCATATGGCACCTATAAATTGGAGCGGAAGACGAGATTCGAACTCGCGACATTCAGGTTGGCAACTTGACGCTCTACCACTGAGCTACATCCGCATTACTACTATTACTTATGACCTCTACCATGTCTAACTGGTGGATCTCGGAACATACGTGTCCATATCTTACAAGATTCATCGTTATACTCAATCAATCCATTTACTGCAATTTGGGCCTTACGCCAGAAACGATAGCCCCACATCACATCGCACATCTTATCACAAATCTCATCGGAATTTGTAACCTCGTCAACTGTAAAATGTTCGGGTAACCATTCTACTTCTTTTGAAGTAACCACCGGAACACCCTGTGAGACAAAATCGGCTGTTACAATGTTGAAACTTTCCGTAAAGCTACACTGTAATCCAATATCCATTGAGTTGGCCAAATCTAAGAAATCATCGTGATTCAACCAACCATGTTCCACAAGTTCGTACTGTTTTGGATCTAAATTATCAAATACGCCGTGTATTGCCTTAAGGACATTGTTACCGGCATCTTCTAATCGGGCTACATTGATATGGAAGCGAAGTTTTTTCTTACGCTTATCGGCAAACTTAATTGCTGCAATGGCCTGCACAAGATGATTCTTAAGTGGGCGTATTGCCCCAAAGCACCCAACGTTTACAAAATCACCAACTAGTGTACGGGGAGAAATTTCTTTCTGTATCTTATAGAAGTTTGGTAAGAATATCACCTTCTCATTGGCCACTGCCTCACCATATGCCGCAGTTGCGATACTCAGTGTATCTGTGAATGTTTGACGGCTGTTTGGAGCCAGGAACACATTTGGATATGTGAGATATTTCATGCTCCAATCCATTGCAATCCCCTCGTTGGCCAGGAATGGGAATTCACTGTGATTACGAACAATCCATTTAACCCCGGGATGCAGTTTGTTAAGAATTGTGAACTTCTCGGGCACAACCCAAAATGCTTCGATGATAACGTGGGTTGGTTTGTATGCTGTAACTTCTCTATCAATACAATTGTTATCGACTACTTCAACTAATTTGGCTTCTATGTCATTATCATTGAGCATGTCAACAACAAACATTGCCGAATTGCGAAGCCCAGAGGACAAGCAATAGGTAAAATTTGGCTTGTACTCTTTATGAAGAGCACCATATTCGTCGGACGTCATCGAGCGACGCTTTAATATAAAGAGCATTCTTGTCATTGGTGGATTCCTAGTTGGCTGTGTATTTATACACAACCTGCAATACCATACAAGAAACACAATAATTGGCGCGCCAGAGAGGACTCGAACCTCCAACCTCACCGGTAGGAACGGTGAGCTCTATCCTATATTGAGCTACTGACGCATGGTGCGATTGGTGGGATGGTGCGCTTGGCGAGACTCGAACTCGCATGTCTTTCGACGATAGCACCTCAAGCTATTGGGTCTACCAACTCCCCCACAAGCGCGTTATCCCAAACCTTTATATCTTCTAATAGTTGTTCCAATGTTATTTCACACTTCTTAGTCTTTCTAGCGTTATCGCGGTGACTAATGAATCTACAATTTGCCGGGTGAGAAATGATCTTAGGGTCGATGTTGTTCTTATACCCATAGTCTATAGATATACGATGATCTCGTACTACTCCATCTAAGTTCTTTCCTCTCGAGTACATTCCAGACTGTTTCAATAAATCGAACCCGGGTATGCGTTCAATACAACCCGCTAGGTTGAACTCACATTGTTCTCGATATATGATCTTGTGTAGTCGCTCTTCATTTGTTGTACGCCGCCTACCAGTAACCGTGCTAGCCTGCTTTGCTATGCTCGGGTGTGTGCTTTTGGTGTGCCCCTTGGCCCACGCCATTTTGTCTTTGGTATCTTGCGACAGGCTCTTATATCTATCGGAATAGTCTCTACCACAGGTTTTCAGTCCGTTACTGTTTTTTGCTCTTATTGCCGGGCAACTATTCGGAAATGGCTTACACAAAAACTTGCCAGATCGATTTTGATATCTGGCAACAGTACCGCATCCGCACTCACATAGCGCGTCGGTTACTACTTCTTTTGCTGGTCTTGGTCCACTTTTGTTTGGCATACACGTATTTATGCGCCATTACAAATTTCTACCAATTCCGCCACAATCGCAAAAACTATTGATTCAAGATGTATGGCACCAATTTGATCTTGGATATGATCCATATGCCAACTACTATCACCGCAACAAAACATGCTGTGGCTTTTAACATTACTTTTTCTTCTTCGTGCAACTTCATAATAACTCCAATGAACAGTATTTATTGGTGCCCCCACCGAGAATCGAACTCAGATTTCTGACTTACCAAGTCAATGTACTAACCGTTGTACTATAGGGGCAAATGGTGCGCGATGAAGGGATCGAACCTTCGACATCTACAATGTCAATGTAGCGCTCATACCGCTGAGCTAATCGCGCAAATAAGGCGCGGGGGGTGGCTCATCACCACTCTTCATAAAAACAGTTGCAACTGTTTCAGATGGGCGGCTTTTTCAGGACCGTTGCATACCCCACCAGACTACTTACGCCCTTTGCAAATTACGGCGACTCCCCCGCATATAGAAACTTGGTCAAGGTAAGGAGACTCGAACTCCTAGCCTCGTCGCCCCGAACGACGCGCTCTACCAATTGAGCTATACCCTGTTAATAAAAAAATGTCGATACAATATGTATCACTCCGGCCATAAGCAACATAGCCAAGAACGGCAAATGAAACATACGCCAATGTTCAAACCATTGATCAAATTTAGCAAGATGTTTTCTGTTGTATAGGTATCGACCAATAAGGCCGCTAATAACAGTCACCCACATACTGCACATGGCTATTCTTGCATTGCCCGCCCCAAGATGAAATCCGGTGTGATACAGGATAGCAATGGGACCAAATATACCAAGTAATGGATGCCACCAAAACCAATTGTACTCCGATCGAGGAAAGGCACGGGGCCAACGCTTCTTGGCCGAATAAAGGAATAGCAAGGCTAGCATACTTGCCCCGGTAATCCCGAGCGCATATCCTAGTCCATTTTTTGGAGTAATGTATTGGTCCGGATGATAAGCATAGCCGGCAATAATCAATGCCGCCGCAATTATACCTACCGCTCTTGGTCCGGCTTTACCCAATTCATAACTCCTCTTTAAAGCTGGTGCTGGTGTTTGGAATCGAACCAAATATCACTCGCTTATCAGGCGAGGCCCGCAGCCGTCTGGACCCACCAGCACTTGTATAAACTCTTTAGTCAATTGTTGTTCTTCCAATACAACAACACGAACATGATTTTGTTGGCTGACATGTTCTATCTTTTCTTTATCCAATCTTGCCTTATACGAATTCTTAGGATCTAAATAGATATTGTAATCCACCAAAAGAAAATCCGGAAAATATTTCTTACCATCATACTTTAGGTGGCCAGGGCGAATCCATCGTATCCCCAATTCGTTTAATATTTTAGAGCACCGCAACTCATATGAGGATTGCAAACACACCTGGTTACCAAATGAATCGCATACATTAAATTTTTTGCTTCTTCCGGCACGTTCTCTATAACCACCAAACCCTTGTGACTTGGCCGCAGCCGATAGTTTCGCTCGTCGGGCAGTCTCCATTACCGGATCTGTACACCGACCCATTTGCTTAGTGGTGTGTCTAAGAGATTCGGCATTCTTAGCCACTCGTTCATCTGTTTTAGCCGACAGTCCTTTATTCCACGCTGGGTGACCTAACGTGTGAGACACATAAATGCGGTCAGTATTCTTTGGGCATAACCGTTCATGGTTCCTGGTTGAGTTTGGATTTTTACATTCCTTACCACAATGTTTGCAAGTATTCATATGTATTATTTAGCCTGGACAGCTCAAAAGTGTGCTCTACCACTGAGCTATAGGCCAATAATCAAAATATCTGTGTAAACTCTGTCGGGGTGATAAGTCCCAAGTTTGTCTTGCGATCCTTACGCATCTCTCCAAACTCAAAGAATGGATTGGTATGCGGAATAGTCCCATCACTTGGCATTCCATATGCCAAGATACCCACGCCATGGTCGGTATCAACTGTGACAATCTTCTTGTTGAGCAATGTGCGGAGATAGTAAATTGCCTTCCAGCAACTACCGTTGAGCGCACCAATTGCCTCCTTACCACCCTCGTTATAGAACCAATCCATGTCGTCATTGGCCATAATCCAATCGGGCGGATTACAATCATGGAACACAATAAATCCATTATCGGACAAATGTGCCATCGAGTTGGCTGCATCCTTAAGTGTTTGGCCGGCTGTATGTAGTCCATCAATGAACACAACATCCCATTTATGGTCCACGGGAAAGCGAGTTTGGCCTTGCTCAAGGATCTTAAAGAATTCATCGGATGTCAGTTGGAATTCAACTGGATTACTCGGATTCAACAATCCCGGATCGACACCAACCTTGTGTGCCGCTGCAATATTATCAAAGCATTCGCGGGGATCATCAACACCAATCTCCAGATACTTACAACCCTGTGGAAAGTATTTTGAAATTAGGTAATTGAGAATGTTAATCCGGTTCATCATAACAGAGTATCCTTGTAGTTCAGTATTTACCGTAAAAAGTGGTACCCCGTGTCAGACTCGAACTGACATAATTCTGCGTGTAAAGCAGATGCTTGAACCTCTCAGCTACCGGGGCAAATTTGGCAGACCCTACGGGTATCGATCCCGTTACTCTACCTTGAAAGGGTAGTGATATAGCCAGTTATCTAAGGGTCCAAAACCGTTTGGTGCTGGCAGTAAGACTCGAACTTACGTAGGTTTCCCGACGGCTTACAAAACCGTTGCAATTGCCACTATGCGATGCCAGCGTTGATCTATTTATACTGTATGGTGGTGACGGCTGGATTCGAACCAGCGGGTTGCAACCTTATGAGGGTTGTGTGATGGGCCTCTCTGCCAAGTGGGCATTGAAAAACTTAATTATCTATTTGGATCGTATTCAATAGAATTTAGAACAGGACCAAATGTTATCTGTGCTGTTGTGGCTTTAGATTTTCCACTTTGCTTTAGTAGCATCAGCACTTCTTTAATACACCATACTAGATCTTCATGTCTGCTTTTAAATACAAACACAATCGTGCCGCTCTTTGTTTCAACAATAGAACCGATAGTTTCGGCTGCGGAAGTATTTTGTGATTTGCTTGATCGTAAGCGTCGTAATAATTCAGACATTGTATAAATCCCTAATTGTCTACTATTTATACCTTGGTGGCTGAGGTGAGGATCGAACTCACGCCATTCTACTTTATGAAAGTAGCGCACATACCTTCTATGCTACTCAGCCGAAATGAATTTGAACAGGGTTGGAGTCGAACCAACATTAGTTAGCCGTACATCAACACGATGACACAGCGGTTTTGGATACAGTTGATGCTGCCCGTAACCCCCGGCTTTGCCATTTTGCCTACCTGAACAAAACTTGGTGGGTCCGGAGAATTTCGAAATCTCGACTTGCCGCTTAAGAGGCGGCTACTCTGCCTCTGAGTTACGAACCCAATTAATCTTATCACTATTAAATTTGTCTTGAAGATTATATTTTTCAACCACAGCCTTCAATCGACTGTATCCAGCTCCCCGAGTCTGCAATTTCAATAACCGTAATGCTCCCGATATTGATGTTGCCTGAAGTAGTGCATCGTAGTATCGTTGTTCGGTAATTTCTTTTTGCTTTTGTCGTTTATCTCGTTTTGGACGGATTCTACGTGCGCATCTGCCCACTAGCCAACCTTGTGGTTGTTCTCCGCATTTAAACTTTCCTGCCTTACTAGACACCGGATCATAATACCATGGCTTGCCAAAACTTCCATTTTTGTCACCAACCCGCTGTTTGGCTACTAGTTGATGCTTCTTCCTGATCCAACCATATATTTTGTTGTTCGATCGCTGTCCATTGTGCAACCCGATCATCTGTATAGCAGCCCAAACTAATCCGTTATGTTTAGGATACATTTTCATCAATAGCTGATGAGCAACATAGTGCTCTTCGGCAGTTAAGTTTACTAAGTTTTCTGGCAAATCTGTCCCACCGAGGCAACGTGGAACAATATGGTGCCGTTCGATATAACCAGTTATCTTTCTACCTTTAGCCCGAGCTATTAGTAGTTCATAGTGTTGTGTATAGTTCATAACTATATTTATCCGCGAACACTATATTCTTAGATTAAGAAGTTGGCACCCCGGGAGAGATTCGAACTCCCATTAACGGTTTTGGAGACCGTAGTCCTGCCATTGAACGACCGGGGTATAAAACTATTTGGCTTTACGAGATGGGAACTGGTTGAACAGTTTGCCATACTTGGAACGATTAAGTATCATCTGTGAGTTCCAAACTTGCTGTTCACCATCATTTGTGGTCACTGTAATAGTGGACTTGGCCCACGGGTCACCACTCATTGTTGCCTTAGTAACAGGCTTACCAATCTTCTCGACCATCTTGTGAACCCAAGCCATATATGCATCATGTGAATCTTGCTTGGCGTTGTCAATGTACCGCTTACGGAGCTCTGGGCTTTCCTTGCGGTGTGCATCCTTGCCGTCGGCCGATACTGTAATGCTTTGAAAAAACGAACGCTTGTGTTCCTTTCTGCGATAATCTTCGGTGCGGTCCGTGCTCTTTGCTCTTGGGGCAATAACATCTAGATCCCATCCAGCAGCAGACATCATACCCATCCAGGTCTTGAACTGGCTTTTTGACAATTCTTCGGCACGCGCAACATATTCGTCAATGTGCTTTGTGAGTACGTTGACTAATGTTGATGCATCGGAAAACTTCTTGGCAGTTGCTGTTGCCGCAACGGCCTTGGCCTGGGCTCTCTTAACCGAAGTCTTAACAACCTTGTCCTTTAAGGATTCGGTAATGTCCAGGTACGGCTTGAGTTGCTGATATGCATCGATGAACGCCTTGATCACCGGACTGTCCTTGGCCGCAACCTTCTTGAGCTTATTCGGTAGGCTCTTAAATGCCTGCGTACCAAAACCCAGAGCCCATACAAAATCTTGTACGTCTTGTGGGAGGTCCTTGTACTTGCCGGCGTAAGTATATTCGGCAAGAATGCTCTCGCGTACTGCATCACATAAACGCGATACTAAACTCTTCCATTCTGCAAACTTTGGGAGAATAATCTCACCAGCTGCCTCGGCATCCTTCATGTCATTATACATGGCTTGGGTACGCTCTAAATAGCGTTGGGCTTCGGGTTTAAGTAGATCTGTGATGTTCATAGTATAGTATTTATACGCCCTGCTATTACAGATGTCAATTGGCGCCCTCGGAGAGACTCGAACTCCCGACTTCTTCGTTCGAAGCGAAGCACTCTGATCCACTGAGTTACGAGGGCAAAAACTCTCGGGGTGCTGTATTCACCCCTTCCCGCAATAGACAATGATACAGTATCTATTGCGGAGTACTCTGGCGCGCCCGGAGAGATTCGAACTCCCAACCCCAAGCTTCGTAGGCTTGTGCTCTATCCAGTTGAGCTACGGGCGCAAAACTAAAATCTGGTGGGCCCACTAGGATTTGAACCTAGACTCGACGGTTTATGAAACCGCTGCTTTGACCCTTAAGCTATAGGCCCGAAAATGTTCCTTTGCGAATCGCGTAAATATCTTGTTCGCGTATTATACGAAGTTTTCCAGGAAAATGCAACCACTTGGCGCGATCTCTGTCGGTTTCATATCCCTTCACTTCAACGTACAGGTCCATAGATTCAATATAAAAATCTGGAAAGTATGTTCTGGTACCATTCCATTCATATTCGAATCCGGTAGTTGCCCGATGTGGTTGTAATCCAACATTCTGGGCCCATCTATAAAATTCTAATTCCCACTTGCCCTGAAACTTTATACCATCTTCGATGATTTGTTTCGTTCTACCTCTATTAGAAGAAGTATACGCATCTGGATTGTTAGCAACCGCCAACTTCATCGATTCTGATGTTTTCTTTCTACTCTCCGCAGAACGTGCAAGTGTACCATTTTTTATTTTGGTAGCTAGTATCTTCTGTGTTGTTTCTTTTGCAACGACAGGCTTTGTCAATCCATCGCGTGCCGCTTTTGTAAACTGGTTTGCACCTTTCTTACCGAGCATACCGTTTCGGTAGACTCTATTCTGGTTTTTGGGACAGCATCGTTCATGATTCTTGAGAGAATTTACGTTCTTACATAACCGATCACAGTATACACATTCCATACTGTATTTAGCACAGAGTTCCCTGCTCTACCATAATCTCATTTAGGCTCAAACTTCTTGAAGCAATCCAAAAATTCTTGTGGTAGCAGTCCCGGCGGTGTATCGATAAAGGTCATATCGTCCCTACCATACAAATCCCCGCCCGATGCCATTGTTGATTTGATGTGCTCAATGTTTGTGAACTCGGGCTTATTGAACTCCTGATCGGCAAAGTTAAAAATCTTGTTTTGAACTTGCTCGGGTGTCCCCCAATAACTTAGATGCCACCCACCTTGGTGTATGCACATGAAATCGAATCGATTAATCCTAAACCAACTTGGACCCATCTCCTTGAATCGACCAACTGTGGTCAATACCGGGCCATGCCAAATGGTTGTCATTGCTCTTTTGAGATTGAAGTAAAACAAAATCTGACCAAGCAGGATGTTCTTGTATCCAACAACTAGTTCTTTAGCGAACTGTTGATTGAATTTAGTCCTATCCGGAATCTCATCGACATCACTAATCATAATGTATGCGTCATCGGGTGCAACATGAAGCACTGTTGCAATTTGATCGCGTTGAGCATTGGCAAGGTCCGCTGGGAATGATGCCTTGGTAGCATCGAACTTTGATAGGTCAACCACATATGGAATATAGATAATCTTGTTTAGGTATTTGCCAAACCGATCCCAATGTTGAGGCAGGTTAAATGGTTTCTTCTTACCACTGTGCGTTGTATCAGCTTCGACAATAATGAAATAGTCAACATGCTCGGCCAAATATTCTAAACGCCCCTCCAATAGGTCATATTCATCAAAAAAGATAAAGCTATCAATAATCACAGTGTCACCTCAAATTTACCAAAGCATTCTAAAAAATCTTTGGGTAGAGTAGTAGCATCCACGCGGACGAATTTCAAGTCTCGTCCATATAAATCTTTGCCTTCGGATACAACCTGTTTGATGTAATCGATATCGGTGTATCGGGCATTGTTATATTCTTGATGGGCCGAATTAATTATCTTGGCTTGGATGAATGCCGGATCCCCCCAATAGCTTAGGTGCCAACCCGAATCCAACACCCCGCGTAATTTAAACCTGTTATCACGAAACCATTGTGCGCCATTGGACTGTACATATTTGTTGAATGTTATTACAGTGCCGCGCCATTGATCAAGCTCCTTATGCTGGAGATTGAAATAGAACATGTCTTGAAAAGATACCACAGCCCCAACATCGGGCGTCAAGTGCTTCTTGGTAATGTCAATTAAATTGCGAGATGGAATCTCGTCTAAGTCCGAGATAACAACTAGTGCATCATCGGGATAATCCTTTAGAGCTTCCGTGATTGCACCACGTTGGTCATTTTCAAAGCGCCAGTATCCACTACTGTAATCAAACTCTGTCAATTTCTTATCGAAGTCATACTTGGTTCGATCTGGAGTAAATTTAACGTATTGTATCTTATCACTGTATGCAACAAGGCGTTCTTGATTTTCTAAATAGTTAAACGGTTTTGTCTTACCACTGAAGGTAAGGTTGGATTCGACAATGACAAACTTGTCAATCCTATCATACAAATATTGCAATCTGCCTTCTAGGATATCTAGTTCATTGGCAAACATAAAGCAATCAATGATCATGCGCAGTCCTTGTAAACTATTAGTTATCGTCGCTTTACAGCATTACCGATAATTGGCGCCCCCGGAGAGACTCGAACTCCCGACCTGACGGGTAGAAACCGTATGCTCTAATCCACTGAGCTACGAGGGCAAGATTGGGGTGACTAGAGGGAATCGAACCCTCATTGAAGGAATCACAATCCTTGATCCTACCATTGAACGATAGCCACCATCGAAATAAACAGGATCGTTTCCACTCCCGAAGAAGTGTCTTTGGGTTTGAACCAACATCTATTTATACAAAAATGATTCTAGAGCGCTCCTACGGGAACTCGAATCCCGATTCTCACCTTGAGAGGGTGGTATCCTAACCTGTTAGATGATAGGAGCATTTATAAAATGGTGCTCGTGATAGGAGTCGAACCTACAACATCATGATCCTAAATCATGCGCGTCTGCCAGTTGCGCCACACGAGCAAAGTTGGAGCGGAATACGAGACTCGAACTCGTTTAGTCAGCTTGGAAGGCTGAAGCACAACCCATATGCCAATTCCGCGTAATCTAAAAACAGGATGCCTTTTGTTTCATTTCGATTGAAATTTTTAATTTGCAGCACGCATCCTAAACCTAATTCTTTTTCAGAGCTTCCGAAATTTTCCGTTTGTGTTCTTTGGATTTCGGTTTACCCTTGTTACCTGCTGCATTCGTGTTGCCCACCATCTTACGTGAATTCATACGACATGCTGCGTCATAACCATGTTTGGCTACCATATGGTACCATGCACCCTTATGGACCCCACTCTCTACTGCATCGATACCGATATTCTCTTTGTCGGTACCCCAATACAAGTGGCGTGGATTAGAACACTTTGCGTTATGACAGGCATGGCACAATATAATTCTACCGGATGGTATTGTTGTATTGAGATACTGAGCCAACACACCTTTATGGTTTGTAGAGTTACCACCACGCTCACAACAGGTTTCATCTAATGCCAAATGACTACGTCGTTCTTCACGACTTCGTTTAATAAATTCAAGTATGTTTTCCATACTTCTATTTATACAAGTAAACACACTAGACACAATTATCTAGTGTGTTTAAGTTGGTACGGAAGAAGGGATTCGAACCCATACTGTAGAGATTTTAAGTCTCTTGTCTCCTGCCAATTGGACTACTTCCGCGCAAATCAATTATAGCTTGGCCTTGGCCGAGTCAGTTTGCTTCTTGACCCAGTTAAACACGGCAGGTACTAGAACAGTAACTACTGCACCGGCTACAAATCCAAAGAAAAAATCGACTGTTAATCCGAACATAATAAACTCCTTGATAGGGATAAATTCCTATCATATGTATTTATCACAAAATTGGTCGGGATTGAAGGACTCAAACCTTCGACCTTCTGCGCCCAAGGCAGACGCTCTATCAAGCTGAGCTAAACCCCGATATAAACCTTTTAAAAGATTCGGGGCGCATTGCACGCCCCAAACGTTTCTTCTTCTTTTTTACTTATGACTTAGAAAGTGTACTTGTAAAATACACCTTCTCTATGGTTAGCAGCCGATGTGCCGCTGTATACATAGAACGCTGCACCAACTGCATGGTGCTTATTAACGTCTAATGTCAAACCGATCTTCTCACGGTTTTCGTGGGTATTTGCCCCATTGAACGCATGACGGAAGCGGTATTCTGCATCAACACTTAATGGGCCGTATACAGGCTTGTTAACCTTTACACCCGCACCATACAAGCCTTGATCCTCTATGCCGGTCTTCAATACATCAACAACTTGGACAAATGGTGTTACACCATATCCTTGTACCTTGAACTTGTAACCAACTCCGGCAGCAAACAATTCAGACACTGGACCATCGCCCTTGGTCTGGGTTGTTTCAGCTTCACCAATGAGCTTGAAATTACCAATTGTATTGGTTGCTTCAACCTTGTATTGATTGGTGTTATACTGGATGCTGTACGCCACTCGGCAGCAATATCACCTGCCATTGCACTTGCGCAAACTAAAGTTGCCGAAACAGCAATCAAACCTAGAATAACCTTCTTCATAATGTCTCCTTGATATAATAAACCACCCTGTTGGGGTGGCTCAGTATTTACCGGGAGACTACGTGGTATCCGTATTTTGCGGTGCAAATGCCCTAAATTTGGCGGAAAGGGTGGGATTCGAACCCACGGAGCCCGGTTTAAAGGCTCGCTCAGTTAGCAACCGAGTGCTTTAGGCCAGCTCAGCCACCTTTCCATATTCTACCGGTTCGATAAATTGGTCCTCGCCCACGGGAATGATCCGTGCCGTTGCAGCCAGTCCAGCCACTCTCGCAGGTTTATAAAACCTACCCGCACACCAGTGCTGACGAGGATTAATCTTTCTTGTTGAGCAAGTCTGCTAGGTCCATCACCTTCTCTTTTTCAATAAGGTCAATGATGAAATTAGTCAGTTCGACTTCTTTTGAGATGAAGAATAATTTTATTCTCAGCTCTTCCAACTTCTTTTGGTAGAACTTTAGTTCTTTTTCTTTTTCTTCTCGGAGTTTGTAAACATCCGAAAGCATGATTAGTTTGCCCACACAGTATTTAGCGAGCAAGCACCGGCCTTGAACCGGAAAGGGTACCACGCCCTCGAAGAAGCCAAATCTTCTCGGTACTAGTTTTGAATACGCCTCCCAATGTGGTACGAGAATTGTAAACTACTCCGTTCCCTATCTTCTACCTGCAAGTTTGGTTGAGGGACTAGGAATCGAACCTAGAGTCTTCCGATCCAAAGTCGGAGGTTTTGCCAATTAAACTATCCCTCAATAATAAGTGTTGATTAGTCGGCGGAAGTCTCTAATCTAGCCACATTGGGCATAACATATGACCTCAGTGCAACAATATGTCTGCTACCTTGCGGTCGACTAATCAACTGTACCGGAACCTTTGGTTATTCCTTCTCCGGGAAGGAACCAACTTGCGTTGGATGGTTGATAAGACTCTCGCCGGCTTTTGTCTTGTCTATTAGTTTGGTGGGACTGCAGGGATTCGAACCCTGGACCAATCGGTTAAAAGCCGATTGCTCTACCGCTGAGCTACAATCCCAAAATTGATCGACGGGCGCAGCACGCCCAAGGCACTTTCAACAGCAGCCTTTCCATCTGTGAGCTTACGCTCGATCACTGAGCCGAAATTTAAATGGTAGCGGGGGGACGATTTGCACATCCGAACCTTTTCAGGACTGGATTATGAGCCCAGTTTCGTTGACTACTTGAATACCCCGCAACAAACATTTCTATGTGGCCGGTGGGGTATCTTGGTACTCTGTACCATGCCCATCCTCCGTTTACTTTCCTTACCACATAAAATCAAAACTAGACGACCTTTTGCCGCTGGGATAAAACCAGCACCACTTATCGGGAAGGCGGCCGAACCTTATTTGGTGGAGTATGTCGGCATCGAACCGACCTGCATATTCTCGGTGCAAGCGAGACGTCCACTCCAAGCAGACCCATACCCCAAATTTAGTAGGATTCTCTCACCCTTGTCAAGTCTGATTCGCCCGACTTTCTCTAGCCATCTTTTCAATGGCAATTTGGTGGAGGTGACAAGGATCGAACTTGCGACATTTTGGTTGCAAACCAAACGCTCTACCAACTGAGCTACACCCCCAATAAACTTACTTAGCTGCCTTGATCTGTTCGCCAAAAGTCTTTGTGACGTTGGCACCAAATGCAAGCAAGCTCTTTGTATACGCAGCCTGTGCTTCCGCGAGCTTTACTAGTTCACGACGTGTTTCAACGTGTGGAACATGATCCGCAAAACTCTTGAACGAAGCCAAACCATCATCTACCATTGTGTCGAAATTAAACATTGTAGTGTCTCCTGTACTGACATAGTATTTATGTCTGCTCGCTGCACTGCAACATTATTCTCTGTTAGAGTAAAATCTCTCTACTATCGGATTTATTCTCTGTTTAATCTTTAGAGATGGTATGAGCAACTTATTCTCCGTGAACGTCGTGGTAGTTACTAATACTAAAGTGTCATCTTCATCAGAGTAATAATTCTGATACGCATCTTTAGCATCACGCGATACGATCTCACCAGTTGATGTATCCATGACTGCCAAATTGAATGCTTTTGACAACGTAGACCATAGTTTCTTACCATCTAGTGTTTGTCTATGACCACTCATTAGATTTACATGTTCATTGTGTGAAATCGAATGATACATTCGAATCCCCAACTCTTGTCCTCGATACCTAGGTGCGACCTGAACACCATTAGTTTGAAAATACGTTGTACTATGTATTTTGGTTGGAGTGCATAATGTACCAGCTATAACCTTGTCGTTATCTAATAGGTAGTAAACAAACGAGTTTACTCCAAATCTATTTTTCTTCATCGGGTAACCGTTGATTTCGTGATTAAACCCAAAATCAACTTCATCATCGCGAGGTACCCTGGATAACTCCAGTCCGCCTTCGTGGGCGATTGTAATCTCTTTAATTTGCATAACAGTATTTATTGTCCTACTTGTTACACGGTCTAATTATGCTTTATGTACTCTTTCTTCATGTACGAATCTAAAGCATCAACAATCTTCTTTACTCTATCGAGCTGGTTAGGACCAGTTCGATGCAATGTATTCTGGTGTAGATTCTGCAACTCTAGTACGAGTTGATCCTCTGTGATATCTTGGTTTCTGATTTGCTCTAGCACAACCTTGTATTTGGTTGCGCACTCTGCAACACCAGCCGCATACGGAAAGCCGCTTGCGCAAGCACCTTTGTTCTCCAACGCTTCAATCAACATTTCGACATGTGGTTGAAGATCATCATACTTGAAAGCCATACACACCTCGTTACCATTACAAAGTCAGAATTGAAACCCCCCATCACGGCTACCACACCTTACGATGTCCTGTGACCGCACTACAGGTTACATGGCGTGCTTCAAAATTTGGTGCCGCCCCCCGGGATCGAACCGGGCACACTACGCTCTTCAGGCGTATGCTCTACCAACTGAGCTAGAGCGGCATAATAAGATGCTGATGGTGTTTACCTACGTTTCAGTCCCCGAGTTAAACACAACCCTCGGACTTACTCTGCTAGGAAGTAGGGCGGGTCTTAACCGCACATCAGCATTGTTTGGCGACCGACAGGGGTAACGATCCCCTCTGAATATCTTGCGTGACAGGCAAGCGACCACTCCATGCAGTCCCGTCGGCCATAAATTGGCTGGTGGAGTTGGATTCGAACCAACGATGAGGAATTAACCTGACAGATTAACAGTCTGTTCTCTGCTACCACTCGAGTACCCACCAAAAACTACTCGTGAATGAATTGTTTCGCTATACCAATATAAGTCTTGGTATCTTTAAACATTTTCTTCCACTCTATTCTTAACACTTTCCAACCGGCTTCGGCTAGAACTTGGTCTTTTCTTTTATCGCGCGCCTTAACTTCGTCAAAGCGTTGATGCTGCTCGCCATCAATCTCTATGGCCAATTTTTTATCAGGCCACGCAAAGTCAATTGCATAAATGCCAACAGGATATTCCCTGCTGTAATTCTTATCTTCAAATTCGTTTTCGATAACTTGTATGAAGAATTTTTCTGGCCAGGATGGCTCGTTATTCCAACGACTTTTTCCTATGTTCCACGCAGTACCGTTATCGTGCCGGGCTTTCATCTTAGCAGCAAGTTTTGCTTTTGTTTCGAGAGTATGCCGTCGCTTAGATGATCTAGCTGATAACTTTTGTCGTGTCTCCTTCGATATTACCGGAGGAGGTAAACCCAACTTTTTCGCCTTTATGAATTGATTTGAATTTGATACTTTGTCTCGGTTGTTTTTCATCCATGTAACTTGTTTATTGGGGTTGTTATTGCACAACCGCTCATGATTTAACAAGCTATTTTGGCTCTTACACATTCGATCACAAAACTTACAATTGGACATTTGGTAGTGCTCCTGTCTATGTATTTAGCTGCTCTACCGCTGAGCTACTTACCAATAAACTCTAATAACGGTGCCACCCAGTCCGCCGTTTGCAGACCATATTCCGTTATTCTGACTGTGCCCTTTCTTTCGTCTACAGAGTTTTGTTAATGCACAGTCCCCAAACTCAATCTACCAAATGGATTATCGCCCTCTTCTGACGGCCCGAGTTTACGGACTGGACGCAAGGCTTCAAAAGCCCCGACTTACACCACAAGAAAAAGTGACTGCGTCCCCACCTTATATATTTACGCAATCTAGTTGCACGCCGATAGAAAGTGTAGACGGTATGTTCAATGTCTGTGCAACCGCCACCGTAGTACACTAGGGATATATCGGAGCCCCCTCTCGGCGTATTTTCAACGCTGGTCCACGGCGCCGTTGATCAGGCGACGACGGTTAGCTATTTTTATGTGATAGTTTACCGACCAAATTCAAAATATAATACAAGGCCACCATCCTGTATTGTGATCGTACTCCTTAATATTGGTTGCTGCAACTCACCTCAGTACGATCACCAGTTGCCACGCCAGGGGTCTGGCTTGACTGAGCCCCCTCTCGGTAGAGACGCTATCCTCTCTACTAGACTTCCAAAAGTATTAGTGGGCCGACCATCCACCAATTGATGTTGTGTCCTATCGTTTGTACCAGGGCCTTGCTTATAGATATGTGGTGTAATGCCACATGACTCACAACCTCCCGCCCACGCATACAGAGCATGTATCGTATAGCCCAACTACGGTTGACGATCATCAACAAGGACTTAGTTTAACACCAAGCAACACCTTGCGGTATTCTTCACGCCTTTATAGTGGGCCTCTTGTCCCCACGCACATCGCCGATTCTCACGGCCGGCTCCTTTGTTCCATCTCAGGGCATACAAGTATGCGGGATGGAGGTTTGCTTCACTGAATTTGACGAACAAGGACTCGAACCTTGTATTAACCCCTTTGGAATCGAACCGTTCGGTGCCGCCGCGCCGCCTCACCAGAGGAATCGTCAAAATTTGAATGTCCCAACGGTTTTGAACCGTCTACCGGGCCACAAGGACCCTGCTGTGACCAACACCGAGCGTGGCCTACGCCCCGGGACAAAATTGGAGCACCGAGTCAGATTTGAACTGACGATGGTTTCGTTTTGCAGACGAATGCGTTGGACCACTCCGCCACCGGTGCATTATATAGTTGGGGCAATGACGGACCGGTGATTAGCCGGAATCCTTAGCTTATCAGGCTTAGTCATTGCCCTCATGTAGTGCGGCGGGTTTGGGTTTACCGCCAACCCCAAGTCATTTGTATGGACTTGGACATTTGGTGGGCCAGGTAGGGTTCGAACCTACACCCCGATGGGGACTTCCGCTTTACAGGCGGATGCACTTCCACTTATGCGTCTGACCCAAATAAAACGTGCGTTTGAAAGGAACACTGACCTTTCTCGACGCACAGCGGCATAAAATAGGGGCGGAATATCGGATCCGCCAAACGATGAGAGTTGCACTCACAGGTAGGTTGATAGGAACTAGTATACCTCGTACCTTCTGCTTGAATTCACGCACCTTTTTTCGTGATACGTCTGGACAGCTTGCCAGCTTTGACCGCCACTTGCTCTCGCCCCCTGTTACCCGTTGCAACGGTTGGCAGCAGGTCCGAGTAGATCGGTACGGGCTCGTTGTGACTCGCGATTGCTCAGCGTAGTCGAATGGGAAGGGATGACACGGGTTTTCACCGCAAACGGACAAGTCACTCCGTATTTTATTTCGCATCCAGCAGAACTCGGGAACTACCCCTTTACCACCAGTGCGTATTTGTCGGACTCGATCACCGACCCATCATCCCATTGAAACAGTGGTGCCCGAAGAGGGACTCGAACCCCCACACCTTTCGGCGCCTGATTTTGAGTCAGGTGTGACTACCAATTCCACCATTCGGGCAAAAATAAGATCCGCTTTTCGTTGCAGAGTTGCAACTTGGCCACTTTATGCGTGGCTACCTCATTGAGGCGGTGCGGATTAACCCAAGAATATTAGCGACGGGGCGCAGCCATTTGAAATTTGCTTTCTGTCGTTTAAGACTTGGAGCAGGCATGATGATGCCCGCAAGTCCCCCGTGCTCATCAAAATTGAATTTCACATTTGCAGCAATCGAAAGTTACTGCGAACCACCGTCGTATATTTGGGTGGGGGCTGTGAAAGTGCCCAGTTGCCGTGCATTTTACTCCCCGCGTTTCCACCACGGGTTTCATCCGACGTCCGCCCATATGAGCTTTGTTTAGTGTGGCGCTCGCAGTCACGTTCCGCGTTACCACATAATGAAAAACCCTGGGATCTTTCGATGCCAGGGTCTAGTTTAACAGATTTGTACTGTTGGGACTAGACCCCTAGCTTATCTCCCATATTCACTGTTCTAGGTAGAATGGTAAACTGGGAGAACCCGAGTTGCGACCAATAGGTTGCCAAGGCACCTTTGGCTGCTAATTTACTCTTTTCTATATGCATTCTTCCTTTTTCCATTACGTTACTTACATTATATATAGTCTGCTTCGCGTTGTCAACCACTATTTTTTCGTTAGCAATCAACAACCTATCTACGGACTATTATACACACTTTTCATAGTGCTGTCAACAGATATTTATACTCACTCTGTCAACTACACTATTTATGATCGAATTATAGCACCTTTTTGGATACTGTCAAGTTTATTTAGCCTGACAAAAAGTATAAATATCAATAACGTACCAGTGGACCCAAAATAATGTTGTTGAATGACCTATTTGAAGCAGCACCCAAAAAAGCAGAGTTGAGATCCGGCGAGCGGAGGGACCTTGCTATAAAGTTGAAATACACCACCGAACTAATACGTCGGTTGGAAAGATTGCGCAGCACATTGAGCAGTTTGAATATGACCCGGGATACTGGTGTTATTAAATTGGATCGACAGATTGAGGCCTTACGTGCAAGAATTGGTACCGAACAGAAGAAGTTGGCCCAGACAATCGACAAACATCGCTCTATTGTTCCAGCAAAGGTTCAACAGTTATTCGCCAAGATGAAAGTGGAGTGCAGTGACTTTATAAAGACATTACACCTCACTGGACCAAGTTACTATTTGTATCGAGGCATCAAGGGTTTTGATAAGCCGGCATTTGTTGCCCAGAGTCGAAGCGATCGAAAAGCTAAGGATAGCAGCCCGGCAGTGGCCAAAATGTTCGATAAGATGTTAAGCGAGCTTGGTTACAAGGCATTGCGTAGCAACAGTATCTTTGTTACTTCCAGCGACAGCTCGGCAGGTTCGTACGGTACGGTATACATGATCTTTCCGCGAAATGGATTCAACTATACCTACACCAAGCATCGCGATTTGATCCTTGACAACAATTCGATGAGTGATGTTGTTGATAAAGACGAGATGCAGAAATTCCTTAAGGAGTTCCAAGACTGGGTTGCAACACCAGTTGGTCAGGAACAATTAACATTGGCCAAGGCATATGAAGGATTTGGTACACACAGCAGTGATCCAAATTCAGGATCCCTTCTCCTTCTATACAACATTATGATGGCCGCTGCCACAGACAATGCCACCAAACTAATCTATAAATTGAACGACGCTGCATCTTATACCAGCCCTAGCATACTCAACTATGTCTTTAAAGGTATGCCGGACAAATTTAGAAAAGTGGATATGAGTAGTCTTATATCACAAAAGAGCTTCCAGCAATACTTTGACCCACATTCAACGGATCTAGCTCAGGCAATTATGGATCGTGTGGAGATTTATATTTCGGGTACATATTATGCTTTACGATCAGATGTGTTCTCCGATTGGGTCTACGATGGCTTGCTAGCCGATTCCGATCCACACAAGCCTTGGGGTCCAACATACGCAAAAGAAAATCCTCCGGATTGGGAACCGGAGGATAATAAGTTTAGCTCGTATGATCCCGATAAGGATGATCCGTTTTAATCCTTCTCTGCTAGAAGGTATTGGTTCGAGATCACCTTAAACGAGAAGTTTGGATCTTCAATGCATCGCCAAACTACACCCTCTCGTACTTGGGCGTGAAGGGATGGACCATCGGCTGCTATCAACATCTTGGGCAATGAATCCAACGGCCGGAATGTTCCAAGTGATGGCACAAGTCGGCATAGCGTTGTATCAAGTCCTTCATACCGCAACTTCTCATAGAACAACTCTACAGCTCGAGTAGTATAGAAACTTTGACTATCGATGTCGTAAATGTCAAAGATGAACAAGGTGTGACAACCAAGCCCTTCTCGGTTACCTTGCACGCCGGGACCCATTAGCTCGCCTTGGATAGCAATGTTCAACCCAAACTTGGCCAGGCAAATAGCCAACTTTGATTCGGTGGCAGTCTTGATAAACGAGTTATCCTTGTTCTCTTCGGAGATAATCAATTCTAGATTGCGACTGCAAACACCAACATCGCCATCCTTGTAATACACAGTGCAGGAACTTCCATCGAGCTTAATCGATACCTTAAAGTCCTTGCGTGAAAACTTCTCCATGACCTTGTCGTAGATGTTTTGAATACGCTCCTGGTCGGTCTTTGGAATGAAGGATGGGAAGTTACCCTTCATCTTGCCGGCAAGTTGAGCCGGGATTGGTGCCTCCCACTTTTGAATACCCAAATGGTAAGCAAGATCCACACCCTCGGCAAACTTGAGCCACGGAGAACCAGTTACAGTCTCAACAATGTCTGTTGGCAATAGCAAACCCTGGCTCACTTGTCCGCGTAGCTTAATTGTACGGAGCCGGTTACCTTCGACATTGTTGTACACCTTTGGTGCCAAACCCTTTGAAAGGAACGGAGCCATTGTGTGCGGGACCCAAGAGTCAACCTCCAAATAGAGTACCATGTCGCCAACATTGTAACGACCAACTTGATCCACAACCCACCAACCATCTACGCGATATGCGCAAATCTTGTCGGCGTTTGGGATTGCAGCGACTTCGGCAATTTGCCGGATCGTTGCTAACTTACGCTCACTCACTGTCTCGCTCCTCTATATCAATGTCAATTGCTCTTAGAACATAATCGGGAAAGTTATACCCAATCGCTCTAAGAGTCAATAGCATGTCTTTAAACTGTTCCAACGTCCTAAGGTAAAACGATTCACCGGCGTGCGGGAGTGTGATGTCCTCCCGTACGGCAACTTCCATTGCTGCTTCCCATGCTGATCGCTGTTTACAAAACTCATCCCAGTTTGTATCCGCGAGCTTCCAATCGGTCTCAAACGGCATCTCGCTAACAATCCTGTTACCGGCAACGTGGATAACATAGCTAGTATCGCTTTCGTAGCAATACAAATCACACCTGAAATTGTCTGTGGACCAGCGACAGTATGCCATGTGAGTTACTTCGCAGGAACCGAAATAATACCCTTGAAGTCATAAGGAACAACAATTGATGTTACCTTACCGGTCTTCACACCCTCGGCAATATCCTGCAATGCCTTGGCATGCATATACTCAATCGACTGTGGGTTACCCGCCAGTTCCTTGAGTCGCTGTGCTTCGGCAACCGCAGTCTGCACTTCAACCTGCTTGGCACGCAATGCGTTCTGCTGAGTAATCACAGCATTGGCACTTTCGATGATGCTTGCAGCCGGCTGAATGTTACGCACCTGAACCTGACTCACAATGATATCGGTATCGAGCTTCTCATTATGTAGAGCCTCGACCATAAAGTTCTTGATGTCCGATTCAATCTCACTGCGATGGTTTGTGGTCTGTAGTGCTTCATACTTGGCAATTGACTTGTATGCCGCGCTATTCGCTACCGTGCTCAGGTAATTGTACATCAGATATGTATTACCGGTTTTCTCGTCGGTGCCATGCAGACCGTGACTCTTTGTGGTATACAGGTCATACGCGGCACTTGGGTTTACCGAGTAGATTACTGTGATATCGAGGTCGGCCAGCGTACTCTTGTCCAACGTCTGGGGCATGAGATGATCCAGATGCAGGGCAATCTCCTTCACAGGGAAGAGCAGCACTTCACCAACCATAGTCTGGTTAAACGAACCCGGCTGGAGTTCGGTCTTCTGGACCTGCTTGTCAAAGCCAACACGCAGACCAATCTCACCGGTCTCCACTCGAGCACAACCCACTGCGAAACTCGCAAGGGCAATAACAATACCAATCTTCATAAACTTACTCATAGATACCTCTTACTTTAGAACAACCAAATAATAAAACCAAGCGCGCCGATTGCCATGCCCGCACACATTACAGAGTACGCAACAGTAATAGCAACGTCGAACTTCTCTCTTCCGGTCAAATGCCGGACTGCACGAATACCCACGTAAAAGAACGCAGTAATCGCAAGAAACAATAATACAGTCTTAAACATTCTTCTTCCCCTTCTTAGTCGATGACTTCTTCTTGGGCGGGCCTTTGATAACTACCACCGGTTCTGTGGACTTGGTCTTAACCTGCGGCGTCCTCCCGGAAAGGATTGCTGCTACCCGAGCATCTTCCTTAGCATCCCGCCGCGCTTCCATTGCATCCATAGCAGCAAAGAGCTTTTCATTCTGGTGCGCTTGAATAAGCTCAACCTGTTCTCGGTTTACTGCAATGAGCTTTTCAAACTGTCGAAACAGTTTGTCAAACTTGAGCTGATACAGCTCATGCAGCCCGAGCACAAGGTTGGCCATTCGATCCTTGGTCATGTCCTCGCCCTCACAGCAGGCTTCGAACACAATGTCAAGATCGTCGACCACATGCCAGCAGTCCAGAATACTCTGTTCAACGTTATTAAGGTGTTCCATGTTACTTACCTACCCCTAGTGCAATAGTCACTAGAATCATTGCCACTAGAATGCCGGCACCAATAACCTTATCAATCCAATCTGATTCTATCATCTTACTTCTCCACACTTGACGCCGTGACCAAACTCGTCCATAACCTGATTGGCGTTACCTCGGTTACCGACTACAAACTTGTACCCACCAACGCAACGTGTCTCCACGTAGCCGTTGATACCGAATGATGTATCGCTGCCCTTGTTAGATCCAACAGCACCAATTACAATGGATGCCAGGATGCCAACAATAGCGATAACAATCAACAGTTCAATCAATGTAAATCCTCGAGTCTTCATATCTATCTCCGTTCGTCTAAGTATAAGCCCAATAGAATTAATCCAATTATCCAATGTCCCGTGATAAAGCAGACAACTACTATGGCAAGAATAAGAAACATTACTCGTCATCCTTGTTGTCATGATGCGTCCGAATTGGGCGCTTGGACATGATACGATTAATCTGTGCAAACTCCCACAGGCTCATCGGACCGTATGCTTGCACCTCACCATCTGGGCGACCATCGATGCCGGCATCCATCATGCGGCCCCTGGTAACCAGTGGGCTGGCGCAATGGTCACCGTGTACGTGCCCGTACAGATGGAACGCACCATGATGCATATGATTCCACTCCAGCATTGGGAAGTGGAACATGATGATCTTCTGCCCACCAACCCGAATCTCCTTGTAGTCCTGTACGCTGACAAACATGTCGCGCAGGTCCTTATTGGAATGGATAACTTTATCATGGTTGCCAAAGATCAGATGCTTCTGTCCAGGCAGGCGGTTCATAATGCTACGGGCACGCACTGCATCACAGAAGAACACATCGCCCAGCAGGTAGACATGATCGTTCTGACCAACCTGACGCTGCCAGTTGGCAATCTGAATCTCGTCGTGCTCGGCAGCATCCTTGCCCATGCGGGTTTCTGGGCAGAACTTCAGAATGTTCTTGTGCCCAAAATGATTATCACTCGTAAACCAAACCTTTTCCATTTTCTTCCTATCCCTTATTCTTCATTGGACCACGGTCCATCCCAACAAAGCGTGTCGCATTGTGCTTGCTCCATTGCCTTGTACAGCGGTGCGTTGGTCTCGTACATCATCTTTACGTTATCGCAACAGACGCCAGAGAACCACGGTTCTTTGCCGTAGAGGGCAACTACGCTCTCAACTACAGCAGCTCTATATTCGGCGAATGTCATACTTATCTTCCTTACTCGCGCCCGCCGGACTTAATTGCCAGCAGCGCAACCCTAACAACTTCGACAAGTTCCCGAGATTCATTTAGTACAGTGAGGAGTGCATCTGTTACTGCAACAACAATCCCACGACCAAATTCGAGCAATCCATCACACACGATACCAAGTACCGCTAGCGGGACAGATATCAGCAGCCCCAACGAAACCACCGTGCGGAACCGCCACTTACTCTTCCCTGACCAAACACCAATATCTGACCATCTGCTCATTGCACTGTTTCCTTAAAACGGAATCTCATCAAAATCGGGTTCGGGGTCGTACACCTGCTGCCATTCAGGCTTGTCGGCCTCGGGAGCCAGATCGTACTCGTCTTCAATTCCGTCACCGGGATACGGCTGGGGCGGGCCCTTGTAATGCGGGTTCTGCTCGCAGGTATCGTAATCCGACCAAAGCCACTGTCGATCGGGATAATCCTGTCCCACGTTCCAAACCCATTCGCGGACTGCTTCTGCAACAGTGGCCACGCGATCCTCTTCGTGCCAACCGTACATTACAGCACCTCCTCAAAGCCACAACCCGCGACGCGGAACGTGCGACCATCAACTTCCATCAGGTCACCCACCATCGACGAGCGCAGTCCGTAAACCACACCACGATGCACGGGTAGTTCCGCAACCACTTCAAGAAAGTCCCGGTCGTCGGGGTTGCCATCCTTGCGTGACCACGAACCCATAATGTTCTGGGTTGCAACCCACGCAATCTCAAGCATCGGGTCGACCATGTTGGGCAGCGTCTTGACCGTAACGTTGGCCACATGGGTCTTTTCCATGCCCGAACCATCTTCGAGCGGATCCATGTGGAAAACCTTAATAACAGTGTTCATCGTTGCGTCCTTTTCCTTACCCTATGTTCGTATGATACGGGATTTGGATCCAATTTGCAACATCTAAATTCCCAATGATTTCAACAACTTATAAGTCATTGATTTTCAAGGAAACTTCGTATCACTGTAATTCGTCCCTGTTCGGACAACTTTGCAAACTCGCCCTTCCAGGGTTCAATCCAATCTAACAGCGGGTAATATTCCTCGTCAATCGTCTTGCGAAAATCCGGAGTCTGTATACGTTCGAGGAACTTCTCTTCCTTCATGCGCCCCAGGAACTTGGTCACCAAATAATATGGCGACTTGATCTTGAGTGCAATGTCCTTGCCGTATGCAACAAACCCTTCGTGCTTGCAAGTCTTGGCCTCCTGCACTACATCGGAGAAGCGACATACCTTCCACTCGGGGCGCAGGTATCCTTGCGCCTTGGCCACAGCGTCTAGAATTTCTTCACTGAGCATCTTGCCAGTAGAAATTACTCGGGCTCCGATCAAATACGCTCCTAAGTTTTCCTTGATGATGTGTGGATCCGATTCGTCGCAGATCTCAAACAACCAAGTCGTCGGAAATCCAAAGTGATGGGCTGGTACGAAACACTTGAGGTGCTTCTCAACCATTACAGCAAAATCCGAATCCAATGAACCAGTTGTCGAATAAATGATATCATCTCGGGTACGGTCCCAAGTAATGGCACCCATGAACCCATTTACCTTCCGTACAGCAATAACCATTTCGTCACGCGGGATATCAACACCGCGCTCAAAGCGATTGTATATCTTCTGGAATGGACGCACTACTACGTTCCAATCCGCGTCCACAACCAATCCACGACATTCTTCAAGAAGGTCGTTCCACAGTGCATCGTAGAATACCTTGCGGGTATACTTGATGACATACAATCCCGGATACTTTGTTGACTCGCGACGAGTTATCAACTTTGGGTTGGCATCAATAAATTCGCGTAACTGTGCGATGTCAATCATGGATGATACTCGAAGTGAATGTTTTCATCTGGTGTGTACTTTGTTGCGATGGTCGAGTTATCCTCGAACCGATCCCTCATCTGATCCAGCTTATCCTGTGGCACGTTGTGAACGTTGTCCCACTTGCCGTTGCACTGTATCACTCGAATATTATAGTCGTTACAGAAGGCCTTGAGAATGTAATTCTGCATCTCCCAGAGCTTAGTGAAGGTGTTGGAGACAACTACATCTTCTCCACGGTTAATGCATTGTGCCACGGTCTCAAAGCACCACCGGTGCGCTGCGCCGAGCTGCTTCGGATCAAAGTGGTATTCGTTGCTCTTCATAAAATACATATCGGCTTCGACATGCTCTATTCCGGCAACATGTGCAATCTTGCGAGCAACCGTGCTCTTGCCCGAGCCCGGCAGTCCACGAATGATAAAAAGTGTCGGCATAATTATTTCCAGTAGAGTGAATATTTTGTTGCTAGTGCCGGTGTCGACTGATATGAGCCAACCGGACGGGGTCCTAAATAGATCACCTTGATGCCGAAGGGCCGCACAGCCTTTCGCACGCGATCAACTGTATCCATTGGGAGCCACTTGGCAATCGAGTTCTCATTGTCCGGAGACTTGTGCTTCAATAGAAGATCATAAATCTCGGGATCCGAAACCCAAATGGACCACAGCTCGCCCATGCGCTGATCAATTGTTTTGTCTTTCCAACCCATATCAATAGTATAGCAAATCACAGAGCAAAAAGCAAGCACAATTTACCCAATCAAATCAATGGGCTACAAACGAATTACATCCTCTTTATTGGCGTAAAAATTTGTATTTTGGAAGCGGAAATGTAGTTGATCTCCCTCGTATCCAACCAGTTGAGCTTTGTCGAAGCTCAGGTAATCCGGAACGGTAACAGTTGAGTACCGGTTGGCATTTTGGATTGTGATCCTTGTGCCAGGCTGAATGGAATACAATGTCATACAGTCTCCTATTCTTCGAGGTATTGAATAAACTCCTTGGCGGCATTCTGCCAGGTGATATCCTTCACTGTACTATATACCTTCTCCCGCGATAAAGACATACAATTTATGACAGAAGACAGTAGATTCGAGCCCGTGTACCCATTTACCCCGTTTTTGATTTGATCTATGGGTCCAGTTACGGGATATGCTGCAACTGGGGTTCCACAAGCCATAGCTTCCAAAATAACAATCCCATATGTATCTGTGCGGCTCGGGAATACAAAGACATCGGCTTGTCTATATTGTTCCGCTAGTAATTCTCCAAATTTGTAACCCACAAAATGCACGTCGGGATATTTCTTCTTTAGACGCTTTCTATCAGGCCCGTCACCAACCACCACCTTATTAATGTTGGGTAAGTATATGCGGCAGAAGTCCTCAATGTTCTTCTCTTTACTCACTCGCCCGACATACAGCAACGTTTTGACTTTATTCTTTTGGTGTGGCTTTAATGGATCCGGCCGGAAGTGATCATCGTAGCCCTTACCCATAACTCTAGTGTTCCAATTCGGGTGTTCTCGAGCAGTGGAGTTTGACGAAACAATAACTGTTTTGGCACTACGATGAAACCAATCAAAATACCAACTGGTATACTTTACTGGGATCTTAGTAATGTGTTCGATAAATTCCGGAAACTTGGTATGATACGCAGTGGTATACTTGATGTGCATTGCATCTAGCACTCGCTTGGCTTTATAACCAATTGGTCCTTCTGTAGCAATATGGAAGCGGCAAACAGGAGCCTCATCTAAATTGCGTTTGATGATTTCCTTGATACGGTTGCGAGTAACAATCGACAGCCCAATTTCTTTATAGAATGGAAGTTTGATGGTCGTAAACATACTTGGTTCAATAATCTCGACCTCGTGCCTCTCATGGTCGATATGTTGAATGGTGTTGATGTATGTTGTGACTACACCGTTTACTTGTGGATACCAAGCATCGGTGAATATTACGATTCGCTTTTTGTTAACCAATGTACAATCTCCCAGGTTCCATCATGATTCTCAACGAGTGCTGTGCAACTTTCTACCCAGTCACCGTCATTCATATATTCAACACTACCAATAGTCTTGATCGTTGCGTGGTGGACATGTCCACAAATGATCCCATCTGCCTTTTTATTCTCGCAATATTCTACGATTAGCTCTTCGAAATCCGATAGATAAGCGAGCGCCTCTTTGGTCTTATTTTTGAGATAGGCACTCAAGCTCCAGTGCTTCATTCCAAACCGTTGACGAATCTTGGCCAGGATCGAATTCAATCGCAATAATAGATCGTAGAAGAAATCGCCCACGCCATACAACCATTTGAGTTTGTTTTTCAGCACAGTGTCAAACAAGTCACCGTGAATTATAAGATAGGTTTTTCCGTTTACTCCGCGGTAACGACAATAATCAACCATCTCAATGTTTCCAAAATGGATATCAAATGGGATCAATGTACGAAACAGGTCGTCATGATTGCCCGGGAGGTAAACAACTTTGGTATTGCGTTTGGCCGCTGTTAATATTCTTCGCACCACGTTAGTGTGCGATTGTGGCCAATAGAAGCGGCGTTTGAGGCGCCATCCATCTACTATGTCACCGACCAAAAATAGATTTTCGGCTGTGTTATGTTTGAGGAAATCGCAAAGCTCATCGGCTTTACAGCCGCGTGAACCTAAGTGTATGTCCGAAATAAATATTGCACGGTATTTCTTTTGGTCCACAGTATATCCTTATTGCGGCAGTTATTTAGTCGGTCCGTGTTTCCGGATCAAAACTAAGTTCCATTACTCGAACTTTAACACCATGCGGCCATTCGCCATGATGCATTCTGTATTGCAAGGCGCAGCGAACGCATCTCGGGGTTCCATATTCATTGAAATATTCATTGCCAACCAACTGCCCTTCAATGCAGGAAGTTCTTGTATGTTGGGGGGCGAGCTCGTCCACCAGTCCCCCGGTGAATAGTTTTTCAAAAATCATGTTTGCTCCTTATCGGTTTCGACGGGCCTTGCTTAATGCAGCCTTATAGCGCAATGCCAAAGCCACTAATTCAAGATAATCGTCGGCGTGGACAACATTAATGAGCTGTCCGGATACTGTATCGATAGCCATGAATGGTTGGGCCACCTGATACTTTTGCGCACCTGTTTCGGTTCGGAATGCTTGAATTCCTTTGAGAGTTGGTAATTCATCTGTAGTCATACTCTCATATTTAGCGTATTTTTACTCAGAACCAATCCGGCACGGGCGCGTTCCGCCACCGTGCAATAGACGCCTTGTGTACGCGATAATAGTTACGATATGCCTCAACGGTGTCGCCGGGAACCTTGCAATCATCGGGCATACATTGTGGTGGATCTGTCCATTCGGTGAGTGGTATATTATTCGGTACCTGAATTAATACATCCCACAAACGCTCCGATGCATGAAATTTGCCATACCGTGCAGTGTATTCCTTTAGAAGATACGCATAATGGGCATATGCCCACCTATATGCATAAGGTGACGAACGCACCCAAACAGCACAAGGATGATTCTTATGGGTTTCTTTATAAATGCCCAGTGGCGCATTGGGTCCATCGAGTACATGATGCGCCGTTGAAAGTAACTGTGCAGTTTCAACAATCATCTTGACGACATGCTTATCACACATCATCCTAGCAGCTTGCTCGGCATCACCACTGAGGTAAAAGATGTTCACGCCTTGTAAACGTCCCCGTTCTCCTTGGCCTTAATGTCCTCGTATGGAGCAGCAACTCGACGGTAGTATTCCTGCTTCACGCATTCAAGAACACCCATTGCCTCATTCATTTGTGTATAGCGGCGACCATACAATTGGTCAATCAATCGTGTGATTGCATAATTGAGGTTACCGTCTTTCTCTTCGTCGAGTGACACAAAGTCAATTGTTCGTGCGAGGGCATCAATATCGGCATCGAGTTGCTCGCGCTTGTATGGCTTGATGTATGGCATTTAAATATACTCCACGTTAAATTTAAGTTCATCGGCAATCTCCGAAAGAACTGTTGGTGCCTCGATTAATGGACCATCACATTGCATAATAGTCTCACCATCGAACGCTTCGTGTTCTAGAAAGAACTCCATAACCTTTGCAACAATCATTTTTTTGGCAGCGGCATCTAGGTTGACACTCACCTTCGAGCCATTTTTCAAGGTGTATTCATTCATTTTATTCTCCTAATACCTTTGAAATAAAATCATATCGATCGGCGTGCTTTTCGCGTGTTGTGGCAACAACATCGACACATGGCAAGCAATATGGCCGTGACACCTTTGATACGTAATGGTGCTTCGACTTTAAAAAGACATCACCACACAACGAGCACAAATAATAATTGCCCGAGCTGTGGTTACCATATCGGTCATCCTTTAGAATACCATGTGGCAATTCCTTAAGGTATGCATACAGTTCCTGAAATCCAGCATCGGTACCATTCTGATAAAAGATGCGAGTCGATAATGCCTTGAGCCAGGATGGAACATGCTGGAACTCGGACACAATAAACAACGGCTTCTCGTTGTCGTAGGTACACTGGCATTCGGCAAACGAGCCAGCACCATCCTTAAAGGATTGGTCGTAATATGCAATCACTGCATCGGCATCGTCGATGATAAGTCGCATGTCGGTATAGATGAACTGGTGCCTAATATTGGATTTGTTCTGAAGTGGGTTGGCTGTTGGGTCAGTTGTCATTACCGGACCATGCACCTCGGTGTACAGCACATCGAGCGCCGTAATGTCAATGGGCCTGTAATCCATATCTAAAAGGCGATTGGAACAAACTGTGCGCCATGCAGCGCCCAGGTTCACAGCCTTCTCCATTCCACCACTCAGGTATATCTTTCCTCGATGTTCTCTTGTCATTTCAACCTCGCCTTGATCTCAGTATAGAACTGATGATATTTCGCCATACGGGTAATGTCCTTTTCGGAAATTCCCTTTAACCGTCGGATGTCGGTATTGTGTCTTAGATCTGAAAGTTTAACGCGCATGGCATCTTCATTGGCAAAAATGCGCTCTTTGTACTCGTCAAGTGTTTCGCCGGGCACTTTGGTAAGCGCCCTAATGCCGTTGATGACTCGTTCGGTTGCACCAATTACCCGAAGGTCGGCATATGTGGTTTTGGTATCTTCAATCACGTCGTGTCCGAGTGCAATAGCTTGCAGCTCTTCATCGTCGGATTTGAGATAGTGCATTACCTTGAGGGGATGCAAAATGTATGGGGCACCACCGCGATCAAATTGACCACTGTGTGCGTTGGTCACAAGTACCAACATCTTCCCAAGCAACTCACCGCGTTTCACTCATCGTCTCCACGAAAGAGATCATTCTTATTGAACTTCTTTCGATTGTACGAACGATCCGATTCCACCAAACGTGGACGGAATTCTGGATCCTGCCGTAGTCGCTTCGCAACCGGGTTGCGACCAACTGAACGCATAAGCCAATTCGGATTGTCCACTCGCTTCGTCATCATCTTACTCTCCAATTTCCTGAAAGGGTTTCTTACCATCTAACATGCCCAATTGGGCCAACCAATAAATCTTCTCGGCCTTTTCCTTTACATCAAAAAGAGATTGGCCCATGTCCTCGATTCGCCATGCGCCCCGGCTCGTCTTGTACTCTAGCAACCACCTGGTGGAAGCATACAGTGACGGCATCGGTCGAATACGGAGACGATCTCCAACTCGTGTAATCTTCGGCTCGGGCATTTACTCGTCCACTCCAGCAGCATATTCATACTGCGCCCTGTACACCTTGTTGTCAAAGTCTTCGGCGTGCGTCCGCCCAAACGTTTGGTGAACTACACCATCTTCGTCAACAAGCATATCAAGGTACCCATGCCGTTCCCAATGGCAATTACCCGTAAATGGATACTGCCCGTTAATTCGTTGCTTCAATCTGTCCATATCGTACCTCCTATATACATAGTGTAGCATCAAAACAGAAAAAATGCAACTGCTAAGTCCGTTTATGAATCAACATGTTGCGTACTTTTATCCTCTAGTCAATTATATAGCAGTTGACCCCGTATCACAACCGTTTTTCATAAATAATTGGACAGGAGATCCCACATGAGCCTTTTATCTATTCTTAACTATTTTTGGATTGGGGTGGGTATCTTTACACTGCTATCAATTATTGCCGGGGTGTTCTCCAGTGACCGCACCTGGATGAAATTGTTTGCAGTTGGTTTCGATGTGTTCATCAACATCATTACCGGTGGCACCTTTGATATTACCATTTCGGCTCGTGCTGGTATGGCAGAGATTGATGGTAAGAAGTGGGGCAAATACATGTCGTACTGGTTGGGCAAATGCGAAAAGAATCATTGCCAACTTGCCATACAGGCCGACATAGACAGGGCTAAGTTGGTTATTGCCCAACTTAGCCCATACGATGCTAGAAACAAACCTGTTGCTTAATTACTGAGCCTTAACGCGCTCTCGAATCAAGCTCAGGCTTTCCTCGCGTACCAGCTTACCATCTTCGTACACTACTTCAAGCACTGGATTGTGGACATGGTCACTACCTTCAATATCGGTGTGGTATGTATTGTTGATGTGATTGTAGTAGAGTTCCAAGCGACCCTTCTTTGACTTCTTGCCAAAATCCGTAACGGGATCCTTAAACACATCGCGCCATACGCCGTTCACCTTGACTGCGCTTGCCTTCATTGCAAACTTTTGCGTGTCCCGGTTCATGTGCTGGAGCAACGCACCACCCATACCAAACGCCACGTTATCCGCACTGTAGCCCATCATCCAAAGCCTTGCGAGAATGTCCTTAATGCTCTGCTCGTTGATGCCGTCACCTTGGATGACACGAACATTGTTGAGTAGCTTGTACCCATCTTTGGTTAGTGTGTGACCAAACTTCTTGTCCAGCAGTACCACCGAATGTGCAACAATGTCTGTTGGGTTACCCGAGTCCGGACGAACGACAAGCGTAGCACCACTGTCGATCACTTGCTGGCGTAGTGTACCACCCCAGATGTTCTCAATGGCGTTGAACAGATCGTAGCTGTCGGAAACTACTGCAACTAGCGCACCGGGCTTGGCGAACTGCTTCAGCATATTTGCGTAAGCATCTTCCTCATGCTCCTTGCCCCAGCTGGTAATAGTGCTGTGTTCCGCTGCCGGAATACTAAAGCCCGCCATGTGCTCGTTGTAATACTTGCGGGCGAACATTAGCGCCGGAACGTTGTCGGTACCCTTGAAGTTTACAAGATGTGCAGCACCACCAATAGCCGCACTCTCCAGCGAACTTACGCCACGCGCACCAAAGTCGTGCAGCTTGAAGTCAAGACCATCGAGGTTGTTGGCACTGGTATCCAGTCGCTCCTTGATGATCTGGCGAATGCTATGACTGATCGTTGCCACTGTGGTGGGATACCATACCGCACGAAGCAGGGCAGTCTCAACGTAGCTCGTCAACCAGGGCACTTCTGGGTCTGTGTTCTCCACCGTGACCAAAACGTTATGCGTTGGGACAATCGTTCCTTCGCGCACTGCCTTGATCTTGATTGGCAGAAAGCCATTATGCTGGAGAAGAATGTGCTTCCACCCTGCCTCATTGAAGGGCACACCGTGTAGCGCATACACTTCCTTCGCCTCCGCGATATCCTCGTATGTGATCGGCTTCAGCAGGTATTCCTTGATAAATGCCTGCAGGCCGAAAAATAGCGTGTGATCATATTCGCCCCCGCGTGACTCGATGTAACTGAATACATTGGTTGTACCTTCTGGGTACTGCGCGAAATGCGAAACCTTGTACGAATCGGTATTTAGAATCATGTTCATTTGGATCTACTCCTTAGTTAAAAAACGTGCCGGTCTACCCTGCACTTTACCATTCAACAATCGTATACATATCGACAAACTGCCTTTCTTCGTAATAAAACGAAACCTTGAATCCGAGCTTTTCAAGTTTGGCCACTCCTTGTTTCCAATCATCCGATTTACTATATCCACCATTAACCCAAAACGGATCATGCAATGCCACCTTACGCTTCTTGGCCTTGGCGGCTTCTTCAATCACCTTACCAGCATCTTCAACTCTCTCATCAATTGTGGGACCTGCAAGGTTGCGTGCTTCATTTGCTGTAATCATGTTGCTCTCCTTACGCCCTGTTAATCATCTTAGATGCAATCGAGTAGTGGTCCTCGTACATCTCTGCGGTCATTGTGTAAAACTTAGAAAGTGGAACCCACTTGGCGCGTTCAGCATCATCACTTCCGCGTACCTTTGGTAGGTTGCGCTCGTGTAGCACAATCAGATATGCGTGTGTAATCGTGCGTCCGCGTTCACTGCGGTTGGGATGATCAAATACTTGTGAACCTTTGATGCTGGCACGCAGCACATCTCCATGTATCCGAATGCGAGTCTCTTCTTCGAGTTCACGAAGCATAGAATCTTCAATCCTCTCATTTGGACCGAGGAAGCCACCGGGCAATGCCCACAACCCCTTACCCGGCGCCATACGACGCTTGATGAGTAGAATGTGCCCATTGCAAATGACCACAGCGTCCGTTGTCACAAACACTGGTTGGAATGGTGCATTGGACCACATCTGCTTATAGTCCTTAAGGAACTTGTGTTCTTCACAGAGTGCGTTATTAAGGGCGGGGTTATTCTGGCGCCACGTATCGATGAAATTCTTTACGCGCTCGGGCATAACATCTGCCGGTACCATCTTGTTACCAAACAGAATGTCACGGATGGTAGTCGAGTCCAGTGTATCGAAGTTTGGAACCTCAACAACTTCGTAATTTGGAAACATATCGAGATAGTAAGACGAATCGTCTTTGTGGTGGCCAATGATACAAACAGACTTGCCAACTGCCGTATCATAAATGTTATCTAATTCGTTTTCGATTTCTTGCTGCACCATAGCAACCCACTGTTGGTCATTGTAGAGATCGTCTACAAGTGGTGCCGATATTGTGCCCGGGGGTAACATTGCAGCCCGTTCGTCATAAGTGAACGGGTTCTTAATGTTGCGTGCAATAAAGGAACTGCCGATGAGCACCAGGACGTTGTCCGAATGCTTTTTGGCTTCCTCAATCAACTTTTCGTGGGCATTATGGAATGGCTGAAAGCGCCCGATGATCACTGCTAGATCATAGCGCCTGGGTGTGATGGCCTTATCGGACCATCCCATTGGGGACTTGTGTATATGAGCTGTTGTATTCATTACCATGTGGATCTACTCCTTGTTAAAAATGCAACTGGTCTACCCTGTTGCAAAAGTATTTAGCCTTAACCGTCTAAAAGTCCAAAATCTACAATCCATCTCATCCTATCGGCATATGCGTGCGCTTCGTCTCGTGTCCTAAAGCGTTCAAGTGGTTGCCATCTAAAGAACCAAACATTTGGGTTGTATATCTCAACCTGCCACCGAACCATTTCGGGACCAAATTTAACTCCGGTTTTAATTACCCGAATTTGACTTATTGGCTTTCGCAGTTTCGATAACACTTACTAACCCCGCAACACGAGAAAGCAACTCGGAATTCAATGCGACCATGTTGTTCAGCAATTCCGTCGATGCTCGCCTAAACATATTATAAAAGATTCCATTTACAAAATCAAGCCCGCACCACATAACCACACCCAGTGCCCAAAATGCAGCAACATCATTATTGGCATTGTGCAGTTTGATTGCCGATGCTGCGGCAAAAACCATTACCACAACATGAATACCAACCTGAATGAAATCCCTTATCTTTTCATCTCTAGTCGATACTACTTCTTTTGGAGTTGCTTCAGCCATTCTCTTTCATCCTCTGTGTCGGTGATTCGATATTCCGTAACTTCAATGCCATCTAGACTATATGGAATATGTGGATACTGTACCGGTTCGGGTATTTTTACCGATTTCGGCACTTCCTTCTTTTTAGTCCGTTCAACGTTATAGTCAAAATAATTCATTAACGCCTTATAGATTAGCAATATCACCAATCTTGTAATAAAACATTGTGAGTCCGCGCTGGCGAGCAATGTATTCGGCTACTGCCGAGGTTGCCGAAAGTCGACCCTTATCAAAGGTTGGATAACTCAAAACAAATGCCTTGGCTTGTTTATGAATCTCTGTGGCCTGTTCGGCTGTTGCTGCAATCAATGTACTCATCGTTCGGTATCCTCGTTGTCTTCCTGGAGAGATCTAATAAACCTATTAGCGTGGGCAAGTTCCTGTTCAAGATACTTTGCCCGCTCGGTCAATCGTTTGATTGTACCTTTGTTTGATTCAAGATGGAATTCTAATTCTGCAATCCGATCATCAATCTGCTTTTTCGACATTCTCATTTTGGTTCCAATCCTGCAATACGGGATTCTAAATTGTTAATTCGGTGTAGCAGCAAGGCAATCATAATGTATGGCCCCATCGTTTCACCGTACCTGTTCAATTCTCCAGCATTCCAATCGTTCATAAGTTTTAGAATCTCTGGATGACTGGCGCATACTTTTAGCTCGCCGGCTGGAGTAATCTCCAACATCTTTGTCGGGGCACTCTGCGAAATTGTAAGTTCCATTAATTCACCAATGAGTAGATTGTTGAAGTCGATGTACACATTATACAGATAAAAACGGATAATGTAAGCCCAACAGGGCAAACACCACACTTAAAAACAACTTTTCATTTGGTGACTTCAGTGCGCCAAAAACACCAGCAGCAATAGTTGCCACTACAATTACCGCAACATCAACGACCTCGGGTCGAATCATTATTCTTCTCCAAAGCAACCATGCCCATATTACTGATACCAAGATACTGTTTGCCGGTAACAATATCGGTAATAAGATACACACCGCGGTATCCAGTTGTGGACATATTATCCTTCAGTACATCAATCCTTTCAACCTTAAACCTTAATACATCAATTGATGGAATTATGGTTGGGTGCTGTGTTTGCTCGACCTGTCCTTGCAATCCTTTAAGGTGTTGGATTGAGAGTTGGCGATCATCAGCATCGGGTTCTTCATGCGGAGATGAACAGCCAGATAGTAACAGTGCAGTGAGCAGAATGGATTTGTACATATCCTGTATTTAGTATCTCACGCGCACCGAAGCTGACGTTCTACGGATGCAATATCGCAATGCTCAAGTGGAATGACCACATTGACTCCGTTGATTGCCTTGATGACAATGTATTCGGTAAGGCTCCGACCAAGGAGGAAGGATACCACCTGAGATGGTGTGGAAAGGGTACGTGATCGTGTGGGCCATTTCTTGTCAAAGACGTGATACATCATTAGCTCCATGGGCTCAAAAATTGAAGGTGGGCAGCGTCGTAAACAAGAGCGCCGCGTGCAAACCCAACGCGCCATCGTCGCGGGCTAATCTGTCGAATGACACCCGACCCCCATTCGGGCCACCAACGGTCGTAAACTAGAGTTCCCGACTTTATCTTATTCATGCTACTCATCCTTTGGTAGTTCCGGCAACGGCATCCAGTGTGTAATCATATTATGCAACGGATTACTCCGTGATAGCAAGGACCATTGCGGACCATCATCTAGAACCCAGTACCATTGGACATTCATTGTGCAAGGTGGGGTAAACGTTAGCACCAGTGAATCGTGTTCCGGTTGATAATCTTTCATGCTGACCCACTTGCTCATAGTTTCTTTCCTTCACGGAGTACGGCGTAAACCAACTCCTGTACATCACTCGGACCTTCTTCACCGTAATACAGCCAACCATCGTCGGCTATTGCTTGCAGTGCCGTTGTCAGCCTTGCAACCTTTGCGTCATAATCGCAGGCAAGGACATATTCGCCGCGTTCGGCCTCTTCCATACCACCCGTAGTACAATTATATCGCTTCGTATCCATCATTATCTCCCACTAGATCCTGGAGTAGTGAACCAACCCCGAATTTCTTTATTACAGCATTGACAGCGCATCTTTTGATCGGTGTACCCACCATCTCCAAATCCCATGAATTCCCAACGGTGAATCCCTATCCTGCAACGTAGTCTCATAGCCTTCATTTCCCGTACTCCTGTCCGGCAAGGGTGGTGCGCTTCAAATTCCATTCGTCCACACCAATGTAGATGCGTCCCGGCAGCGGCTCACGAAAGCACCACGGGTCGTAGCAGGAACATGCAACCGGCTCCAGATCAGAAGCCCGTACCGGGAACACCATGCGATCCTCACAGCGGACGAGAATATTTGCGGGATTCTGAAATGCGTTCATTTTCCTCCCTCCATCTGCACCGTGCAGCGTGGGCATTCTAAAACCATTGTGGTGTTCAATTGAAGCCCGTAACGCTCCGGCACGGCGTGTAGCTTAGTTCCGCAACTGTTGCAATGCGTTGGCGTCGGTGGCGCTGTTGCGACCAGCCACGAGACACCTCCTAGAAGCGCCACAATCAGGCAAAGTAATGCGATCATGATTTCGGCCCCGCCTCGGGCGCTTCGTCACAGCCGCACGGCCCTACTGGCAGCGCCGGGGCGTTATGCGTCGCGCAGTCGGATGCGTGACCATCACCGAGCGCAGCGGCGGCGGGCGGCAGGGGGATCAGGAAGTCCGAAAGCTGTTCGTTGGCGTCCCTATTGTGTAGGCATACGTACTCCACGAAATCGTTATGCGCCTCTATCGCGGCGCGGAGGGCGTCGCGGTCGGCAACGGCCCGCATAGCCTCAAGGATCTGGCGGTCGCACTGGCGCGTGATTACCTCCAACTCCGCCCGCGCTTCGTCGAGTTGGGAGCGGAGAAGATTCACCTCTCGTACGAGAGCCTCTACGAATTGGTCACTCATTATGCGGCCTCCATTACCTTCTTCGGCACAAAAACGTACAGTCCACCAAAGCAAGTCAAGTCACCAACGTAGGTATCGAGCTCTTCGGTGAACTGGGACTGGGCCGTAGTGATGCGGTACACTGGTGTCCGACCAGTCTGACGCAGTGCATCCTTAAAGGAGTCGCCAACAATGATGTACTCGACATCCGGGAGCGCCTCACGGGCCAGAAAGGACTGCGCGTTGAAACGGCACACGGTCCGATTCTTCTTGTACCGACCAGCAGTGCCGGTCAACTTTGCCGGAATCCAAACGTCGGTATCGCCATCGGGCATCCAATTGTTTCCGAGCTTGTACGCAAAAGCAAATCGACCGATCTGCTTCCCATCCACGTGAATCGAATCCTTGCGCATGGTGTACTGGTAAATGCCCATCTTACTTCTCCGAGAGATACTTAACAATGAACTTGGCTGCACCAAGGTAGTCGTTGTACTTGAAGAGGTTCCGATCCTGCCAAGCCCGCTCATTCGGCACGTTGGTGTTGAATTCGAACTCGCCCTTGTCGCCAGTGTACACAACGATGTCATCGCTGTTCCGGTTCTCGGAGAACGCTACCTTCTTGCCCTTCAGGCCATCAAACGACTTCTGGAGCGAAAAGCCCTGCTCACGGCAGTTAACGTACACGCGAAGATCGAGATCTTCGTCGTTCTTGGAACGCTTGGCCACCTTGCGGATCTCGGCGAGAACCTTCTTGGCCTTGGTGTTGTTGATGCAGTTGTAAACGCGCATGGTGTTCTCCTTAGACCACAGTCAGCTGGATTTGGAACGCGCCGTACGTGCGTCCGGTGCCGACAGTTTCGGCAATGTCCTTCGCGAGACGGGACAGTGTCCGGTCATCGTCGAGGCTTTCAATTGCGCTGCGCAGCGAAAGGTTCAGGGGCGCAAAGTCGCCAGCATTGCCGTCGCGTAGTGCCTTGGCAGTCGTGTAAAACGACACCGTGCCATTAACGCGGACCAGCATCTTCTGGGACCCTTTGAGCTTTCTGTTCATTTGACCAATCTCCAGTTACCTTATGCTCGTATAATACGAGAATTTGGATCCAGTTGCAACAACTAAATCGTCAATGTTTTCAATGACTTGTAAGTCTTTGATTTGTATAGAGATTCTACCAAACGCACTGCACTAGATCTTCTAGAATCTTTCGAAGCTCTTCGAGGTTCGATTCCAAAAAACGAATCGTTATAGAGAAGTGAACATCGGGTGCTCGACCTCCCCACCTTGCTGATTCATCTTCGGCGTCGCGATTCTTCTTGAGATCCGCCAATAGCATTTCCTTGCCGGCAATGGTATTCCGGAGATTGGCAATTACTGTTTGGACATCCATCAGAAGTTTTCCAGTGCAATGAACTTCTTGGGCATGTTCCATTCCTTCGGATAGTCGCCACGCTTTACCTTTTCGAGTCCAGCAGACGAGATAGCATACACCGAATGATCGTTTGGTTCGATCATTAGCACATCGAGATCACCATGTTCAGCGAGCTGTTCGGTAAGGGCCTTGATAAGTTCGGACGTTTTCATTTCAGGTACTCCAATATGCTTCGCGGCTTTGATCACAGCAACCCGGTGCGGGTTGCTTTGGCAGGTCTACAAGGGCAACCGCAGCCCATGTATTGACCCCACGATAATTGCGCTTGTTTAGCGCAACTGCACCACGTCGGGCGCCAACTAGCGTCTCGTAACGCTTGGCACCGAGGCTGTTGCCCTTGTAAGCAAAACCTGTGAGCGGATTGTAAACGGCGTACATCATGCTACCTCGTACTTGTCGTATAAGAACGACTCGTAATCGTCCTTGGCCTTGTCGGCCTTCTGCTCCTCGGTCAGCACCTGCTGCTCGAGGTAGTATTCGTACGAGCACTCGTATTCTTCGCGAGCACGACGCGCATCGCGATCGACCTTGGAAGCCGCTGCCGCAGCAATGTACGCGGGGTCGGTCTCTTCGACAACCCAACCTTCTTCGCGCATCTCTTCGCGGCCTTCGAACGTGCTCTTGCGCTGCTCGATGTCGGCGTGCAACTGCTCAACCGCAGCACGAAGCTGGGCCAGCGCCGCACGGAGGTCGGACACGCAGGTGAAGCCATCGGCGCAACCAACAATCCAACGCGGGCGGAAGCCATTCACATCCTTGTGGAAGTCGCTGTAGTAGCTGGCCACCGAGTTGTACTCGGCCGACAATTCCGGCTCCCCGGGAAAATTAAATTCGGTGTCGAACATTTGTTTGTCCTGCTTCCTTATCCTGTAAACGTATATTACCTGATTTGGATCCAAATTGCAACAACTAAATCTTCAATGTTTTCAATGACTTGTAGGTCGTTGATTTACTTGGAGTTTTTAAGTATATACATTAAAATGTCCGGAGAGTCAACCACAATCACATCCTCCGGAACACGAAGCGTCTCCCGCCAAAATCCGTCTGTTACCCATTTACGGGTGTTAGTATCCCATCCGTGGCCTTGGTTGTGGATTCGAAGGCGGACATATTTTGGTGTGCTGTTTACTACCACGCCAACACGGAGAGCATTTCGGTAATGTGTCACCACCGATGCTTGCATTGCAATAGGATTACCCATCAAGTCTAAATGTACTGGAGGAGGGGCTTTTACCTTGGCCATAAATTATCGATTATTTTTCTCGGCTTCGTACCTTGCTTTGAGATCCTGTTCAAGTTCGTAAAACAATTCCCCGAGCGTTTGCAATCCCGGAATTGGTGTGGGCTCGATTGTTTGATTGGGATAAGTGATGCTGACCACCTTGGCCTTCTTCTTGGTTGCTAGTTTCTTCTTGCGGTGTTCGTCAAAGTTAACTACGTTACTCATAGACTCGATCCTACTGCTGATTCGGCCTTGGATTTAATGAGAATGCGGGCCGACTTGTATTGCTCATAAAGATCCTTGAGCATTGGATGAGTTTCTGCTTCTTCCTCTTCTTTCATCTTACGCTGGATCCAGGCGAAAATCTTGGGGTCCATTGTTACTGTAAGCAACCCTGGAGTGATTGGCGTAACCTCGGCATTGAAGCCCATGACTTCAAATCGTTGAGCCGAGCTGTTCCACTTTACTATTCCGGACTGATAACAACTACCAGTGGAAATTGTTGCTTGAATACCGTTTTGGCCGAATCCCGATCCAATCATTTGGCTTCCCCTTCCTTCTTAATTTCTTCAAGTTCTTGTGCAGTGTAAATCGAATTGTGAATTTCTAAATAGCCGGCCATTTGTGCTGCGGTATATGCTTCCATCCCAAACCCAAATACATCATAGAGCACATAGCGGTATGAGCCACGGAGTTCAATATCACCCTTGTGAATACGGCGAACTACTGCACAAAATGCTTGGAGTTGCTGTTCCTTGGTCAAAGAGTTCCAATATTCTTCGCTGAGATCTTCTTCTTGGGCCATGACAGAATTAAACACTTCGCTAAAGTCCTGGAGTGCATCCACAAGCGATTTCTTTTTATCTTCTTCCATATGTCACCACTTCTTGTTGTTCATGTAATGTTCGAGTTTCTTAATTCTTCGATCACCGGCAAGCATCAGCTCTTCACCATCAACATAACCTTCTTCGGTGAGTAGCTTTACCAGTGCCAACAATCCGCCAAACTCATCTGTGAGCTTATCCATGGTTTCTTGGGATTTTCCAAAGCGGTGAATCTTGGCAACTTCTTGCACAATATCCCCGCATGTTCCCTGCAATAGCACCATCAATTCTTGTTCTCTGTTCATTTTAATCCTGTAACTCTATATTGCCGTCTTTGTTGCGTGGTAGCTTATGCATCGCTTCCATCATTTCTTTCCATGTCTCCGAATTGAACGCCCGGTTGTAGTTGAGGTGAATGGAACCATTGCCATTCACATCATACATGTCGTTGAGTTTGGTCCACGTATGTTCTCTGCGGTAGTGGAGATACTTATCGAGTCCCAATACGACTACCATAATTATCAGGATAATAATAAACGGATTCATCTTTTCTCCCTGGCATAACTTTGCTGCCGTCGAGCCTCTACAATCTCTTCTAGATTATAGCGTACCTGTTGATCCACTACAAATGTATCAAATGTTTCCGGATCATAGTACCTCGGTGCATATAGCAACTCTTCAAGTCTATCGTGTGATAGCTCGAGCAATTGTTCCTTGGTGCATGTTCGTAAGTACATCATTCTTGTGTCTCGGCATAATCTTTAAACCGACGCTCCTGCATTGTCAATTTTTCTCTTGTCTTATTGTACCCACTCCTGCGTGGATTGCAGCAACCATCGCATGAACACAATTTGCCGTGGCTGGCATATTTCCGTGCGTGATATAGCTTATCGGATTCGGGAGTATTGTCAAACCAATACCAATCTTTAATAACACGCAACCACTTCTTTAGATTGCGTTTCTTTTCATCAATGCGCTTGCCACGCTTTTCCTTATTGTACGTCACTGTCGTTGACCTCAATCACTTGCACACCGGCCTTGCGGCATATGCCGGTCATATGGGCTGTACCAGTTCCCCCGGGAAATGCAATCAAAATTATCATGCCCGAATCTAACATCTTTTGGTTACGAATCGGCCCTGCGGCTTTCCCGTGCGTCTTCCAATCTGCTTTGAACTCTTCAAATGTGATACCATGCTTAATAGCCCAGTTGCGTACAAGCCTGTCGAGCCCATTGGCACAACCAACAACGATAGTAATCTCATTTTGCATGACTCGGGCAAATCCCAACATCTCGGCAACTAACCGCGCATTGTGATAGTTTCTGCCGCCCGTAACACCAACACGAATCATCTATGTTCCTTTAGATAAACCGAGGTAACATCATCAACGACTGTTTCATTTCGTTCTTCCCAAACATCCAGCACATATTGTGCTTCTTCGGGTAATGCAGTCGATGGGCCAACCAAATGATACTCTCTGCCCGACCGAGTTTTACCGGTCATCTTGTTGGCATCAAATTCATCTATTGGCGAGCTTACTCGACCAAACCCATCCACAACACCAACAAAATGATATGTCTCGTGTTCAACAATGGTAGTATTTGCTCGAACAATCTTCCAATGTTCCATAGAAGATATACGCTCGTGTGTAAGATCGGGGGTGTAAATCATACAGTATTTAGTCACGTAAATTGGGATTTAATACTTCATTGGAACTATGCAGCAAGTCAATCAATCCCCGTACGGCATGGTGTGCAAAGACATCGAGATTGCTATTGGTGGGATCAATGCAACGCAACAATAATTCAAGATACATTGCATACGCGGCCGCATTGTCCCCACGAATAAACACACCCGTCCAATCCTTCGATCCATCGCGGTATTCAACCGTCACTGGACCAGTTTCAATTCTCATGTTTGGTGAAAGATCAACTTTTATTTTCATTTGCGTCTCGTTCCTTTATCGACAAATTCCCAGCAAGCAATTGCCACCGATGCACTCACGTTAAACGATCGAATAACGCCGTACTGCGGAATGCTGTATATCTTGCTATTTTCACTTTCGAGTAATGCCCGTGGAATACCCTCACTCTCGGAACCAAACACCAAACAAGGTTTGGTCTCGGAGCTCCAATAATCATGCAAATCAAAGAATCCGCTACAAATGGATTGTACGCCACCGGTCTCAATGAATACTGGACGATAACCATAATGGAACATGGTCAACCAAAATACGTTTAAATCATATTCCTGTTTATCGAAATTATATGCCTTCACTACTTCAATTGGGAGGTAATGGTTTGTTCCGACACACGACCTCTTGTCGTAATGCTTGCGCCCAATAACAAATACTCGTTCGGCACCAAGGTTGCAAGCGGTCCTAATTGACATGCCGATGTTGAGATTGCCTTCGATGTTCCAAAGGCAAATAGCATAAGGCAACCGATCGCTCATGTTGATTTCACGGTTCCTCTCGACGGTATTATCCTTGAGAATGTCGTGGACGTTAAAGTTTGTTTTAAGGAGTTCGGGGTCGACGTCGTGCGTCACGTAACTTCTCCAATTTGGTAATGGCTTCTACTTCATCGCGGTACAGTGGTATGTTCGGAATCTCGTTACGCTTCTTGGATACCCAATATGTAATACCGGCGTGTCCATACATCCTAGCCAAATGACCCAGTTCCGGCATCTCATCGGGCAGCACTTCTTCGGCATCGGCACAAGCATACGCAAAAATGTCATTCATGTTTAGAATGAGCCGTCCATCCTCCCACCAACCGGCGTCGAGTATATTTAGAATATCGCGGTGTGGATCATACGGTTGGTTGTTACGTTCAGTGATAGCCGTTACCTTCCCTCTCAACTCATCAGCACAAGCATTCCAACCATCACCAAATGGTGTTCTTGGCTCACCGTTTATAGCTGCTGGATAGCAACCCACATTATCCACTGCATCGCGTAGCTCAATACATTGTGGGCAACTCATGTCTGCTTCCCATCCTTAAGGGCATCAAATAGCTTTTGATGCTCGGCAACAAATATACGTCGTGCAGCAATCAATCCACAAATAAGCCAATATAACAGAAGACCACAAATTGATATCTTGAAATGGGTTGACTGCTCTTCCAGACTAGAACCGGAAGTCTTTTCATATACCACAAGAGGGAACACAAGGACAATATACAACAATACAGACAAGCAGATCATCCTTGGGATACCATCCCCTGGATCAGTGGCCATATCCTTAACAAAATCCTTGTGTGTCTCCACAAAAAAACTGAACATTGTTTTCAACCCTCGAAAGGTACTACCGAAGATCTTACGAAGTAGCCACAATGTAAAACTAGGTCTCATCGCTCACCTCCCATGTGCCAGCAGCCTCGTCCCAATGCCTGCTGTCGTAAAACACAAATTCAACATTCCATGTGAATAACGAAAAATCTAGCGCAAGTCCTGCATGGTCTGCGCGTGTGGTAAATCTAATGGAGCCCGATACGATGCATCGATCACGATATACGTTGAATTCGATGTGCTTGTTTTTGGACAGGCTCACTGCCTTGTCATACACGAGATCAAACCGTCGCTTTGAAAACGGATTGGATAGACCAAAACTTAGATGAATCATGTTACCCCACTTCGGCTCGCGTAACTACGCCATTCTCAAATTCAATGTTCATTCGTTCGCGTCTGAAGTCGCGAGTGCAAACATACCGCTCTTCGTCTCGTCGCGTGATGCGCGAAACCATCCCGTAATACTTAATGAGAGCCAATGCAGCTTCCTCATCCAACCCCATCACTTTCTGTAGAATCAACTCGGAATTATGGCTCATCTCGTCACTCCTATTACCTTACCTAAAGTATAACAGATTTATCTAGTCCGGTCAACCAATATCGAAAATCTGTCCAATTATTATTTGGACCTATCCAAAATGTTCTGCATCCGGCTTTTCGTCCGGCTTCAATGTCTGTGGCCCAATTGCCGATCATTATGCAATCCCGTAATTCGGCACCAACCATGGCGGCACCGGAAAGGAGCATTCCGGTATTTGGTTTTCGGCAAAGGCAATTGTCATCGGGATGGTGGGGGCAGTGCAGTACGGCTTCAAACACTATGTTTCTGGAGGCAAAAACCTCCACCAAACGAGTGGTTACTGCATCATATTGTTCCTGGGTAAAGAATCCACGTGCAAAGCCCGATTGGTTGGTGACCACCACCAACTTGTAACCTTTCTCTTGAAGGAGGGCGAGTGCCTGAAATACTCCGGGCATCGGCTTGATGTCTTTTGGATCCGAGAGGTAGTTACCATCTTCGATGATAGTACCATCTCGGTCCAAAAATGCTATCTTAGAGATAGTCATATCGCGCAATGCTCACAGCATCGCGCACCACGGTCTCCGGGGAAAGCGTGTCAACGTCGGCAGCAAGCACAGCCTTCATAATCGAAGGACTGAAGCCCGATACCAAGCAAACACCGTGCTCGTCAAACGATACCGGCACGTTGCCGTAGTTTGTACCCAAGTTCCAAAACACAATAGTTGGAACCTTGTAGCCCGCAGTCTTGTACTTTCGGTGAATCATTTGAAACGCTGAGTCGTCGTAACGAGTGCAACTGTCAAACTGCATGTCCGAAAGGATAAGGACTGTGCTTGGCATGTCCTCTGGCTTAACGTTACCCTTCACTGCCACTTCCAACACACGGTCAAAGGCAGCGTGTAGATTGGTGTTCATGTTCCAAGTAGATCCTTCCATCTGCTCCATCTTTTCGGCCAAATTGCCCTTGACCTGCATGAGCTGTGGTGCAGCCGAGAAGGTCAGGAATAGGTCCTTGAACGCACCCTTGTTCTTGGATGCGCAATACAGACCAAGCGATAGTGCAACGTCGATACATTCCACAGACTTACTGCCACCTGCCGGACATGCCATCGAACCCGAAACGTCAACCATCGGAAGAACGTTTGAGTCATCGAGATAATCCGGCAAGGCATCCCACTGTGCGCTGCATACAGCCGGATCGGCCTCGTTGCGCAGTGCCTTGATAACGTCATACGGGTAAACCGCTGCTGCATTGATCTTGACCGACTTGTCGCCGGACTTCAGTGCCTCGCGATATGCCACGAAACGAGTTGCATCGTTCTTGGAGAATGCCTTCATGTACCGCGACATTGCCAGTGACGGAACATGTGAGTAGTTGATTTCCTCGAAGTTCTTGGCGCACATCTTCTGCTCAACAGTATTGGACAAGCCAACAATGAGCTTACGATAAGCCTTTGGTGAAAGACCAAGATACGCACGAAGATCAGCCGCAACTGAACCCTTGCGCTTTTGCCATTTCGCACACATTTCACCTTCCATGGCGATTTGTTGTAGTTTGTTGCGAAGTTGTTGTTTTGCAGAAATATTTTTCATTTTGTCACCTTTCGAGGCATCCATTTGTATAAATAATTATTTAGGAGGAATTATGATAAAGTTTTTAGACAACAAATACACTAAGTGGTACATGGCAATCATCAATAAGGCAAAAGTCCGAGCTAGCACCAGAGTTGCAGCCAAAAAAATTCTTATTTGTGTTGAGGGTCATCATGTATATCCTAAGTCAATTATTGCAAATAATGATATTGTTTACTTGTCGATCAAAGAGCATTTTGTGTGTCATTGGTTGTTAACTAAGATGACTACTGGAGCTGATTTGACCAAGATGCGCCATGCTATGACATTCTTTACCAAGCGAGACACACTCACACCGTTTGAAGTAAAGGTTTATATGTCGTTCAAACATACACCTTGCTCTGACACCCGACGCTTGAATATCGCAACAGCTAGACACAATACAGTTAAGCAAACTTGCCCACATTGCAACAAACAGTGTGACGGTGGTAACTATAAAAGATTTCATGGTGAACGATGTAAGCATAATCCTAATGTAGATCCGTCTGTTTGGGAAGCGTTGTCGATAAAGAATAAGCAGTCAACACTAAAGTCAATTGCTAACGGTAATCACAAGCATCGCAGTCCTAACAGTTATGGTACGATCATTTGCCCTCATTGTGGTGTAACCGGTATCAATATGCCTAATATGAAACGCAATCATTTTGATCGCTGTTCAAGTTTAACTAGCTCTGCTTCACATGCCGACTCACTCATTGAATCAATCTGATCCAGCATCACTCTTGCAGCGGCTCCACGCAACAATGCATCAGCAATAATTGCATAGGCTTGGCGCTTGATGAGTGGTGTGGAGAAAATCAACAGGTCATCCCAACGGCCGAGTTCGGCAACGTTGTTCAGTAGCTTGGTCTTGGTAAGTGCATCTGGGTGCAGCTTTTCAAGGTGCAGGAGAATGTCACGGAATAGCTGACGCTCACCAGCACCACCCCGGACGTCGCGGGTCCACTGGGCGATGCGGATGGCTAGATCCTGATTCTCCTGATATGCACGCTCAAAGAGCGGGGTGATATCCTTACCACGGGATGCACCGATCTTGTAGAACAGATCGGTGATTGCCTGCATGGTGGACACTTGCGCCTTCATACCATTTTCGGTACGGGACTCGACTGGAATGGTCAAAACGGACTTTACGAATGTGTTCATCTCTTCTCCTTTAACGGGTTAGCATTTTTGCTGCTATGTGCATTTGATTGCTGAAACTAACCCAAAATCTACAAATGCGTAGTCAATTATATATCCTGCTCATATGTCTTGTCAAGAATTTTGTAATGCGTAAAACAGAACATCTGGGTCATCAATTTTGATAATGTCCCGGGCGGGGCGCAGTACCGTAATCGGTGTACTGATGTGGTCCCACGTATATCCTTTTGGAGCCGTTGGATCCAAAATCTTAACTGCTTTACGGTGCTTGTTCTTTGTATATACCGATACACGAACCTGCTTTGGGGTCATCTTCATAACCTGACCAATCACCAACGCATTTCGGTGGTGCGTTACTACTTGATCGTTGATCTCGAGTAACTTGCCTAGTTTATCCTTATAGAGATTCTCTGTGCTCATAAGCCACCCAATTACGTACCGGTACCAACGGGGCCCATGCAACCACTATAAAATTGCATGGCCTTATCCCGAATGTTCTGATCCTTAATATCCCAAGCCGCTTCGACAATTTTTGCTAGCATCTTTCGCTCTTCCTGGGTAGCATTACCATTGGCAATTGCTTTGTATGCAAATACATCGAATGCTTCCTTTGATGGAGCAGTGTGTGCAAACACCCCAAACAACGCAAGGCGCACAGAGAGGTCGGCACAAAACGATGCCTGGGTAGCATCAACTCGGTCTCCGGCAAATGCTACCGAGGACGCCATCATCATAATCACAGCAATCAATATCTTCATATTGTTTCCTTAATGTTTAACTCGATAAATTACCGCAGTCCCAGTGGTAACGCGCTCGATACCATGCTTCGCGGCCCATGCTTCAACTTCCTTGACAGCCGAGCTCACACGATCTCGAACCGTTGGCTTCATCACCTTGACTGCTGCAAACTTCTCACGATAGTTAGCAAACACTCGAGCCGAATAAGCACCACTCACCTTGGAGAGCAGTTCCTGGACAAACCTTTGTTCATCCTCGGAATAGAGCTTTCGATTCTCGGTGCTCTTGCGCTGCGCATCCTCGGCAGCAACCCACTTGGGAAGTGATGTTTCGTCGTTTTCAATATCTCTATACATATAAACCTCTGCAAATTACCTTGTTTAATAAGCCGTTATGTCAGCGCTTATATGTATATATTACACTCTAATACAGGAAATGTCAAGTTTGGGCAACCACTAAATTACCAATGATTTCAATGACTTATAAGTCGTTGATTTATTTACGGTTTGCCTTACGAACCCTGGGCTTACGTGTTGGCCGTGGGGAGGTAGCAACGGTGTTGGATTTTGCATTGAGCATGACGTCAAGCGGGGGTGGTGCATCTATCCGTTTCTGCTTTGGGATCAACAAGGTCATCACCCAATATAAAATCAGTCCCATGAGGCAACCGGTGAATGCCGAAAATATGACATAACCAAACCGAATGAAAAATGGATCGACATCAAAATGTTCCGCAATGCCACCAAGCACGCCGGACCAAATTGGTTGAGTTGTTCTTTGAATGTTGCTCATAAAATTCCTTATTGCTGTATATATCTTCAGTCGTCGACCCGGGTATACGAATCGTACATATCGCGCACGTACCGGTCAACGCATCGTTCAAGTATTTCCGGGGATGCATGACCAACAACCGTCACCCGATCAATGTCCCATGTTGACCAACGCATATCGGCCTGTTCCGAAATCATTACAAACGGATCAACAGATACAACCACTGCCCGAAAATATAGCTCGGCTCCGGACCGCAGTGGATCGGTCAGCGAATTCTTCGACGCAACTAAATCACCTATTTCCACGATACTTCCTTTTCTGCGTTGGACCTTCAAACTGCTGGTAATACTTTAACACAGTCGGAACGTAATGTCTTGTCTCCTTGTATGGTGGAATTCTACCACCATACTTGTCCACAGCATCTTCACCGGCATTGTATGCGGCCAGTACCAACTTCATGTTGTTGTTGTATCGCTGCATGAGCTCGTTAAGATACATTCCACCACCGGTAATATTTTGCTCGGGATCAAATGGATCGTCGACACCAAACCGCATGGCTGTCTTTGGAATGAGTTGCATCAATCCTTGTGCGCCGGCACGGGATACTACCCGTGGATCAAACGCCGATTCGGTCAAGATTACTGCCCGTAGTAGTGCCGGGCGCACATCGACTTTCTTGGCCACACGATCAATCATGTCCGAAAAGAATGCTGCCCGCTCGTGCCAAGAATCCATTGGAATAAAAGGTGGAGACTGTAGTGGTGGAAGTGGAGCGATTGCGATTGTTTCTTCGGCAATGAACAATTGATACTGATCGGTGATTTGATGATTTGCATAATGCGCTTCGTTGTCACTGTCAATGAAAACGAAGATGTCGGCATATGCCGGTGCCGACATCAAACATAACAGTATGATTAAAAATCTCATCGCTTCCTTGGGATTGGGCCAGCACCCACTTTAAGGTAGTTAAACTCTAAGGTCTCACAATGCAGCTCGATTTCTTCAATCCTTATATCCGTTGTCGGATCATGCAAAATACGTGTCCTGATATGACCACGCTCCGGAGAGATATTTGCAGCCTCGTGGATTATGTTTAGGTCATTCCATTGGCTGTTGAAAAAATCTCAAATCTTTTGAACATATGTTCTGTGTGTATCGGACATCTTACTGTCTCCAATTATGGTTAATCACGAACATCATTGTTCCAATAACGCTCGGCACTCTTGCCGGACGTTATAATACTTAGCATCAGTTACTTCCCTGTTTCTTCTCTTCTCGAATCTCGCGAGCCAAGCGATCTGCACGGTTGAAGTCAACCATATCGACCATCTTCCACAAGAATCGAGCAATGAAGAAGAGCGAAGTAAACACAATTGTCAGGCCGACAGTTACCTTGCCATCAAAATACGGAATCACACCACCGTATACCCAGGCGCCAAGCCATAGTGCGGCGCCGATCTTGAGGTTGAGGAACACACCGGCACGCTTGCGCAGTAGCTCGTGTTCTTCGTCGGTAAGTTGTCTCATGTTACTTTCTCGTCCCTCAGAAGATCCATCAATTGGGCCATCGCCTGTCGTTCGAAATCCAACCGAGCTTCGGCAGCACGGAGTACCTGTCGGGCTTTTAGAACCCGCTGCCTGGCAATTTCAATCGACTCTAGAATATCCTTACGGCTATCGGTTTTCATATCACTTCACCACTACGGTCATTTGAACACATTTGCTTGTTGATACAAATTCGTAAATCTTTGGAATTTGAGTCTTAACTCGCTCGCATTCGGCCTGCGTGGCAAAGGGTGGACTGTATACGAGATCGTTGGTGCGAGCACTCCACGTCATCAACACCCAAACGAGAGTAGTGTTCATGTTACGCCACCACCTCGTACGGCTTGTCCCACTTGCCCACGTGGAGGTCAACGTACCAGCCCACATCAAAGTAATCGATCTCCGACCGACTGTTGTCGTGGTTGCCGTCGTTCAGCGCAGCAAACGCCTCGCGCAAGAACTCCTTGGCCTTGCCATTGAAGTGGTCCTGGTACCAATACTTGTTGACGTCCAAGTACCGAAGTCCGGCCATATCCTTCATTGTCTGCGACTCACCAACCGTATTGCGGTAGTTGCCGATAAAGTCGATTGGGCCCGACTTGAGTGTCAAGCAAAGCGTCATGCGGTTGCGCACTGCAATAGTGCCCTTCACGCCGTACTTCTTGAGCACCGCCTTAATCTGGGGTGCGAGGCGTGCCTTGAGATCCTGACTAACGTATGCCATCTTCATGCCCTCCGGCAATCATCATAACCAGCAACGCGAACCACATACGACTTCTGCTCCGTCTTACAAAACGGGCAGTCGAAAGTCACATGGTCCGCACCATTCATCGCTTCTTCAACATTCTTGATCTTGAAGTCCGCAGTATGCACGGGCTCGCTGCAAGTCTCGCACCAAGCCTCATAGTGTCCAGTACCCATCTTACTTCGCCTCCAGCGCGTCGTTGGCAATATTGTAAATGTCCGCATACGTGTCCGTGTCCGAACCACAGAGCTCGTATGGCATATCCTTGATCTTCTGGAGTGCAGCGCGAAGCCGGGCAATTTCTTCCTTCTGCGTTTGGATCGTGTCCATCGTCTTTTCCTTACTGTCCATGCTCGTAGTATACCCGATTTGGACAAAGAAATCAACTACTAAATGTTCAAAAGAATCAACGACTTATTTGGATTCTACGGTTGTTTTGGCAGCGTTTCTACGCAATTCTTCAATTGCAGCATGGAATTTGGCCAGGGTATCTTCCCCAACTTGTACACCGGCTCGCGGATCGGTCGAATCAATTGTCAAAGTGGGCTCTTTACTAGATCCCGTCTTTGGCTTGGCGTGATAGTCATAATATGTGCTCATGCAAAATCTCTCAAAATAAACAGGATGGCTGAGTTTTACTGACTCAGCAACAGATTCGGTTACTGCCGACCAGTGTTGACGATATAGCCTGTCTCGCGACAGTCGTCACATCAACGCGTCAGTATTTGGTTTGCTGAACTCATCCTTAGTTTTTTACTTATCAACTATTCATCCACAATCCAAATATTGACCAGAAATCTTTTGGATAGCTTCTGAAACTAACATTGTCGACATCCAATAATGCACCCGAGTATAAATCAATCTTGTTCGCTCTGCGGAAATCAATTGTAGTCGGATTTTTGTTTTCCGGCACATTCAATTCCTGGTGGGCAAAACTTTCAATTTTACTAATCGTATCCCCGGCAATACCAAAGTTCGAAAGGTGCCACCCACTGTTTAGTAACTGTTCTCTAGAATCCCATGTATGACGCAAATTGGTCAACGTCATGTACCTTAGATCCTGCACCCTTGCTGCAAATGGTCCGTTCCAAGCATTCTTGCCGGCCCATAGAAGATTGTAGTGCAGCAATACCATCGACAAGGAAATAGGGATTCCCATAGTCTTGAGTTTGGAGATTATATCCCTGTTTGGAATTTCATCGAGATCCGAACATATCACAATATCGCTATCTTCGAAGAACTTGAGTGTCTCCATGGCAAAGTTGCGCTGGTCGTATTCCAACTGCCAATATGGCGACTGTGGATCGTACCCCGAACAAACATATCCATCGAACTGATATTGGTGCTGCTGAACAATGTATGGCGTATAGATAATCTTGTCTCTATACGGTTCAAACATCTTGTAGTTTGCCAGATAGTTCAATTGCTTTACTTTACCCGAAAAGGTATAGTTACTCTCTACGATTACGAATTTGTCAACGTAATCGTAGAGGTATTTGAGCCGCTTTTCTAAAAGAACTAACTCGTTATTGAGTAGTGTGCAATCAATAACACTCATTCTTCCACCGGAACGTACACTTCGCGGCATTCGCGACGAACGTGTTCGTAGCCATTGTAGTCATAAAACACTACATCGCGGCATTCCATTACACGACGCATCGGTGGCTGATATTCCCGACTGCGCTCGGATTCGTGTACAATGATGCCACCAAGGATAGCACCACCAATTAGCCAGCCGAGATCGTGTCCATGACGTTCACCATGAAACTCCCTGTGCTCGCCACGATGTTCGTCGGCTTTCACCACACCCGAAAATGTGAATGCTGCCAACATAACCGCAAGTAAAATTTTCTTCATAAAAACTCCTATACTGTAAATGTAAACGCCGGCTCAAACGTCTCGTTGACTTGATATCCAGCGTATCCGCGTGGATTGCACATCACCCTGCAATCTCCAATCGGGTAGTCCATACTGTCATGAACATGCCCATGCACCCAATGCGTAATCTGCTTGTGGTTTAGAATAAATTCCGACAACTCGGTGATGTACGCATAGTTGGTCAAATTTTCACCCTTACCCCAAACTGGATGACTTGATTCCATTGATGGCGCGTGGTGCGACATCACAATGAATTGATCGTCGGCGTGTTGATGCAACGCATCCGTTAGCCGCGCCATAGCAGCACGATGGAACCCAACCGTATCCAATGGTGTCATTCGACGCTTGCGTGACCCATATGGTCCGTTTAGCGCCGCAAGATCCGGATACCGTTCGATAACGTGAAAATCACTCATGTAGTTGTCCACGGCCTTTTTAACGAACCAATCATCGTTTCGGAGATCGGTCCACATTGTGGCACCAAACACACGAAGCCCGGGACGCAATACAGCATCCTGACTTTGCAGCAAGGTGACATTTGTACCTTTGAGGAAGTCCCTAAGAATTGTCTCACAATCCTCATAGTACCCGTGATAGTATTCGTGGTTGCCGGGCGTGTAGAAAACGCGCTCATACTTGTCGCATTCCTCAAAGAAGAATTGCTTGCATACTCGCTGGTGGTTACGCGCTTCTGCATCGGTGCGAAGTGGTCGTAGAAAGTCTGCAACGCAAATGTCACCTGCGAGCAGTAAAGTTTCACCACCCGGAAGTTCAATTGGTTCGAACTCAAGATGGAGATCATCCAAAAGCGAAATGTTCATGCGATTCCCAAAGTATTATCAACAGCACATTATATAACACTTTGACACAGGGTGTCAAGTATTACTTGCTGATGTTGCGCCTTGCCTTTTGGTCGGCTATCCATTTTGTAGCAGCCGGACGATTTGGGGGCGTGCGGACAAACTTGTCCAATTCTTTTCCGTAATAAGACAGATCTGGATACTCCTCACCGCTGTTGTCCACGATGAGTAGCTTGTTGCCAAATATGCGCTGAAGATCGCCCAAGTTGTCATTGACCTCTTGGTGCATCTGTTTCACCAAACTCGGATCAACTCTTCTGGTGCGGAGCTCGTTGCGGGTGATTGCGGTCTTGAGGTCGGTGTTAACGAAAATGGCCATTGTCTCATAACCCAAATCTTCGAGTAATTTTTTGGTTTGCTTCAAACGATCGATCTTGCGACCGGTACCATCGATAATCATACCCAATCGATGTTGTAAAAAGAGTTCAAATCTCTTGTCGGTTTTGTTACCGGCGTGCCAATATAGTTCCTTGGCGTAGTTACCGGTGATACCGGCTTTGGACATGAGTAGGGTATAGAAACGATCAATATCAACTGTACGCAACCCGGTGCCACCAAGTAGCTTATTGGCTATGGTTGTCTTACCCGATCCCGGACCACCAAGAGTAAACACGGCCTTGAATATGCCCGGATCATTTATACCTTCGATTAAGTTAGCCCCAGTCATCATAGTCATCCATCCAGTCAATAAAATTTGCGTCCGGTTTCCCACCATTAAGCATTGGAATAATCATATCGTCGTACATAGAATCGTCAATGTATATAGCCGAATTGCACTGAATCATAATTTCGTGCCCGGATTTAATTGCCTTAGGCAAACCCATATCAACCAAGATGTACTTCTTAACTGCTGGCACACTAAAGAATTCTTCGCCGGGCAACTTGCGCATCTTGGCGGCTTCTCTTCTATAATATAGTTGTCGGGTATCTAACCATCTTCTCTTATTGGCTTGTTTGGAAAAATTCTTGAGTTCCTGGAAATATTTTTTGGCATTGGGATCTTTTTCCCGTCGGGCTTTTGTGGCCTTGTCGTCGAGCTTGTCAATTAACGCCATATACTCGTCGCGTGCCGCGCGGAAATCATCGTCGGCCTTTAGATACACTTTGGCAATTTTTGAATTTAAGAAATAGTTCCAGGCACCCATCTCGGTTGAATCATTGGTCCAATCGCGCCACCGTGTGTTCCATGTGTAATGGAACTTACCCTGTGGGATTACTACCCATGTTTTCCCAAATGTTTCTGCTAGAGATTCGTCGCCGGTAACAAACATTGAATTGTTTCTATTGGCAATACCCCCAGCAACTGCAATCAGTTTATTGAACATTTCGTGCTGTGAGGCATCGGAATCTTTTGGCCTACGATTGTCACGAACTGCACGAATATATGCATAGTTATTATCACCAGCATCCGAACCGCGATACACTCCTATCTTTCCATTATCTGTTTGATTCAACCATGGACGGGCAGTTTTTTTGATCAACGCAACAAGTTTGGATGCGGCTTCGTGAGCTTTCTTTTTTGTAAGGCCACCAATAACCTTCTGCGGAGCGTAGCTGATTTCGTTGAGCTTCATGTTATTATTTAGCTTTACCCGTCAACAACGGTTGCACATAGTCTTTGTAAAAATATGCATTGATGAACAGCGTTTTTTCACACTTCACCATAATTTCGGTGCCCTTCTTAAGAGCAACAGATAGTCCAGTGTCGGCCTGTATTACCTTGGGGACTTTCTTTGGATCATAATTCTTGGCCTGTAATGTTAGTTTCTCTAACATTGCCGATAATTCGAACGGACCCAATGGTTTTTTATAAATTGTCTTTACAATTGCCGGGTTCAAAAAACTAATCAACTTATCGTACTTCAGTTTGTTCGTCCAATCCTTTGCTACTGGGGACCAAGTATAATTGTATGCACCCAAAGGAATTACCACAAATATATTTCCGTAGAATCCAGCCATTGTGTGATCCGAGGTAAGAAATATACTGTTTGATCTATTGGCTATACCACCACCGGCGGCAATCAAAGCATTAAATGCCTTATGTCTAAATGATCCAGTATCCCGGGGTTTACGGTCGAGTCGTGTTTTTCGAACAAATGCCACCGGGACCTCGTCATTAAAGTGTACGCCACGGTACACGCGCACCCCCTTAGTAGCCTCGAACCAAATGCTACCTTGCTTTAAAATTTGGGCTGCAATGAGTTCGGCCTTGCGTTCTATATCTTCGTGTTTAAGGGGGTTTGTTACTTGTTTTAGGCCATATGGACCCTTGGCAGTTGTTGGTGATATTTCATTAATTTTCATACTGCGGACCTTCGTAATTCGGCTTGCACCCCGGCGGTTTTATACATTTCTTCGGAGACATACACCGCAGCATCACACTTGATCATTACTTCGTGATTGGTGTGTAAAGCATTTTGCAGGCCGGTGTTAATATCAAAAAGGTTTTTAACTTTAGCCAGGTCATATGTCTTTGGATCGTCAAGTGGGGCCAAATATATGTAGCCACCATGACTGTGCTTCTCGACAAAACGCTTCTTTGTATACCTTGCAAGCTCGTCGGCTTTCAACATGAGAAGATCTTCATATGGTGGGCTCCACGCATATTCAAAATTACCAATTGGGAAGATGGCATACCTATCACCGTAATAACCAGCGGAGCCATAGTCACCAACAAATATGCTATTCGACCGAGTAACTGGCGATTTGATTAACGATAGCATTGCATTAAAGGCATTGTGCATTTCCATCGATGATCCAAGTGGCAGTCTATCCGGTCTAGTCTTTCTGACAAAGACATGACCAGTTGGCCTTGTGTATTAATACCACGCCATGCAGTAACACCGCCGCTGCCGCCGTTACCGGTTAATTTGATCCAACGTGCGCAATGTGTTCGCAAATAATGTACCACCAAACCAGCATAGTGACTCAATGGCAGTGAGGGATCAAAATCTATTTCTGGAACGGACTGTGGCTTATATGGTGTGGAGTCTGTGGCCTTCTTGGCTCTCTCGATTGGGCCGTCTTCAAATAGTTCCATTATCTTCACAGTATCAAATCTCTTACATATTGACCATAAAAGGTTTTGTTGATGTACAAAATATCCGATCCGGAAATCATAACCTCGTGCCTACTCTGAATAGCATCGGCAAGGTAACGGTCGACAATAATGGATTGCTTGAGTTTATCCAAGTCATATACTTCGGGCTTTAAAATGTTCGGCGAATCATAATTCAAACTTGCCATTGCCCTAGCAATTTCGACACCCCTTGGTCCTTTAAGGTTCTCGATATCTTTCTTAAGATTGTTAATGCGGTTTATCGACGGGCCGCCGGCGTACTGTATGCGCTCTAATTCCCTAGAATATTTTGCAATCTCGATTTCAATCCATTCTTGCACCTCTTCATCGCTCATCTCTTTATATTCTGGTTTCATCAGATGTCGCATCTGAGTATTCTTGAAGTTAATGGTCCAGTCATCAAAATATGGACTCCATGTATAATGGAAATTGCCAATTGGGAATACTGTGAACGTATCACCATATTCGGTTGTTGATACTGTGCTGCTGGTGCAAAATGCCGCGTTGGATCTGTTGGCTGTACCACCGGCTAGCTTGATGAGCATGTTGAATGCATTGTGTCTGAATTTTTCAGTATCGCGGGGTTCACGATCTGTTCTAACATCCCGAATGAACGCAACTGCACCACCAGTGTGTCGCACACCACGATATAGTGTTTGATCATGCGGATTGACATCGGCGAGATATGGTTTGCAATTTTTGTTAATGAATGCTGCAAGGCCCGCTGCTACCTTCTGGGCATCTTCGAAGTGCATAAGGCGGTTAATGCCGACAAGCAAGTCGTCGGCAAACGGGACTCCGGGTACAGCCTTGTTTTCGGCTTCTATTAAGAATTCCGAGGCTCTCATTCAAGAACCCCAAAATTAGCGGCGGCGCTTCCTTGTGGGTCCAACTGCCCAAAATTGGCGGGATCCTGCACTGCGCGACATTGGATCTCTTGTGAGTTTGATACCTGCATCATTCTTTATCTCAGTTCTTTTATTTACCACTTTCTTCTTCTTGAACTGTGCTAAAGACTTTGCTTCCGCGAGCGTTTTGATCGGGTGATTGTTGAGGTAAACTTCCCCAAGCACCATGCCCCATTGTCCGTGCAATGTTTCAACACTCCAGCCAGTGAAATTGAATACCTCAATTTTGGCTGCTTCGAGCATTGCCCGCAAATCAACGAGACAGTTGATTCCCTTCATAGCTAGATATTTCTATCCTTGTTGAGATAGTAGTTGAGCAGCATATCACGGCACATTGTTGCTGCCGAAGCATATGGCTGCATCACAATAAATGGGCACGGTTCGCCCCATCCACCGGAAGTAAGAAAGAACTTGACCTTCCTTCGATGTTCCTTGTTGTTCGGGTCAAACATAACCGTGTTCGTGGCTCTATACATATGAAATGGTTTCAACACTGCGTTCATTGGACATTGTATCCGTATTGCTTAACACTTTCGTACTATAGCAGGAAAATTGGATACTGTCAATGAATTCGGTTCATCAACCGGGCAAGCGCCAATTCTCCCTGAATTTCGTTGTCCTCTGTCAACCGTAATACTATGTTAAATTGATCGGACGGGATTTCTTCCTCGTCGATGCCCATAAGCATCATCAACTCACCGCTCGAAATCGACTCAACTCCCTGCATCTTAAGTTGATACAGCACCGATAAAATTTGGTCGTTTGTTTCGTCTCGGTCGGTCATGTAAGTTCATCTCCTGTGAAAGAACGCTCGGATAAGCGGCAGCGGATAATAAAATGGGATGCACGATCCTTCTTGGCGCTTGAATAATATTTACCAAAGCGATCCAACTTAAACCACCTAAGTCGAACGGGGAAGATCTTAGCAATCTCCTTGGCATTGCGATGGTTTTCCGGTGTATATTTAATCGGCTTGGTATTCCAAATCTGTGTTGGATCACTCCAAATTTTCTCCTCAGCCTCATTGCGCAAGCATTGGTTCAACCACTCTTGCTGTTCGGGTGTGAGTAGTAGGAAACGAGATGATGGATCGGAGATGGATACTTCAATCATAGTTTAAAGGATTTTAAAATCTCTTTCAAAACCATCTCATCGATTTCTTTCTGAATCTCTTCGGACATTATAGCTGTTACCTCGGCCTCGAGATCAATTTCGTCGCTGCGCCGGAACGAAAACGCCGGTTTTTCGTAATTATGTTTTACGAGCACATCAAAATATCTATTGATGCGGTCAAATATTTCTAGATTTTCGGCTGTACTCGAAATCCACAATACACGATCGTATCTAGATATATGCATATCCAGCCAATGGTTCTGCTCAGTGGTGAGCAGTGTAAAGCGGACCATCTTGTTATCGACAGAATACCGGTTTTCTTCGTTCATGGCCAGAACTTAAACAGTTTGCCATCGGGGGACAATATCCACGCAAATTGCAATGAGAGTTTCTTGGCAATAGCTTGAGCCATTTTTCTATTGTACCTAGTGTTCTTAACCCACTCACTCTTAATGCGAAAAAAATCACCGGCTCCCACCGGAGGCCAATTCCTATTAAGCCACCCAACTTCTCGTGCTGTGAACAAACTAAACCGTAAGAACGGATCCTCCATAATACCACGTAAATTCGATTCGCGTTCGATAATCATATGTAAAACCTAAACTCTCCATTGATATGGTCTGCTGCGGTTGCAGGCGCGATATCAAGCCTCTTGGCAATACGTTCCAACATTTGGTAGTTATAGCGCGATGCTTTGATTGGTAAACTGGCACTAGTCTGAGTTATCAACCAATCGCCCAAGGGCCAATACTTGTTCAACCAATGATTCTGAATTGGAGTCAAAGCACCGAATCGTAGAAACGAATCGTTAATTCGTTCTCTCCTTTTTGCCGCTATACCCACTGGAATCGTCTCGATGTCTATGTGATACTTGGCCACTTCACCACCCGTACCTTAACGCCGGCTTCTTCGAGCATTTTACCCGAATATGTCAATTGATAATGTGTCCCAACACCTTTACCACCAAATGGAATGTTCGGTCCGATGATCTCCTTGATGCCAGTTTGAATCATTGCCCGTGTGCAATCGGCGCACATTGCTTCTGGTTCAAAATTGAGATACATCTTGCTACCGGCTAGTTTGGTACCATTGCGTGCTGCATTGTAGATGGCATTTCTTTCGGCGTGTTCGGTCCATGAATATTTCTCCGGGCGATCCCACCGTGTAAATCGAATGTCTCCCAATGCTTCCTTATGGGTGTATTGGTGCCACTCAAACTCATCTTCGATGATACCGCGTGGGAACCCGTTGTATCCCATCGACAGGACAACGTTATCATCACTGACAATAACGCATCCCACCTTGGTACTTGGATCCTTGCTCTTCTCGGCAATTAGCATTGCCTGTCGAATAAACAATTCGTCCCATTTCACTTGTGTCCGCCTTTATAGAAGATGTGCCTTCCAATCCTTGCCACAATATTGTCATCGTTCCAATTGGGTTCAACGTATGTGGCATGGAAATATAGTGCTTCCTTTGCTTCCGGTGATCGAGTACCAAGCAACAGCACATTGGCTGCGGCCTTGCGTGCCTCTTCATACATCGCCGGCATTACCTTGGGGACCCGATCCATGCAAGTCCAACTGAATTGACACCCGGTCTCAGTATGCTGATAAACAACTCCACAAACCGACTTGGGGAATGCTGGATTCCTCATCCGATTTACGGTTACTGTTGCCACAGCCACCTTACCTTCATACGGCTCGGTTCCGGCTTCGTAGTACACATTATCGGTGAGGCATTTTAGCTCGGCCTGTGTCCTCTCGTTCTTGACAGCCATCTTGGATGCTGCTTGAAGTCGAAGAGCTAGGTCGTCCATTTGTGCTTGTGTGCTTGACCGATATTCATCATATTCACTGCTAATGCTGTGAAGTTGTCTTTCACTCTGAAGGACTGCTCTGCCGGGCACATAGATACAGAAGAATGAGAATAATACAATTCCCAATACTTTAAGCATCAACTGCTTCTGGCTCTCTCTATCGCAATCTGTAGTCATCGTTAGTTACCTCCTAAGGCTGTCAGATTGTTCGAAGACAAAAAAGGGCGATGTGCTTCATCAGTACAATCGCCCTGCTTGTCTATACTGTATTTAGTAACACAGGACGTCGAATTCCAACATTGCTATAGAATTATAGCAGTGTTACAGGTACTTTGCAAGCGGTTTTTGATTAAGCTAGTTTAAAATTGGACAATTCGCCCAATTGATCAAACAAATCCGTGGTGACCATCGGCATAGAATTGGTTGATAGTGTTCTTGTGACGACATCTGTAACAGTTGGAACCACAGTAACGTTCAATCCAAATGCGTCGCTGATCATCTTCACCAACTCACCTTTGGTAACTGTGTTCGGAGAGAAGATGTGCTGCACCCCTTCCCAATATGCACCCGATTCAATTACTCGTTCAATTACCTTGCACAGTTCGAGGCAGGTGACACCATTCCAATCGTGATACACGTACCCCTGTACTTCCTTACCGGCTTGGGACTTAACCCATTCGATTAAGGATAGCTTGTTTTCGTACTCTTCACCAATAATCGAAGTACGGATAATGGTCAACTTTGGATGTTCACCAAGTGACTTTGTCTTTCCATATTCGTCAGTGCAATCGTGTAGCGACGTTTCTGTGTAATCGCCATCGCGTCCACTGAACACGCAATCGGTAGTGATATGGATAATTTCGGCACCAAGCTCTTCTTTGAGCTTACCGAGCATCTGTGGGAATACTGTGTTGACTGCAACGAGGTCCAAAACTTTTGGATTGCGTTGCTTAATAAGTCCGGCGGCATTGATGATAAGATCGGGCTTGTGCTTTTTGACAAACCGCTTCAATGCCACTTCCGTAAGTTCCAACAAATCGAGTTCCTTCCGTGTTACCGGAATAACTGTATGCCGATCTTGGAAGTCCGTTACCAAATAACGCCCAAGCATTCCATTTGCACCAAAAATCATGATTTTCATTTGTAATCTCTCTTTTCCAAGTAACAGTGTAACTGTTCTTTTGAAATAACGCAATCCTTAGATGAATATTCTCCGGATGGGAAATCTTCCACTTGCGTTGGTTGGTTCAAAGGATGGATCATGTAAATGTCATCGCCATCCCTAAATGTTGTGCGCCGCACTTCTTCAGCCGAAATCATAATCTCGTGAATCTTCTCGCCCGAACGTGGCGCAGCAATAGTGTACTTCAAACCGTACAAGTCTCGGTACAATTCGAACATATCTTCAATCCGGAAACTTAAGGCCATTGGCACCGTATTAACGCCGGTGTACCTCAACGACTTTTCGATGAGGTCCATGGCATCGGTTATGCTCAACATGAAACGGGTCATCTCGGTACCATACAATGTCAGCGTCGCATCATTCTCAATGGACTTCCAAATCAGTGGAATGATGCTGCCTGTACTACCCATCACATTTCCGTAGATCGCAGTAGTCAGCCGCACGTTCGATTTAGATGCATTAGCGATAAACGCCTCTCCGGCAACAAACTTCATGGCGCCATAAATGGTTGTTGCTGCGCGACTTTTATCACTGGAGATAAAGCAGGCCGATTCAAATTCATTCTCTTCGGCTACTCGGCGGCTGTTAAATGCCCCCTCGACAATTACCTTGTTCGCTTCTTCGTAGTTGTCGTAACATGCTTCGATTTGTTTGAGAGATGCCGCAAATATTCCAATATCGTGTGAACGGCTGGATCGCTGCATAAGATCAAGATTACGAACATCTCCAACAATGAAATTGACATTTGGGTACGCCTTCTTTAGATAGTAGTGCTTTGCTTCGTCACGCGAATACACAGTGATTTCGTTGGTACTGTGCAATCGCTTAATAAGATTGGAGCCCAAATAGCCGGCTCCACCTGTAATAAAAATTCTCTTACCATTCACCATAATCACCCTCCGAACTCCCCCAACCGCCACAGATCCATGATGTTTGGATGAAGGGCCTGTGCTTAACAATCAAGTGAAACATTAGTGCTTCGTAATCTATGAATGCGACCTTGTCCCCGCCCTCAAAGTAGAACGGTGGGAATTGTTGTAGGCCGGCGTAGAAATGGTCGTAAAGGTCGTGTCCCACTGCATACGTTTGGGTTGGTGTCCACCACATTTGATTGTTGACAGCCATTTCTTTTGGATACCCCCAAGCGTCATTCCAGGGGAAAATTCGTAGTTGCTTGAACAAGTAGTTAGCTCGGTTCTGTTCATTGAAATAGTCGAGGGAGAAGTCGACATAGAAATAACGACCGGATAGCTTGACCATGTAATCAAATTGCTTCACCTTATCCAAATAATTCTTTAGAAACACAATCATCGAGCTTGCTTCGCATAACCCCTTAGTTGGATTTGTGCGGCACATTTCTGCTACACCCGGAGCCAACTCCTCGCACGAAATGTATTCGACGTTTGCTTTGTATGCTAGGTCCTTTTTGTACATCTCATGATTCTTGCTGATGTCAAACAGGTAAATCTGTGAACCCGGAGCAACTGCATTGATACTGTTGATCGAATACTGTGTTTGGCGGAAGCGTTCTTCTTGACTAAAGGCAGTACGCCGCACCGGACGACTAGTGAGCAATGGGGCATTGTTTTCAATGCCAATTGCCGATGTTACAATGAAACACTTCTTCATACTTCGATGTGCTCGCCGGTGCTTGCTCCGAGACCGGCGCAGCGCCAATCAACTGTTACTAACTTATGCCCACGAACAACATACAGATAAAAAAGTGGTTCGTAATCTATGGTTTTGTACAGTGCATAGGAATTTTCGTAACGTGTTGGCATTGCCTTCATGTCCTCACAGAATTTGACAAGGGCATAGCGTCCAATTGCGTATGTTACAGTGGGTGCCCAACGGTATTTGCCGTTATCATTGAGTTCGGCCGGCGCGCCCCAACTGTCACTCCAGTCCCACTCCCAAAAACGTTTGACTAGAAACTTGTCGAGATTTTCCTCGGTCAATACACTTGCATCAAATTTGGTGAACTCATATCGACCGGACATTTTGACAATGTAGTCATATTCTCTTAGACGATCTGCGTACTTGGTGAGGAATGCTGCCATCAGCTTTGATTCACAATAGCCTTTGGATTCGTGCGTCTGGCAAATCGTTTTCGTTTCCTCGTCCAATTTGACTACTTCAACATTTCTGAAAAATGTCAATTCGATGGGGGTTGACCGACCAACATCAACCACAAACATAGTGGCATCGGGTTGGAATTTTGCAATGTTCAAAATAGTGTGCATTGTTTGCTCAAATCTTTCATTGGGCGTAAAGACGGAACGCATCATAGCATTGGTGCCATGTAGCGTATTGTCCTTTAATGCCATATCTCCGTCGATGTCAATCGCCGAGGTGATTACAAAACAAATTTTCATTTCTTAATATTGGGGGCTTTGACGATTCCAAATAAAACAATTGCAGCCAGCCATGTCCAAAAATTATATGGGATGGACAATGCTGGGAAAAGGGTATTCAACGACCAAACAATAAACAGCGGGCTGAGTAAAACAGTAAGAATGATGCCGAATACAATGCCGGCAAATGCAAAATTTTTCATAGAATCTCCTGTCAGCTATTTACTGCTGGGAGAGGGGTGGTACCAAATAGTACCACCCCGTTTATTCAGGCGAAGAGTTCGAGTGCCGGCAACTAGGAATGCCTCAACTTCCTCAGGATTAGTTGGGCCGTGTGTGATATCGTCTTTGGTGATCTTTACCGTCATAAAGACAGTATAGAGAAGGTACGCGGAACGGTCAAGCTCCGCGTACCCATTTCCTCAAGCGAAGATTTCCAATGCGGTTTCTCAGTCATTAAGATAAATAAGCACAGAGGAGAAATTATGAAAATCTTACCATATGTATACCAACTTACACATACTGAAACTAACGAATTTTACATAGGAGTTAGATGGGGTAACAAAGTTCCGGCGTCAGATGATCTGGGCAAGAAATATTTTTCTTCGTCAGTTGAAACCAAGCCTCGCTTTTCAGAATTCATCCCCTTGATAATTGCTGAATTTTTTGACAAAGAGGACGCTATAGAGTTTGAACAACAATTGATTACCGAACACTGGGGTAACCCTCTATTGTTAAATAAAGCTATTCAAGTATCAAAAACATTCAGGTGTTCCGGGCATTCGGAAGAGACTAAACAGAAAATGTCAAATTCAAAAAAAGGGAAGCCCCCAAATAATAAAGGAACAAAATTGTCGGCTGAAAGGGTAGAACAGATAAGGAAAAGGGCTAGTGAATATCGGCACACCGATGAATCTATTGAAAAGATTCGCCAAAAAGCATTAGGTAACAAACGAGGAGTTGGCAACAAGAGTAGGACTGGTCAACAACAATCAGTAGATGAGCGATTGAAAAAGAGTGAGTCACTTAAAGGAGAAAAAAATCCAAATTTTGGAAAATCACTCTCAGAGTGGCAAAAAGAAATAATTAGGGCGGCTATGTTAAACCGCCCTAAGTTAAAATGTCCGCATTATTCTAAAGAACTGGATCCGGCGAACTATAAACGCTATCACGGTGATAAATGCAAATCACGCATAGATAGTTAAGTGCGTACCGCACTCAACACAGAACTTGGCTGTTGCCTTATTCTGTCTGTTGCAGGACTTGCAACGTGGCTTCGACTTTACAGTCACCGGCGCTGTCACCGGCTTGTTCTCGGAATTTGCCCCAAGCAACTTGAGCACAATCGAATGCTTCTCGTTTTCCATTGGGAACGAAGATGCTGTACCAAATGATTGTGTACTTTGGCTTCCTGGAACAGTGATGCCGGCGTCGTTTACGGATGCAGTCGACGTAAAGGTGGTTTCGGTTGCAATGTTATTGGATACCGAACAACTAGTGTAGGAAACACTTTGTGAACTACCACCGGCTTCACTAACATTGCCCAAATTGTTCAACATCATTGATCGTACAATCCGATCACCATGCTTATGATTGAATCCGGTGTTCAATGGAGAATCAATCCAAGGATCCTTATCCCATGGGTGCTTCAGAGGATACTTGTCCATTGTATTTGGAATATAAGGTGGTGGTGCAATGTAGCGTTCGAATTGGTATTCGATACGAACAATGCCATCCTCAAGTTTGATACCACGGTGCGCTTCCACTGCCCCACTGCGCTCAATGAATTTGAACTTGTTACCTTGTGTCAACGATCCGTTCTTTAGACTGCGTTCAAGGTCAATCTCTTGCCCTGGATAGAGAACAAATCCCTGCGGGGTGTGATTTTCACCATCGATATAAACGTTGAACAACATTCTAACGGAATTGAGGTTCTTGATGAGTAACGAGTACTCTGCGCCAAAGGGCAGGTAGACGGTATCTTTGAACTCTCTTAGGATTTTGCCATTGGCCTTAACGCTGGCCACACATTTCGAATTAAACATCATAGTATCTCCTTCATACGGTACACAGAGTAAGTACCCAGGTTAAACTCTGTTGGTGTAGGACCTTCCTACAATACTATTTAGCGGCGACGATTCAATGTGCTAATAATATTGGCAAGATCGGTGTTCGAACGCCGAAGTGATCGTTCTGTGGCTACGAGTTTGGCTTCGAGTATAGCCATCTTCTCCAATATCATTGCGTACTTTGCTTCCAACACTACTATCTTTTTCTGTTCTTCCGTGACAGATTTTGTAATCGGTTTTGTGTCGTGTGAGTACATGTTCGTCATATCATTTATTTAGCACAGTAATCGTTTCTAAAATAATATTGGGGAATTTGAGATGCAGCAAAATCTCATCCCGCTCATCTCGAGTGGTGATCATGATTCGGGGGATTGCATTGGAGTGGGAATAGTAGTCAAAGTCCGTAGTAACATCGACATTCAATCCACTGCCCGCTAGCCACTCTAGCGCGTCACTGCGAGGCCGATCAATAACCACCCACTTCTTCACAATCATTGCTTGAATCTCAGTGTATTAAATGCCAACAAAATGTCGCGCTTGTCCTCGTTAACAGGATGGACTGCAACCGCAGTAATTCCAACATCGAGATCGGGCTCACCAAAGCACTCATACGCATAAGAAAATTCATCAAGTATACGCATAACGGCCCATAGCCCGTCGCGATCGCGAACACCAATGCAAACAAAAATGGTTTCATTGGCCTTAGCTTTCCGGCCCAATGTTGAACCAATCTTGTAGGCCACGTGGGCCGTTTGGACAAGTTGCTGCTCGGGTGTGAGATCTTGTCTTGTGAAAAAGTAAACGTATCGTTTCATTATGGTCTCCGAAAAATATAGCATACACAAAAAGAAAGGGGCCGTCAAGCCCCTTTCTTGGTTGCTTAGGTTACAGAGTGTTTCCTACTCCGGCTCAGCTAGTTTTTAGGCTGCTAGAGCGTATGCACTATCGTTTGCATTTACGTTTTTACGCCGATTACGTCGGTCGTCTCTCGAGTGGTCAGTCATCCTATTCTCTGTCAATCGATCCCTTTCACCCCCATAGATACCGGAACGTTAACCCTATGGCGTTTAGGTTAACTACTGTCTGCCAACCAGCCGGTATTTTAAATTGGTGGAAGTGGCGGCATACGATAGCCGCGTCTTGTCCAGTTTTACGAATCCCTCATACCACTATAACTTTTGTGGCATACTCGTTTTGAGTCTACCACGAATAAACCCGTTATCCAAATGTTCTGCCAATTGCGATATTTGAATTACATGCTCGTCTATACCATTATTTATCCAACAGGTGCTTACTCGATGTCCAAGTTTACCACGAACCCAACCATCTGGTATTGGTTCATCTTTACCTATTCTTCTCACCTCTTTGGTAAGAGTATTAGATATCCAGTATTTTCCAAATTGACTATTGCCTTCTCCTGTTGCTTTTTCACTTATCTTTTTCTTGTGTTCTTCCCTTTCTTTGGGGGTAGCATGTTTCCAACCATTTCTTGGATTGGTTTTATTTGAGGTTTGAACCTTGTTCAACCAATTCCGATAATGTTCGGTGTGGTTTGCTTTTTGATTGGCCATAAATTCTATCAACTTCCTACGTGCAATTTTTCCACCAACTCGGGCAGCTTCTTTATGTTGTTCAGAACCATTCCAATGATTCCATCCACCGACTCCACCAGTCCGTATATTATATGTGTCGGTTCTCTTGCAGAATTCTTCATTAACTATATTGAGTTCTTCAACCCACATGTCCTGTTCATTGTCAAATATATGCAATATTTCTTTGATGAAATGTTCGATTCCGTATTTCTTTTTGGCTCGATTTAACGCATGTCCAGAGCCCATGTAACCGTCGTTGATGTCCCAAGTTACATGAGCACCAACATAAATCTTACCGTTTACGGTATTAGTAATTTTATAGATTAGGTACAGCACAGTTGTATTTATGCCGGACGATAGTTCGATACTTATTTTAAATGTTGGATCGGTTGCATGGCCCTGATTACCCAACCACCCCTATGTCGTTAGGTGACTTACGATTGGTGTCCAACATTATTATTTAGTTCTACTACGGAACTCTTCAAACAAAGGATATATTGTTTTCCTTTTAAGTTCCATAATGTCAAAAGAGTGCTTGAGTCCCAACTGCACATCTTTGTTTTCCGAAAGAACAAATACATACCGTATCTTCGATTTGTCACCGATAAACTGTTGGAGTTGATCCGAATCTATAACCGGAGACAATTTATATTCTTTTGTGAAAGTATCATATACTGATATTGTGCCGCCACGATCGACCATTCCGGACCATAATCGTATTGCATCGTCGGACATTATACCATCACTGGAAAATACCAAGTTTAAATTTGATACGTCCTGTTTGATTGCGACATACAAATCTGAAGCATACGGCGATATGTTCTTGCCGAGCAGCGGATTTTTTGATGTCAGCACCACTTTACAAAAGTTACCCATACGTTCAGTATCAACTATGATGGATACTTTTTGTGCAGACTTATCTCCAACCCAATATGTTACCTGATCCCCCATTTCAATCTTGAACATTTTGCTATTCAATAGAATGGCTTTTCTGTCTACAAGATTTTCTTTTAGGAGTTTGTGTTGGGCATCAAAAGCATTCTCGCTCGGCAACATCCAGGGTGTCTCTGTCAAGAATGCTCGAAAAAATACCTCATAATTGTCCATGCAGTATTTAGCACATCACTTGGTCTGTGCTAGACAAACAAAGTGAAGATCCTTGGCGGTATTGTCAACGAGCGGTTTGGACTTGTTGCCCGCTGCCACGCATTCCTGCTCCGAATGAAAACCCGGAATTGCTGTGACCGTAACACTGTCACCCTTCGCAAAGGTACCGGCATAAATGTATAGAACTAGAATCCAACTCATATCAATCTCCTTCCTTGTTATGTAAACCCAACTCTCGATTATTTTTCTCGAACCAACGAACAAAATCTAAGTACGGTTTGTGATCCACAAACATGTCATAATCGTAAATTGTTCTATCTGATGCCGGGACGTCGCGCTTGTCGCGTTTAATTTGAAACTCTATCCATGTCTTGCATGAACAGTCCATATAGAAATTATCGGTTTGGCTAAATTCCAATACATCTAGATTGCAGTCTTTGTCTTTAGATTGAAAAGAATTTACCACCTTTTGGCATTTTGGACAGGTGGCAGTGGCCTTCACCCAATCAAACATTCCCATACATACCCACCGTCTTTAGTGGTTGCCAATTGTGTCCAAGCAACCAATAAATCCAATCATCGCCGGCGGGAACAGGTGCCTCTGGACTATCTAAGCGATTCTTCAACCACCGGGTACCATATGGTCCACCAACCTCCAGGATGCGCTCGGCTGCATATAGAATCTTGTATGGTATACTCACCCAACCATCCAAACTTCCAGCTGTGGGCGTAACATGCATCATAAGATGCGGGCTGCTCTGCTTGGTGCGCTCTAAACAGCCCGGAGCAATTTCAATATAGACAACGTGCTTTTTCATCATCCTCGCCGCATCCGAGCAATGTCAATCGCCACTTCTTTATTGTCGGCAAAGATCGGCACCATGTTGGATTTGTGCATCGTTGCAATACCTATCAATTGCCGTTCACCCGAATACTTACGCTCCGGTGGCTTGCTGCATACCCCCAAACCCGGTGTATGGCTAGTGATTTCTTGCTTCAAATGATCCTGGTAACGCGGGTGCATTTCTTTTGGCTTCAAATCGGGGCTTTTGTGGCACTTCTGTTCCGGTGGACGAATGTTGTATTCGCGCAGCATGGCCTCACGTTCAGCAACGGCCTTCTCCGAGCGCCGCTTGGCTTCAGCTGATGCCCACTTCTTCTTACCTTTCTTCTTACCGGTTGTGGTAAGAGAAGGGTGTGCTAAATGCATGGTCACTTGGGTAACTTCTTTGTTGCTTCTTTTAATATGTCATGGTAGGTATACAGTGCGTCACGCTCAAAGGCATTGAGCTGTTCCCCGCTCATAAAGAGGGCTGTATTATACGCATCCCTTGCTTCCTTGAGCGCAGGTTCAATAAACCGATTATGTCGTTCAAGAGCCTCAACCATACTGTTTACTTCAAGGTGTACAAAGTACGCCTGCAACTTTGCGCTAACCACCCGACCGGCATTTAGGGCGTCATTGGATGGAAGTGGTCCCGGTCCCATATTATCGGATTGACCCATCCGTGTATCCCACCAAGGCCAATGCCATAAGATATTTCTCGTAAGCATCCTGGACGAATGCATACTCCTCACGTATTTTGGACTCTTTAACCACCGCAGCAGATTCCCTGTCAATACACTTAACCACAACTTTCAGTGTATGTGCAGTGCTATATAATGCATAGCCTTGTAGTCTACGTTGGCGTGCAAGGGAATTTACTGCGGTTGCTGTCTGTGGCGGACATTGGGGTATGTCCATTTCATACCGCATTCGATCGGCACGAGGATCTTGCTTTAGATCTATTCCAATATTGCTAAGGACGGCGATCTCATAATCGTTTAGATAGATGTCGTCATCGTCGATGATGTTCAAACGATCACATCCTTTTCCTTCCTGCGGTCGGAGTACAACTTTGTGCCGCGTTCGCGCACAAGGTCAGCCATGGCCTGCGGATGATCGTTAAACTGCTCTACCATCGATTCCTTGGTAATCGACTCATCGGTCTCGAGGTAGTAGATCTCGTAATGGCGTTGGACGTTGAACTTTGCCCGTGTTTCCATATAGAAAATGTGATGGGCGATGGCTTTGGTTGCCCGCATACTGCCACCAATGGCTTCGAACAGGATCTGATCCTTTTCGGCAGTGATGTCAATGCACGCCTCCAGGCCATTGCAGTCCCACGAAAGAAGAAACTTGTTAGTCTGCTCGGACATGTTCTTTCACCTTTACACGAATGCTGTTGTTCACCAGTGCATTATACAACGCCGGATAGTGAGTTTGCAACTCGCCAAGAAGATGCGTTGGCCCATATTCGTCCAACGCATCGTTTAATGCTGCAAGCGCCGAGTGAAGGCTTGCCTCATTCATTTACCGTGCCATCCACTTTCCAATCTTGTATGCCGCAGCGCCGGAAATGGCAACCTTGGCTGCATACTTGCCAACTGACATAGCAGTGCTCTCGCGACCTTCTCGGGCCAGGCGCTTGTCTTCTTCCTTGGCGGCCTTTGCTTCCTGCTTACAATATGCTTTGTATTCGGGATCATTATCTCGGGAAATTTCTTTCATCTTCCAGCAATCATCGCTGTAGTCGATTTCCCACCAGGGTTTCCATTCGATACGTCTTCCCCACATAACACTCTCCTTAAAACAAAAATGGGTGTTTTCGGCCGCGCCCGGATTACACCCAACCTGGGTTCAGATTAGGCCTGAACTTCGGCCTTGGCCTTGGGGGCCTTGGTCTTGCTGGCCTTCGGCGTCACGGGAACCGAAACCTCGGTCTCCGAACGATTCAGGACGTGCTTCAGCGCAACACCCGCACCAGCCGGAATGTTCTCCAGCGTAGCAAGCAGATGGTTAACCGCAGCGACCTTGGTCATCGCATGTGGGAGTTCCACAAACGTAACCTCAGTCATGCCAGTACGCTCCAAGAGCGCAATACGCGCCTTTGAAGTAGTGTTGGCAAAGCGAGCCTTGTACTGACCATTGGCCAGCTTGCTGTATCCAGCAATCTTAAAAGTCTTAGTCGTCATATCATATCCTCACAATTTACAAAAGTACCAAAGGGGTACCACCATATAATGCAGTCGGTTGTTCTTATTGTCAACCTAAATGCATTACAACCAACGCTGACGGTCTTCGACCGCAACGCAGATCTCTACCAGCTCATCCCGTTCGTACAGGTGAGCATTTTGGACACCAAACTCAACTTGCGCCACGCGGGCCAAGTTGGCCTCTTCGAGAAGAGCATTCCGAAGTCGCTCAAGTTCCATGTCCATAGATTCCTCACTGTTCATTTTAAAATTATAGCAAAGGACTAAACCGATGTCAACTCTTTTTACCGGAAAGTTTATCAAAAATCTGTTGCGAAAGAGCAAGGGCCTCATCGTCCGACAAGTACCAGTCGGTAAGCGGATTCCAATACTTGCCCTCCTTGGGATCATAGTACGCAACCTGCCCGTTGGGATAATGGAAGGGACCCTCGAGTCCCTTACGGGGACCAAATTCCTGTCGGTTCATCACAACCACGTATCCCATTACAGTTTCTCCTCGAGCTCATCGTACACAAAATTGTGTCGAAGGTCAATCGATTTTGTAACCAGTTCCGGCGAAATAATGTACTGCTTCGTAACAGCTTCGCCATTCTTACCATGGAACACGTCGTAAACGTTGGTCCGACTCTTCATGCGGATGCCAACGATAAGCCCACGAATATTTGAAGGATTCTTAAGAATAACCTTCTGTCCATTTGTTAAATGGTATTCTGTGTAACGTGTTTCTTTACTGTCCATACTCATAGTATAGCAAAAGGGTACCCAAAAGTCAAATATTAAATATCGTTAAGAATCATTGGGTTACAAGCGAATGCGATTCAATTATCCAAAAAATGGTGTAAAATAGAACGGATAGCAGTGCAATGCCCGAAAAGGCCATTACCATTCCTGCTTTAAGCGCCCAATGCGTTTTATTTTTACCCACAGGTATCTCCGTTCTGTAAGTATTTAGCCAAGCCTCAAATTAACTACTGTTTGGCCCGGATCAAAATATAGGTGAACAGTGCAGCCACAAGAAATACCCCAGCGGTATATAGTGCGGCATACAGATTTTCTCGAAAATGCTTATTGTGCAGCATGGTACGGATCTTTCAAGATTGCGCGGATTTGCTTGAGAGCCGCACCAGCTGAAAAATAGTCATCTTCCCATTTTCCAATTATATGATTTGCCTGCTCGATTCGATCGAGAAGATCATCATATAGTTCGGCTGGAACCACTTCCACGCCCGGGGCCAATGGCCCACGGGGGATGTTTGGATCCTCTGCACTCCAACGATCAATCTTATTGGCCCAACGATCATCCATACATTAGCCCCCGGTTCTAGTCATCCACCAGACTGCAAAGCAAACCACCGATACTAACGGGTTGCCGATCAGGAGAAACCCAACACCACCGGCTAACAGCACCACATTGACGTCTATGGTAGTTTTCATGTTAAATCTGGCTACGATTAAGTCCAACGGTCTTGAGCTTTTCGTCGGCCTTGGCCAACTGAGCCTTGGCGTAATCGAGCTTGCCTTCGGCAGTAGTTACAGCAACCTCATCCGGGGTCGTTGCACGCTTTGCACGACGGAGATTCCGCTTGGCCAATTCCAGGTTGCGCTGGGCGCAAATGTAATCAACACCTTGACTCAACATACGGGTCGTCTTCGCCATTCTGCTCTCCTAAAATTAGTTCACTGTTCTATTATACGGTATTCTTGGGCTGCTGTCAACAATTTTTTTGGATCCAATTTTAGGTACTCGATTAGCAGTTTTAGGTAGATTTCTACAAATTTGACGTCGTGCTCATCATAGCCCATTGAATGGATTAGCTCGTGTATCAACACCAAAAAGTTACGTTGGTTTCGAGACAATTGGATATAATCGCCCTGCGAGTAGCTGAACCATGCACCACCGTGCTTTGTTCCTTTTCCGGCAACAATTTTGGGTTCAGGTTTGCCCTTACCGTACTTCTTCCAAATTTTGGAGGCCAATGCCCGCAACGTGGACATCGACAATACTTTGGATGCTGCTGTACCCCAAAAGTAATCGGCTTCGAATTTATACAAGCGACGGGTATCAACTCCCCGGGCGTGACTGGTTTTTGTTACTTCGTCGATCTTCATACTGTATTTATGGTTGAACGAAAAAGGTGGAAGGCTATTAGAAACTAACAGCCTTCGTTCACCGAACCACTACTTGACTTTGTCAAATGCTTCGGCGCCCATTATGGCCAATGCCAGGGCCAAGTTTGCTACGATTAGAAACATGGTATATCCTCCTTTATTTATTCTGTTATTGTACGCGAGTATTTATGGCAGTGCAACATGAAATTCAATAAAATCGTATCAGCATAAATACTATCATGCGACGAACCGATTTTGAACCACGAAAACCAACAATTTACTTGGACATGGATGGTGTCCAATGTGATTTCTTTTCGGCATGGGCAAGATTACATGGCAAGTCCAGGTATAAGGATATCGGCAGTGACATTGCACGCGAACAAAGTCTAAAGGATTTGGCTGCGCTGGGGCCGGATGCCATTCATAAGTTCTTTGCTACTTTACCACCAATTGCCGAAGGATTGGATTTGGTAAATTGGTTTCGATACCGGAAGATACCGTACATTATTTTGAGCTCACCATTACGCTATCACAGCGAAGCAAGCATCGAGGGCAAAAAGGAATGGTTACAAAAATACACACCTTGGGCATTAAGCTCGGCTATCTTTTTAAGCGAGAAGGCAAACCTCGCCACAAAAGATGGACAACCAAATGTGTTAATCGATGATTACAAGAAGAACATTAACAGTTGGAATAAGGCCAATGGATTGGCAATCTTATTCCGGACGGACCGAGTTGATGAGATCAAACAACAACTCGCCGAAATATACAAAAAGGGTTGATGGTTAGTAATTTATAAACAACAAGGAGGAAGTTTATGATGAAGTCATTTATTTTTGCGATAATGCTAACACTGTCTAGTGTGGCAATGGCCGATACGATTACATTGGGTCCAGTTAGCTGTGGTACCTTAAAGCAATGTTATACTATCCCAAACGACGCAGCACTCGATATCAATTTGTTTGCTGGTACAGGTGCGGGGTCGGGGTCAACATTGCAATACCCACTGGCAGCTCACAGATGGTTCGATCGTCCGATAACTGAAGTTAGTCTTTATACTAAGCCGTCTGGTCCCACGCTAATAGTCATGCGACCTGCGGTCTTAGTATAAAGGCCACTTGCCTCATCCCAATTCAGCACCAAAACCTCGTCGAACATCTTAACCCAAATCTTCCCTTTGCGTTTGTCAATGTCGACTAACGTGGCGGGCTTGGCCTGCATACCACACTTAACAGTGACGCGCTGACCTTTGATCATTTCCGACCCTTTGCCTTGACACCAAGTTGTTTGAAGATTTGTTGCACGGAAACTGCCTGTGCATAAGCATCGGCTAATGCATTGTGGAGTGCAGCGTTTGACGTCTTAGCCGAATCATCGCCCATATCCATTACGGTGCGCGAATCTCGAATTTGCCAATACTGCCAGGGAACCGGGCGGCCCATTGATTGGTACAAGTTTTCTAGAATGCCAATGTCGAACATCACACCCTGTGCCCAAATCTTGCTGCTACCCGAAAGGTACTTGTTGAGCTGCGTTACAACATCTTCTAGTGGGATGCGGTTTGCATCCGACAATGCTTCTTCGCGAACATCTTCGGCTTGCTTCGACCACCAATCAAGTGTGCTTTCACTAATGTTGCGTCCAAGTGCAACCTGTTCATCAACGTTCACCTTAACATAGAACGGCGCACTCGGTTCGAGTAAGTTGAATGGATCAAACTTCACCGCACCAATGGTTAAAATTACTGCGTCATTGCCTGTGGCAAGCGTTTCCATATCGATCATTACATCCATCTTACTCTCCTAGAATTTCCAAACATTTCTTGCGGAACAGTTCTTGCTGTCCCGGAATTCGAATCTCAAAATTGTGGTAAAACAATAGACTCTCTTCATCACCATATGTTGTACCACCACCATATACAGGGTGGCCATCCGCCAGTGGCCAATGTGGCGCATCTGTTGTAACGGGCTTACGATCAAACGACACTGGCATGAATAAATCTACCATACTATCGGTTGTTGCTTCTGCTGCCCAAGTATACTCTTCGGCAACATCCGAGCGATGTGTTTCCAACGCACTCGGTGCACCAATGTACTTAAACGACTCTCGGCTTATAGCCAAAGAACTTGGTGCCGCAAACATGTGTTGGCCGTTATCCAAATGGTTGGAGCGTTGAGCGTTGCCCACAACTCCTCCCCGATCTACTGCCGCTAGATTTAGATAGTAGTCAATTGCACGCTCGTGCAATGGTACACAATCAATATCTAAAAACAAAACAGTGTCGATATCAAACTCTTGCTTTATAGGCTTGTTGGCATGTGTCTTAACAGGCACTCCATTCAAGCACCAAAAGTAGTCGATGGCCGCACCATGCATCATGTCCACCATAATCACATAGTGTGGTATGTTGCTTCGGTTGAACTTTTGCACAACCGCTTGCTGTAATTTGATCGTATAAGGATCAATGTTTGCCATCACGAACGAAAAAATTGCACGGCTCAAGTTAGGTCCACAGGCTTCGGCGTAGCTTGATGAGACGAGTCATCATCTCAGTATCTTCGTCGTTGTATTGATCTTCGAGCTTGCGAATATCGGCAAGCATCTTCTTGACTTTCTTCTTCCCGGCCGCGGTCTTCTCTTCGGTCCACATACTTTCCTTCGAATCACAGTGTGCCGACCATCCGGTTACATCAAAGACATCCGGGCGATTTGGATACACGTTCTTCCACCAGTTGTAGAGTTCAATAGTTTCCTTGGCTGCAATGGCTTGTGGGGTTAGCTTGCCGTAGAGCTTGTGTCCCTTTTCAATACCACTGTTCTCATCGTATACGAGTTTGGATGACCAGTCGAAATAGGCTAGACCAGAATCAGGACTGCGCCAGGCGCGGTACCACTTGCGCCACCACGGGCGTTCAAATTTCTTTGCTGCTTCTTTGTCCCAGACAACGTTCATCCATGCACATTCGATTTCAACAAACTCCACAAGCTCGTTGAACATACCGTGCATTAATCGAGTTTCAAATTCGTGCCATTGTCCCGGTTCGAGGCCGGTCTTCATAAAATGGGTCTTGGATACGAACCGGTTGTTGCAATAGTAACGAACCTTATTAAACTGATCGGGAAGCCACCCGACAATATCTTGTAGCTTGCCCAGGCCGTCGTCGGCAAGCCAAAAACGGAATGGGTGCTTTTTCTTGGCATCCTTCTTCCAGATATCCCAGCCTTCCATTGTTTCGGCTTCGGGTTTACTTGTTCCGCGCAGCCAATCTGCGAAAGAACTACACGACCAATAATTTACATGTTGCATAAATCTCCTTTAACGCCCGAGGATCAGGCGGGTTTAACTTTCACTTCTAGTGGATGACCATTCTGCCGAGAAATATAAGTGCATTCGAGCGCCTTTTGCTCGGCAAGTTCGAAATGTAGAGTAGCAGCCACACCCGATCCTCGTTCGTGGACTTCCATCATGATCTCAAACGCACGTTCGGGTACATGCCCAAATTGTGCTTGCAATAATTGGATTACAAAATCCATTGGAGTAAAGTTGTCGTTCATGAAAACAACATTGAACTTTTTTGGCTCCTCGGCCTTGAGCGTATTCTTAGTTGTGCTCTTGGTCGTGGACTTTGATTTTACTGCAACGTCTGACATGATGGGTCCTTACTTAGCCGCGGGTAATAGCAATGCGGCGGGGCTTTAACTCTTCCGGTACCTTGCGTTCCAAGTTTACAGTGAGAAGCCCATTATCACAAGTAGCCGATGCCACTTCGTAATGTTGCTCCAATTGCCAACTTAGTCGGAAGCTGCGAGTAGCAATACCCTTGTGGATATATTCCTTTGATTCATCGGCCACTGTTTCAGCTGAAATAGTAAGCTGGTTGTTTTCGACAACCACATTGATGTCATCGGGACTAAATCCAGCAACGGCCAATGTAATCTTACGCCCATCGTTCTCGAGCTTTTCGATATCGTATGGGGGATACTTTGGTTGGTTTGCTGCCCTGTCAATCACGTCAAACAATTCGTCAAAACCGACTGTGAGGCGTGAAAATGGATCATAGAGTCGTACTGCTGTATTCATAAATTTCTCCTTTAATAAGCGAGTAGTTTGGAACCCCGAATTGGGCGTTCCGTGTAGCACTGGGACCTTCCCAGCACTACACATATTTATACACTATACTTTACTTCTTGTCAACTTTCTTTGGTATCTTTTTTGGAACAGACAATTTTGGATTGTTCTCTCTTTTGGTTTTGGCAATGGCTCGTTGCTTAGCCAATCTTGCCTTTACACTTGGTTTCACATATTCGCGTTTGGCGTCGAGCGTGTCCAATTTTCCATCGTTCTCGACCTTCTTCTTAAACTTGCGCAGCATCTTCTCAAAATTGTCGCCTTCAATATCTACACGAAGGCCACTAATAATTGACTGGTGTCTAACTCTCATTTCTACTTCCTTTCTTTTTGATTCTTCTAAACTTAACAGATGGTTGTGTACCATCTTTCTCCACATACTCTTTAGTTATCGTAACCGAGCTCACCCCTTGCATATTTTTTTGGCTCAAGTGGAATTGCAACGGGTTCAATTTCTTGTCCAGAATACTTCTAAGACTGCGTGCGCCCGTCCCCATTTTTATAGCCGATTCAGCAATGGCTTCCAATGCGAGATTTTCAAACTTGAGTTTGATTGGTAGGAAGAGCTCTTGGTATTGTTTGGTCAGACTGTCTTTTGGTTCTGTTAGAATCTGGACCAGTTGATCCTTGGTGAGTGCTTCGGTGGTTGTAAGGATTGGCAAGCGCCCAATCAATTCTGGAATGATGCCATATTTGACCAAATCTCGATCTGTGACATCCTTCAAGTTTGCCTTCTTCTTGCTTACATCAGCAGAGAATCCAATCCCCGATGTACCGGATGCCCGAGATTCGAGTATCTTGTCCAATCCAACAAATGCACCACTGCATACAAATAGGATATGCGTAGTATCCATTTCAATAGTTTCAACCATTCCCAATTTTTTGTTTGGTTCGGTGGGGACGGACATAACGTGTCCTTCGATCATCTTGAGTAGTGCTTGTTGTACACCCTCACCGCTAATGTCGCGGGATACTATTGCACTGTCTCCCATGCGAGCAATCTTGTCAATCTCGTCGATAAACACAATGCCATGTTCGGCAAGATCAATATCACCCTTGGCCGATTGTATCAGCTTACTCAATAGTGATTCAACATCATCGCCAACATAGCCGGCTTGTGTAATTGTAGTTGCATCTCCGACCACAATAGGCACATTTAGCAACTCGGCGATGGCCTTGACCATTAGTGTCTTGCCACTGCCAGTTGGTCCAAGTACGAGCACATTGCTCTTTTGAATCTGAACGTTGGCCTTTGATTGTTTATTATTGAGTCGCTTGTAATGATTATGTACAGCCACACTCAGAGCAATCTTTGCATGATCCTGGCCGATAACAATATTGTCAAGGTGTTCCTTGATTTCTCTCGGCGATGGAACCTTAGCTTTTGCTTTCTTTATCTTGGGTCTCGGCGTGTCCTTGGCCAATAGGTCCTTGATTGATTCAAAGCAAATATCGCATATAGCAACCTCGGTCCCAACAATTAACTTATGTACTTCGTTTTGATTGCGCTGGCAGAAGCTGCAATGTTTGACTGTACTTTCTTTGTATTGCATGTTCAATTATCCCAGTTAGTTCTGTCTCGTCGATCTGCCTTAGAGAGATTTCGTACAAGGTATTTACTGTGGCTGCGTCATACTCTAAATAATAACAATGTGGAAGTGCGACTATGAAACCCGTGAGCCATGTATGCATATCGGGGCGTTCATAGATAACAAGATCCGACGACATAATTGCCGCTAGAGTATAATGCGTATCTTTATCAGCTAATCTTAGATCGTACAGAGCAACATTGATACCGGTATCAAGTTCCGACACAAACGATGTAATCTTCGATTGTGTTTCGGGTTTGGCATTTAACATCGCCAACCGAAATCCTGTGTACGATATATTAGGATTTGTCAACAGACTGATCATGTTCTAGGTATTCCTGTATTGCGTCACACTCTATCCATGTCAGGCTTTCTACTGTAATCTCATCTCTCTTGAGCTTCTCAACCAATTCCTTGATTCTCGGTAACGGTATGTTAGTTTGGCCTTTGAGTGCAGCCTCGCTCATCACTTTACCATCGATTCTCTTGTAGCCCGGAGCTACTCTATTCACACGTTTAGCAATGTCAGCTACCCATTCCGTTTTATCGGGTTGCTGTTCAACAACTGGTTCGGCAGGAATCTTACGCCAATCTTTTGTGGATTCGTCCCATGCCAAACTATCGGGTATATGCCGTGGTGGTATTACTGGCATCTCAACCATATCGGCCGGATACACTGGTTCGGGTGTGGCGACCTCAACTAAGTCTTGCTTGTCAAACCCATATTGCCGAACAGCGGCTGCTTCCTTCTCTAGATTCTCCTCGGGAGTGGGGTCTATCCTTTTGAGCTTGTCCTCTCGGGCCCATGTCATTGTTTGCTGTGCAGCCAATATTAAGACAAGCGCCAATGGATCAAACACCAACACCAAAATTATGATAACCCAACGGACTGCTCTCTCCAATAGATTGCTATCGGGGTTATCGCCGTACAGCAGAGCAGCCACATATTTGATGGGCCCAACATCTGCTTCGATCTTGCGAGATTCTGCTGCTAACGGGGCGCGTTCGTCTTGGAACGACACTATCTTTTTCTGAGATTCTGTAATCTCGTCTTGAAGAGCCTTTCTCTCCTTCGCTTGGCTACGACGTATCTGTATGGCCTTAGCAGCACCATTTGCGTCATCTGTACGACCAAGCATTTGATCCACTTGTGCATCCAACTGTGCAACCGCTTTTTTGTCGGCTTCGATGTTACCGCGTTCGGTTGCGATACGCTCGTCAATAATTTGAACTTGGGCCGCAGCGTCACCAGCTGGTGCAGTTTGGGACAAATGTGCCTTGGCTAAAAAGCCGTAAATACCCATTGATGTGATTAGCATCAATACCAATACTGCGGGAATCAAATACAATTTAAATTGGAGACTGGCGCGTTTCCAATATTTGTGTATCCAAAGAATTGCGCTAATCTTGCCTAATTCCAATGCTGCACCCATAATAATGATGGGCACTGCGGCACCAGCAAAGATTGCGGTTAAACCGGAGATTGAGTAAAATACCCCAACTGCGGAGATAGCTAACGCTACCAATAATAGTAGTATTCCAAATAACATAATTTTACCTTGTCACGTATTTATCGAACGTTTTAGGTTTGAGATTGCTTTTTAATGTGTCGTCTTGAATGGGCAGCATGCCTTTTAATTCGATAGCATAGGAGGTTGTCCGTTCCAAATTCGCTTTCATAACTCTCGTAGATGCCAATGTACTTCAAAACCTTTTTAATAAAGTTCTGCCGCACACCCTCATCCTTCATTGAAAAGTAATCCTTAAATTCGCTGCAATGGCTATCTGTAGTCTTGAACTTTTTAGCACGATTCCTGGCACCATCGACGCCAAACCGTGCAACTAGACTTTGTGCCGAGTTCAATGCATAGCTATCGATTTCATCTGGATTCTTGTAATAGTCGCCGCTCCAATTAGTTAGATGATAATTTCTTGTGCGACTTTGCTTGGCATGGTTTAGTTCATGTACCACAGTTTTAATTAGCAGGTTCACAAAGCGTTCTTTAACGCCCAATCTCGAATAATGTGGTTTACGCCAAAACCAAATATGCACACGAATAGGTTTCTTTCTCTTTCGGTCGGCAATCGAATCGTACCACCCCCCAAAGGCAAAGAAGGTATTCTCCTTACCCTTGTCGGGCTTCTTTCTTGGGTATACATGTACCACCATAGACTTCTTCAATGGTTCAAGTTGAAAATCAAACCATTCGCGGAAGGTTATGTTCTTGTAGTGCTTGGATGCGAACTGTGACCAGAAATAATTTTCGACTTCAATAAACCAATACTTTTTGGAAAGGTTGATTCTGAAATCGTCTGTTATTCGAACTGTTAATGTTGGGCGGCGTTTGGGTTGCTTTTTTGCTACCATTCGCTGCGCCTCTTATCTCGTTACCAATCCCGCCGGGGCCGTAACAATGTTACTGGTCAATGTTGTGTAATGTGCTGCCATATCCGAATCGGGTGTGGCAAAAGCAACAATACTCGATGTCTTGATTTCTACTGGTTTGTCCTTATCGGCAAATACCATCCACTTGTTCATCACCGGATGACCACCTTGGCCAATTCCAAGAGTGCATGGACGATATAGACTAATATGGATTTCATTTATATCCGAAACTGTTGCGATGATTTCTTCACCCGAAGTTAGTTTCACTACCGTAATCTCATCCTTTTGAGGATGCGCTGAATTTTTATTAATGAGCATTATTTTCTCCGCTTGCTCTTTAATTTAGCCGACTTGTTTGGCTTGCCCGTAAAAAAGCCAACATCCGAAGTTGCTGCATCAACTGCCCGTGTTTGGATCGGTCCAATACCGCCGGATACCGAAGCAATGCCACCGGCACTAGAACTGCCGCTACTTGCTGTTTCCAAAAGTTCTTTAATTTTCATTAGAATACCGTTTGTGTCATTTTAAGAGTTGCCGAAGAACCCCCAGTAAGGGCATATGATATAGTTACGATTTGCGATATGTTATTCAGTGCTGCCGAAAAGGCAAGACCACAATCACTGCCGGTGAAATTGAAATCTTCGAACATGTTGACCCCAGTTGACGATGCTGCCAATCGGAGTTGGCCACAGCGTGTATCTGTATCTCGGGTAAGGCTGTATCGTATTTCCTGATAATGTGTTACTGCTACAGCAAATGAAAAATCAACAAGGGGACCACTCAATCCACCGGTCAATATGTACGTGTGAAGATCGAGGAGGTCCGAATGTTGGGTAAGCACCTCTGTGTTACCAACCTCGGGAGCGCCCTCGGACAAATCTCCATTGCCGATATAGAGCTTCTGGGAATCGATTGCCCAACCAAGTTCGGCGCTCGATAGCTGTGGAAGATCTGCTTTATTACCGCGGCGTACTTGAAGCCGTGTGATGTTCGTTACTGACAATGTTTGTGCCTCCTGACGTAGTATTTAGCGTCGGGGCACGTTTCCGCTAGTGGTGCTCTTTGTAGTATTTGTCCACTTTTTTCCACCATTCGGATGTCCAATGGTCAAATTCCTTACCCTTAATCTCGAAAATCTGTAGTTTTAGCTCGGGTGTACACACCAATACCACACCCTGATTAATATCGGTACCGTACATTTCGTTATGGGCCACTGCATACGCACATAATTGGCAAAAGTATCCCTCGATCCATTCTCTCTTTTTGGGCTTGTTACTTTGCTTGAAGTCAATGATTGCCGAATCCTTGTCCCATATGCCGACCAAATCCGTTGTTCCGGCATACAGTTCGGGATAGTAAAGACTGAGTTCTGTACCCCATGCTTCCTTAAGATTTGGCTTTAACGCACCCTCGATAATGATGCGCGACATTTTAAATGCTTGCTGATGAACTAGATTTGTACCGGGTTCTTTCTCCTCATTAAGGAGCCAACGCTCAATATATTTGTGCATTGTAGTACCGCGTCCCCCGGCCTCTTTGGTAATGCGTGTGGCTTCTTGGTCGCCGACTCGCTTACGCCATTCAACCAATGCTTTCTTATCGGCAGTCTTGTCCAAAATTGTAGTTACACTTGGAAGAGCAACCTTATCCGGAGTGTGGTAATAGCGCGTTCCATTAATCGTGACTTTTTCCAAGAGCTTGTATTCATACGGCTTCGTAATCATTAATCATCCTTTTCAGAAAACATATAATAGCATAGGTTGAAACGAATGTCAACCTTTAAATTATCAACAGTTGATAGTTACCAGGTAGCGTACCAGAGAAAAGTATTACCGGTGAGTGCATTTGTGACTCGCTTAATACCATATCCGAGCTGATTGAAATTATCCAACACAGCCTGCATACCGGCTGCACGAGTTTCGTCAGTTACCAATCCCTGCCAAACTCTATAATACATCTGTGCTTCAGTGTATGTGGCTGCTACCATAAATGGATCGGCAAGTTGAAATGTGCCGGGTGTGGTTGGGTAGATAAGTGTGATGCTTGTAGTAGTGGTTGCATATGCTGCGAGGCCAGTAACGTTGAATCCTGTCGATGCCGAACCCTCGACATGATACGTGCCGTGTACATCGGGGGCAATCAATTGTGGTAATGGTAGTGGAAACGTAACCAAAAACGGTCCGGAGCCGGCAACTGTTGGTGAACCACTAATTTCCCAAGTGGGTTCTGTTTGTGAGGTCCCGGTCATTGTTGTTTCGCCACCAATGCCCGCATTAACATATGCACCGGCTTGGACTGATGCTAGTACCGCTGTTTCAATTGCTTGAATCTCGCTTAATACTACGGAAGTGTCGCCGGCTTGACTACGGGCTTGTGATGCAGTTGGGAAACTCATAGCCCTCTCCTCTTGGCTGCACGGTCGGCCATCTTCTGTACGGTATCAATTCTCTTTACTTGTTCTTTATCTTCGTCGCTGTCAACGGCATCAACGTCAGTGCTATCCATCGGTGGTGCCGATATGTCGGTTGGCGATACTGGTGCACCGGAAGTATCCGGTGGGGTATCTAAGCCCAAGTCTCCAAGATCGCCCAAGTCGGACATGTCGTCACTTGGTGCCGGGGCTTCGGATGCGTGTGCCGAATCGACTACGATTCCGGTATCATCTAAATCCGATATCTCGGAGGCCAATGTTGGGTCATTGTTCATTGCTGCTTCAATATCGGCCTTGGATATTGTGCCACGGAAATTAACAAGGTGGGCTAGTTGGTCGTAAGAGATATGATATGGTTTACCAATCGTCTTACTGCGCACTAGCATCACATCAATGGCGTTCTTAAGTTTGGCCACCATTGGATCTTGGATCAGCTCGTCTAGTCGCATTTTATTTCTTCGACTTTGCTAGCTTTTCTTTCTTTCTGGCAATGACACACTTTGGGCAAGCATGACCATCTTTGATAAGGTTCCACTTACCATGCTTTTCACAATTACGATCTGCTTTCCTGGAGAGCTTTTCTGAATCGGTCTCTTCCTTAACCTTCTTCTTGGATGACTTCTTGGCTTCGGTTACTCGATTGGCTTTCTTGGTTGCTGCAATCTTGCGCTCCAACGATTCCATCATGGCCTTCATTCGGTTAATGCGGGATTCGCGCTTACCACGACCAAGTGGCTCATCACCGCCGGCGGCTGTATCGGCTGCTGGTGCTTCTTCATCACCCAAATCCGGAATGTTATCACCAACCGGTACGCCCATATTATCTGGGGTCGACATTGGCATTGCTGCATCACCGGCAATAGCAAGTGCTGCCTGGTCAACTTGCGTCTGTGCTTGGTTGACTGCTTGGATGGCAGCATCGAGTGCGGGATCAACTGTGCTGACGAAATGATCAGCAGTTTCATTGTCCATTGCTCCGCGAATGCTTTCCTTTAGGGCCGGGAGGTCTTCAACCTTGAGCTTGGTTAAATCCTGCACCATTGTGAGCAGTTGATCAACAAGATCGCGTGCTGCAAGGGCGAGTTGGGCTTTTTCTAGCTCGCCTTCTAGTAATGTTTTAATTGACTTGGCCATTGACGGTAATCCTCAAATATAATGTATTTAGCTCAATTTGGCTTTTTGTCGTCGACTGGCGCCTTTGGCGGTGGCAACGGTATTGGCTTTAATTCAAGTGGCGGGCGCATCAAAATCTCCGGCTCTTCGGGTAATGTTGCCTGCGGGATAAGCAATGGTTTTGGCTGACAGCCAGTTAATCCAAGTAGTAAAATTAATGCGATTATGTATTTCATTTTTTGGATCCTGCAATAGCTGCATTGAGCTTGATAATTGTTGCCTTTAATTGTACCAGGTAACTTTGCATAGATTCAATCTGAGCAATGTTTGCACGGCAACTCGAGTTATTATCGACTATAGTTACCAATCCCGTATTATCCATTACACCCGATGAGGTGGGATCAGCAGCCAATGTTTGATCGGCATCTTTACCCAAAGCACTGGAATTGTAGAGATATACCCAACCATTCGATAATTCGTGCTGTGCCGGGACAACCTGCGTGGCTTGTTGCACATATACTGTTCGGTGTTTTTCAACAGTTACGATCTTATCAACATATTGGGTTACTACCCGTTCTTTTATGTTGGTTTTTTCCTTGTCCAGCGCAATTTGTAAATCGTCGGCTTTAGACTTAAATTGGGCAACCTGTAACTTCCCCTCGGCAGTACCGTTATGATACCCCCAATAATACAATCCACCAATAATAGCTGCTGTCAGCAGCGCCACTGCCACCCATTTAGCCCAGGGTGGTACTATAACACCTGTTAATAATCCCATATTAAAACAATGCGAAAACAGCCTTCGATAACTGACGCATTGCCTCCTTGTAACGATCTTCGGCTTGTTGCCTCTTTGCCCCGAGAGATTCATTTAGCCGTGAGGCCTGTGCAACAGATTGCATATGATTATGTGCCAATCCAACTGCATGATCTAAGGTTAATATCTTATCCGCCATCCAAGGAGAATCGTTTGTTAAGCATTTGGCATAACCCATAGCACCCATTCTGGTACTAAGCCAAATAGATACATTGGGTCCGATTATTTCCCAAGTATTATCGCCAGCTGATTCGATCTTGAATGGACCCACTTTGATGTATCTGGCTGTATCTTCTAGATAATCAACCAAATCCAATTTATCCATAATCAGCTTAACGGCGGCAACTTTACTCATTGGACCAAACCTTTTTGTTGTAGGCGGCGAAGGATAACTTCTTTTTCTCTCTCGTTTAATTTATCCTTCGAGACACCATCTTTCAACTTTTTCAATAGGTGCTTTTCTTCGTTGGACAGGAAAAGGGTAATACCGTCAGTAACCTCAAATAGTTTCATAGCAGTCCTAATTTGGATATGGCCGGGCCAAGTTTGGTGATAATCATAGTGAGCAGGCCCAAAAGCCCAACCACAACGGTTGCGGTACTAGTAATAACGGCAGTTTTTAACGCCCTGTTTTCTTTGGAAGTCTCTTCGCGCATCTCTCTAATTTCGCGAAGATGTTCTTCACGCATTAACTTGAGCTCAGAAGCTATTTCGGAATCCTTGCGATCAACTTTGGTTGCCAAGGTATCGATTTTTTCATCAACTGCTTCTAGCCTATCATTCATTCGACGAGACCGCTCGTGCGCCATCTCAACATGAGCTTCTAAGTTTTCGCGCTCGATATCCGCTGTAAAAGCGCGATCTTGTGCCATAGTTGCTCCTTAAACAAGTGTGTCATCCTATGTTATTTATACGATTGGTTCCAGTTTTAGGAGCAATGACGCATCAGTTGGTTCACTATTGTGGAAGATCACTAATGATGCAAGATCGTGTTTCAAAAATTCTAAATCATCCCCCCAATATTCTGGACGTTCGAGAAGTAATACAACCTCCCAATTTGCATCAACTGCTGTTATGGATTTAACTTCAATTTGACTTCGAAGTCCGGCAGCTATTAATAGGAGATTTAGATTCTTTCTTCCGTGTGGGGTCGATGGATCTAAGGTAAATGTGGTTGTTATTTTTACGAGCATACACTATCTATGACTGTACGTTGGTCACCCAAAAAGAAAGGGCCTTTCGACCCTTTCTTTAGTTCTTCAACATCAAGTCGCTTATTAGGCGAGCTGGAATGTCTTGGCTGTGACAGTCGCAAGCGACAAGTCAACTGGTGTGTTCGAACCAGTGTAACCCAATGCACGAATTGCTGTTTGCAATGCGCTTGTGTCAAGTGCTCCGGATCCGCCGAGGCTTTCTACTGCAAAGCTCTGACCGGTTACCGAACCAGCAAATCCACCAACGTTGAACAATGGACCAATGTACGAAAGTGTTACAGTCTGCTCAATTGTCTTGAGGACTGATTGCTGTGCGTCATATGGGCCGTCTGCCAATGTTAGGTCCTGGGTACCGGTTGTACCGGCGTAACCAACTGTGAAAAACTGTAGTGATGCACCCTGAAGGTTTGTGCTAGTAACGGTTGTTACTGGATGTACCTTTGGTGTGCCTGGTGCTGTTGCCATAATCTTAATCTCCTAGTATAATGCGACCCGGATCTCTCCGAGTTCGTAATTGTATTTAGTCCGGACGTCAAAATATGGGTTATTTTGCCATCCTTTTGCCCAATTCGTAGCTTGCCCAAGCTAGCGCACCAACTTTAAGTGCCCAACCCAGGAAACCACGTGTGGCCCCGCTCTTGCCCTTGGTTTTTGCTACATCTAGCATATCACCGCTGGCTCCAAATGGCGCGTAATATCGTGCCATATCTCCCATTAACTGTTCGCGTTGTGATGGTGACAATGCTTCATAGTCACCAATGCGACGACGTAATCCGGTAAGCAACGAATCACTAATGTCAAAACTACGTTGAGCATCCATTGTAAACTTAGCATAGTCACCGGCTTGACCGCGCCCATTGCTAATATCTCTTAGGAGCTTCTGTAGTAAGGTGACGTTTATTGTGCCTCTACTAATCTTTAATTTGCTGCGATAATTTGACGAGTTTAGTGCGGTTGCAGAATTGTACAAATCTGTTCCAAACATACGCCAGCTGTCAAAAGACCCACTGGATAATGTTTTGGCTGCGTAATCCCTTGCTGTTGATTCATGCTGGAACATTAATGCAGCGCCAAGCTCGAGGAAAAGTAAACGCATAACTTCGGCGGGAGTAACTTTATATAGTTGACCCTCACGGCTTAGTGCCCGTCCTTCATCTAGCTGTTGTAGAAACTCTAATTCCATATTGTATTTAGCGCATATACCGTAGGATTGTCGAAACTGAATTTTTGTCTCCAAGCAATCTAGCTAAGCCGGGGTGTAATGGTTTGGGCCATTGTCCCCAATCAACCCACATATGAGCCTCGGATTCATACAAATCGAGCATCGGGGTAAATTCGTGATTGATTATAGCCAGAAAATTATGGTAAACAAAACTATTGTGATCATCCCTGTATACGAGCAACGGTGTTAGTTTATCGATTCCGCTAAATCCTGTTTCTTCAAGGACTTCTCGATACACGGTTTGCTTTGGCGTTTCATCTGGATCCATATTACCGCCCCAGGTACTCCATGTTCCCGGATAGCGCATAAATTCACTGCGCTTGCACAAACAAATTCTATTGGTAATTGTCGAAAGAATGATACACCCGGCGGCCCGATAAGTTATCTCACTCGTTTTCATTGGTCCTCAACTGTTCAATTGCGGCTGCAACAGTGTCGAGTGTGTTCTTTAACTGACGAATGTTATACGCCGCGGCCTTGTACGCATCATCGGTCTGAGCTTCTAAATCTCGGGCCAACTGCAATGCTTCTTTACGGGCCTTAAGTTTGAGCATCTTAAGGCTGTAAGATCCTGCCCCACCAAGAACCCGAACAGTTGAATTGTCCGGATTAGTGGGGTCAGTCTTTAGTATAACATTCTCTTCGAATATTGTCGATCTCATTGTGGTTTCTTTTGTCCCGATAGAACTTTGAGTGATTCAACGTCCAATTTGACATTCTTACCTTCGTACAACTGTGCTTCTACTTTCGAATACACATACTCACCATCATCACTAAGTTCGTTAAGTTCTTCGTCTGTTAATGGTGTGCCATCAGTGAAGAGGGCATGGGAAATATATGCATCGCAAAAATCGGGATAATCTTTCATATCAACCCCATCAACTTCAACAGATGAGTCGTCAACTTGCTTGCCGTTAATAGTTGGTCCAGACTTCACTGGTACCCCGGTGTTTGCTTCGGTGTCGTTATCAAAATGATCGTCCCAATTTTCAGTTTCATCAACCATTGCATCGCCGACACCCGGATGGCCCTGTGCCTTCAATTGGCGGTCGGCTGTTGCCTGTGAGATAAGTCCTTTCTTGAGATTGTGCAAGATTGACTTAATAGCGTGCTCACCCGATGCCTTCTTATCCCGGTTAACCGAGAGGCGCGAGTAGTGTGGATCATCAGATGGTGTATCTAGATGTGATCCGTAATGCTCGTCAAGTACTTCTTCGAGTAATCCTTGTTTCTTTGCCATGTTCTAATCCTTTAATTAAACTGCGGGGTGATTAGCCCCGCAGTGTACGCTCTTATTAAGCGGTTTCGAGTAACGCTTCGCCGGGTTGCAATGGATATGTTGTCTGTACATACCACTTGTACTTGTCGTCTGCCGTGTAGGTGTAGACAAAGTTTGTGGTCAACTTTCTTGCATATTCCGTGGCACCTGTCCCCGATGGAGCAAACAATACTGATGGTAGAGCTGCTGCCGGAGCATATGTACCTGGCGTTAGTATTGTAGCACCTGTGATCGAGCCTGCTACGATTATTGGATTACCTGTTGCTGGCGAACCACCACCAAAGGTAACGTATGCACCCAAGTAGTCCTGACCGTTTGCGCTCATTACCACACTACCAACTCCATAGCTAGTGATGTTCAATGTTGCGCCCGTGCCAGTTGCCGACGTGGTTGCTGTTGCTGCTGGGTTTGCTGGTGTAACTGTCATTGCACCTGCTGTTAGAATGGTGACACCATTTACACCCCATGTGAATGTAAACGTCGGTGTACCTGTTCCGGGGCCGCTGTGACTGCTTGGTGAGACTGGGTTAGCTGGAATTGCTGTGAAGCGAATGCCTGCATTGCTAATCGACTGCACACCGGTAACTGCACCTGCTGCTGCTGTAACTACGATGACTGTATCGGTACCACCGGCATTTGTAATAGTAACAGTGTCACCAGTTGTCCAACCTGCTGTACCCGCACCCGATGCCAATACTGCTGTACGAGCCTTAACGCTTGTGACGCTAAACACTGTGCTGGTGCCAGTTGCACCGGATAATGTTAATTGATCATTGATGTCATAGCTACCACCTGTTCCACTTGTGCCGATGCTTGTTACAGCATTGGCTGTGAAGCGTGCTGCACCAGTTGCGCCCGAACCCGATTGTCCTGAACCATAAGGAAATACCTTAAGGGTCATTTCACCATCGTTAGCAGGTGTAGCACCAACAAGCAAGCAAACTGCCGGGTGTGTTCCATCAGTTACCAAAAACTTACGTTCGCCGCGTGCGCGAACAATGTACCCGGTGTAATTTACACCACCTGTACGGTATGTAACTTGAATCTGCTGTCCAGCAGTTACCAAGTCACCAAAGAATTTCTTTTTAATCGGTCTTCCCATGTTCGTAATCTCCTATTATGCTGTTTCGATGTTAGCTTCGCTATTCAACGTTGTTGAGGCGCCAGTAACGTACCACTTGTACTTGTTATCCGATGTCCAAGTGTAGACGTAGTTCATTGTGATCTTTCTTGCCCACTCTGTACCACCAGCATGTGGAGAAACCTTAAGAGTCATTTCACCGTCATTTGACGGCGAGGTGTTTACTAAACGGCAGACTGCTGTAACAGCACTGGATTGATCGTGTACTAAGAACTTGCGTGTGCCGCGTGCTCGCACGATATAACCGGTATATGATACACCACCTGTATTGAATGTTACTTTGATTGTTTGTCCCGGGCCAGTGAGGGCGCCAAAGAACGAATCCTTGATTGGTCTTCCCATTTGTTTATCTCCTGTGTTAATCGTTCTAAGATCTACGCAGCGGGTTACTGCATAAGTCGTAATTTACGATAATGTATTTAGCTTTTCCTGTCGAATTCTTGGGGTTATTTTGCTTCTAGACTAAGTAATATACCGTTGCGCTGCCGTGACAGTTAAGTAAAAGAAAAGACACGATAACCAGGAGATTTCAAGTCCATGTCAACTACCCTACCTTCATTATACCAAGATTTCATTCATATTAGCAGATACGCCCGTTTTAACGATGCTTTAGGGCGTCGAGAAACGTGGGAAGAGACGGTGGACAGATACATTACGTTTTTCCAGAATAAAGTTCAAAATGGTAAGAAGGTACCGTGGGAAGAGTTAAGAACCGCTATATTGAATTTGGAAGTCATGCCATCAATGCGATGCTTAATGACAGCTGGACCTGCACTAGAGAAGGACCAAGTAGCCGGATACAATTGCTCGTATATCGCCGTTGACAATTCAAAGTCGTTTGACGAGATCATGTACATCTTGATGTGTTTTCATCCCGATACACTTGTCAAAACCCGAAATGGTCCGGTTGCTATATCATCTATGCAGATTGGAGACGAAGTGTTATCGTATAACGAAGTAACAAAAAACTTTGTCTGGCGTCCTATTACTAATGTAGTAGAAACACCATCCGCCCATTTAGAAAAAGTGAAAATAACATTAGAAAATGGTCAAGAGATTTTGTGTACATCAAATCATAAATGGTTGACTGAAAATCGTGGTTGGATAGAGGCCGGCAATCTTACCGTCGACGATGATCTAATAGCTCCGAAATTTGTAGTATACAAGAGCACTAACACAAATAATCAAAAAAGTTATGTTGGTTATACGTCCAAGACCGTAAGGGGTAGGTTTATCCAACACCTCGCCGAAGCACGGAGCAACAGTGGTAAGTATTCCTCCCATTTTCATCGTGCTATTAGAAAACACGGAGAAGTCTGTTGGAATAACGAAATACTTGACTACGCATATACTAGAGAAGAAGCAAAACAAAAGGAAAAGGATTGGATTGTTTTATTAGACAGTAAAGAAAACGGATATAATTCTTCAAATGGCGGGGACGGTGGGGGCAATACTTGGTCCGAAGAAGCAAAACAAAAAGCTCGGGAAAATTCTTATGAGCGAACCGAAGAACATCGGACAAAACAAGCAGAAGTAATTAAGAAGGCTCATATAAAAATACACGAGACTAGAAAAACTGAAAAATACCGAGAAGCACAGCGTTTGCGAAATCTAGGATCAAATAATCCTAGATATGGATGTACTGCTACCGAAGAAGAACGCAGAATCAAAAGTGAACAGGCTAAGGCAAGAACCAGATCGGCAACAGGGAGATTTGTATGAAAATTACCAAATTAGAAAAAATTCAAGATAATCAAAATTATTTTGATATTACAGTACAGGATACACATAACTTTGTGCTTGAAAATGGGTCAGTTGTCCATAATTGTGGAACAGGTGTTGGATTCTCTGTTGAATCACGTTATACTAACAAACTACAAGAAGTACCCGACGAGCTGCATGATACCGATACAACAATTGTATTCAAGGATAGCAAGATTGGTTGGGCAACCGGATACCGTGAATTTGTATCGTTGCTGTATTCCGGTAAGATTGCGAAGTGGGACGTTTCAAAACTACGCCCAGCTGGCGCACGCTTAAAGACATTTGGTGGTCGAGCATCCGGACCAGAACCGATGGTCGATCTTTTGAAGTTTACCCTTAACATTTTTAACAAAGCCCGTGGACGCAAATTGTCCACATTGGAGTGTCATGACATCGTGTGTAAAATTGCTGATATTGTTGTGTGTGGCGGAGTTCGTCGCTCTGCTCTTATCTCTCTTAGTGATCTTAATGATGACTATATCCGACATTCCAAGTCAGGAGAATGGTGGACGGGAAACGGTCAACGAGCACTCGCGAATAATAGCGCAGTATATGAACAGCGACCGGATATGGCAACATTCATGAATGAATGGGTTGCGCTCTATATGTCGCGATCCGGTGAACGTGGTATCTTCTCTCGCGCAGCATCACAAGCCGCTGCTGCCAAATATGGACGTCGAGATCCAAAGATGGATTATGGTACCAACCCATGTTCCGAAATTATTCTTCGTCCGTACCAATTCTGTAATCTATCGGAAGTTGTTGTTCGTGCAGAGGACAATTTGGAGAGCTTGCAGCGTAAGGTAAGGCTTGCAACCATTCTCGGAACACTACAATCAACACTGTCCGATTTCCGTTATATCAACAAGCGTTGGAAGAACAATACCGAAGAAGAACGGTTGCTTGGTGTTTCCCTTACCGGTATTATGGATCACAAGATTCTTAATGGATCGGTATTTGATGACCAAAAGGATGTGTTGGGTAATTGGTTGTCGTCTATGCGCGAAACTGCCGTTAGCACCAATAAAGAATTTGCCAAAGTATTGGGAGTTGAAGAATCGGCTGCTATTACTTGCGTCAAACCTTCGGGGTGTATGGACAAAGATACAGTCATCAAAACTTCAAAGGGTAACATGACGCTAGAAGAAGTATTCGAATATTTCGCATACGATTTAACACAATATAACCAAGGAACTTTCCTCACAGCAGGGCATTCGGCAAAGAACTTTGAAGAATTGTTTGTATACGACGAAAATAATCAATTACAACCTATTACAAAATTGTATGTTAATGGCATGTCAGAGGTTTATGAAATTGAAGATGAAACTGGAAATACCTGGCGGTTCACTGGCGAACACAAAGTAAAGACACACCGTGGATGGGTGCGGGTCGACGAATTATCAATGGATGACACCATTGTTACATACTAAAACGCACAGTCCCACTTGGTTTGACATAAATACAATTATGTCCAAACCTAAACAAAAATATAGAAAAGATTGCCATAAAATCTGGAGAGATGCTTATGGCGATGTTCCGGAAGGCTATGAATTACATCATATTGTTCCCCGCCATGCTGGCGGACAAGACGTATTGGAAAACTTAGAAATAGTTACTTCGGCAGAACATAAAGAACGGCATCTAAAATTATACGAAAAAAATGGTGATTTTAGAGACTTATGTGCCTATCATATGATAGGATATAACTTCACTGAGGCCCATAGGATATCATCAAGCGAAGGCGGGAAGGCAGGAGGAAAGAAAGTATACGAAGAAGGCATAGGTATATTTCGCTCAAAAGAAGAGCGACGAGTCTGGGCTTCTGCTGCCGGGAAAATTGGAGGGGTAACGCAACGAGATAATAAACTCGGCATACACGGACTAACTAAAGAACAGAACCGTATCAATAGTAGTAAGGGTGGTAAGAAAGGCGGATTCACTAATCCAGAAATTCAGAGAAAGCTCGGTAAACGCGGTGGTCCAAAAAACAAAGGGTTTGTTTGGCTAACCAATGGAGTTGATACTATAAAGTATTCTCCTAAACAGCAACAACTAAAATCTGTTGAACAATTTTTACTAGAGAATAAAGAATATAGAATAGGACGGGCACAGCACAAACCAGTTACCTGCCCATACTGTCAAAAAACCGGACAACCCGGAGCAATGGCGTTACATCATTTTGAAAATTGTAAAAAGAGGAAAACTTAATGAGAATCAAAAAAATTACGAAACTAGCACAACCACTACTAACAGTAGATATCGAAGTTGCCGACACACATTCATATCAATTAGCTAATGGTTGGGTGGTCCACAATACCGTTAGCCAGCTAGTTGACTCGGCTTCGGGTATTCATCCTCGTTATGCCCAATATTATATTCGCCGTGTTCGTGCGGACAAGAAGGATCCATTGGCCAACTTTATGATCTCGCACGGTTACAAAGCCGAAGAAGATTTCTATGCCAAATCCAATTGGGTATTCTCGTTTCCAGTAAAGGCACCCGAAGGTGCTGTTGTTACCAAAGATGTAACGGCTATCAAGCAACTTGAACTATGGCAGACTTACCAAAATTCCTGGTGCGAGCATAAGCCATCCATTACAGTGTTCGTTGGTGATGATGAATGGATGGATGTAGGAGCTTGGGTGTTCAAAAATATGAGCACACTATCGGGCGTATCATTCCTCCCACGCGATAACGGAACATACCGCCAAGCGCCATACGAAGAGATTACCAAAGAGAAGTTTGAAGAACTATCAGCAGAACTCAAAGCCGATATTGATTGGACTAAGTTTATGGAAGAAACAGATATGACCAAGGGCTCGCAAGAACTAGCATGTTCGGCGGCCGGTGGTTGCGAAATCTAAATAGATGTGCTATAATTAACAAAGAGTTTAACTTCGATATAAATAGAGGAGAGAAGAATGAGTTATAAATGGACCATAGACAAAGAATTTAGTTGGGAAGGCGGACACAGGGTCTGGGCTCAAAAACTAAACCATCCCCACCTAAGTATCAGTACAGAGTGCGCCTGTCGCCACCTCCATGGTCATTCCTATACTATCAAGGTGTTTCTGGGTGCAGACACATTGGACCAATCACAAATGGTCACGGACTTCAAGAATCTAAACTTCATGAAGGAGTTTGTGGATAACGTACTTGATCACAAGTTTATGATCGATATCAACGATCCGAACTTTTCTCTTATCACGGGTATTCCTGACGATTTGGGTCAAAATACCCAAGCACTACAATCCATTATTACCCGTAAAGGCAACTTTCAAAATCTAGGAGCCTTGCAGCCATCTCTTATGGGCGTAAAGTCTCCGGCTAAAGAAAATGTGCAACTGCACCGTAATAGTTTTGTGTTGGTGGACTTTGTTCCAACATCCGAAAACATTTGCAAGTATCTAAAGCAATATGCCCAAGAGTTTATTGGAGATGTTGCTACGGTTACTGCGCTAGAGCTTTGGGAGACTCGCAAAAGCCACTGCCGTTACGTTGGCTAGGTGTTGCTGATGGGATACAAGCCCGTCTATTCTGTAAATATTTACAGAATGAACCGACTTACACGAATCATACGTTACGCCTTTATTAAACGACAACGAGCCAAACGCGGAAGTTACGCGGTGCTAGAACGTGCCGTGGATCGCGCAATCCGTGCAATGGAAGAAGAGGTTAAGGTAAAACAGCCTTAGCCTGATTGTACAACTTGGTTCGATTATCGAGCCCGTTAGTACCACCGTTGATAATCTTTGTCATGTGGACAATGTCGTCGGCGTCGGCTGCGGCATTAATGTTGTGCAAAGTCCAATACCAACCTGCGGACCGTGTGGCATCCAATGGTGTCTCGAGCAACGTTGGATTGGTAACTAAATCCAATTGCAACGATGTGCCGCAAAGAGTATAATTGGTCTTTCCGGTAATTTGAATTATTCCACGACCCCTAAATTTCCAACCTTCTCCCGATGCCTCGTCACCGTTGCCCATTCTGTTGGCGTACATGTGATTGGCAATCTTTTGTGGCTGGCGGGAATATTGATCGGCTACTTCCACAGATGGGAAGTATTTTGGATAGAGCGTATGCAATGCATCCGACGAGTAGTTTAGGTTTTCAACCACTGCACTAAAATTTCCACTTTCGTGGCAGCATTGAGCTAGAAAGCCGGCAATGCGATTCTTAGTGTTGATGCTGTTGGCATCCATTGTTGAATTTAGCGCATCGAGATACAATGCAAGATTTGCTTGCTTCGCCTGTGGAAACATTTGTTCTAGTTGTGTTATTGTTATCATTGTGGTAGACTTAGGTCCTGTGTAGTTTTATTCTTGATGAACTTTGATAGCTTGGCAAGGAATCCTTGATTACGAAGAATCTTGAATGCTAAATTTTCAGCACCATACATGCCGGCTTCGGCAATGCCGGACTTACGCATCTTAATAATCTTCTGACGAAGCGAATCCGCTCCATCAATGTCATCATGGGAAACAACTGTATCAATTGATCCCATTAAATCTCTAGTTTTTGCAGCAACCGCATGGTTATCGATTGTTGGTTTTTCTTTTACTGGCTCGGTAAGCCACACATTGTCGATGATCGAAAACGTACCATTGCTAACTGGCGGATGCTTAGATGATTCGGCATATAGCTCAACACTATATCCGTGGATGGTTATTGGGTAGTGATCATTCCATATTGCCTTCTTGGCTTGAAATAGTTGCTCAACTAGCTTGTCATCAAAGCCCAAGTCGTCGTGGTCATAAACCACATGGACATCAAAGTCGCTGTATGGTGTGTAGTTATAGCTGGCCATTGATCCAGTAAGTTGAATGTCCATTAGTGGGAAATCTTCAATTTCCAAAGATTCAATAAACTTTTCGGCTATTTGCAATAAGTGGTATCGAACCTCATGATCCAGTTCAGTGCCATTCCACACTTCGGGGTTGAGTGTATCGTGGAATTGAATGTTCTTGTCTATGAATCTGGAGACGTTCATTTCTTCCAAAAGTTGCTAATAGAAGCAACCATGTCCTTAAGGGCTTGGTCAGTGTCATCATCCTCTTTGTCATCTTCGGCTTTTTGGTTAACAGTTTTAAGTGGTTCATCGCCAACAGGATTTTCTTTGGTCAAGTCTGGACGGCTGAACCAAAGTTTGAACCATTGCTCCGTACCGGGCTTGATGTTTTTCTCGCGTTGAATCTTGCCTTTCTCGTTTCCGGTAATGCTTAGGTTACTTCCGGTCCATTTGCTCCAGTCAACATTCTTACCACCTTGTATAAAGTGGTCCAGGCCGGCAAGTTTACGAATGTCATCTAGTTCGTCGGACATTACTTCTTTTCCTGCTTAGGTGTATCAAAATAGAATTCCGGCGATGCTCGGGCTTGCCCATTGTTCCAGTTCACTCCGTTAACAAACGAAAAGACACTGTTTGGCTTGAGGATTTCCTTTTCAAATTGTGTCGCAGCAAATACTCTAAAACTTCTCGAATATCTGTTAAAGAATAGGAAGTGGTCCTTACCGCTTTCCTCTCCATCTTGTCTGTACATATATGCTGCCAAGTAACCCACATACTTCATGAAGTCACCGCGATAGCTAGTGTCAATGTGTCCATCCGAATCAATCATTGATTCAACCTTTGACAATACCATTGGGCGTGATATTTCATCTACTGCCCACTTGTATGGAACCGACAGCATGTCGGTTAATAGTTTTGCTCGGTCTTTCTTACTGAGTTTCTTACCGAGACGATCAAATTCTTTATTGTAGTCCGCAAGACCCTTTTGTGTTAGCTTGAAGCGAGGAACCTTCGTACCCGGGTAGAAAAACTCTCGGAAGCCGTAACCTTCCAATATGTTCTTAACCATTGGCCATGCTACCTTGCCAGTTACCAATGCCGATGCACCCATTACAGATCCACTGCGTCCTGTTCCCGATGGTCCCGATGACTTGACTTCGTATTTCTTACCATTGATCATTAAGTCGCCCTTACTCAACTTGATTGTAAAGTCACCGAGCAGAATAAATGCTAGCTCACCCTTACCAACTTCGGAACTAGTGTCGGGCTGTACTTCGATAAAATCCGAAATGACTTTTTCAAACACTGGTTGTTGCGCACTATCAACGAAATCATCAATTTTACCTTTGCCACTGGAAATAAGAGACTTCATGTCGATAATCGATTTTTCTTTGTTGGCTGCAATTTTAAGAAATGCAATTGCATCTTCGGTATCGATTTTTCTTCTTCGGAAAATACCCACATACGTATCGACTAACTTGTCCGATGGAATTGGTGTAAACTTATGCAGCATTTCTTTAACGGATGCAGTCAGTGCATCACCTTCGGCCACAGCCGCTTTCTTACCGGCAACAACACCGGCAACGTGAGCTTCTTTTGTAGCGTCAATTAAAATCTGTTCAATGCGGCTTCTTATGGCGGCATATTCCGGCGACGATGCTGGCAATGCTTGCGTAATGTCCTGGATAAGTTTTTGGGTTATGGCGTCAACGGAATCAACGTCGGTCTCCGGCGATTCAGTAAGTTCGGGTGTCATTGGTTCCTCGTGTTTCTTGAGTAAAGCATCAACCCATCGCGACAGCGCCTGAAGTTTCAGTTTAATTGGTCCGGCTTTACTTGGATCATCGTGTACTTCTTGCTGAATTATTTCCAGCTTATTAACAATTTCGTTGCCAACAGACTCTTTGATGATTGGGCGCTCGTCAAAGTAGTGTGGGAATGCCTTATCAAAATGGCGCATAATAACGCCGGCTTTAACGTGGGCATCGTTCTCTTCGGGACTTCCAGTCTTACCACTCTTTGGCCCAAGCTCTTGTTCAAGCCATTGTTTAAAGTGTGCTAGTTCATGGGCCAATGTGCGCAGCACATCGAGTGGGTGTCTATTCTTGACACCAAGGTATATAGTTGCTTTCTTATTGTCAAATTTACCAAACGTTGGTTGTTTGGGGTCGGAAACCCTCATCTCAAGTTCAATTGATGGTAGCTTGGTCAATCCCAACTCTTTCATTGCCAGGGGTAAAAAGTCGGCAAACGCCTTCATTAAATTCGGTTCTTCGGTGACTTCGATTATTCGCATCAGTTATTTAGCTCCAGATGTCCAAGCAAACTGTCTCGCATCACCCTTGCTTGCCTTGAATCCCAGAGAGATATAAAACTTCTTGAGCTTACTCAACGGTGTCTTACTCTTGTCCCATGCAAATAGCTCTAGATTTATGCCGGCTTGCTTTGCTTCGTTTTGCAACTGTATCATGCCACGCTTGCCAACACCCTTTCCCTGTGGAAATGCATGGACAAATTTAATCTCGACCCAATCGGGACCTTTGAAACTAGTTGTAAGCTCAAACAATGCAACCGATTGTCCTTCATCGTATACCATTCCAAATTCTTTGTTGTTCATTGGATTGGATGGATATTTGGCGTACATTGCATCGACAAACTTCTTTGCCGGTGTATTGTTATCGGAGAGCTTCAGTGCTACTTCACTGATTTTCATTTCTTTGGTTTTGCCTTGAGTCTTGAACGAGCGTATGCGATATATTGGGTATCATCCCCATTAACTAAATCATGCTTTGATATCTTTGCCGGAATGTTGGATATTGTTGCCGGTTCATCCCAGCTACTTCGAGGAGGTTCAACAACTTGATGGTTTTGTTTTTTCGCTGCCTTAATCTGGTCTCTGGAGTATAACGATCTCATGGTTTGCGTGATTAGATCTGGATCGTGGGCCAATCTATCCCATACCCTAGCACCTGCTGCCGTTTGTGAGTGATCCGAAATCAAAACAAGGCCCAGTTTCATAATCAAATTCTTGTAGAATTCCGATGCCCAAACACGGTTACGTTTCATGCTGTCTAGACTTGAGATTTCAAAGGAAGCCAATTTACCTTTGAATGTTCGCATATGGCCACATACCTCAATGCACGACTGGCCATTGATGCTGCCGGCAAATTTGTGATCGCGCACGCTGTAATATACGTCAACAGTATCTCTTAGGTGACTCTTAAAGGAGAATATCTTTTTAAAATCTTCATCTTCAAGATCTTGGGCATCTGGCCAATAGATGCCTTTACTCACACTAGAAACTCGTTCTACTTCGTTAATTTTCATTTCTTTGATCCTCAATAAAGGAGGGTAGCCATCTTTGGTAACCGAGTTACCAAACTTCTTGGCTTCGATGCTAGTCTGATCATAACCAACATCTTTTGTTTTATTTGTCTTGGTGATGCGGCCAACACCTTCGCCAACTGGCTTGGTAACACGCCGTAACACAAACTCGGGGAAAATATGGAATTTTGGAAAGTCGTTACATTCAGCTGGATTGACCCGCCTGTATCCAAACTTTGAAGCAAACCGGTCTATCAACTTACCGTATAAACTCTTCCTACTCTCTTCCGACGCACTGAATATAAGGAACTTTGGATGACCGACTTCCTTTAGATACATTTCGACGGACAATAACACTGTACCGAATATGGCAATTGCATCGCCTTGTTTTGTTACCTTTGTTTTTCCATTTCTATCAAATTCTATGTTGACCGTCCTATCGCTAGCAGTACCGATGGGATAAAAGCCAATAGCAAGTTCATGATCATCTTTTGTTCTGGCGTGAATATATGATATCTGGGATATAGAACCGCCATGTATTTGCCAACTAAGATAGTACGCTTTCTCGGGCTGGAATAATTCGTCGAGTCTCATACCTTGCCTTCGCTAAACGAATGCACACGACGCTCGACCTTAGATACCCATTCTTTACTTGGGCGGCCCGAACCATGATAGTATTGCAGCACCTTGCTTGGATCTTTGCGACTTACTAAGCACCACTTGCCATTGCGGTGGGCCAATGTTTCTTCGAGATTAACTTCCTTGAGATGCTCGTCACCAATCTTGTGACCCTCTTTCTCCATCTCCTCTTTCCAATCCTTGATCATTTCTTCTTTTTCTGGATTGCCGTTTAGCTTGTCAAGAATGCTTTCAACACTCAACACATCGTCGGCTTTAGCATTTGGTCCCAGCAATGTCTTGGCCACATAGTCTTGTTCCTGACCACCGGTTAATGGATTGCCGGTTGTGCGCGAACTTAGGCCATTGAGCCAACTCCACTTGAGACCATGATGCTTGGCAACTGCGCTCAATAGCTTGTGCTTGTCGGCATCCTTAAAGGCGCTTGGCACTGCTGCCATGCTCCACTTTGAGAATCCGAGATTTGGAAGAAACATGAAATCTGTTTGCACGTAGCCGTTCTTACCGTCACCCTTGATTGGGGTACGAAAATGAACGCTGGATCCTGATTTCTTAATAAGTGCAGATTTGTCGTGCTTAACAGCCCATGCTGTAAGTTTGGTGGCTAGTTCTTCTTTATTGCTGGTGGCTACATCAATCCCAAGATCCAAATCGCCGCTGGATTCTTTGCGACCAGTAGTCCCAAGCATATTATCCAAAAGTGGTAATCCGGTTAGCTTTTCAAGCCATGCAACAGTGGGTGCAACATCGGCTTTATTGATTCTTTGGGTTACATCGGGACCCTTCCAAACATTTCCACCTTCGATTAGAAATTCTGTTGCTCGCATAGATACACCCTTCAATTTTAACTATTTAGCTAAATATTTCTATAAGAGGGTTTGATATGCGCTTCATAGAATTTGGACTACTGCTCGAGGATGAAGTCCCAGCAGAAGAAACTACATTTGCTTATTCCGATACGGCCGAGATTAGTGCTGCTGCAATGCCGCTTTTACAGGCCAAAGTCGATAAGATTAACAAAAAAGCCGCAAAACTTGGTGCCCCAACTGTAACTCTTACAAAGGAAGAGGAATTTTACAAAGAGGTGCCATCTGAGCCGGGTGAGAAATCTGCTGTCAAAGAACTCTATTACAGAGTTAAGATTGCAGGTGCTGCCCCAAAAGTTGAGGGTTACAAATTCCTCGCCACAATTGAACACACTGCCGGGGGTAACATTATCCGTACTGCCCCGGGATACGAAGAAAATGCTAACATCAAGAAGTTTTATACTGCCCGTCCGGATTATTGCGATCATTGCCATAAAATTCGCCAACGAATAGATACGTTTATTGTTGCCGACGAGAAGGGCAACTTGCGCCAAATTGGGCGTAACTGCTTATCGGACTTCTTGGGTGGACTCGACCCAAAAGCCATGCTCTATTACTTCAGCTTGCGTAACTTGGTACAAGAGGCTGTCAAGGATGCCGAATCCGAGGGCGAAGGATCTATACGAGGTCATAAGAGAGACAGAACCGTTGAACGTGATGTATTGCTCCGGACTGCGGCTGCAATGATTCGTGTGTTTGGTTACAGGAAGCGCATGGATCCAGTAGACGATTTTAGTTATCGTCCAAGCACCGGCCAGGCACTATGGTGGGTATTCTTTGGTAACCACGACCCCAAGACTATGGATGACGAAGATAAGCAATGGCTCGAGCTTGCCAAGAACGGCATCACTGCTGTGGATGACAAGGCAGTAAAGAATGCACTCGATTGGTTCAATGCATTACCCCCAGCCGAGAAGGACAACAATACCTTCTTGCATAACTTGGACGTTATTCTTAAGGCGCCACAAGTATCAACACGCAACATTGGATATGCCGTTGCTGTATTCCCGTGCTACTATCGCGCACTCCACGCCGGTGAACAAAAGAAAGAGCAGGCCAAGAAATCCAATGAATGGATTGGTAATGATGGTGACAAGTTTACCAATCTCAAAGTTACCATCATTGATACCAAGCTACTCAATACAAACTTTGGTACCACGCAACTTGTCCGCATGGAGGATGAGAAGGGTAATGCTATCACGTGGTTCAACAGTGGTGCCAAGGCCGGCTTTGATAAGGGTGATCAGTTAACCATCAAGGGCACAATCAAAAAGCAAGATGAGTTTAAGGGTCGCAAGCAAACATTAGTAACGCGGGTTAAGAAATTATAGCCGATGCCGGAATGCTACCTTTGTGTAGTAAGTATCCTTCTGATTGTCCTGTGTAACGTAGATTATTTGGATCTAGTTTTGTTGCATCCACCGTAATGTAGTCGGATCCAAAGTATCCTTCTTTTGGAGCAAGCCACACATAGCCATCTGGGCTTGGCTCAGCAAATAATTGTTCGAGTTCTTTTTCCGATGGTCTTAGCTGATATCCTTTGATACCGGATGGATCTACTGATCGACCTCGGAGATTGTGATACAATAATGCGGGTGCTTCGGTGGTTGCGCGGCCCTTACGGCCAATTGGAATATTGATAAATTCTTGGGCTCGCATTAGTACATTACCTCAAAAAATGGTCCAGTGAGTACGCGGGTTGATTTTTCAACAACCAATTGCTCATTCATACGCTTTAGCATTTCGGGAGTGATATCGCGGCGCTTGAGTCCATCGCGCATAAACAAATGCATTTCAAATGGTTTATCACCTTCGGCTGCTAGTACCGAAGTAACACGATTGCGTCCTTCGTGTCCAGCAATCATAGCAGGCTTTGAGAGGTCGCCTTCCTCCCATTCGGACGGAATTCTGATGTCAAGGAACGGAGCGCCAATTGTTCCACCCTTCTTAATATGAGCTACAATTTCCGGCTTTGGGTCATTGCCCAACGGTGCTGCTAAACGCAAGAAGGTACTTGGCTTCATAAGAACAGGAAAGCCCATTGAATGTCTGCTACCAGTTGCAACATCACCATTGTATGGCACTGCCCCCCAACCTCGATCATTATCGATTACTACTTCGTTAATCTTCATATTATAAATCGTCCTGGTCGTCATTAAAATAAATTGGTACTTCACCAACTAACTGTAAGAAACTAGTGTCTAGCCAACCCGTCGATTCGCAATCCCAACCATACATAAATCCGTTGTCATGCGACCCATATCCAATGTTACGGTGGCGTACAGCATCAAAATGTTTAACAACCTCGTCCCATGGGAACGTGGATTGCATTTGGAATCTTGTGCCATATCTAGCAACGTCTGGATCCGACCAATCGAAATCTTTTACACGCTCGAGCTTTTGAAATGCTGCCATAACTTGCTCGGCATCATGGTCGGAATCAATTTCCAATACCAATGCTCCGGGCTTGACCTTGTACAAATATCCAACCGGACTCATCCAACCCTTCTGATTGTAGTAAGTCCACTTGACCCAATCGGAGCTATATCCCTTGTTTGTTTTGTATGCGGTGCTGGTCCAAAGATCAGCATTTGGTTTGTTGCGGCCCGGTGGCGCAACTGCCTTACCGGGCTTCAGTAAAGGAGCACCCTCTTCCAATGGATTATCTTCCCATTTCTGGTATGGCTCCTTAAGGTTACCATCGTCATCCCATGCATACCTGTTTGCCAAATTCTTTTTAGCTTTATCGTATTTGGTAAGGACACCGGGATGTGGGCGGGGCATAAACAACTGATATGTTCCGGCCAATTGTTCGCCGGCACGTTTGGCCCATTCCTTAAGATAGTTTAATGATTCCCAACCCGGGTTATATGGCACCGGTTCGGGTTTTGGCTTGGCCCTGGACTTACGTGGCTTTTTAGCCTTGGGCGCAGCCCCATCTTCAATGAGTTCGTGCGCCCGCATTATTATTCTTCATCGCCACCAACAAGTTTACCCTTGAATGGGTGCTTCTTTGGTTCATTGGTAATAACTGGGCTAATATTCTTGGCCTTAACCTTTGGTCCAAGCTGTCCGGCGCGTTCCTGGTCATCGTCGAGACCTTCGGCCTTAATACCGAGGCTCTTCATGATTTCCGGATCGATTGCACGGCCGCCACCAAGTGCGTTGTGTGCATCATATCCGCGCTTAATATCTCTCTCGGGCTTGGTTGATGTACCTTTACTATCTTTAGCATGGTAATCATAATACGAAGTTTCGTCAACTGCCTTCCACGGATTTGGTTCGTCGATGCCGTTAACTTCGTTATAAGCATCCCACATGTCAATCAAGTATTGATCGTAACTCTTGTAGCCGGCTGTTTTTGCAGCACGATCAAGGTACTTAGTAGCACCACCGTTTGTGTCGATGCCGTACTTGCGCAACTTAGGAAGAATATAATCCATTGGATCAACGTCTGGAACTGCCTTTCCAACTGCATCTTCAACTTCATGCCAAAGAGAAGAATAATCAACAGTTGATTTTGTCTTCTTGTTTGCGGCTTTTGCTGCTGCACGAGCTGCTAATTCAGCTTCACGTTCTTTTTGTTTGCGCTCTTTGTTGGCCTTTGCAATGTACTTAGGATTAATCTCGCCGCCGAATGCTTCCCAAATCTTGGATTTATCGTGTGGCAATCCAACAGCCTTCAATGCCTTGGCTTCGGCATATTCCGGCTTGATGTTGTAATACAAATCCTTGGACTTGAGGTGTTTCATAACCTCTGGATTGTCGGCGTACTTTTCAAGTAATGCTTTCCATGCAGCAACATACGCATCGTGTTCGCGTTGTTGGCCGGCTGCGCCCCAACCCTCATTAATTCCTGTGCCTTTGCAGGCGGTGCATTTAATTTTCTTGGCACCTTTCTTGTTATCGGCATGCTTCTTGCCATCTGGTGTCTTGTACAGAACCTTGCGTCCACAGCAGGTTTTGCAGTTTGTATCCTTTAACTTCCCATGTGGACCATTCATGTGGTCAACATCATGGGAGAAATCTTCAGTAACCAATCGTGCCCAGTTCATCATTGGATGATGACCTTGTTTCTTTGCTGCGGCCATCGCTTTGCTTTTTGCTTCTTCTTCCGACGATGCGCCAACAACAAGTTCTATTGCTTGATGTGGTCCCACATCCATGCATACTGTCCACTTAGTGGCCTTTCCTTTATCTTCGGCAACTTCTTGTTCTAGTTCATCTTCAATCATACCGTCGCGCAACTTGACCGACTTTGGTCCGGTTGGCGAAAACAGTGTTATAAAGCCCGTAGTGCTAATCTGACTGCGTTGCTTAATTTCACCAATCTCGCTTGCTTTGATAGGGCGGGCCGCACCTCTTGGTAGTAACTTCTTACCACTCTGTAATTTCTTGGACAATAGATCCTTAAGAATCGCGTCGGCATTATCCAACACAACCTTCCTTGCCTCTTCGGCATTGGATGCAAGTACCCGATATTCGCGACCACTGTAGTCGGGATACTTACCGTTGTAATAGTTGTTTTTGATAACAACGTCCCATACCGCCAATCCTTGAATCTTAGAGAATATGGCTTTGTTATCTTCTGTTAATACGTCTGTGATCTTCATTGACTGTTTATTCCTTGTCAGTGCATGGATTTTCTGCGCGGTGCAAACTGTTCTTGAACTTGTTCGCTTCCTGTAACTTAATTGCGTTGAGTAGCTTGCGCTCCAAATCATGGGCCACAGCTGGTTCATAATTCTCTTTGATGAGAGTAATCAAATGTATTGCGCTATTGATAACATGATCCGCGCGACTGGCGATAATGTCCTTACGGCTCTTAGTTGGTACTAAGCCATTAATCTCTTCAAGAATACTACGAGTTTTATACTTCATGATAGTTATCAACCCCTTCTCGGTTGTGCAGTCGAAAGAAGTTCTTTTGCAAACTTTGCTTTGTCGTCTGGTGATAATTGATTTGCTTGGGCCAATAATTGGTCCAGGGAAGGCTGCGTATTAACCGGAGCCTTTTGGGGTGCTACGGGCTTGGGTGCTGCCGGAGCTTGTGGTGTGGGTGGCGAGTTACGAATGGCTGATAATTGCTGTGTATATCGATACATTGCATTTGTTAACGCCGGGCTGTTTATTGGATACTGTGTCCGTAATGTATTATCTACTGCGGCCGCTGCGGTTCTACCTTTTTGATTTCCGAAGCCCCAGCCGGGAAAATGCTCACCAGCGTCGATTAAATCCTGAAATGATATTGATTTCTTTCCGGCTTTCCCGGCAAATTGATTGGCTTCGGACGCCAATGCTCGAGCACGGGCCACGGACTCTTGCTGCCCTTTGGCTACATTATTTCCCAATTTTGCAGATACTGCGGTTGCTGCTCGGCCGAGTATTCCGGTTGGATTGAGTTCATTCAAAACCGGGTCGTTCGAAAATTCATCTAAACGCATTTATGTCTGCTCCAATTATACTTTATTTAGCAGGAATGCGTTTTGATTTTGTCTTAATTATTACTCATGTTCTTGAGCATTTCCTTGAGGCGTGAGCTGCTAGTTTTAGCTGCTAATGCAGTATCATCGGGGGATTCAATAATCCCCGTGCTTGGATTTGGAACCACTGTACTGCGAGTTTTTAAGTTGGATAATATTGATCCGCTACTTGGTTGCGAGTTACCCGAATTTGCCGAATTTCTGATGCGCAAAGTATCAATATCAAATTCAAGCTCTACTTTTCTACCCACTCCCGAGCTACTTCTGGTCTTCATAAACTGAACTTGATACAACCCGCGTTCACGCATTGCCCTGCTGGTAAAAATACCAATTACGTTGTCGGCTGTGTTAATCTTAGACAACCCGCCCGCAATGTGAGAATGGTCAAATTCAACTTCCTCAACTGCACTTCTATTCAACTGGCTACCAGTTATGGCCACACAATTGAACTCCTTTGCTAGATTACGCATTTCTTCGGATACATACTTGTCCTTCACGAACAAGTTTGCCGGATCAACCTTCTTGCTGTTGGCACTGCACAAGTCGAGATAGTCGATAATAACAAAGTCCGGCTTGATATTCTTACGGGTAATGTACTCTTTGATGTATGCTCTAAAGTCATTGCAACTACTGCCCGATGGCATATACTTAATTTGCAATGCCCCGGATTGCTTGCCCGTTATACGCACCTTGAGCTCAACGTCATCAATCTTCTTGAAGATTTCCCTTGATGGAATATCTGTAATCATACTGTCGAGTCGCATGGCGCACAGAGATTCACTAAGTTCAAGTGTAAAGTAGATTCCACTCAATCCCGCTAGTGCCCAATTGAGTCCGAGATTCTGCATGAGAAGACTCTTACCCGATCCGGAGCCTCCGGCCCAAATTGTAAGCTCACCCCTGTTCAAGCCACCGTACAATGCATGATCAATATCCGACCACCCGGTACTCACTTGGCCGTTACCATCGCGCAATGCTAGTAATCGCTTACGTGGATCTTCAAAGTAATCAGTACCAATATCCTTGGTCAAACCAATTTGCACTGCTGCCTTGATCTTGTTTTCAACCTCGCCATAATGACCGGTTTCAAGCAAGTCGGCGCTGGCAATAATTGCTCGCTCCAATGCCTTGTGTCTACTAAACTGTTCAAACTCATCAAGCAACCATTCTGTGTGCCCGTCTGTTAGTCCTTCGATTCTTTCAAAGCTAACTCCGGTTTGTGCTTTAATCTGTTCTATTGTCGGAAGTACCTTGTATTCCTCAACGTGCTTGTAGATAAAATCTGCCGATGGTCTTAAACTGCGATCAAAGTTTTCCGAATCAAAAATCGATACCACACGCACAAATGTTTCGGCATCATGCAATAGCATTTGCAAATACAACTTCTGTACTTCGGCATCGTAATTCCTAATCGGTTCTTTCTCTTTCATACCTTTCCTTTAATCTTGCTCGCAATTGCTTTATTTGAATTTGTGCCAATGTCTTGTTGGATGTGGCATTATGCATAATACTTACCAAGGTTGCCGTGCGACCATAACGTATTACGGCATCATTGATGTCCTTGCAGTCTCCCCAGTTTGGTAGCGATATGCCCCATCCAAACTCCAGAACATGTTCTGCTAATATCAGTCCCGCCTTGTCCCTGTCGGGTACAAAGATAATTCGCTTATGCGTTCTATCAATAAACTCTCGCTGGGCCTGCGACACGCCACTACCAAGCACAGATGCTGCATCAATACTGTCGGCATCAAGTACCCCCTCGCACACCAATAAGATCGATTGATCTGGATTTTGATCACTGAGCCCATACACGTAACCCGGTGTCATGTTGCTTAGATATTTTGTTGTCTTAATCTTGTCGATTGATCTTGCGGTCCAACCAACTGTTTCTCCGAGCCACTCAAAGGGCACAATGAAGCGACGGGGCATGTCCGGTGACCAAAAGTAGTTCTCTATGTTTAAATGTCTAGACGAAATATAATCGCACACATCAAGCAAATCTGTGTTGGTTGCATATAATGCCAACGCATCCGCTACCAACGTAGCATCTTTTGGTAATTCTTGTGGGGCAAATGTTGGCAGTATGTTTTTTGGTGTTGTGTGTAGCATTGGCAAGTCTTCTTTGAGACGCAATGCTTCAAGCCCGAGTTGCCCAACTTGATCGTCGCTGGCACCAAGCAAATGCAGTAGTTTTTTAACCTTGGGTCCAATTAACGAACCCGGTGCCCAACCTGTTTTGAACTGACAATTAAAGCAATGCCAAACCCATCCATCTTCGGCTGTTGTGCGTAGCCCACCACGACCACGCTTATCCGCGCAACAAACGGCATTGCCACTGGTCCACCCGGAAGGATTCTTTTTTACCTTCCGCCCTCTTTGCCAGAGTTCAAAAACAGTGTCGGTTACAGCATTGACCATACTGTATTTTATACTCGCCGGGTGGTTGTAATCAAGTTATTAGAACAGTCTGTAATACAGTGTGCCAGGAATTCCAACATTAATAATTGATGGCGTAAATCTAAATCGAACACGCTCATACAATCCATAAAAGTTAGCGTATGCATTTGTGGTCGATGCGGTCAACAGGAAATCGTTCACAACCACCCATGTATCTGGTGATGGTGAATTGGATGCTTCGATGGATATCAACCCATCAACAGCGGCACCTTTGAAAATCGCAACTGTGTGCAATGGACTTAACTGGCTTTCGGCTAGTACGTCTGTGGATACTACACCAGTAATAAATGTAGTGTCCGGTGGTACCGTATTTGAATCCAACGACCAGTCTGTGAGCACAGCCGAAGCCAATGCATCGTCGGCAAAAGTCCATTCTTCAATAATTAGTTGACCATCAACCGAGCTGTTAAGTTCGAGATACAATGGGCGCTCGTATCCATTCTCATCGTCAACACTTATGGCCCAGTTGTATTCCCCAATGTCAAGGTCTGTAATCTCATCTCGCGTAATATCCAAGCCCAAACGATTTGTTGTGCCCGGGCGGAATGTTAATGTCTTTGATATAACTGATACGCCATGTATATCAACAGCACGAAATCTAAATACATATGGACGCACTGGAACTGGTTGTTGATCAAAATCTTGAATAGATAGATCAAATGAGTTTGTTACACCCTTGTAAACTTTAAGAGGCTTATTCCACATTATTGTACACCTATTTCCAGCGCGCCTTCAATAGCACCGTTATGTTCGAGGTACAGTGGACGCACCCGACCGTTCTCATTTATTACTAATCCCCAATTGTAAAATCCCGGATCAATTGCTGCAATGTCGTCACCGTTAACATCAATTATCAATCTGTTGGTTGTGTTTGGTCTTAGAACAACGTCTTTGGTTAACAGCGGTGCTTCAAATCTATCAAAAATTCGAAACAAAAAAGAGTATTCGCGTATGTCAACGGGTTGTTGATCTCGATCTTGCACGACAACATCAAACTCATTGTCCATCTCCTTGTACAGCATTAGTGGCTTATTCCACATTTACGCGCCCATAAACCAGCTGAGTAATTCGAAGGTACTAACAGCATCGCCATTAACCTCGAGGTAAATTGGACGCTCTCTATTGTTTTCGTCAATAATTGATAAGCCCCAGGTGTACAAACCGATATTCATTGCCGCAGTATCTTCTTTAAGAATATTCAACGCCAGTCGGTTTGTGGTTCCGGATCTAAACCCAACAATTTTGTTGATGAGTAAATTCTGGTCCTGATCCTTAACCTTGAACTTGAAGGTGTATGTATTGACTACCACAGGTTGGAGGTCGAAGTCGTTCATAACAATGTCGATGTAGTTATCGGCACCCTTATAAACCTTCAACGGCTTGTTCCAAGTTACTGTATTGCGGACAGTATTTGGGCGATTAAATCTAGCCTGTATTTCCGGATTGAATAAATAAGCTGTGAGTTGCATAGAGGTATTTATCGAGTGACAGCCCCAAAACTTCCGGAGTTATTAAAAAAATTCCCCTTCTTAGCCATAATCAGCTATTGTGGGGACGAATATGTAGGTATAATACAAAATTCCGATGGTCAGTTCATCAACTTTTATGATTTTCAAGCAATCAAAACAGATGATCTCAAAACACACTTTCTTAAGATGGGCGAACAATGGTGGTGGGGATCAAACCGCATCATTCCAATTAACCTATTTTTGAAAGATGATTTTTTGATGTTCAAACCTTGCTTGAGAACATTTAGTGCGAAGGACATTAAGATCATCGCGGGCCACATGGTATCCTTACATTCGTTCTTTAGAAAGCGTATTAAACGACGCAGTATACAGTTGGTCAGACGAACTAGATAATCCCTTCGACGATCAAGTTCATATGAACAACCACCAAGTGCGAATACGAAATGGCGTGACTATGCTTGAAGCCGTAAGAACCATCATCAGATTTGGACCAAACAGATAATGCAACTTCATCCCAACTTTTTCCGACCAAGTGCCTCTTTGCCGGCCGAATCAAAGCTAGAAACATTGCCATCTTGTCAATGCTATTCACTGGTTCGGGCATTGCTGAAAGTATGTCGTGGTGCCCGTTGATATGTATCACCATATCAACAAATTCCTTATCCTTTAACAGGTCCCACATGGGCTCTCTATTCATGAGCTCGATTAGATGTTCTTCGCTCTTTACATTTTGGTAAACGTGTACATTCAAAAAGTCAAACTTGAAGAAGCCGACTTTCTCGGCGGTTTTATAATCTAGTACGGCGAGCTTGGTAAACGGATCCTTTGGCATCTTTTGCAAGTATGCCCCCGACGGATGCTTGGTATAATCCGAACCCTTTTTAATGCTCGCTGGGGTATACTCGATTAGCTCGAGTAGCTTATCCCTATTTCCAAAATCCATGTCGATATCCATTACGGTATCCCTGCTGCCTCGCACGCCATTTTAACGTACTTCAATTCAATGGGTTGATTCTTCATCTTGTTGGTCCACACATCGGGTTCGACAAACGGCATCACAAAAGCCATCTGTTCATCACTGAGTTCCGACAATGCTTGCACACCGGTAGTAGTTGCATACAACATCCACGGACTAATTGCCCCGCGTGTTAAATCAAACGTTAGCCTGTTGGCACCGCAGTGGTACAGATATTGATCCAAGCCAAGTTTGAATTGGTCTCCCCATTCTTGCATGGAATAAAAACTGCGCTCAACTGCTGTCTCTGCTGACTCATTATAAATCAGTTGGATTAAGTATTCCTTATAGATAGCATCATCGCACCAACGATCCAACTTATCTGTCTTCTTCTTAACAATCCAGTCGGCGAACAAGTCGGGATTGATAGCCCCAATGTCTTTAGCATAGCGGGCAAACTTTATGAATGCAGCGTAGTATGGAGAATCGCAGAATTGCATCCAAGTCTTAACACCCGGTCCTTGGCTCAGCAGATAGAACTTTTTGTATGCTGCAAATGCGTACTTAGATGCTGGTTCGTCGCGAGATTGATCGCGCATCTTGAGCCGACAGCTATGGTTCAGTAATGTTTTCTCGGAACGAAAACTCTTACCGCAGTAAGAACATTCATTCTCTGTTGAAGTCGGACTTGAACTCGTTGTATTCATTTGTTAACTTCTTGATATCCTCGGGAGTCAAGGTTTCCTTGAGCAATTGCAAATCACGCAATTTTGTTGTTGGATAAAGCACCCCCAACATATCAAGTACCTTATCGGCCTTGTCTTGTGTACGAGGAACCCATTCGTGATACATCACCTGACCACCACCAATCTGACTAAACATCAACCAGAGCAACTTTGGATGCTTGGCCAGAACATAGAAGTTTTTGTTTACCGAACGATTGGTTTCCTCGATGTACCACTGTTGCCACATTGTATTGCTCTTGGGTGTACGGGAATTTCTGTTCAGCACACCCTCAACCAAACTAGCCCAACGGACTAGAATGTACATCGAAAACTTCTTCTTCTCTTCGGGTGTTAACCGATCGTAGAAAGTCTTGTCGCGCAGATCAACTGCACGCATCTCGTCCTTGATGTCCAGTGACGCTTTTCCTACCAAATGTGATCTACCTTTACAATCTGTTGCGTGCGTCCAACCTCTCGGCTGAAATAAATGCACAGTGGGTTCAAGCCAGTTGTTACCGGTACTGCAAGTAATTGCCCAATCTTGATCTTCGGAGCATACCATTTGACTTCGGGATAAATGTCCACAATGTCAATCTTCTCAAATTCCGGGCGGTATGTGCTCAGTGGATTGTTCATGAACGATTCAAAGCCACGCTCACTAATCGAAGTCAACGGAATGATCTCCAGGTCTCCAATTTCCGGATCCCCAACCATCACCTGCCAGTCAAGTGGCATCTTTACCTGATGCTTACCAATCTGGATGACTGCTGCTGGGGCTGTGAAGCTTTCCACAAATACCAAAGGGATAAAGAAGTAATCCGGATTATCAGGATCACTGTTGTCGAGCACTGCAAAACGCAGATCATCGACCTCGGGTGGAAGCTTCATCATGTCCAAGCAGACATTATCCAACGTCAAAATTTGCATACGGGTTCTCTCTTACTGTATTTTATACGATCTAAACGGGGGCTTCAAATATTCACCTAATTATTTTGATTTACAAAATTTTATGTGACGGACAGTCACTATCTTAATCAAACAATACGGGCATTCATCGATTCTTTTCTGTGGGCCGGTTTTTCCTCTAGCTTGCTGTCGTTCTCGCATTTTTTGTTTCGTTTCTTCAGAGTGTGATTTGCCAGTCATTCCGCTTTTATGACCAATCTTACTAGATGATATCTTTTCTTTGATCTCTTTAGCCAATTCTTCACCGTGCCGCTCTGCTAAACTTTTCCCCGAATACAACTTTGATAAATTCTCTTTAAACTCATCAGATCGTTTATCAACGCCACGCTGACCTTTATTGTGAGGGATTTTCCCTTTTTGTGCATCGCTCATTTTTCGTTTCGCTTCGTCTGAATGTTTGTGTCCTGTGCGAGCCATTATTATACTGTCACGAATTTTAGCATATTCCCACGAAGTAACTCGTCGATCTTGAAGCGGTGACATTTGAATAAACTTACCCAATGCATAGTGCATTAGCCGCTTGTCATTACCAGTAGTAAATTTTGTTAGTAGCATATGGCAAACCAAGTGTTCTCGAGCAGTCAAATAAACCAGGTTAGTTTTGTCATTTGATCCACCCATTGACTTTGGAATAATATGATGACGCTCACTACCAACAAACTTATTTCTGTTTGACGCATTTATAACTATGTTGTGGTACCATTTATGGTACTTGTTTTCGATGATCGACACTTACCTTCTCCACAGTATAGTTATATTTAGCTTCCTTGTAGAATTCCTTCCTTTTTGTTAGATGCCGCTTGCTGTACTTGCAGGACGAAGTAATATCCCAAATCTCCACACTATCCTTATCCTGTGCTTTCCTCAAACCACGCCCAATACTTTGAATTGTTCGAATAAAGCTCTTGCCGGGTTCAATAAGAACTAGATTAAAGATACGCGGAATGTTGATACCAACTGACGCCACGCCATATGTTGCCACAATAACCTTATTTGTTGCTGTAGCAACATCACCATATTCATCGGCGCGTTTAGTGCTCTTAACGCCGCCGTTAATAAACACTGCGTCCGGAATACGTGCAATAAGTTCTTCTCCGGCGTCAATGCGATCCACTAAAACCAACGTATTTCCATTGGCCGAAATGTTAGTGATTAGCTTGCCAATATAATCCAACCTGTTTGCGTCGGAGAGCAAGTATTTGAGTTCGGCTTGGTAGTTGGGGAAGGTACGTTGGTCCTGCATCTGTACAATATTAACATTGCAATTGGCCAGCACACCTTGCTCCTGTAGATCCGATGCCTTGATCTTATTCACCACCGGACCAATACTAACTTGCATCCCGCGCCAATCCGACTCCTCCTTTGGAATCGTACCGGTCAAACCCCAACGAATTGGCACTTGCGCAAACGGCCCAGTGAGCATGGCTTTTAGAATTTCTGCCTTACCACCGTGGGCTTCGTCAACAACAAGGGCGTTTACTCCCTCGACAAATGTATCCCATTCAATTGGTGCTGTTCCATCCTTTGATCGCTTGCCAAGGCTGTTTAGACTCTGCCATGTGCAAATTGTGTGCGTCTTAGTGTAGTCTTTTTGTGATCCAAAGAACACCCCAACGTCAAGCCCAATGAGATCGTAGTCCTTGAATGTTTGGGTCACAAGATCTCTGTTTGGAACGATTGTAATTGTGCGGCCGTACTTCTCGGCGCGTAGGCACAGCATTGCAGTTATTAGTGTCTTGCCGGCGCCGGTGCTGATCTCTTGAAGACAATGTGGTTCCGAAAGGAATGCGTTGAGTGCAGTGACTTGGTAATCACGGAATTCAATTGGTTCACCTTCGTTAACGTGTCCCTTGGGCCACACAAGGTGCGACAATGATTGCTCATTTACTTCTTCAAATTCAAACTGCCATGGATGGCGCTGATCGACAACTTCAATGTCGTAGTTTGCTGCATCGAGCATTGGAATGATCTCGTCAAGCAACTTGACATAGGTCCCACCACCCATGGTGACAAACTTTACAGTGCCGTCCCAACGTCCGAGTTTGTAAGCTGGCGTGTGGCGGGCGTAAGGCAAGAGATAGGTAAACTTGCTCATGATTTTGCGTCGCATCATCACGTCTAAGTTTTCCAATTTACAGTTGACTTCGTCTTTGATTACTATTTTGATTGTAGGCATTTAGTTATTATATATGACTCGCTGGTATTATGTCAAGTTAAAAATCGTTTTGTTTTTCCTTCCGTTCGCTGTACAAACCACAACCGGCACAAGCACGGGCCTGAACGATGTGTTTGTATCCGGCAATTGATTTAATTTCGGGTATGGACCATTTGGTCCAACTGTGCATCCCGAACCGACACCAAAACCTCGACACCAAAAGTGGCTGCTCGGCTAGTGTCCGAAATACGTTATGGTCTTCATTCACTTATGACCATCCTTCAGTGCATTGAAGTATTTCTGCTGGTCCTTAAGGAATGCAGCAAACGCCACACGAACAATAATACTAACAATGTGGAGCCCCATGAGAACGAAATAGGACAACAATACGGCACCCATTGTGGGTAAAAAGCTCTTTGAGTCAAGGAATGTCCCGCAAACAAATGCAGCCAGAATCATACCGAAGAAAAAGGTTAGCAACCAAAATATAACGAATATCGGAAGGGTGTCGGCTGCGTCATCGGTTACCATGCCCCGGTCCTTTGCTACAATAAATAGAATGAACTTCTTAATGAGCAGCCAGACCTGATACGGGCACCAACGCACAAAGTTCCACAATAGTCGCAACGTCATATCAGCACCCCTTCATAATTGCCCACACTGCTGTGGTTTCGAGATCTTGTTCGAACTCCGGATAGATCTCGTCGAGATGATTCTTGTTCGCCGGGATATAACCCTTGTCGCGCTTCTTATCAATGATGCGCTTCATTTCCCAGCGTGTACCATTGAACACCTTCGACTGGAGTGTCTTGCCCCTACGACCCCAAACAGTGGCGTAGGTGATATGGGCTCCATACCGTTCTTCATCCTTGAGTAGCAGTGCGCACCAAACCTTGTCCGATGTGCCTTCCTTATACGTACCAATGAATTCGTACTTCACTTTCAGAACCTCTTAATGATGAGTGAATTATCGTCTCGCACAGTCCAACCGACCTTCTTCCAGAATTCCGGGGTCTGCGTATTTGCTTCAATCCTGTTCATGCCCATAGTATGCACTCGAAGGTAGATTTGGTCAAGTAGCAATCGGCTGATGCCCGTACCCCTATATTGCGGTGCAACAATAACATCCTCCAAAAACGCACGGGCAACACGGTCCGTAATAATACGGGCAAATGCCACGGGTTTGTTACCATCCTTGCCCATAACAGCAATGTCGGTATTCACCAAAAGAAGGCTCACTTGGTCGTATGTGCGGTTGGCTGTCCAGCCCGCATAACTGAAAATCTCCATCACCTCGTTGACTGTGAAGTCGGTATCGGTGAACGTAATCACTTGACACCAAACTTGCTTTTGATTGCAGCCGAAAGGACGAGTGCCGTTTGGCTGGTGTTATCAGGCATGCCATACGCATCACATACTGCGACACATTCGTTGACGATTAGTTCGGCGAAGTTTTTAATAAACTCGTTTGGAACGTACAGACGGTTAATGTCGTCGTCGGGATCGGGTCCATTGAATGTCTTGTGCAGTGCATCCATCATAAGGTTATGAACCAGCGGATTCATCGGAACATCTGGATCCTTGCCATTCCAGCCCCGAATCTGCTTTAGCTCAACGACGTCAAAGTCGTCTTTGAATTTGGCCATGTCGTCATCTGTCTTGAACAGAATGCTGGTCCAATCTCCATATTTGCCTTGGCGCAGAGTAGCGTTGTATCTCTCCTTGGCCCATGCTTTAAGTCCATTTGTTCCAACCCACTGTTCTGCTCGGGCAGCGGCACGTAACTTGTCCACCAATGAATCATTGGTGGCGCCACTTGGTCCGGTACGCTTAAATATGATTGACTTTGCCATTACCATTCTCCATCGGGGATTTCTTTAGTGCCACAATATAATGCGGCCTGGACTCCAATTTGTACACAAGTCTTAACAATAGCCTCGGGCCAATTGCAGTACCCCGAACGCAAACAATCGCGCTTACCTGTTTCCAAATCCTCACGATAAACGGTAATGTAAGGAACCAGGTCGTCATCATGAAACTCTTGATGGACATGTATCTTGTACTGGCTCATCGCGGATCCATCCCACCATTGCCCCGACTGTCGGGGTGGAGGATTCGCTTAACCAAATCCTGTTCCACCAGGCGGGCAAACTGCTCCAGTTGATCCAACCAAGCTTCGGCAAATTCCTTCCCGTCATTGCCCGAGATGAAATCGATGCCCGCCTGTTCGGCTAGTATTCTAATTCGTTCTTCCATTTCGTAAACTCCTGTACTCGTTCGCTATGCGGCACTCCACCTTTCACTTTACGCCCAGTTGGTGTCTCGCAATAATAGCCTGGATCGCTGTTGCACAATGGGCACTTGACCTGCCGATTTGTATCGCTAAATATCCACCCGGTAAGTGGGCCGCCGACAATGTGTCTTGATGTTGGATCGTCGATGGTCCAACCAATGTATTCGTGCTTGTTCACTTTAGTGGCTTCCATTCTCCAAGCAACTTGTCGAACACCGCAACCGGGCGGCCACAGTCGATGAAAACAGGCGCCGGGCGATCCCGTGGCTTGCCCGGGGGATCACCATTGTAAATGTCCTCGATGCCGGGCAATGCAAACAGCTCATCCCAGTCATCGAGACCATGCACCAGGTTTTCTGCAACCTGCAGGGCACGACCACCATGCTTCTTCACCTTAGCAATCTCAATGATGGTTGCTGCTGCGTCCACTGCCGGCATAGCTCTAAGTTCGTTGACAAACGGCGTAATAGACATCACTTCATGTGGGCCTTTGTCATCAAACGAGTAGGTACCGAACAGCTTCAGAGCTTCGCCCAGTTCCTTGATAACACGTTCTTGAATTGTTGCCATACGTTACTCCTTTACTTGATATCGAAATGCTTCTTGACTTGCTGCATGGCGAGGTCCACACTCCAACTCGCCACACCTGTGAGTTTAGCGGCGTGCTCATTTGCAACCCGTTCACATTCCTGAATGATCAGTTCGGCAAACCGTTCTTCCCAGCCGCGCATAACGGTGGTATTATCGGCTGTTGCACCACAGGCCAAATCTGCCCGTGCTGCTAGTTCTCTAATTCGTTCGTTCACTTTGCCTTCCTCCAATTCCAGTTTGAGGTCTTGATTGACCTGTAATACTGTCCGTAAGCCTTCCACAAAAATAGGCTCTTGTTCACTTCGCCCTATCTCCGAGCGAGCCCACCGTCCAATAGACCAGTCGGAAACCAAACACATAAATGGTCCGGTAGTAAATGTCCCGAGACGTCGTCAATGTGAACACTGTCTTGAACTGGAGCACAATGGACAACGGGGTCAAACAGTAGCGGTAGTTGAACATTACTTGGTCATTCCTTTTGCAATGAGCACCTTTAGGATCCGTCGATGCAGTCTCGCATGATAACTACAGAAGCGATCATAGCGGGTGGGAAGAGCGCGCCATGATTCGTCAACCGTCTTGCTCCACCATTCATTGGCACTCATCAAAGCATAAGCACCAGCAACCGACCGGGCCCTCATAAGTATCCTGCTGGAGTATTTGGGGCCGAGTACCTTAGCAGCAACCCTCGGGCCGCCAGTGTAATATTCGATTTGAATAAGTTTGCCCACGTCGCTTCTCCTTACTTCGTCATGCCGCGGGCGGCAAGTACCTTCTTCATGCGACGTGCGAAGCGTGCTTCATGTTCGTGAAGCGAAACCTTCACCGTCCGATAATGGTACTTGCGGTTGCCCTGTGCATCACGCCGGTTGCTGGCGATCATCCACGCTGCATCAACCACCGCCTGCTTCTTTACAAAGATTCGACTCGGGGGATACATGTACGACGTACCGGTATACCAAGTCACCAATGGGTCAGTCTTGAACACCTTGGCAGCAACGGTGCTGCCATCGGTGTAATATTCAATTCGTACGTTCTTGCCCACGTCGTTTCTCCTTAGCCCTTCATGCAGGTAACAGCCGCGATCTGCTTCCAGCGCAGCGGGCTCACCTTCATCAGGTCCGCCAGCTTCAGCGCCATGCGCAGCGAAACCTCGCGCATCTTGTCGGCGTTGTCGGTAACGAACTGCACAATCTCGTTCTTCTGCGCATCGTTGAAGTCATACTTGGTGGGGTCAAACAGCCCACCGGCCTCGGCAATCTGCCGGATCCGGAGCAGCTTCTCCCGCGTCGTGTGAATCGTCAGGTCCAGGTAGTGGCAACGCGACATAAGCGCGTCCAGGTGGTCCTTAAGACGCTTGGAGCGCACGTTATCAAACTTGATGTTCGTAATAAAGATCACACTGCCCTTGAAGTCGAAGCTCGTCGGAATGTCCTCGCGGCGCAGCAACGAGCTGTCCGCGTTCCAGTGAATGCGGCGCCGACTGCTAGTGTCGAGTGCAGCCTTGAGAATGTTCAGGCTCAGGTCATCGAGCAACACAGTGTCGCAGTCGTCAAACACGAGAACGTCGTTCTCGCTCGAAAACTGGAAGAGCTTGTGGTACAGACCAATCGGGGTCATTGCACCCTTCACCACTTCATGCTTCACGATGCGCTTGATCTTGTCAAACATCGAAGCCTGCTCCAGCGTCGTCTCAACGCCGTAGCTCTTGCCAACGCCCGGGGCGCCGCTAACGATCATGCCGCGGATCGCACCATCCTTGGCCGCAAGCGTCATCTCGTTTAGAATCTCGAAGCGCTCACCCACGCGGCGCATAACTTCCTCGTCGGTCTCGTTAGTGTCCGACGGCGTCTCGTATGCATCGTTAATCGTCTCGGGCAGCGTATCAAGCACCGGAATGTCGCGGACACTAGCCGGGACATCACTGCTCGCAACGGACTCGATGTGCCGGATACTCGGCACCTTGACACGGATGGGGTTACCATCGGTGCCGGCAACTGTAACAAAGCCACCCTTGCGGCCGACCTTGAAGTCCCGAATCAAACGGAACACTTCATTGTGGACTCGCGTACCACGATGACTGCCGTTCGTAATGCGGACAAAATTGCTCATCTGTTTCAACTCCTAACCGTTTACCCTATGTTCGTATGATAAGGCATTTTGGATCCAAATGCAACAACTAAATCATCAACGATTTCAACGACTTACAAAGCCGCTAAGTTGTTGATTCTATTGGTTATTTGCAGTTCTTGCAGGATTGTGAGCCTGCAATCCATATCCGAAACTTGTCCGGGAGGATTTGATTGGTCTTTTTGGCTGCATACACCCTCCACCGAAATGGTAGGAAGGTCTTCAAGATCCAAAGCGAGCAATACGCAACCAATCCATAAATGAAAATTTGTTCAATCATCGTCGTCTGTGAATCTTGATTTTTCGCCACCGGTCAAAATAATGGCATTCCGATAATTCTCCCATGCATCCTTGACCAATGGATGTTCGGATGTGATTGCTGGTCGAACGTCCCACCAACTTGCACGCCTTACTGGGTTCCATCCTACTGAATCTGACCATTGATGTGCATCAATTGCTTTGCGCGGTTGATGAATGCGCCCGGTAGAAAATAACGATGTTAGTGTTTGCCTAAACAGGGCAATACGCTCATTCTCTTGCTGTCCCGGCCAACCATTACGCCCTTCATAATAAAACATCAACTCATCAATTAACTCTGGTAGAGGACGATCAATTTCAAATGCTGTTCCGGTGATAATCATTGCAACGTCGTCGATGCAAATTACACCGTTCACAATGTCGGGGATACACTTGCTAAGACTGGCTCCCAACTTCAGAGGGTTCATCGGTCCTCTTCAAATTCGTCATCGTATTCTTCATCCTTCCAATGATCAGCCCACCGCTTGGCATCAGCTGATGTGGTGCGATGGTATTCTTTCTCGTCGAGCTCCTTGCGTCGACGAAGGAAATCATCATCCGGGGTGCGTTCCCGGGGCGTTACCTTATGCTTCATATACTTTGCTATTCACTCCTTAGATGTAGTTTCTTTGGGACGCTTAGTCCACCAACGACCAGTTTGAATAAAATCCGAATACTCTGCAGCCGTTGGTTTTTTGTATTCGGATTTGTCCTTCAGCTCGGATTGCAGTTGAGCGATTGTTTTTTGATAGTTATCTTTGTTATTTGTTGGCATGATTCACTATTTACACTGGTGACTTGTTTTTCAGTGAATTTAGCTCTTCGCGAAGTTTGTCGCACTCGTACCAGGATGCGTTACGTTGGGCCACTGCGAGATTATGGAATGCTTCGGCTGTATTCTTTTCGGCCTCCATCGCATCGCATCGACGGATGAGTTCCGCGTTATCACGAAGTCGCATCTGTTCCAATCCCGCGAGTTCAAGTCGGAGGCTGCTGATAAGGCGTTCGGCTTCTTCGAGTTCGAATTGTAAATTCATGTCAGTCTCCGTGTAGTTCTCTGTCCAGATCTTCGGCCATATTCTTGAGTCGCAGCCAATTCTTGGCCAGCAGACTAGATGCACGCTTGATCGTTTCGTTCTGTTCGGCGCGTTGTTTTTCGAGATCGTTGGCGCGATCCATCCAAAATTGTCGCGATTTGGACAATTCGTTGATCTGGGCTTGCAGTTCGATTTTGGTGGTCATGTTATTTCACATCCGTATCAGGGGAAACAATGTCATCCCATAACGACGGTTCAACCTCATAGACACCATTTTGATCTATTGGCAATTCTCCGTGTTTTACGAGCAGCGGATTAATTTCTGCTTCGACCCGTTGCCAAAGTTTAGCCAAAGAATCGGTAATGTCACCACTGTAATCATAGATTGCTGCTCGTTTGGCAACCACAAAATCGATCGCAAGATCTCGTACGGTTAACATAGATTAATCCTTTTCTTCCAGCATCTTCTTGGCGAAGTTAACCATATCGCTGCGCGTCATGGTTGGATAATCGCTTTGTACCGAAAGGCGCTTGAATCCTTCGCGTAGTCGTTCAATCTCGTCAGCAGCCAAGCGAGCGTTTTCAAACGTAGGCTTGGCACGGATTTCGTGTACTAGATCGACCATTTAGATGTTCTCACAATTACCGTAGAGTTCGGTCCAAAATGCCTCGCCCTCTCGCCCATCGGAAAACTGCACTCGGCAATAATTGACCCCACGAATCTTGCGGGGCGCCTTCATCACTGTTAGCACATCGCCCGGGTGTGCCTTATGAGATGGCGCACGCACCATCTCAAAATTACCATAATAGATGTCAAGTGCTGGCTTGGTGTCATTATACGCTACACCCGGCTGGCGGTTGTATTCGCCAAGTCCCGCAGTATTCGCCTTCAGAGTCTTGACACGAATCTGCGAGCCCGGAACAGTGAGTGCCTTCTTAAGCATTGCCATTTCTCAGATGTCCAGGTCCAGAGTGTTGTATTCCTTCACAAGAGCGAGCACCTCATCTTCGGTGTTGCAAATAACCTTCGCGGTCACGCAATCGCCCTTCTTATCCCGGCCACCGACCTCAAACATCCAACCGTTATCATACCGGTTCACACGGAAGTCCTCGGCAACCTTCACCAACTTCGTTAGTTTGTTAGCCATTTTCATCTCCTTATACTTCAAGTAAGGTTGCGTATTGCACGTGGCGTGGGTTAACCCCGAACACAGTGCCATTCTTTGTAACGTAGAATGACTGTTGCGCACCAATCTCACAAACGAGCTTGGTCACCTTGGCCAGCTCAATGTCATCGAGATCATGTGGGTCGGAATGGAGATCATCACCATTCACAAAATGAACCAAAATCTGATACTTCTTAGCCATAAATTACTCCTCTGTAAACTGAATCTTAATATCGGGCCTGTACTTCATGAGTGCAGTAACCGAGTGAACCGGGTCTCGCAAAAAACGAAACGCCAACCAATACTGGCCCAACTTAAAGCCAGCAAATACCAAACCAATTCCAATAACAATTTGCACGATAAGGTTGGTGTTCATTACGCCACCTTCTTCACGCGGTTGAGTTGCGTGACTCCGTTGTCCCTGTGGGCCTTGACCGTGCCCTTGAGCATCATCTTCATGCCCTCCTCAAACGAGTGCTGCGAGAAGAAAAAGAACGAGTTGCCGTCTTGCACTGCGCCCACAACATAGCACTGATACTTCTGGCTATTGCGGCACGAGATGATCTCAAATTCACCCTCGATGCGATCCTTCTCCTTGCCAACGTGCTTACTGGCAAAGGTGCGCATCTGTGCATCTTCACGGATCATGTCGCGTTCAAAGCTCGCCGGAAGGCAAGCGATAATCGCAACGTCCAATCGATCGTTGGAAGTAAAATCTTCGCGGTTGGCAATGCGCACCGCCGAAGCAATAAAGTCGTTCTTGCTGTCCGTCAGGAGCTCCATCACCTTGCCTTGAAAGTGGGTGCGGACCTTCATCCCAAACTCTTCGTCTTGTGCAGTAACCACGCCTTGCGGATCCTGCAAAAAGTCCCACACGAGACTTTTGTTAGTGAGCTTGGCCATTGTGCCTTTCTCGGCATCGGCTTGCACATCATACTTCACGTACCCGCCGTTGATTCGGTGGGCTGTGGCCGCTGCGGCCCAAACTTGCTCAACCGTATACGGAATGGTTTCGAATTTGGTCTTCATTGCAGTTTCCTGTTAGTCCATCCGGCTTTCAAAGTACGCCTTGATGCCGTACTTGGTGAGTACATCAGCAAACGCTGCGGCGCCAACTTCCTTGGCCGTAATCGCCTGGGTCGAACTACCACTTGGGTTCCAAACACAGAGGCCACCACCGGATGCTTTGCTAGCCAGGTCCTTGGCCTTAAGGTAGCGGGCAAACTTGGAGTTCGCCGGCTTCACCGTTACCCAAGCAAAACCACACGCATCGCGGTCGCCATGCTTGGTAAGATGTTCTTGCGTAGCCTTACGAGCAGCGTCAAACGCCTCGGTTGCAATTGTGGCTTCGTTAAACATGTTCGTTCCTTTTCCTAACCCTGTAAACACATGATACGGGATTTTGGATCCGAATACAACCTGAATAATACGTTACTAATCAATGACTTATGCAAGGGTTGCAAACTCGCCCGGATTTGTGGTGTAGAAAACACGGCGGATTCCAAACTCCTCGATAGCTCGCATACAGCCTTCACAAGGTTTGGACATTGCCCACTCGGTGCCATCATCGTTGTTGCGCACCCGCATAACATAAAGATCGGTTTTTCGCAAGTTGTCCACATCCAGTTTTCGTAGCGCGTTCTTGATGCACGCAATCTCGGCATGTAGATATATACAGTCTTGATTTTTTGCAAATCGGGCCTGCAACGGGTCCGTCTTCATCCTGTTGTATCCAAATGATATCACACGATTTTTCTGAACAATTGCCGCAGCCATTTTGTAGCGCGGATGATCGGATAGCTCGGCTACGGGCTCGAGTAACGAAAAAATGTGATTGGCCTTAGTCATGAATACAGTATACACGACCATTCGGTAATTGTCAACTCCATATAAGGGTGAACATTACTAAATCGGCTTGCTGTTTGAAATAAAATCTGTTATTGAAATGAACCCACAACGAATCTGGGTTGTCCATATGTGGTTCACCGAATTGCTTGCAGCACCACTCAAATGCTTGCACGCCATTTGGTGGAGTTGGCACTGACCATCGTGGAACAATCGAATCAGAATTAAATCGAAGCGTCATCCAATCCGGCCGCCCGTAACTTGACCACATTGTTGATTTGGAATTGTTTTGAGTCAAACGACTTGATGACCCCGAGCCACTTGTTGCGCATCAATGCAACTTCGTTAACCAATTCCTCGTGGTCCAATACTTCATCCTCGCCGTCGGCATACTTCTCAGCATCTCTACTCGACAATGCACGGTTGTAGCTTTCAAGATACTTTCGGTAATGCCGATTTTTGATTTTACGAAGTTGAATGTTTAGATGCTCGAGGATTGCTTCAATTTCTTGAAGCTGGCAAAACCGCTGCTCAACTAACCCAGGTAGTGTAGCGGCTTGTCGCTCAATAATGCCCTGGAGCCAAACCTCGCGGCGTGCAACTTGATATTCCGCATCGAAATAATCTAATGCTTCGGGTAGTTTGGATAGATCGCGAGATACTTCATGAAACCAAGTCACTGTATTTCCTTATTCGTAGTCCGAAAAATCATCTTCTTCGAATTCATCTTCCTCTTCTTCATCGGCCTCAAAATCCTTGGCCCCATTCTCTTTACAAAGGTTAGTAAGATACTTGTCCTGGTCGGCCATTCCAACAAATACGCTCGGTGCTGCTTCCCATGCACGCAACCAATCATAAATGTGCTGAGCGACTTCTTCGCGTTCACTGTCGGTTACATACCCAAGCATGATATCAAACAGTTCGAAAAGGCGATCTTCTTCTAACATTTCATCTCTATAAGACATAGTCTACCTCCAATAAGCTGTTGTTACTTATTACCGGAGGTAGACCTTGTCAATTTACTCGGCTACTTCTTCCGATGTTTGTTCAACACCGGCTCGCTTGCGTGGATGATCTGTGAGATCGTCCATCACTTTCTCCAGGCAGTTGTCATCGTTCTTCTCCCATCCCTTGCGGAACTTCTTAATAACAGTGCCATCTGCAAGTGTGTAAAGCAGGCTATTTCCTTCCTTTGATAGCCAACCCTTACCTTCGAACATGCCCACCAATCCCGAATACTTGCTCATTCCTTCTTCGTATGGGATCTTAACCTGGACAGATTCGAATGGCTTCGAGTAACGTGTTTTCATAATCTTGCACGCTGCACGAATACCCCTCACTTCGGATACCTTGTTGCCATCTTCATCTTCCTTGAGTTTGAGCTTGCGCATTGCAACCACAATACTGGATGCATAGATAAAGCCCTGGCCACCGGAGATCTTATCGTCTGGGTCGAACATGTCCTGGGATGCGTAAGTGTGGTTTGTGCAAACCAATCCCACGTTCCAGTTACCAAACATGTTCACACTATTGCGTACCAATGACGTTAACGCCTTGGGCTTGCGGCCCATGTCGCCCTTCATATCTCCAGCTTCAAACTGGTTGACGTCTGTGGGTGTTAGCAACATTCCGAGGCTATCAATCACAAATAGAATCTTGGGACGATCCTTTTCATCGGCTGAAGCATAAGTTGCCTTATACTCCTTCATGAAATCGCTAATGGTCTTAGCAACGTCATCAATCATCGATACACTTAGACGGAGTAGCTTGTCCTCACTGGTATCAACACCGAGCGCCTTGAGCCAACGCTCGTCGAGAGCATTTTCTGTGTCGATAAGGACGACATAAATGCCCTGTTCCTGTGCATTGCGTACAAGGTTGCCCGAACAAATAAAGCTCTTACCCGAGCCCGACTCGCCGGCAAACACTGTTACCTTACCAAGCGGTACACCTTTGTTAAAGTCTCCGCTGATAAGATAGTTGAGTGCATGATTACCTGTGCTGATCCAATCTGTGGGATCGTTAAATCCCACGCTTAACCCTTCAATGTTTTTCGTGAGGGTCTTACGAAATTTAGTAATGTCAAATGCTTTGGTCATATTTGTAATCCGTAGTTATAGACGCGATTGTGGGGTGTTTCCACCCCACAACCTTGGCCAATTAAGCTGTCTTGTTATTGCGGGCCTTGATGGCCGCCAAGATCTCATCGGCACGCTTGCTTGTAGTCGTTGCTGCTGCCGGAGTAACTGGCTTGGTAGCCACCACAACCGGTTCTTCTTCAACTGCTTCAACTGCATCTTCAACCACTGCTGGCTTGGATACTGCCGCTGCTGTAGCAGCGCCTACACCGTCAACGTCGGATCCCACTGGCGCAAAGCCAGATGGACGATAGACTTGACCCCAACGTGCCTGGTCATACGGTTCACCGTTAACCGAAGCTTCGAACATTTCCTTCATAGCCTTCAATTCAACTTCGTTTGGCTTCTTTGGAAGGAAGCTGTTAAGTGAATACAAGCCATGCTTCTCGATAGCAGCCATTTCGGTTTCGCTCAATGCACGTTCGCGGCGTGAATAGTTGCTGGTACCGTAATCGGCATATTGACCCTTTGTAGTCTTGCTAATCTTGAAGTCAACACCATGAACGTAATCTGTTGGCAGATGTTCATAGTCTGGATCCATTAGTGCAGCCTTCACAATGTTAAACAATTGTGGACTGATAATGAATCTGCGGATTGGATTTTCCGGAGTGTTATCTTCCTTGTATGAGCCAGTGTCAACCACAAAGCCCTGGAATAGGTAACTCTTCTTCTTCCAATACTTACGACCCATGTCCTCTAGTGACTTGTCCTTGAACCAAGTACGAACCTCAGTTAGGATTGGGCAAGTCTCACCCCACATTTCAACGCAAGGAACTTGAACGATCTGTTGCTTGCTTCCTGGCTGACCCTTAATTCCATTGAATGGAAGTCGGATCATTGCCTTCTCTACCCAGAAGAAGGTGTTGCTTGGATCACCGTCCGGTAGGAATCGAAGTGTTGAGGATGAGTTTTCTGGAATCGACCAGTGTGCGTAAACTGAACTGTCTCCGCCACCACCCGTAGTACGGGTCTCTTGTTGTGCTAGTTTTGCACGAATTTCTGCTAATGTTGCCATGATGTTTCTCCTTAATGTGTACCATGATGTTTCTGCGTATCTTCATGCAACTGCATGAAGTACATTGTTACTTATGTCGATGAAGGAAAAACCCAATTTTATTTGGTTGTTATTAACCCTTTTTGAGTGGCTTGATAAAGGTTCAATTTACCAACGGTCAAGTTTGGATCGACTTTGGTTGCCTTCCAAAATTCTTTTTCTTTGCCTTCTGCTGCGGCAGTACGGGCATTGGTTGCCGATGTTAAGCGAGGCGATACCACAAACTCAATTTTGTCAAACTGGTAAAATCCATTACGCATTTCTTTACCGTTGTATGCTTCAAGTGGGACTTTCATCTTCACCATATCATCTTCGCCGGCAACAAACGTAACAGTCTTATACCCTTGGTCATATAACCAGGTTGCTGCATCAAGGTATGTGCGAATGGTTGGATCTTCAATAAGGTGGCCTTTCACTTCGGGAAATAATGTTTTCACCCATTTGATTTTGTCGACATACGATAATGGGTTCTTCTTTGGTTCATGCGTCTTGCTCAAGAACAAAAACCAATCACCGGGTTGGGATGACAGCACCTTGATTAAACCAGCGTGTCCATAATGTGGTGGGTTCATTCTTCCGAATGCAAAGTTGGCGTGCGTGCTTTTTTCTTTTGGTTGTACTACTCGGGCTTCACCAAGGAAGTGGGTAGCCGAGAACTTGAATCGGTTAATTAGCTTTACCGGACCTTCGCTGCTATGAACAATAAAACCTTCTTGGCCCATATCGCCACCAACAGTGGCACGAAGGTCACCTTGGTTGGCTGCGTGGTCTAATTCGGCTACAACTTGGTCATTGGCTTGTGACAGCGATAGAAACAATTCAAACAATGCCGTGAATGCTTTTTTGTTTTTGCCAATATACACAGTAAGGTTTGCTTGCTTTGGTGCCGACACGCCGTTGGTTGCACACCATGGCAGGAAGTTACCAACTAGATTATCCCAACTGCGTTTCTTAACGCCGGCGTTAATATACTTGGTTAACAGTGCCGAAAAATCGGATAGCTTGTTTGCGCGAAGCGTGCCCAAGTCGAGCAATTGGTCAATGGCTGCACCATTCTTACTAATCAACGATTGCACTTTGGTTAATTCTTTTGGGGGCGAGACCTTAAACTTTGGCATTGCGTCCGAAAGTATAGCAAGGTTGCCACTAATCAATCCGTGTGGGCCATCGATGTGGTGGCCAATTGCACCCTGTTGTGGGAAGTAGCTGTGAACAACCACACCAGCTTGGGATGCAGCAATCTGCTTACCCATTGCCGAAGCTACTGGCACCGAGTATTCAACGGTGAGTGGCTTGAACTTAAATTGCCCGTTTGTCGGGGTCAACTTCTTATCGTACATCAAATCGCCAATCACAAAACCCTTAAAGTTCTTTGGAACCGATGCTTCAAATATTGGCCACATCCGTAGCAAGAATTGGAGGTACTGTTCCTTTGAATCACCCTTACGTGCAAGGATAACATTGCGGAGTTCATCGGGACTATGGGCCATAATGCCCTTAGTTGGCATATGCTTGTCACCAAGAATGAAACCTTTCTCATCTCGTCCCCATGCAATAGCAACACGACCATCGGGCTTTATGGACACCGACTGTGGTTTTGCTACAACCTGCTGAAGTACACCCAAGGCACGCTGGGCACCTTGTGATCCATCGGTAAGCACTAAATCGGCAAGGTGGCCGATTCGTGCTTTGCTAATGTCGTAATCTTCAGTGAGGGGGCGCAATACTCGCATTATTCGCCGAAGACTGGGTTCATTCCACTTCCGCCACATTCCGTGCAATGTTGCATTGGATCATCCTCGTCCAAGTTCATACCCGAACCAGAACATCCCGGGCAATACTGCTCTTCTTCATCCACAACCTCGGCATGGTGTGGCTCAATTGGTGCTTCGATTGGTTGTACGTTAGCACCTTGCTTCTGTTGGGTGTGTTCATATTCCATATGGTCCCGGACCGAAGCAACGTTCTCGGCTGCAATAGCAATCTTGGCCTGTATCCATCCTTCAATATGTGGTTGGTTTTCGAGTAATTCGTGCAACTCGGTTGCATTCTTTACAATCTTGTAAAGTTCGGCCTGCACCATTGATACTTCGTGATGATCGTTGATTTCAAAATGCATCGAATGACCTTCGGTGATTTGCTTTACCTTATACTTCATTTTGTAATAGCTCTTCTCTCCGGGAGTTAAGCTCTTGTTCAATGACTTTGCTTTGGCGTCTGCCTCTTCCTTAGTGTCAAATGTCTTAACTGGCTCATCATTTTTGCTACCAATTGAGCCACCCGACGAGAATACTCCAAACTTACCTTCGGCAACTGGCATTGGTGCCTGTGGTGCTACTGGTGCTTGTGGTGCTGCGGATGCCTTACTTGGATCCGGTAAATTAGCCAAGTCATCTGTTTCCTTATCATCTTCCGATGAAGATTTAATTGCGTCAAGGGCCTTGCTCATACCATCTGGACTTTCAACCCATGCCTTGAGTAGTTGTATATACGACATGCTGGTGTCATCGGAAACACTATGCAATGCTGCCTTAACAGCATCGGGATTGTAATCACCATCGAGATCTTTGTGTACGCGATCTAAAACCTCCGACATATCATCGGAGCCTTGCTTTTCGCGGTCTTCTTCCTTGACAACCATATCGCCGTATGCAGATTCCTTACCATCTGGTGTCTTGATTACAACCTTACCAATCTTACCGGCTGCTGGCTTACCTTGAACAGCGGCAACTGTTGATGAAGATTGTGTGCTACCCGGTAATCCAGGGATTGTCGAATCTTCGTCAATACCATCTGGCTTTCTTGTACCGTGAATCTCGGCATCATGCTTCTCAACCCACTTTTCTAATTGCTTGAAGTTTTTGAAAATCTTGCGCCACTGTTTGCTCTGCATTCCCTTAACGCCAAATGCTTCAATTGGTCCAGTGTATTCACCTTCTTCCTCAACTACTGCCTTGCTTGGTGGACGAATTGTTTGTCCTTTTCTAACTTCGTGGACCGACAATGGCTTGAATGTCTTGTTGAACCATTCCTTAACACCATTCTCGTCTGTTCCTTCCGGGAGTCTAACTCGTGCGCGAACATTTCTAGCATGAGTCGAATCATACAATACGTTCCACTCATCAAGTACAGCAGGATCTTCTCCGCCTTTGCTCAATGCTGCCTTAGCAATATCTGTTTTGGCATCATTGGTTGCATCACTAACACCACCAGCAATCGCTGCGCCAGCGGCTGCTCCAACTGGACCAGCAATCGCTGCACCAATACCAGCACCAATGGCTGCGCTACCAACACCCTCATCAGTTGTATGAAGTTTCTGCTTAACTAAATCGGCAACCTCAAATTGATCAATGTGGTGTGGGCTATCGCAGCCACCAATAAATTCTTCAACCGCACTAAGAATTTCATCTTCGGTAAACTTGTTACCATTCTTCTTCATCTCCTTAGCGACAGTGTTTGCAATCCAATCGTTGTTTTCAGCAATTGGTTCTTGTGTGCTTTCAGTGATTACGTTGAGCCATCTTTTCATTGACATTGTGTTACTTCCTATTATCTGTTCTTAATGCTGCTGCGGAGGAACCAACCGTGCTTTCTGTGCGCGGCCATTCTGTCGGCAAGCAAATTACTTAACCCATGTTCTCCTGCTTCTTCGGACAAAGTGTATGCTTCGGCCAAAGAACCCATAATAACATCGTTGGCCACAAGTAATTCTTGTGCCATTTCTAGGGCTGTTGGGATTCTGTTATTTTCGTCGATTTGGCTGAGCTGTCCCATCCTCTCTAATGTGAATGGTGAGTAGCTCTGTAATTGGCGCAATTGCTCCGAAAGTGGATCTATTGCTCCTTGCACTTCTGCATAGATTGTCTCGAACAATCCATGATACTCAAAGAAATCAGCCCCCTCAACGTTCCAGTGATAACCCCATGTTTTTAGATGGAAGGCGAAGGTATTTGCAACCACCACCTTAAGTTTATCGACTAACGCATCCATAAATAGCCCCAATTAATATGTATTTATGGATTCTGTGAGAAAAATGTTGTACTCTTCTCTGTGTATTCGGCCTTGTCCCATCCCAACAAGAATCGTGCCTTCCAATTATTCTGTTCGGGACCGCGCAAATGCGCCCAATGGTAACGCTCCTTGCGTATTTTGGCCGCTAGATCTTCCCAATCTTGCTTGAGTATCCATTCTTCAAGTTCGTGCTTTTTATCGTTGATACGATTGTAGTCATAGTCATCAAATTCAATGTGAAGAATCTCCACAACATCTTTATGATTGAGCATGTGATCTATGGCAAAATCCAATCCCCATTTAGCCTTGCTATTGGCCATAAATGCTGCGCCCGGATGGAAGTAACTCTTAATCTCTTCCAGAGCATCATCGCGATAATCCCCGCGATGCAAGAGCATACTATGGTCAATATGTAAATTGGTAATTTTGTGGTACGGTATTGTTATCCAATCGGTGTGTAAAGTCCAATGGTTCAAGCAAGGATTAAGTTTAAATCCATTTGCTTCGAGCAATTTACGCTCGGCTGCGGTGAGTTCAAAGCCATCTTTATCGTAGAAATCAAAATCGCGTAATTGGAGATTGTACGATTCCGCTGTGCATGTCACATTTCTAATGAAGCCGGAATCAGGAACTTTGACCAGCATTATCTTCCTACTAGTGGGATATCGCGTTTTTACTTAGTGTCTTTAACCGGAGGTTCCGTAGTTTCTTTCATCTTCAATGCCAGGCCACCGCCGGCTAGCACCGCACCAAATCCCGTGCCCCATGCAACTGGATCGAATGCTTGTCCCTTCCAAACTGCATGGATTGACATCGCATAAAACACCAATGTGCCAGATGCCCATAGGATGCGACCGAGATCAATTGTTTCATTGTCTCGGCCGGTAAACGTGTGTCTCATCATATGTTTCAGCGACGCCATCATGTGTTAAGCCTTTGGTAGTTTAACCGGACCACGCACACTATTGCGTTCAGATGCTTTGTATTTCTTCCAGGCTGCATCCTGACCTTTCCTGTCGGGTGCTGTTTCAAACTCGTGCCAATGTCTATCACTGTCGCTGTGCGAGCACTTCTGTCCGGACTGACCACAGATTGAGCACTTGGCTCCTTTCAATGTTATCTCGGTGATTGCAGTGGTAGCATCCCATGCATCATGCACTCTGTAGCCTTGCTTCTTATAGAAGTTACGGGCCTTAGTTAATGCTGCTGCCTGTTCGGTTGCCTTTACCTTGACATATTTTTGTATCTGATTCTTACGGGCAATTACCATGGATGCATTTGGATCCGACACAACTACGCAAATACGGAATTGTTTTTCCGGTGTTACTTCAACTGGCATATTCCTTGCCTTCAACCGCTTTACACGCTCAGCATCACCACGCTTGCCAAGCTGATCAGGTTCAGGTTGGCCAAATACTTCGTGTACCGCAGCCGAATCTTCTTTTACCTTCTCGATCGGCTTTAGCACACTGCCAACTAGCTCATATCGTTTTCCGTCAATTGATACGCGGTGTCCAATCTCTGCTCCAGCATATGGGCTATTGTATGAACCCTTAAGTCTTGCAACAACCCGACCTTTCTTACCCTTATGTGTACCACCAATAATTTCTACATGGGTACCCGGCTCATACCTTGGCTTTTCCTTCAACCGTGGCGTTGCTTCGTTAAGATCATGTGGTTTACCACGAACAACTTTCTTGCCATCCATGTGACAAATTACTTCACCCATATCATCTAACTTACCAAGATAACCGAGCGGACCCGGAACAGAAAATTGCTTTGTGTATCGAATCATATTTTCGGCTGTCAATGGTACTGTTACTTCGTGGTCGGCTTCTAAATGATGCCAACCCGGATTGCCGTTCCAACCTTCCTTGATTGTATCGCGCTCCTTATCGGTGTCCAGCTGAATATGCCCGGACTTGGTGTGCCCGTTCCAGTGCGCCAGCCAGACGCCATCCTTGGTTCCCTTATAATGTGTTTCTTTTTTACCCTTTTGAGTTACAGTCTGTGGGGTAACTTTGAAACCTGCCTTAGTAGCATGGTCTTTCCATTTGGCTAAATCGCTATAGTGGTGTTTTGAAACACCACGTTCGTCACCGCCTTCCTTAATTGGGTCTTTCATTGCTGCTTCCTTCTTTTTTGCGTCGCGATCAGCTTTAATCTGATCTGGGCGCTTATACATTTTTCCGGTCTTTTCGTTGCGGCCACCTGCCCAACCATATGCTGTGCGGAAATACTTGGCTTCGTCTACTTCCTCACCGTTCTGTTGTTTGGCGCGCCAACTTTGGACAAATTCTTTAATCCTACTCGACGGGGCATATGCTAAATGCGGATATTTTTTGCTTGATTGCACAAGCCATGTTAGCTTGTCATCATCCATTGCGAGCAATCGATTCTTATCACCGCTGTTTAAAAAGGCAAACACCTTAGCAATAGTATCGCTATAAGGGCCGCTCTCCTTAACCTTCTTTGGTACTGGTTTGCCGTCTAAATCTTTGTCACCAACATACACACCATTCTCATCGTGACTCAATGGATTCTTTTCGAATGGCTTGCCTTTGCGCTCTGCTCTAGCCTTCTCTGTCTTTTCTACTGCATCTTGCCAGTAACCTTCTTGTACCGATTTTTGCTTGTTGAACAATCTATCGAGTACCGATTTCTTTGGTTGCTTTGGCGGAGGTAACACATTATCGTGCTTTGGATTGAGTGCGTGTACTACACCACGCATATCCTCGTCGATCTCATCAAAGAACTCTTCTTCTTTCTCATGATGGTGACCATCGGAATTCATCATATCATCTAACTCATCATCGCTATCGGCATATTCGTTGAATTCAACATCGCTGCTGTGAAAGCTATGCTTGCCGTAGTTGTATAGATTTACAACAACAAACGCCTTACCTTTTCCAAACGAATCAATTGTTCCGGTTTTTCCATTGAATGCAACATTGCCAGTGATGATAACATCGTCGCCAACATCTAATTGTTCGGCATCTTCATTGAACACGTCGGCCTCGTATTCATCTTCATCGTCGTTGCTGTCATTGCCACATGGCGTAATTTGGTTGAATCGAACATACCAGCCGGCACCACTCTTGTCACCAAGCCAGGCGCGTCCGCTTTCATGATCAACTTGACTAAGTGTAAACACCTCACCTGCTTCGGGGCCGGCCCAGTCTGGCTTTAAGCAGACACGTTGGCCGTTGTGAAATTCGCCATGAGACTCGGACAATTTGTTGTATCGTGCTTCAATCCAAGCAATGCTTGCACGCGATGGATGAGTGCTAAACTTGGTTGCGGCTTCGGCAATAATTTTTACCATTAGCTTACGATTTGTTGCTCCTTCGAGCAACAGAGTAAGATTGTTTTTAAAGAGTTCATTCAGTATCATTGTATTATCCCTTAACCTTGTTTGCAACCCATGCGCCGGGATCTGCTGCCGCGCCAATTGCTGCATTACCAGTTTGTACTCCACGAGTAAAACCAGTCTTTAGTTTTTTCCAGGCCGAATTAACATCTTCACCTTCGCTACTCACAAACACCTTTACTTGTGTTGGGCCAACGGATAGCAACCATGTTAGTTGCTTTATGGTATCGGCATCGGCACTAAACTTATTACCGGTTTGACTGAGGCATGGAATGTTTAATTGTCCGCTTGCAAATGCTTTTTGGAAGGATTTGTATCCATCTGGATTTTCCTTGGACATTTTCATAGACTGTTCTTTATCACCCTTCTTAATACCCAGGTCATAAAGCATTTGATTAGTTGGTGCAGTTACCTTACCTTTTCCGGCAGAGCCCGGAGGAGGTGTATTTGGAAACTTGCCAACTACGGTTGTGTTACTTCCCGGTCCGGTACCTGCTGCCGAACTTGTAGTTGGTTGCGACATTGGTGTTGGGCGAACTGGCGGACTCGGTGTAATCTCATCAATGTGAGCAATAGCTTCGGACATTGCTTCGTCTATCATCGATTCAACTACTCGTTCACCAAGTATACGTTCAATTGCCGGTAGTAAGTCTTCGACTGTTGGTGGTACATCGGTAAACATACCACGCAATGATTCGACTGGCATTACATATGTTTCGGCAATGTTGTCCTTGTACGAGTGATAGCCTTTGCTACCGCTGATGAGCTTTAAGTCTCGCTTAAACGAGCGTTGATGCTCTCTTAGCTTGTGCAGTAATGGCAAGGTTGTTTCGCTAACAAGTCTGTTGTGGCGCATCTCGCGAACAAATTCACGGATGGTGCATACTTTGTTGGCCAACTCTAAGACATGGTGTCCCATGTTGTCATGCCAATCGCCACCTTCTTCTAAAGTACGGGCCATTGCACGGGCGCCAACTAAGCATTCATATGGAAAACGGAAGCGCTCACCGTGATTGTTTTCAATAAACATTTCTTTAATGTTGCGACTGCGGGAGCCACGCGATGCTTCGTCAACAATCTTCTTGTGGCGAATCTTAATTCTGTGATTTTCCAGTTTTTGATGACTTGTGCGCTTGCTACCCGACATGCGGGAAAACTTGCTTTCATGCACATCTTGTTTCTTCTCTTTTTGTGCTTGTATCTTTGCCTGAATATCAGTTGGGCTCAATCCCGGACGGTCGAGATCAATAAGATCAAAATTTAGCGGTGGATTAGTGATAGTGAATCTGCGCAATGTACCCAAAAACTCAAACCAGGACTTTTTTGTCGTATCATCAAACTTCTTAACCATGCTACGATCAAAGCATACTTCTAGTATGCCCGGCTCAATAAGACTGAGTGTAACCATTGTTGATGGGTTATCATCGGAAAACATGAAGTTGAAAGTCTTGGCATCGCGATCCGAAAGGGTTACGCCCTTTGGGCCGACCATCTGGACTTTGGAGAATCTATTGCGTATCTTTCGATACAGTGCCTGTGAAATTTTGTCATTCGGATTCATATGTTTATTTACCGATTCGGCAGGATTTACATCGGTCTCGAAATAACTATCGGCATGGGCATATCACTGTCAGTTAGCCCATCCTTAATTTCCTCGTATAATTGCTGATTCCATTCGGAAACAATGCGGGCCATCCGTACAACTAACAATGTGGCCGAAACTAAATCGTCGGTTTCCCCGTAGTTTGCTTTAAATGTGTTCCCACTGGCTTCAAAGTTTTTCAATTCAGATAGCAATGGGGCGCTGGGCACAGTAATTCTATCGGTTTCAACCAAGTTCTTTAACTTGGCACAGGCCGTTAATTTCTCTCTGTGCGTAGTAGTGAAACCGCGGCGTGCTTTACCCGATTCTCCAAGGAACATTCCGGCAAATTGATCCTCTCCCATGTCTCTTATAACCACAAGAGCAGCCTCGCCAAGTGTATTGTTCTCAACAGTCCAGTAAATGTTATCGTTTGAATTGGTAAATTCTTTAACTTGCTTGGTTAGTTGACACAACAATTTTACCTGTTGTTCAATTGGGGTCTTATTATTTGCCCATTCGGCAACTTGTGCCATGCCTGGAATTTCAAATATCTCAATAGCAGCCCGGTCTCCGCCGGTGCCGATAGCTGGATCCAATGCTAATAGATACGTTTTACCACGGGATGGTGTTTTATACCACCGTACTTGCCCGGTTAAAAACAATGGTTCTTTTGTTCTCATAATAGCAAGTTTCTGTGGATCAATAAGTGTCTCGGCAGCAATAATGAATTCGAGATCGTGTTCTCGTCTAAACTTCTCAACACCCATTCTGCTACGTTCGGCAATTGCCCATGCCTCATCACGCTCTGGGTGTGAACGCCAATCAAATTTAATTGGAAAGAATCCATTACGACCACAATGTGTTTCCAAACCAAAATCGTCAATGCGTTTGTTGGCCTCGCGCCATAGATCGCTAAATTGGTCTTCATCGCTATTTGGGGTACTGGTAATAATACACTTACCACCAGTGCTTAATGTTGGTGACAAGGAAGTCCAGAATTCTTCTGCAATTCTAGGTTGTACGAATGAGAATTCGTCAGCGTATACTAAGGTTAGTGACATACCACGACCGGTACGTTCTGTGGTTGTTGCCGATGTGATGCGTGATCCGTTATCAAATTCCAGGCTACCTTTGTTGTAGCTCGTTACACCCGCACGAATAAAGTTCGGGACGTTTTCGTATGCAAATCGAATACGCGACATAATTTCCTGGGCACCCGAGAAGATGTGAGCAGCAATAAGAATTGTGCTATTATCAAAGAACATTGCGTACCAAAGCAAATATCCTGCGGCGCAAGTGGTCTTACCTGTCTGTCTGCTCAACATTGCAATACAGAATCGGTTGGTGTGATATGCGTTAATTAATTCGAGCTGAAACGGAAATGGATTGAACTTCATCCGACCCTTAGTTGGATGCTGAATGTAAAAATAATTGGTCATGAAATGCAATGGGCCGTGGATAGGATCCATGCATTTTTCTAATTCATCGCGTTGTTTTCTGGTTAGTTTCTCGACCTGGTGGGGTCGCTTAACTAGATCAGGATTACCGGTATTGACGTCCATCGTACACTATTTACCCTGTATGATGGACGTCGGTTACCGAATTACTTCTTATCAATTGTCGTAGCGTGGGTCGTTACGCTTTGGGTACCAATAATTCTTAGCCTTCTTTTTTGCTGTTGCTGGCTTGTCACCGGGTTGTGGTGCTGGTACTTTGCTGTCATCACCCATGCTTCCACCCCATGAACGCTTCTTTACACCTGTTGGTGCTGCTTCATCGGCTTGTTTGCGAAGGAGCTTTGGCAATTTCTTACCGTCGAGATCAAGTTCCTTGGCATCGCGACGTTGCATTGCAGTCTTTGGATTCTTACCAGTTGGATCTTCCCAACCTTTTAGTGCCGACGTCTTCTTGGATGCTGCCTTACGCTCATGCGCTGGCTTGTCGTGATCCTTCTGCCACCATTCGGCTTCAACAACATACAACGGAACAGCGGTCATTGCACGACCTTCGAGCATTGGAAATACGCGAACATGTGTTTCGTCTACGCGAACAGCATATTGGTTATGCTTATGTACGAACTCTGTCTTACCTTCAGCTATTGCGCGGTCGGCTACGGTACTATCAAATGCTTCAGCCGAATGTTCAATTTTGGTACGACGCAAGTCGTGTGCAAGTGTCTCGGCTAGTGCATCAACTTGTGCCAACTCTTCGGTTGTCATCTCTCGATCAAATTCGGACAATGTCTTCTTTGCTGACTCGTCTTGCTCTTCTTCGTCCTCTTCTTCTTTTTCCTTTTCCTTGCGATCGTCGAAACCATCCTTCACAGTTTCTTCGAGGTCGTCACGAGCAAATCGGTCAGACTCCCATTCTTGATGTGGATCATAGTCGTCCTCATCATCATATTTCTTAATGCCGGTGCCCTTGCAAGCACGGCACCTTGCTTCGACTCGGGTACCCATTGCGCTATGGCCTGTACCACCGCAGTTTGGGCATTCTTCTTCTTCGCCTTCTCCGTTGGCACGGGCCCAATCAAAGTTGACAAGCATTTCTTCATCATTGTCATGACGTTGAACAATATAACCCTTAGGATCAAGTTTAACAACAGTACCACTCATTGGTGCCAGATCGCCGGACGGTCCAGATTCTGGGCTACCAGTTTCTTCGTCCCATTCAATTTCGTCGCCAACCTTAAACCCCGGGGAGGTTACCGCTTCGTCGAGATCTGCGAGAGGATTATCGCCTGGGCGAGGGTCCCTAACTCCTGTGCTTGGCGTGTGTTCAGTTGGGACCATATCGCGTAAATCGCCCATAGTCTTTTCTCTGGGAGAATTTGCGAGTTCCTCGTCTACTGGTTTGCACTTGCAATTACCGTTGCAGCCGCATTCGTTTGGGGCTGCGGCTTTTACGCCGGCAAGTTTTTGCAGAGCCCCGAGTAATGTAGCTAGATCGCCGTCATTTGAATTAGTGGTCATTTCTTATTCCTCAAACCTTGTCCAAGTGCTTCTTCTTTGGGAAGATTGCCTTGTTGCCCATTGGGCTGTCTTTGTCCTTAGTACCGTATACTGGTCCAGCATCCTTGGCAGTTGGTTCCTTACCAGCAACTTCATATTTGAATGGGCCTTTGCTCTTCTTAACCAGGTCCTGGTTATAGACATCACCATAGAACTTTGTTGGTTCTTCGGTCTTTGGATAGTCACTTGTTAGCAACGGCTCTTCTTTCTTTTCGGATTCTGGTTCCTTGCCTTCGTGTTCGAGCTCAAGTGGTTCATCGGGGCTACGAACAATGACTACATCATTGGTAATGCCCAATCCACGAGCAATGCGCTCACGAACGGCCTCTCTGGTTGCTGGAAGTTGGCAAACAACATCGGTGATGTAAATTTCGCATGGTCCAATATCGGCAAAGTCCAATGGGCGTGCTTGCATGATGGTCTTTTTAACCGGACCAACTTTCTTTACGCCGAAACGCGCCAATAGTTCTTCGACCTTATCCAGCATTTCTGCTGTTACAGGCACGGCAAACTTAATGCGCCAATTGTACTCTTTATCAACTTCTTGAATGTATTCGAAAAGGTTTTTCATAGTGATTTCCCCGTTACACTATTTAGCAACCGAGTCGGGTTTTTTCAACGATGCAATAATTTGGTTCCTGGTACCGACTATTGTACCCTCGGCTTCGGTTACGCCTTCGGGTGCATTTGGGTTAAATTTCTTGGCTGTTAACGCCGCTATTTGCAATCTTACAGCGGCTAACTTGTCTTTTGCCTTGCCTTGCTTGGCATCTAAGGCTGTTTTAAGCAATTGTGCTGCTACGGATAGCAATTCTGCACTATGTCTTGGTTCAACATTCATTGCAAGCTCGCGAATTTCGCGGTGCATATTCATTGCTTCTTGGGCAATAGTATCTACCTCGTCATCTTGCCCGATTCCATGAACTTGTGGGAGTGCTTGCTCGATTCGAGTTGACAATGGGATATCTGTTGGGGCATCGGGAACCGGCACAATTTCGTTAGTTACAGGTTCTTCGGGTACATCTGCTGGATCCAAATTAAAAAGTTCTTCAAGTTGTCTATTCATACCGTATTTACCCGTGTTTTACTTGTTGGAATAAATCTCGTTCGGTTACTACCCTAAAGGTAATGTTCTTAAATCGACACCATTGGGCGGCTGCTTTCCACTTGGCGTGGTTAATAGCGATTGTTGCTCTATCTTTTTCACTTACTTTGCGGCCTTCTTGTATCATTGTCTGACTAGACGGTTTGATTTCGATAAGCTCGGCTCTCTGCTTTCCATTCTTGTCTTGAAACATAACAAATACGTCGGGAACATATACTGTTTGCTTACCTGAAAATGGATTCCTATATGGTATCTGAACTGCTTCGCTGGCCCATTGTAATACCGATGGATGATTATCACAAAATCTAAAAAATGCCAATTCCCAGGAGCTTCTATATTTTGGTTTTACGTTGCCAACATACTTTTCGGGATGGGTGGGTGTATAATGGCCTTGCATCCAATTGGCCATTATATCACTAACCTTCCGTAAATTTGATTCTTAGCCGATGTTGTTTCAAATCCAGCATAACTTGTTGGTACACGGGCAAGATTCATAAGGTATGCCATCGTCTGTGTTAATTCGGGTGTTGATGTATTCTCAAATTTCTTGAGTGTATTCAAAATATCGATGCGAGTTCCGCCGCCATCAATTGTCGATGTAATCAGTGCCAATGACATTGTCTTTGCCGATTCACCAGTAAAACCATTGCGCTGAAACCATCCAAGCACAACATCAAATAAATCTGATGGAACCGAGTAACTTTGTGCGTTGGTGCTTTGATATGGCACACCATTTATGTTAGTTAATACCATTTTAGTTTGGAGGTCCTGGTGGTTGTGGATTTGTTAAGTAACCAGTTGGATCAACTGTCACTACCTTCGGAGATTGGGTGGCTGTTACTGGTGGGATAACTGTCTGTCCAACAATCTGGTTAGTTGTTGATGGGATAGTTGTGGTGTCCGGCAACGGTGTTAATATGTTTGCCTTCACCACCGGCGTTTGTGTCACAGTCATTGTACCATTGGCCGCTATAACAACCCGATTAACATATTGGCTGGCCACTTGATTTCCTTCGTACGTTTCCGGTTGCGTAATACTTGCTTTTGTGGCCATGTTATCCTCCAACCTTTGGTGCTGGGAATTGCTTGTTGATGTTGCTTGGGCTTACAGAATTTGCCACTGCCTGTTTCAATTCTGAACCAATTCCATTCGTCACTGCCGAATCATTTAGACTCTTGGCAATACCAACTGTCTTAATAAGGTCATTGAGACCAAAATTACCATTGGCAATATTTCCAAGTACACCTTCAGCCGAATCAAGTATGCCACCCGGACCAAGCAACGAGCGAGGCGAACCACGCATCAATGGACTTGAATGTGTGTCATAGAAGCGAACTGTGCTCAACACAGTTGCCGCTGATATTTGATCGACATATGTCACACCTTCGTATACAAGCGACATCTTACATGATGCTGGTCCTTGAGCACTGTAGTCAAAATTGTCATGATCCCATGAAGTAATCTTGGGATTGTGCAGCACTATTACACTTGCCTTCTTTGTTCCAAGCGGATAAATTTCAATTGCCTTTAAAAGGTGTAGCGATTTATCATTGCTCTGATTTATTGAATGGTATGGCGATCCGTTCATGCCCCACGCCTCTGTCCATCGCTCATCAATTTTGCTTGCATTAAATTGCTGAAGTACCAATGGTAAGGTGCGTGCTAAATCCCATTCGCCGGGTCCACCGGCGTTTGGTGAAGTTGATACATCTCCCGACGATGTTTGGCCCGAAGATTTTGAAAAGAAACTGTTAACAACCGTTTGAATACCCGATGTGATTTGACCGAGTAAATTCTTTCCGGGGGTTGCTTGTTTTGCTCCCGGTATGCCATTGTATCCAATGTTGCCATCGGAAAAATACCACGTATAATAAAATGCCCATAATGCCCAAACATAGTCGGTCATATCATCGTGGAAGGTGACTGTGATGGGGTCGTATTGAATTTTCTTGTAGGTGTATGTTGTCTTGTTGTATTGGTTGTGCTTTGTGTGCTCGATGTTGAACTTTGGGAGATCAATGCTTTTAGTTAACACACTCAAAATATCTGCCTTATGGCTAAAATCCATTGCTTGTGCAAATCCCTTGGCACGGTTCATTACTTCTTCATTGAAGATGAATGATACGTGATACATGCCCTTCATCTTTGGACTGCGTATCATATCCTCCGCGGTAAACACCTTGGCGGCGTGCTGCCAATCCTGCATTCCATCCTGAACCATGATCCCGGATGTTGCACCTTTGACCGCATTCGAAAGAAAACTACCTATACCCATATTGGCTCCTAGCTCAAGTATTTATAGTCAAAAAAGAAGGGGCATAAGAGCCCCTTCATATCTATCCAAATAATTGAATGGATTAACCTGTTGCCAATGTGCCAATTGCACGACCAACGTTGATACCAACGCCGGTGCTGTCTTGTGGCATCTGCAATGCATTGTCGAATTCAATTGACAGCGAAATTTCAACTGCTTCGCTGGTCTTGTAATCAATGCTGCCGTAATCAACTGACTTTAGCAAGCAACCGTAGCATTCCCAAGTTTCAAGCACATTTGGTGCAAATGAGCCGTTACCACCGTCGAGCATTTCGATACGGGTAAGGAACTTGTAGCTTGTGCCGGATGCTGCCGAACTCTGCTCGTAGAAATCCAATTGACGCTGCAATTGCTCGCCAACCAAGCGACTTACTTGACCCGATGCATCGTCGCGAACAACGAGCGCCATCGGTTGCCAAGAATGCTTACCGAGCAACTTAATTCTGCTGTTGTAAACGTCAATTGTGAAGTCGTCAAATTGTACGTTTGGACGTGCAACCGAGACAACCTGCTTTGTCAGTTCACTCTTTGGATTGGATATACCAAAATTTTCGAGTGTAACTCTAAAGCGGTACTTGAGCTTTGGCATCAAGGTGCCCTGAACTGTGGCACTCTGATCGCTAGCTAGCGGTACTGTAAATCTTGTTAATGTTGTAATACTCATTTTAAAGCTCTCCTGTGAGCATGTCCTATGTTACAAGTATTTAGCATTTCGAATAGATTTTTTGAAGGCGGGTTTTTGCCCAAAAAAACAGGGACCGAAGTCCCTGTTCTCTATACCTTATCAGGGGTATTATGGGCTCAACGAAGCACCTGTATTCACAATGCGAATTGGAATGTAGATGAATTCGATTGCCTTCACTGGCTTGATAGCGATATCTACCCACATTTCATTGCGATCAATGCGATCTGGGGTGTTATTGCTGGTGTCGCAAACTACCAAGAAGTCATACAATGCACGTTGTCCAACAAGCTCATTGAAGAAGCTCTCAATGCTCTGCTTGACCTGGTTACGTGTCAATGTATCGTTTGGCTCAAACAAGTATGGCTTAACCAATGTATCCAACTGCGTACGAACGTAAACAACCAAACGTGCTACGTTGACGCGGTCCAATGCACTTGTAGTAACTGCTAATGTCTTTTGTCCAAATACCACAATACCACCAGTTGGTTGAATAACAATTGGGTTCACGCGGTTTTCGTACATAATGTCGCGTTGTCCTTGACCAAGTGGTGCTGGGACGAACTGTCCAGTCGAATCCAGGTAACCCACGCTTGTTGCATTGTTGACAACACCACGGCGTAGACCAGCTGGAGCAAACCACGGGTAAGCAACCTGATCATTCAATGCAATTGTGCGGAGCATCATGTGAGATGCTGGAACCATTACATCGTTGCCCATTAACTCAGTTGCATATCCGTTTGGATAGTAAACTGCTGCGTAATCGTCAAGTGTAACAAGACCATCTTCACCGTTAGTCAATGCACTGTTTGAGTTAATTGCCCATGCCTGAACTGCTGCGGCTGTTGGCTGCAAGCGGAATGGTGGATCAACTAGAACAAATGCCGTACCTTTACGATCAGTGTTTAGTCCAACCATCTCATCTGTGAGTTCTGGGTAGCCTGGAGCAGCAATGAGATTGAAGTCATTCTGTTCTTGACGTGCATCCAGACTACTTGTAACCGCTGCCTGCATAGCAACTACGATTACACGACGTTGTGCCTTGCGACCCATGTATGGTGCACCGGAGCCGTCGACAGTAACCTTGCTAACCCAACTATCTGTGAATGCTGGGAGCGACATGCTTGGGAACGATGTTGCATTGAAGTAGTTAACTCTGTATTCCTTCACATTGTATCCCGAACGACGCAAGTTGAATAGCAGCATACCTTGTGGGTATTCTGCTGGATCTGGAGCATCCAGGTCAACGTATGCGCTGGACAACAGGTCGACAATTGTCGAACTCGAAGATGATGTTCCATCAACTCTGCTTCGTACATCGGCAAACACAATACCCAAATCGGTTGTGTGATCTTTGTTATCAACCAAGTCCCACGAACTGCCATTGTAGCGACGGATTACTGGGTAGTTCTCCAAATCGCTTGTATCGATCCACAAATCGTGTGCTGCCAATGCAGTATTATCGCTTTGGAAATCTGGCTGTGATGCGCTAATAATTGGACCTTTTGGATCTGTTAATGGATAGGCTGTGAGGTAGCCTGCCCAGGATGATCCATTCTGTACCATAATATCAACTTCATCGAGAACACTGTTGTACCACAATGTGCCATTAGCTGGAGAAACTCGTGGCTCATATGCCGAAGCAATATATGCTAGTTCGGTCCAGTTGGATGCAAGTCCGATTGCAAGGCCGGCAGTTGCCAACGGGGTACCGGTGCCATCAACTAGTGCAAAGTCGTTGCCCGTAAGGTGTGACACTTTTAATGTACCAGCTAGCGTAACCGACATTTGCATGTTCGGAATGTTTGCACGGCTGAACGCTGCTGCCATACCATCGGCAGTTGTTGGATCGTTGTTTGGCGCTCCAGTGTTCAGTGTGACAGTATATGTCAAGCCGCCACCGGTTACTACGCTAAACGAGTTACCATTTGTGAATGATGGATGAGCTGTTACACCAGCAACCACTAACGGAATTGTTGGCTCCCATTGCTCAATCTGGCAAACCCATTCGTTGAGATTACCAATGTTGTATCGTACATACAATGTATTTGTTGGGATTGTGCTTGCTGTTACACCATCTGATGCCAATGCCGATGTTGCGGCATAGTTATCTTCGTATAGTGTTGGATCACCTGCTGTGTAAAGTGGGCACGGTGCTGCCACCCAATCACCAGCACCGCTGCGGCGCTTGGCAACAATGTTTGCACCGCTATTTGGCGATGTGGTCTTAAACCATACTGAACCAGTTGGGCGCGGTGTTGCGCTTGTTGTCTTGTATGGTGGAACCGATGTGTGTTTGCTCTGTTGCAGTGCTGGAGCAAAGTATGTATTGGCTGTTAAGCCCAAGTCTGTTAACAAGCCTGCTGTTGACGTTGCATCAATTACAATGTCCTTTGAACTGTAAATTGCAATCGAATTGTTTGACAATTGGAATGCCTTCATGAACGCATTTAATGTTACATCGGCATTAAGGTTTGTAACCAATGTTGCTGCCGAACCAGCCGATGCAATTGATTCAAACGATACTGCTCCAGCAGCCTTAATCTTAAGGGAACCGGCAGTAACCACATCAAGTGTGTTGGTTGTTACTATTGTGGTGTGTGATTGCTTCCAACCATCACTACCAAGCACTGTCCAGTTTTGGCTTAGATCGCTTCGTGCGCCCTTGTAGAATGCGGTAACTGTTGGCGTTACGCTATTTGTATTGAAGTACAATGCATAATTACCAGCAACACCAACAGACGACTTTGGGAACCCGCCGGTAATCTGAGTAGTGTTTGTGCTTCCAATTGGATCCGAGATCAAAATTGGTGCAATTGCCGAGAATGTTTGCTGTACTGCATTCCATTCTAGCAATCCCCAAATGCTCGATGTTAAATCAAGCCAATATGTTCCACTCGATTCTGCACCAGTTGGGGCAGTGCCCGAAGCAACCAATTGGGTTGTATCAACATCGGCACGCATGATGTATGCAGTGCTTGCTACTCCCAAGAAACTGTGGGCTGCAAGTAGGCCGTATTCATTAAGTTCGCTGCCTTGTTGAACTGCGCCATTAACTACTGGGAAGCTCGGTACGCCGAACTGTGTAGCCAAGTCGCGTTGCGATGCAACTAATTGAACCTTGCCAGCATTCGAAGCCAATGTGCCGGTTGCAATGCCGGTGCCCGAAGAGTTGGTCTTATTCTCACCCGAAGCAACAACGATTAGTGGGCGTGGGCCCGCTGCTGCCGGAAGGTATTGACTTTCGTCAACAATTGTAATCTGTGAACCAGGCGATGTTAAAGCCATTTTTCTTTCCTCTTTATATCAGTATCAGGGCGGTTAGCCCATTCGATACTTTTATTTAGTGAAATGGCTTATTTTTATGACGTTATACGGGGTCCAAATTGTGTATTGTGGCTTCTAAATCCTTCAATCCACCATCGTTCAAGATAATGTGATCGAAATCTATATCATCGGATACCCAGGCCCATTCGGAATAATGAACATCGGGGTAAGAATTCAACATCACATCCTTGGGCATTTGTCCATTATTTGCACTTCGGGCAAAATGAAACCATTCGGGATTGTGTCCGCGACGTACCCACCAAATCTCACCGCCCAACCTGCGAACAGTTTTGATCTCGTTTGGGAAACGACAATCCGGAATGACAATACAATTATCCTGCCCACGAAGTTTATTCTCTACGGATGCAATCCAAATGTCATCGTGAAATGCTTTGCGGGCAACTTCTGTCCCCCACTGTTGAAGCACCCAACGTGGTGTAAGGTGTGGTATTTTGAGTCTGCTGGCCCACCAAGTATCAACCTGCTCACGCCAATCTCTGCTCTCTTTGGTATCACCTTCGAGCATATGGCGGGGCCAATTAAAAATTCCGGCGACTGCATCCTTGAGACTATCGGCGAAACTCATCTTTCGGTACCCATAATTTTGCACAAGGATATCCGAGACTGCACCCTTACCGGAGCCGATAAACCCACAGATTGCTATCACTTTCTTCATATACTATTTTATCGCGGGGCGCCAGGAACGCCAATTAATCTTTCTGTTTAGGTACTGGACTTTGTGTAAAGGTGTCATCGGGTTCATGACTGCCAACCGAGTTAATTAATTTCGGGTGGGCACCAACTAGTTTTGCGGCTAGTTTAATAATCTCATCGTCAACATCGGAATATGGCGTTAATGTCATGTTAATATTAAATGCGCTTGCTTGATCAAACTCAAGATCCGGATTTTCTTTTTTGGCCATTGCAGCGGCAAGTGCCAGACCATAACGATATTGTTCGTATGGATTGGAGTTGGAGAATCCCGGAACAATATATGTTGTTTGCAATGGATGCGATGTTTGGTGGTCGATGGTGCCCGGCTTTAATTCACATAGCATCATCAAACGTCTCATTTCTGGTCCTGCGCTCATATATTATCCAATAACAAAATAGGGAGGGAACGAGCCATCAACATATAGTTTAAGCTCTTCGATTAGCTTGTCTTGTTCGGCCAATCCTTCTGCTTTCAATTGTGCGCCATTGAGTTGCGTGCCGCCTTGTGGTCCGGCAATCTGAGCGAATTTTTCTCTCGCCTGACCAAGTATCATCTTGGCCTGGGATAACGCATACGACTTAAGCCATGGGCCCGAATAGATATTACCAATCAGCTCATCTTCGGTTTTGTACTTAAACACATGGAGCATCACTTGTTCGTTTGATAACACCTTACGCGGTATGGTTAGCAATCGTGTGTAAGGATTGTACATATGTATCATGAACCCACCAAACATCTTGTAGACCAACTTCTGATAATCAGCAAAGAGTTCGTACGTTAGCAAGCCACCATTGCGGCCGGCATTGATAAGGTACGTGTTAACAAACGCTGCCTGGAATGGATCAAAAAATGATGATCCTTGGGTTGCAGTGCCGACACCGCGTCGGTAAATGTTCTTCACCGAAATTGTTTCAGCTGGAAGAATGTACTCTGTTTGATCCATTTGCAATTCAAGAAATGCAAACGATTCTTCGACGCTGTTTGCTGCACGCTGGCGGTAAGTTTGGATCGAGAAATCTAAGGCACTCTCGTAATCATTTGGATCAAGTTCAACATCAACCATTTGTGAACCCAGACGCGTCTTGATGAACGCATATACTTCTTGTCTGGGTGTCGTGGCTACGGGCATAATATACTCCTACTAAGAGTATTTATGCCCGCAGGGTTGGTTTTAGTTCGTGCGAAGTAGCAGCGTAAACAGGTTCGAACGTCCGTTTAGCCGATGCTCAACACCCTTAATTCCCTCGAAATACTTGCGCAGCTGGTTCTTATTCAGCGCCTGGAACTCTGCAATCTGCTTCTCGGGCTTCCTGAGCTTCTTCTGGACACTCGAGTTCACTGCAAATCCAATAAAGCTCGATCCTTTGATCATAATGCTTCCGTTGAACTCGCCCCGGTAAACGCCCAGCTTCTTGGTCTTGGAGTTGTACACCCAAACTTCCGAAGAGTTCAGCGTCCCCACGGGCTGCAAGCTAGCGAGCTTGAGCTCATCCAACTTCGGCAGGAACTTAAAGTGACGCACGAGCTTGGCCTTGTCGGTCGGCTTCTTCTTGCGGGCCCTTGCAACCTTCTTCTCGAGAGCGAGACGGTTGGCTGTACCCATGCAAACGTCCAAATATTCCTGGACAGCCTTGAGCCGCTTGTTAGTGACCCAATCCCAACCTTCAATAAACTGGTCATGCTGCGGGTCCTTGCTCTTCTTGGTTGCCCGGGCGTCCTTAATTTCGGCGTATTCCTTTAGTACCGGTTCCAAAAACTTGGCAACCTTCTTGTAATGAATCGCGCTCAGCTTGCTGTTACCCAGCGGGCTGTTGATTTCATCGGGCTTAATTGTGCCCCGGAGCAGTTTGGAGACATTTGCCTCCACCTCGTCCACCACAACCAGCGCCTGGTTGTCCATACGCTCCTGAATACCAATCCTGGGTTCAACGGGTTCGTCATCCTCGGGAAGGTTTGCAGCCTTGGTCAGCTGATGTGAGTTAGTAATCGACTCCCAAATGTTCAGCTTCTCCTGCTCGGTGAGTTCGAAACCCTGCATCGACAGTCGAGCAAGGTTGCAATACGTGGCGCGGATATACCGATCGGACGTCTTGTGCCACATGGCCAAGTCCTGCTTGACAGTTGTGGGACGGGTGAACTTGATCCAGTCCTCAATAAACTTGCGCTGGTCCTTCATGTCCGAGACATAGTTGTACCAGTTCAGTCCAATCGCCAACTGCTCAAGACGATTCTCGGGCGTAATAAAGCCCGTCGAATATTCGCGTTCGGTTCCGAACATCTTAAGATTTTCAGCGCTCACCTTGAGCGGATACTTTTTGAAATCAGCCTTCATAGAAATGTTCCTTGACATTCAACTTATATAGTGTAGCAGAATGGCAACGCCAAATCAACTGGCGCGTGCTGCCCGAACTCGGGCCTTCATAATCTTGTCGATCTCCTTGGCAATCTGCCGGGCCAACTGGACGTCGTGCTCTGCAACAAAACTGAGTGCATCCACGAGGTGCTCGCGTGCCGGGAGGGTCAGGGACGCATTCGATCCCAGAATCTCAAAAATCGTCTTGTTAATCATCGCTCTCTCCAATTGCTCAACTTATGTGCATATATTACGGTATTTTGGATCCAAAATCAAGTCCTAAATCTTCAACATAATCAACGACTTACAAGCCCATCTCAAGCCATAAATATACTATAGGAGAGCGCCATGCCAAGATTATCACTGTGGAGACCGGAGTACAGCAAGGATTTTTACTGGATCGACCGGTCGAGCCGCGAGTGGTTCCTCGTTTCGGGTGTGGGCATCTATGTACACAAATATTTAGGAGCCTCGACGAATGCCCAAGACAGTACCGGACCAGCTACACCATCAAGCACTGGAGACAGCGTACTGGGCATCCAAGATTTACTCCTCATGGAGAACAGGGATCGAAACTATGACCCCAATATTTTTGAACTGCGCGGCATCTATAATCAAAATGATACCGATTTTGACTTGACGCAATTTGGTCTCTTTCTCTCCAACGATAACATTTTTGTCAGCTTCCATATTAACGATATGGTGGAGCGTATGGGTCGTCCATTGATGAATGGCGACGTTCTTGAATTTCCAAACTTGAAAGATCCTTTTGCATTACTCGATGTGTCAAAGGCACTGAAGCGATTCTATGTTGTAATTGATACAGCGAGAAGCTCAGAGGGATTCAGTCCAACATGGTATCCGCACGTATGGCGTGCAAAGGTGGGCCCATTGGTAGATAGCCAACAATACAAACAGATATTTGGTAGTGGTACAAATCCAAACGACTTACTCAATTACCTAAGCAATTTTAATCAAATGACCAATGCCAACGATGCTGTTATTGCGCAAGCCGAAGCCGATGTACCGCTTAGTGGATATGATACATCGATGTTCTGGATCAATCCAACCAACCCCGATGGCAGTATTAACACCGACGGGCACACATTTGGTACGCCAACTGCCAACGGTTACACCAAGGGTTATTTGACCGGAGATGGGTTAGCGCCAAATGGTGATCCAATGGGCTTTGGTACATCGTTTCCATTATCACCAACTGAAGGGTTCTACTTCAAGCGCACCGACTTCTTACCGGCTCGTTTATTTAGATTCGATGGATTCAAATGGGTACACATCGAAGATCAGGTTAGAACCGATCTCACAAATAACGATACCAAGAATACACTTAAGAGTACGTTCATTAACAATACCGAATCGGCTAAGGTTGATTCGGGCAACGTAATATCAAAACAAAATCTTAACGATTTGTTAAGACCAAAGGCAGATTAAGATGTCGCAATATTTTTATTCAGGTCAGACTAGACGTTTCTTAGCACAGTTCATTAGAACAATGAGTGGATTTCAGGTCAATTTTGGCCGAGATGCCAATGGCAACATTATTTACAGAACAGTGCCATGCACATATGGTGATCCAAGCAGACAGGTGGCACAGATCTTGCGGGCCAATAGCGCAAACACGACGCTAACCGTACCCCAGATTAGTTGCTATATCTCGGGATTGAAGTATATGCGGGACCGGGTACAAGAACCCAACTATGTGAAGAAGGTTAGTGTCATTGAAAGATACAAGAGTCCAGTAACAGGTCAATACACAAATCTTCCGGGTAACAAGTTTACAGTTGAACGGTTAATGCCGGTGCCGTACGACCTTACTGTTAAAGCCGATATTTGGACCAGCAGCACCGATCAAAAATTGCAGTTGATGGAACAATTAACTGTACTGTTTAATCCAAGCATGGAATTGCAGAGTAGTGTTAACTATCTCGACTGGAGTAGCTTGAGTTTGATCGAACTCACCGATACAACCTGGTCAAGTAGACAGGTCCCGGTTGGTACCGAAGATGCCATCGACGTTGCTACACTTACATTCAACATGCCGATTTGGTTCAGTGCTCCGGCTAAAGTTAAGAAGCTCGGTGTTATTACCAACATCATTGTTGATATTTTTGATGCCACCGGTGGATTGCGTCAGGATCTTGTGGACCAAGGTTTTACTGCCCAGGACTTCTTATTAGATGGAGAACTTGCAGGTAGTGGTACCACAATGGACGCATTTGCATCTCCAATTTCAACTGATGGTTCTTGGACGCACCAAGCCGTTAAACGCACCAGCGCAACTACGTCGGAAATTGCCGACGTATTGCTAGAGCGGCCGTTGGGTCTCAGGGTTAGTTTCCCATATAGTGTTATTGTCATCAATGGCGTTGCTAGCCTTATTGACCAAAGACAGAGCATTAGCGATTCGGGTCCCGACGGTACACTAACACCAGCCGGTGGAAAATATGTTCCATGGGAGGCTGTATTAGCCGAACTGTCGGGATTCCAAGATGGGGTATCGCATTTGTATCTACGTCAAACCAACGATTACGAGGTAGTTGGTGCTGTTTCGATGAACCCAAGCAATCCAGCACAACTGTTGTTTGCTGTTGACGTCGATACCACACCATCAAATACGTTGCCACCAGTGAATAGAATTGTCGATCCGCAAACGCAGGCCCCGGGACATGGATTGCCAGGTGTTTCCATTGGACAGAGATATCTATTGCTTAACGACACCGGTAGTCTCAACGGTACACTCCCATCTGCATGGGCTGGATTGGTTGCATTACAGTACGATATCATTCAGTGGAATGGAGAGGTATGGCAGATTTCATTCCGGGCCATTGGCACCGATGACCCGCAATACATCACCAATACTGCAAACGGGCAGCAATTTAAATGGACCGGTGTTGAATGGCTTCGTGCCTGGGAAGGTCTTTATCGGGAGGGCGAATGGAGACTGGATTAGTAGTTTGCCACGGTGCATTCTTATACGCTAGAAACACTGGCAGATTTTTATCCTTACTCCGCGCCTCGTCCGGAAGATATCAGTATACCTGGTCTATACCCGGTGGTAAACAAGAAATCAACGAAAGCCCATTGGATTGCTTAACACGAGAAATAGAAGAAGAGGTCGGTCTCTTAATACGTACCGAATTTGTACCTATAGATTCATTTACTAGTGAAAATGGTCGATTTGTTTATAATACCTACCTATGCATGATTGGCAAGGAGTTTGATCCAAATCTAAACAATGAACATTGCGGTAGTTGTTGGGTACCGTTGGACCATTTCCCTAGGCCAATGCACCCCGGGGTGTTTAATAATCTCAAAGAAAAAGAAACTCGAGAGATTCTTCTCAAGCTAATAGAGAAAACTTAGTAGAAAGTAAAGACTTTGGTGGTGCCAATGCCACCAAATGGATTTGCCGCAAGCGACCACGACCATGTTCCACTCGATCCATATACTGCACTTGCTCGCATCAACTTTGTTGCCGGCGACGGTGTTCCAACATACATATATGTCCAACCGCTATTTGGTGCAAATGGTACTGTCATTGTCAATGAACTGTTAGTGATATTGTAATACAACGACGTAATTGATTTCGCTGGATATATTGCCGAAGTACCGGGCGCAATCGATCCAAATCCCGATCCAAATCCATATAGCGTTGCCAGACTTAATCCCACTGTTACGGTTTGAGTATCTAGCAAAGCAACATCAACCCAACTAGAACCATTCCAAACTTTTGGATTTACTCGAACCCAGGCCGAGCCATTCCAAACTTTTGGATATAAGAAGAACAGTTGTTGCCACTGTGTGCCATTCCATACCTGAATAGATGCCATATCAATTAAGATCCAATAGCAAACCAGCAGACATTATACGGTCCAGTTCCACTTGTTCCATATGCTCCTTGGACCGTTAATACAATCGAAGCCGATGAGAACGAAACAATTTGTGCGAACCAATCTAAGGCCTGGTTATTTGTCGGATTCACAATGGTTGCCTGTGCCGAATAAACTGTGGTAAAGTTAACTCCCACTGGATATGTCACTGTGGTATCTGGGATTGCCGTAACAGATGCAGTTCCCCATGCCATCTTCAATCCATTTGGCAGCATTGTCCATCCGTTAGTTGCCAAACTCTGCGAATAGCCAGCTGTTGCATTTGTATCAAGCCAAATATCACCTTGATTGCTTGCAACTGGCGTCGAACTAGAAACAAACACTTGTCCACCAACAGTATATCCCGGGCTAACGTGACGCCATAATGGCGCGCCGGCTGCGGCGGCGGTACCTTGTGATCCAGTATAGCCACTTGGGCCACTTGGACCAATTGATCCAGTATAGCCAGTTCCTCCCCCGCCACTAGATCCTGTAAAGCCCCAAGATGTTATGCCAGCGCCATCGGTAGTTAACACCTGGCCAGCAGAACCAGTATTAGCGGGTAGTGTCATTGTCCACGAGCCGGCTGCTGCCTTTGTTGTTACAGTCACTGTTCCCGAAGCCGAGCCGGCAATATTTAGATTACCTTGAGTAGTACCAGCTACACCCAATGTGATGCCACTGCCACTAATGGTTAATGCTTGATTTGTTGGTGAGCCAATGGTTCCAGTTGTAGCAAATGCTAATGTATTGCTAGATGGAACATACATAAACGGTCCACCCGATCCCAATGCTATGCCACCACTAACCAGTAATCCAGTTGAATCAACCGATAGGGCATCATGCCATGTAATTGATCCGTTTGTTAAACCAGATGCTGCGGTCTGAAATAAGAATGCCCCACTAGATGCTGAAAGCATTGCTGCTGCGCCACCGGCCTTATATTGCCAACCAGCACCATAATAAGCATTGCTCATCAAGTTAAATGGGGTCAGTTGTAATCCACCATAACCATTAATTCTCACATGCTCTGTGCCACTTGCGCCAACAGCAATTGTGTTGGCTTGTGGGAACCAAATACCGGTTGTTGGATCGGTATTGCTTGTGATACTTGGTGTTCCAACAGTACCAGCATAAAAATTACCGGTAACAAATGAGCCAAGGGTGGCGGCCATTGTTGTTGAACGCAATGTCTTTGTTGTTGGATCAAATGTGAATGTGCTATCCGAGATGAACGCTCCGTGCGTTGCTGGACCGTCGGCGCCAGTGAAAAGAACGCGATTGTCGGGATAGTACGGGCTAGCACTTAATACAAATCGTGATGCTTCAACCTGGCCGGTAATCGATGCACTGTTGGCTATAATGCTATCAGCTTGAACAACATCTGTTGCATACAACGATGCAACATTCAAAATGTTGTTAACAGTAGTTGGACCAATTAGTGTGTAAATTGATCCATTGTAAACTGATAATTGCCCGGTGTTCGGATTATACCAAAAATCACCGTTTGCATTTTGTGTTGGGGAAGTGGTTGAAACAAATGTTGCACTAGTGCCTTTGAACACACTACCGTTGTAAACCGATAATCTTGCATTGCCGGTGTCGTACCAAATTTGACCGGCAAGTGGATTAGCCGGTGAAACGTTGTTGGCAAAATTCTCAAGCAATCGCACCAAGTTGTCGTTTGCAATTTCGCCGTACCCCGGATAATTCTTACCAACTAGTGTTATCGAAGTTTTTGTGGTATCAAGGGTGCCATCTTGCAATGTTATGAGTACCTGACCGTTTGTTTTCTTAATAATATATGACATTGTAGATACGCCCTATTAGAGTTTCATGATGTAGTAGAGTGCGTAGTATGGCGGTACTACATTAACGTTGTGGGTGTGTGCTCCATCCGAAGCAATAGTGTGATTGTGTCCCAGACTGCCGCCGGTATTATCATTCCAATCAGTAATCTCGGTTGTAAATGTATCAATGCGAACAGTATTGCTTGCCGAATGACCAGCCGAAACATTGCTAAACCCGACCGAACGCGATTTGTGAGTGTGCGTTGGCATTTGATCTACTGTTAAAGTAGTATTGCCAGTGGCACCACTATGATCGTGGACACCAGCACTCGAAGTAGTTGCTGTTCCCGAAGCACCGCCAGTTTGGCCAACAATGTATGTGTGGCCGGCACCAACAACAAAGAGGTCGCGCAAATCTGGAGTACCAAGCGTACCATCGCACATTGCCCAACCGGTCGGAATTGTTGCTAGTAACCCATACCACATTGCAATCATGCCCGACGGGATGCCGCCGGGACTTGCAATATCTACACTAACGTTCGATCCAGCACCAGTGATACTTACGTTTGGTCCGGTAAAATTCATGGTAACAACATTTGCTGGATTACCAACAACGGTGCCCGACTGTTGAATTGTGATACCTTGCAATCCAGCAGGAATAATACCGATTCTATCTTGTACCCATTTTGTGGTTACAATCTGGTTGTCGGATACCGACAAATCTTCTGTATTTGAAGTGGTGCTACTTGGATGCGGAGTTGTTGGGAACCCACTTAGTGTAAATGCCCGGGCCGTAGCCGATGGACCAGTTGGTTTGAGAACCGGTTCAATAAATTGGTTTTGCACCCACGCGGTTGTTGCCACTTTGGTGGTATTGTCGGAAGCATAGAACGCAACACTCGGTGAGTTAAATGCCGACGATAGCATTGCGCCATCAACATATAAATTACCACTTACATGAGTATCGCCGGTAACATCAAGTGGATATCCCGGTGTAGCATTATTAATACCAACGCGCTGGTTGCTACCTTGAATAAACAGTGTCGTCTTTGTTGAAGAACCATCGGTGGTTTGCAATGCTATATTCGCATTACCATTAGAGTTGATAATATTCAGATCGTTTGTAATTGTCGAAACAAATTTTGCATTACCCGACGTGCCAGTTGTGAAACCGAGCGTGGCATTAAGTGATCCGTTGATTGATCCACTGGCATTAGATCTTACTATGTTAGTAGCTGAGAGTATATTAACGCCGTCCGACAACGATAGTGCTGTGGTTGCAATGCCAACAAACTTGTAATTCCTTAGAGGATCTGTGCCCAGGTTTATACCGGGTTGAATCAGTGCGGTAGTGGCAAAACCCAACTGCGATATTGCCGGAGTAAACGTGTCATTTGAAATGATGGCAACGTTTGCCTTGTTAACCAATACACGTAGTACCGTATGGTAAACGTTGGTGGTGTCTTTGATTGTGTCCGAGATAACCTGAGTCAATGGATCACTGTTATTTGGTCCAATGAGTCGGAAGCTACCCGACTGGTAAATGTATAATTTGTTAGCACCGGTGTCAAACCATAAGTCGTTGTTTACTGGTGCGATCGGTGTTGATGACTGGAATGCTCCCGTAACTATACCTGTAAACTTAGATCCACTGTAATACTTTAGTATATTTGTGCCTTTGTCGAACCAAAGTTGTCCAGTGAGTGGATTTGATGGTGCTACTGTATTGGCAAAACACTCGGTGATATGAACTAAGTCTTCGTTTAGTGCTTCGCCAAACGATACATAGTTCTTTCCGATTAAAGTTAATCCAGATTGTACTAAGGAGCTGCCTTGTGCCACAACCCCAAACAGTGTACCGTCTGTTTTATTGATTACATAGTTGACAGTCATTTCGTTTCCTCGATGTAGACCAATGTTTCACCAGTTAGCTGTTCAAGTAATCGAGCTAACTTCAACATATCTACGTTTATTTTTGTTCCATTCTTTTCTGAATAATATGACCATGCCATTGGCTCGCTAGGGCCATCTGGGATCAATGAAAAATTGTGTGGTGAGAGAACTGTAACGTTTCCAGCTTCGTCTCGTACTTTTAGCTCGCTGCTCGAAGATACATCTTCGGCATAAAGTTGAACCGAGTTTACTACACTAGTTGTTGGTGCTGTGCCGTTAGTAATAATGTATGCCCCGGATCCATTGTCCGAAAGCAGATTATTAAACTTGGCGCCATCGTATACAGCCAATTTCGATGCGCTAGAAGATTTATTATACCAGAGCTGCCCAATAATCGGAGAATGTGGTGGTGTGGTGTTGGCGAAATTTTCGAGTAATTTGACAAAATTCTCGTTCTGGAATAGCCCGTATCCGGCATAATTTCTACCGACTAGTTGGAGATCTGTTGTGGTGTCCACAGATCCATCGGGGATGGAAACTAGGGTTGCTCCGTCGGTTTTTGAAATTGTGTAGGCCATGCATTGATCCTTTGATCAAGTATTTAGCTTGATCAATAAGATTATGGCTATGCCCAATTATGCTGTTTCTGTAAAGGTTGTGAGACTCTGAATACGCAATGTGTAATCGATTTGAATAATACGGTTCAAACTCTTCTGAACAGGGTGGAACACCACGTGCGTTAAAAGTCTCTTGGTTGTTCCGGTACTATCGTCCCAACTCTTAAGCCCCAATTCATCGAATACATACTGGCTAGTTGATGTTGCATTATCAAATGCATCCTGCCCTGCTGGTTCGCTGTAATCCAATGTGCAAGTTACTACAATATCGGTGTATTTCTTGCCAACTGTGTGGAGTACCTGCATTCTGTTTCGACCAATATCAATATTTTGGCTGTTATTATCGTTGATAATCTTGGAGTACGTTAGATTGTGTAGATCGGCACCCTGGTTTAACGTGTTTGGGGACAGATATGTAATAATACCGGTGCTATCAATGGTAGTTCCACCATTGCCAAATGCCATTTCTTGCACAAAACCATAAGTCCCATTGCCCGGGGCCGGACCTCGATTGGCCAATGCGTTTGCCATAGCAATTGAGATATTTTCGTAATGAATGGCGTTATCCTTATCGACTAGGATATTTCCGGTTTCCGGCTCCCAAATCTTGATATGGCCTGTTATCATTGCTTGTTGGTTATCTCTCATTACTCGGACCTCTGTTCTACGAGAACTTCGCCCGTATCTAAATCAACGATCTTTAGTTTACCCGAAATAAGGAGACCGGCTGGTTCCTTAAAGGTATCCTGTGGAGTTACATTGATGGGCTGTTCCATGCTGTATTTATGTCTGTTATCTATTGGGGTAATCATACCGCCATTCCCGGGGGTGCCGATTCTGCATTCATAAAGTTTGCCCACAAGGTATTTGCTGAACGCAAACTAGATGGTGCTGTTAGATCGTACCATGTTTCGGACTGCTTAATTAGAATTATCAATTCAAGTCCCGCGTCGGGAGTGAACGCAAAACTAACCGATACATATTCATATGATCCTATTGGAACGCTCGGATCCGGTGTCACCGATGTTATGATTTCAAAATTAGTCTGTTTCTTACCACCCAAATACACAGATACCTGACTATTAATTCGGGAAGGCGTTGCTACTAGCTGAATCGGCAGATCATATATTGATGTTGATCCATCTGTAATGCATACGCTCTTGCGCATTACGTCACACGGTGGTATTTCATTCTCGGCGTTTATGCTTGTGGCATATGCGCCAATGGCATGTGGTGCTGCGGCAGTTCCATCGGTTCCGCGACGTAGGTTAGTTAGAGTATTGCCAATTGGATCAAGTGTCCAATATTCAATACGCTCACCTTCCAGCATAATTATGCCCGGAATGTTGTTTACTGGATCTGGTACATGGAGTCCGGCCACACTATCCAGAATAATTGCAGTATCGTTTTGCGTTGTTCCATGAAGTGTAACAGTAGTTGATGTTGTCTCTGTGATGACGTAATATTTCAACTTACCCAACATATCTTTAATGATACGGAATCCAGTGTATGTTGCTTCATATAGTGAAAATACACGCATATCAAGGGTATCAAATACCTGTCCAGCGATTAACTCTTCGGTATTTGGAATATTCTCTGGGCTCAGCATATACTGACCATCTGTTACAATGTTTGCCGTTGGGTCATATCCAGATGCTGTCACAAATCGACCCGATTGTTGGTACGTGTCGATACCTTGGGACTCAACTAGGCCACCCGATGGATCCAATTCCCAATCATCGTATGGTACGCTGTCAAAGCCAAACGATTGTTGATCGAATCCCGGTCCCGAATCAAACCCTGGTCCGGTATCAAGTGTATGATCGAAGTCGGCCCCTTGCAGCAATCCAGTTAATGGTGGGTTCAATGCCAGTGTAACTGTAGTACCAACTGCTGGAGCAACATCAAATTCAAGTGTACGGGCCAATTCATGTATGGTGAATGCCGATGGATCCACCATAGTTGCAGTGCTATCAGCTAAGGATTGCAATGCTACCTGTAATAGCAGTGGATTTCTGTAAGCATATGGCAGATTAAACACTGTTGTTATGCCATCGCCAATGTATGTCATTGTGGTGCGCAACGGAATACCCGGTTGTCCGGCAACTGGTTTGTAATATGCAGCAATTCGGTCGGCACCGTGCCAATCATCGTAGCTTGGATTGTCATATGATGGATTGCGAACATCACCAAACAGAATATCCGATGTTCCTTTAACACGGTCAAACTTCATTCCGGTGCGTAGCATACGAACTTGTGCATGACCAAGAACCGCATATGCCGTTGCACCAGTGCCACCGCCACCAGTGATTATTACTTCTGGAGGTGACAAGTATCCATCACCCGGAATGTCAACATTAATTCGCTTAATACCATATGCATTAGTTCCGGCCATACTTGCTAATAAGCTAATTGGTTGCCCAAATATTGGAAGATCGGTTGTATCAATGCTCGAATCCTTTGATGCCTGCTTATCGAGCCATGTTTTGCGGAAGGTAAAGTAATTGTTATCACCAAGGCTGTCAAACGATTGTGGTGCAACTCCAACAATCGCTGTTGCTTGTGGAGTGGTTGTTGCTGTTTGCAAACGTGTGCCACCTTGGAAAGACACTGTTGGCTCACTGATGTACCCGCTTCCGCCGTTAGTAATCACTATTGCTATAATTGAATATCCTCGACCATCCCTGTATGCACGGTATGGCCATTGTGTGTTGAACAATTCTGCCTGTGTCGAATCATTTACGTTAACCGGCATGCCGTTATACGGCGGGGCGTCAAAATCTGTTGGCAGATTTTGCATTGTATCTTCACCAGTGTATGATGTTACATACTCGCGTATCTTAGTATGATATGGCTTAACTTCCGTAATATAGTTTTCTAGACTATCTTGAACGTCAAGCGAGTATACTGGTCGCTCACTTAGTGATGCGATTGTGTTCTTGACTTTGATAAAGCTCGACTTAAATGCCCAATCGAGTTGCTTTTGCTCGGTGAGTGCATATCGTAGCATTCTAAAGAACCAACTATTCCATGCTGGCAAATATTGATCGATTAAGATTGTGTTTTGCATGGCACTAAGAATGTTTCTCAATTCGATTGTCGGAATTGGATCAAACAAAGTCGAGTCAAAGTTTGCCGAGTCATAACTTAGGGTCGATGCAAAGTCAGCTGATGTGAGATTAATTTTAATTGTTCCATTTTGCATAGCAAGAATGGTAATTTCGTTAGCCGAATCTTTGGTTAATACTCTCCAATATTTTGGCCCAAGGACCTTTACATTCAAGCCAGCATAATCCCCATCAAGGAACTCTTGTTCTGTATCCACAGTAAGATCCGGTATTGATCCAACTGGGAATATTGTGCTGTAATAATCGATTCTTGACCAGAATTTTGTGGTGTCAAAATTCTGAACAACATTGAGATTTAAGTCTTTGCCATCCCAAATGTAGGTCGACCAATAGTTGTCATGTGTTTCGTCGTGCAATACTAGAATTTTGTAACCAGGCGGATATGCTAGCAATTGACTGCTTTGTGCTATATCTTCATAAGTGTTAACGGTCAAATTCCAGTTAACTGCTGTGCCAGTAAAACTCGTCGTCTCAGTATCAAATATAGTGTCGCCACCGTCAAAAGTAACGTCTTGAATTTCAGTTGCAATCGGTGGATTATCAACCAATAGCAAATCACCAAGGGCTTGATTACCAAGAATCATTGTAGCCAACTGGTCATTAAGGAATTCAGTGCTGGTTTCAATAGCAGAAATTCTGTCGACAAACATTGATTGGCGTGGGCGGATCTTAATACCAATCTTTCTGTGTGGTGGCAACGATGTTTCCGGAACAACGTTACCTTGTATATCGCTGCCAACCAAACTATCAATCATCTTGTTGATTAATTGCTGTGGTGGTGCAGTATCATCGCCTTCGCTTAGAAGAATCCACTCGACGTGTTTTGGCTTATCCTGTTCTCGACGCAATATTTCGAGCTGTAGCACTTCAACGCCGTTGGACAAATCATCACGCAATCCATATGTAAGAACTGCCGAATCACTCGCAGCCGCCACCCACTTATCCGGACCATTAATCAATGCTGTGCGAATTTCGGCAACGGACATTGATTTATTGCTGCCTTGTGCAATTGTTGATTTATTAGTTACCCAGAAATAATACGTGTAATAATATGCTCCACTACTATCAAGTCTCACAATCGTGTTATACGGTTGTGCGTCACCAAGTGGTGGATATCCCATTTCTGGGGAGACATTGTTTACATTATATGCCGATGGCACAACAGTGGATTCTATCCACTCACTTACTACAATATCTGCGCCCGGGAATAATTGCCCCCAATTCTTTATACGGTAAGACAAGTCTCCCTGTTCATACCATAACCAAATTGTATTAGATGGATCCCACCATGTTGTACCAACACGCTCTGCTGCCCAGTATGCTGTACCCGGGGAATCTTGCTGGTAAACTGCTGGATCAGATGCTGTTTCAGCATCGACATTAATAATAGCATTGCTGTCATGTCTATTCTTAAGTGGGTCCCAGATGCTTAGGAAATTAGCAACAGTATCTTTCACCGGATCGTAATCAAGTGCTCGATTGACCAATGGTGTATTAACTAGCTGTGCCTGCTGATTTTCCGTTACCCAACCAACACTGGAATAAATGAACTCATCAACCTTGCCAACTCCATTTGTTGGTTCACCAACAAATACATGGTTGCCCGACTGTGATAGGAGCTTACCAAAATTAGTGCCGGCAGTCAATGGTGGTGGGAGTAACGAGCCATCCCAGACAAAGCTACCGCCGTACCAGCCATATGATTCAACAGTACCAATATTAGCTATTGGGTCATGGAATGTTGTGATTCCAGAATCAAAAGATGTAACAATGTCGAAAGTGGTTGCTATCGATTCTGTGGCAATTGGATTTCCGACAAGCAATGTGCCATTGTCAGCAAAAGATACAGCAGATCCAAATGTATTGGATCCTTGAATAGTCTTAGGTAACAATACCTGCATTAAAGTTGCTGTCCAAGTAATTGTCGACGTATTAAGTTCGTAAACTTGTACAATACCAATTGAATCAAGTGATGGATTACTGATCGCCAAATGGGTCTTGTTGTTGGCTGTTGAAATTGTGATTGCACTTGAAGATGTAATTGGAACTTCTGTGGTGCCGTCAACAGTTAATTGCAATGTTAGAGCACCAGTTGAATCAACCGTGTATACACCAACGTGTCCATTAGTGTCGGTATCTAGCACCGCAAGTACATTACCACTAATCGCCATCTTTAAACCCATCGTGGTGAGTCCGGCCAGCACCGGTGTCACTCCGTATGTAACAATATTAGTATTAGTGATCGGATCGTATGTTACTGTCTTAACAAGTTTGTAAATTGTTCCCGAACCCGGGGCACTAATTAACACAACAAATTCATTTACCCGAGCAAAACTTGTACCAAACAACTCTGCCATTATCGGCGTCGGGGCTCTAAGTGTTAAGATTGATTCCCAGGCATTACCACTGGTTCTCTCCCAAATTTGAATTGCTCCATTATTAAGGAGTGCTGTACTATCATTTGGTGCTCCGATAATCAAAGTGGTAGTATCCAGATGGCTTATGGCTGTACCAAATGAACAAGCGTCAGTAACATCGGCAACTTTTCCACGTAGATATGTTACGTGGGCTAATTGATCGCCAATAACACTGCGCTGGAAGATAAACACCACCTGGTTTGTTTGGCCGGCTGAAATATTAAATCCCGAGGTAAATGCTGCCCAAACAAGTCCCGGTATATATTCCCAACTATGTATTGCAGTACCGAAATTATTCGTTGATGGCAATTCTGAAGATGTTGGTTGAATACCAAGTGTACCGTTACCCCATCCCCGAGTCTTAACAAACACATTCCATCCGGTAGTGTATGAATCAATCCAGAGTCTTTCACCAACAGGAAGATCGTACAAGCGTTTGGATACCCCAATGTCACAACTGTATACCAAACCACCGGATATATAATCTGTATAAGACTGGGAGTTGAGTGGTATCGACAAGTCGATATCTTGGTACAAACTAATTGTCTTAACGTTGATCACCTTAACGAAAGCAACCATTCCGTTAAGTTGAGTCATACCAACTATTCCATCAATAAACACTCGTTCTCTATTGATGAACTTATGTACATCCTGGAATGTGATCGTTGCTGGATCTGTTCTTGTGGCTGCAATCATTGTATTGATTGTGCAAGTGTTGAAATCAGGATACTCAACTGGCAAGTATCTTGTAATGTATGCCGTTGCAGTTTCACCGGTAGTAAGCGTTGCCCCGGTAATTGTAAATGTTGTTGGCGAAGGTACTGTTGCTACTGTTTGGAATCCACTAATACTCGATAGTGTGCCAGTTGGCGCATTGAGATAATCAATCCAAATATTGTCGCCGACATTCAGCGGTAGCTTACCCGACAGCATAATTACCGAATTGTCTTTGACTGTAACTGTGTATGTTCCAGTACGATCTGTACGGTAAATTGCCGATACAGTTGCTGGGGATTTTGCGACCCAAATTAGCTTACCTGATTCATTCATTAAGGTCGAGTTCACTGTTGCTATCTGATCGTGTGTTAACACCGCAGCATCAACTTGGCCCAGTATTGCATAGCCGGCTACCTTCTGCTTAAAATCTGCTGGTGCGGTTGGGAAGAAGGTTGGTGGTACTAAATCACCGTAATCAATAATATTGTTACCAGGGATACCAACAACATTGCGATCATAGTGCTGTGTGCCGGTAAGATCAAGCATAACCTTGTCAAATTGCAAATCATCTGTGGTGAGTGCAATGTCAAGTGTATCAGAATTATTTGCTAGACCAAATTCACCAACACGGAGTGCCCATTCGTCACTAATTGTGACTACTGGAATACCACCTGGGTTAGATCCACGGGACAGTTTATCAACTGCTGCACTGGTACCTTTCTGCGTAATCATGCCTTGATAGAATTTAAACTGTGTTTCATCATTGACCAATAAGTCATTCAAATAACTACGTGGTTGGAATGCAATCAAGTGACGGGCATACGAGCTTACGTCGCTGGCCACTTGTTCGGAGTTCAAGTCATAAAACTTCTCCATTCTGTTGGCCAAAGTATCTAAGTTTTCTTGTAGATGCTTATATGGTTGCTTGATCATCTTTGTCCATTTCGAATAATCAAACAACGAGCCGCTGTTGTGATTTGCAATAGCCACATAGGTTATGTTGCCGACCTTAACTAGATCGCCAACGTAATAGTCAACATATTGGAACCAACCTTGTACATCGGCAAGATCGAGTGTAAAGCCCGGGGCAAATAGTTTGCCGTTCCATCCATTGCTCTTACTACCTTTGATTGTAAAGCGATCTTGTCGAGATCCAGTAGTTGGATCATAAATCACATCACTAAAATCAGTTGTTAGATCAAATACAGCCAAGTGATCAAAATCACTAATTATTGCCTTGAGTAAGAAGATATTCTTATCGGGATTTGTTGGTGTAACTGTAACCACATCAAAGTTTCTGTCAACTGCAATGTCGGTAGCTACCAATGGAGACCCGTTCTGATCAACTACGCCATCGGGATCAGCATAAATGCCGTACAATGGATCCATGTCTCCTTGGGGGATATAGATTTGAATGTATTGGCTAGATGGACTTAATGTAATTGCCGAACCAGTGTTCCAATTTTGCAGTGTCCAATAAAGGAATTCCTTACCCGAAAGTAGCCAATTTCTAATCTCTCCGAGGTCCGAATCATATTGGTCGAAAATAAAACCTTGGCTCTCTAAGAACTTACCGTACGATTGCAGGAAGTCAAACACCTCTTGTGCCGATTTGTACACAGTTCCATAATACACCTTTGCTGGAATTGACTCGTATGTGGTCCACAATGTTGCTACCACGCCACCTTGCATTGGTAAATCTTGCAATGCTGCATATGTCTGTGGTGTGGCCGAGAACGATGCAGCCGATGTATGATCTCGTAATACACGGTAGAAGGTCGATCCATTCTTAACAATTTGGCCGCCGGCATAATACTGTCCGGGTTCCCATGTTAGGTAATCAGCAAGTTTATCGCCAACACGCACCGGCTGGCTAGAACCACTATGAATGCTTGGCAGTGTTAGGAAGTATGTACGTTCGGTATCATAACCCTCAACTTTCCATCCGGCATCGGTCTTAGTAACAATTACGCCGCTGTAAACTAGGTTACTTGTTGGGCTCGATTGGTCGAGGAGCAACTGATAGTTGTCATCGGGTAACAAGCTCGATGCATTTTTACTGCCCGGGGTAACCGAGTTAATGTAAACCTTGAGCTTATCTTTATCTGTATATCCAGACATGCGAAGCATCAATCGAGGGGTAATACCGGCAACAAAACTTTGGAAATCTGCTGGGGCAATGTTTAGTGCTTTGGCCCGTGCCTCTATCCAATTGAAATATCCAGCACCATCAACATTACTGAAGCTATTTGAAATATCAATTTGACGTACAACCTTGCCCAATGACGTGATGCTAGTGTCGTAAATGTGTTGAATGCTATTGTTGGTTGGATCAATGGTTAAATCCAGCAAGTCAAATGCTGTTCCAAAATAGAATCTAGAATTGACCAGTGCCCAATATGCTTGAATGGCAAATGGATATTCGCTGCTTCGGCGCCATGCCTGCTCAACTGGTGCCCCATCACCAAATATCCAATCGTAATTAATAGTGTTTCGATTAACAATTTGCACGAGTCCAGCTTCTGTTGGTGGTAACAATTCGCCGTGGTCGTTAACTGGAATAACAGATTGCAAGGACACTGATGATCCATCATATTTACGAGCATAGCGAAGATCGGTGCCGGCACGTGGACCTTGGCGGATTAGGCCGGCCTCAATGTCATTCCACAACTTGGCATTTTGCTTTGTGTATGGTGATGGGCCGTATTCTGTAGTCCACCAATTTGGCATGTCACTAAATCCAAGCATCTTCCACGGTTCCATGTGTGGATATTCTGTATCAAAATAGTAACGGTAAATGCCGAACCAATTACCTTGCAACACGGTATTGCCGTATGCATCTTGTTGGTTGCGGTAATTCCAGGACCATGGATCACCGATCGTAAACGATGTATTGTCTGTATACGGTAACTTGGATTTCAAAATCCATTGGCCAAATGCTCTATCAAAAATGTTAATGGCATTTGAGTAGTCTTGCGAGGTTGATCTATAAAAGCCCGGAATTGGATTAAACTTAGCCAGTACCTGGTCTGAGACCAAGCTGCGTCCTTGTTTAATGTTGTTGTAAATTCTGTTTTCAAGCTCCAAGGCCAACTCGTCTCTCTGATCGCCATATGTCGGCATCATACTACCGTCATGTCCACGAATCATGGTAACATTGCCTTTTGGATGTGGTAGTGTTACTATGCCAGGTGTAAATGTTGGGTACAATCCGAGCTTAGATGGCGTTGTTGCTATCCAGTTGGCTGTTGTGGTGTTATATTCTCTGACTATGATTGTGTCGCCAACAGATATTGGATATGTTGGTACAATGGTTAATGATGACAATGTGCCATCAAAATTGTAATCCTGGTATCGTGTTAATAATGTCGAGTTGTGATACACCAATACTGCCACGCGACTGGTTTCATAGTTGGACCACGGTGCGCTTAACGGATATGTCTTATCTTGGGAGAAGCGAACAGTATATTGCTTAGATACAAAGTTTGTTGCGCCCGGAATCATGTCACTATCATAGAATGGGAAGTCGGCAGTCTTACCCTGAACATATGTCGAGATCAAATTATCAAACATTGTTGGAATTGGATCATTGTCATCAAATGATGCAAAATCAAATTGTTGAATTACAGTATTCTTGAATTTTGTAAATTCATCACGGGAATATTCCAAACTTTGAATGAAGCCCAATGATCGGTTCTTCAGCAACGCCATTGCCATCAGCGTATTGCCGTTATTGTATCCGAATTTGCTGCACAATTGTGGCAGCGATGGCTCATTCTGTAAATTGTTGTCCTCCAATGGATCACCCGAAAGTGTTTTGAGCAATTGTGCTCCACTTACCAAATGCGATGCAACATCACTGAAGGTCAGGGTGCCAATTTGTGAGTTGATTGGATTGACTGTGATGCTTAGTGGCAGTCTCCAAACCAAATCAGTTTGTGAAATGTCATCGTTTGTCCATTGTGTAATGAGCAGCTTGTCGTTAATTTGCAATGGTGAACGGAAAAGCAATTGTGCATTTGGCTTGGTTTGCTTGATTGGATCCAGGGACAAATTATGCCCGGTTACCACTCGTGAAGCAACATCAAAATCCTTACCACGATACAATGGTTGATCGTTAAGTTCAACTAGAATAGTTTCTTGTGCGGTACTGTCAAGAGCCGAAACCTTTAAATCAACTGTTGAAGTTGACTCTGTGATAAATCGCAAATCCAATACCGGAAGGGCTGACAAACGAGCAGTATCTTGCACTATACCACGTAATGCAGATGTTGCTGTATCTAGTGCATAAAAAGATTCACATGCTACTATAGCGGTTGTAGTCGATGTAGTAATTTGATGTGTGTCAGTTGAATGATCCCAAGTGAATTGTATGTCTCCGGTCAATCCCAGCGACTTGTATGACAACGGGAATCCCAATACTGGATCATTTTTTCCGGTGCCGACTGCATACGAAAACAACTTTGTACCAATAAAGGTTGTACCGGTGTAGGTTGAACGATTGCCAACACTTATGTTATTAGTATCAACTAAATCAAACAATGGTGCTTGATTTGTGATTGTCTTTGTTTGCGAAGGATACCATACCTGACTAAGAATGTAGTAACCCTTTCCTTTATTAGACAGGCCTTGTGACGCCCATACACCATCGTAATCCAACAATGTAGATACCGGAGAAAGAGCAATTGTAGTTTCAACATCATACACATTTAGTGTGTATGTTGCTGCTGTTGGATTTGCTGTTGACAATGTAACTGTTGCACGCTGTTCAATGCCGATATTCTGAACCTGGGCATAAGCCTGGGCTGCACCACCAAGTGGCTGTGGTGGCCCGATTGTTACAGTTGCAGTAGTGTATCCCGAACCCGGATTAGTAATTGCTATTCCAACAATGCTCGAATCGCTAGCCACTAATGCAATTGCGGTTGCCCCAGTGCCATCGCCGGTGATTGTAACTACTGGTGGATTTGCTGTGCTATATTGGTTTCCACTAGTTGTAACTGCAATCGTCAAGATTGCCTGTGGATTAAAGACCACAGATGATGTGTAATCCGATGTTGGATTTAAGTATGTAACTGCGGTTGTTGTACCGTCGGTTCGTATTAATTCAAGAACTCGATTACGGAAGTCTCCGGGGAACGAGAAAGCAGACGCCAAATTTGTTAACCATTCATATGGACCATAGTTTGGTGGGTCGGCGAGCGCCGGTACCGGAATAGTTTGTGTGGTAACTCTATTTTGTGATAGTGTTGGCGTGGAAACCTCGTACACTGTTTCTCGTACCACAGGATTTACGTCGGCAGTAAACACTACTCGCATCCCTTCTACCAACGGTATCCCATCAACAATTGCTCCGCGACTACCTTGGATATTCGATAGTGCATCGAGTTCCGATAGATCAACTACATCAACGTATGTTGGTGTTCTATGAGCGTGGTTAAATAGTGCCAGGTTTGCATCAAATTCAATAATCGGCCGTGTTGCTTTAAGTTGGTTATCGATTAATAGATCCGATCCCAATTGACGAGCTGTTTGTGCCAGTACGCGGTAATGGAACCAACGATTTGATCGACTCCATGGGTTACGATCTTGGCTTGCACGGTTGATCGTAAGATAGTGCTTATCTAGTACAGCAAATTCAATGCCATCATATTCGTTTGTGTCGTATGCCGAACTGTCGTATGTATCGTCATCCTCAACATACAAGGTTGGGGTATCGAGTAAATTTGGTACTAATTCAAGAACTGGTATGAGTTTGATACTTGAGCCAACACCTTCGACATAAAATTCTTTGTTACGATAAAACGATGGTGTTGCGGTGTTATTGAACTTAACCTTTAGGCCATTCATGAATTCAATTGATCCATAAATAAATCGATCTTTTCCAATAATGTCACTATCCACATTTAGTGCCGGCACGCCACTAAACAACGATGCTATCTCTGGTACTTGGATTGTACCAGATTGTTGAATTGGTCGTCCGCTCCATTTTGGTCCAACAACATATGGAAATGTTGGGGTTGTACCAGTAGAATCGGTTGTTAGGAAGTATGCATAGGTGCCCAATGGGAAATCTGGTGTTACGCAGAAACGTCCGTTATTGGCATCGAGCATTCCGAGTCCGGCAACGTATTCATAATCTTCAACATATCGACCGTCGGGTGTGCCGCGGTCGGCAGTTGCGGATTTTAAACGATAGCTCGATGTTACTCGTATTACCGGACCCGATCCATCGGCGTTAGTAAAACCTTTTGGTCCGTAAATTGGAAACCCGTCAAACGCAAAGCCCAATATGCGGCTATGGTTTAATAGCGTTGGTGATACATCTGTTGAATCAACAAGCCCGTTGGTAAATGCATGATAATGCAGCACCCCGTTGATATCTGGATGTCCGTTAAACGGTGTTGGGCTAACGTGCAATTCATCTTCATTGCGATTGAATGACGTTGTGGTGTCAATTTCTGTTGATGTAAATGTTACCGAATGATTTTCTAAAAATACAGTATTGATGGTGTACGTGGTTCCACCCAACTGTTCCTTACTACCCATTGTGTAGGTATAAAACGGTTGTCCGTCAACTGCCACACCAACCATTGAAGCTGATTCAACAGCAATTTGATTTTGCGTTTGTACTGTTGCTGGACTTCTTGGGATACGGAAGGATAGCAACGTGTTTGCAATTGCACGATCAACTGTAGTGTTTGGAAATGCATCCAGGGTCGGAAGTGGTGGATTTCTGGTTGGATGATTATTGCTGGTTACATAAAATGATTGGCCATCAAAATATGTGTCCGATCCAGTGGATAGCGATAACATCTTAATATACAAATCATTGTCTGTACTGAAATCAACAAGTATAGGTTGTGGGCCATTTGGCAACCAGTAATATTCACTGTAATTAACTAGTTTATCAAGGTTAATCTTAAAATCGGCTGGTTTAAAATCGTCCCCAAGCACAGTTCGAAGATCGGATTTGTCGACCCCGTAAAAACTCAAACTGTTCAAAAAATCTTCAACAGTTGCACCAAAGGTGTAGGCACCACTAGAATCAACAGATGCCGAGCCAACCTCAAGTTGGTAAGCATTCCTTAATGGTGTACTCTCGTCTAAGTAACGGTCTTTGTATGTTGATCCGTTAGCGTATTTTCTGCCGACAAAGTAGTTTAGTTGTCGCGCATCCCCCGGGATGACTAATTGATCCATTGTCGTCGATAGAAATCGACGATTAATGCTAGTCTGGAATGCTTCTGGTAAAAACTTGTAGCTGCGTTGAAATGATTTAGCCATAGTTAATTCGCGATAGAGGCCGGTGTCATGCTTGACACTATTATAATGTTATCGACAGTTACGTCATGAAGTAGTATTTCGTTTGGCATACTTGTTATCTGGAATAAATCACCAAACTGTGTATCGGCGCTTGTTGGTACTAGCACAATGCTGCTAATCAATCCCGATAGTTGCAAGTGGACAAATGCTGCAAGTTCAGTGAAGTAGAAAGTATCACCAAAATCATAGTTGGCATTTGAGAAGAACAAATCAATTGCGCTTACAATTCGACTTCTGATTTCATTGTCACTTACTAGGCTTGCTGCATTCTTCACCACCTTAAAGTTAGCCTGCATTGCCGGTGCCGCCTTTGATCCAAAGAGGATCTTAAATGTTACCGGATTGTAAATGATATCGTCGCTCATACCCTTTACAGATTCAATGCTAAGGAGCAATGTTCTAAGTTCTTGCGAAGTTGGTGGTACCGGCTTAGTAAGATCGTTGCGATCGTATTTGAGCCAGTTACGCAAATCATCATTATACGACTTGGTAAGTGCATAGATGTCAATCAAGTTACCCAACGCCGGATCAATTCTGCGATTTTCTGCGGCATTATGGACATACTTGAATTGAAGTCCCGATCTTCCGGAATACGCTTTGTATGCCGATGCTGCAAAGTATGTGCCGTTGGCAATGTTCCAAACGTACAACTTCTTTGTGTCCCTTGAATAAATGAGTTGGTTGTCAACATACAGATTACCGTTTGGATCTGTATTACCAATTGCCGTTAGCGTGTCAACTACAACAACATCGCTTGATGTCCTTAAATTCCAACGATAAAATCCCGTAGAATCTGTGTAGCGAGCAAATACCACAATGTATTCGTTTGGTTGGAAGTCAAATTGCTTTGGTGCGCTGATTGAATTGGTATTAACTACGTTGTTATACACATCTAAATCGTCTGGGGTAGAATCATTATCGGGGTCGGCAAAACCCAAGCGAATCGATTGTGGATCAACAAATCCATCTAGGTCCTGGATGTTACCAATGATGTGGAATAACTGGTCATTTTCATATGGGTACAGATGCGGATACGTGCTCCAGTCGGTGTTTGTCTTAAGAATTGAGATAGTATCGTCAACTTCTTCACCCGATAATGGCTCAACTATCTTGGCACCCGAATCATAGTAAAAACTAGTCTGATTTTCGCTTCTGAAAATAGTTTGCAGCAAGCGAACAGTTATCTTGTAAACGTTATTTCTAAACTCCAATTTGATTAGCCAGCTTGCATCTTGATTCTGTCGAGAAATATCCTGGGCATTTGCCAGACCAAATGTTGGACTCGAACTTAGATCACGCCCATCAATGTAATACCAGGTTGCTGTCTTCTGATTGAAACCCAATCCAAAATCCAACTGACCTAAAATACCATTATAGACATTTGTCTCAACGGTTCCGAGATCACGGGCCAACGTTGGCATAATTTCTTTGATAATTGCCCCGGTTGGGATATTATCAGTTAACACAACTGGGCCATATCCATTAGTCAATGCGCCGTAACCATTATTACGACCATCGCCAATAATGTTAAAAATCTTGGTCCACAAATACAACGAATCCCCGGGACCTGGTGTACCGGTTTGAATAGCGTTATTTGAATCAAAATACTTGCCGGCTGGGGCATCAAATTTCACTAAGGTATCTTTTGCCGCAGCATTGAATGGATATGCCCCGGAGTTTGGACCAAATGCCTGCGGCGTTCCATATGCGTCAATGAAATAACCATCGGTGCTGTTAACGTCGGTGTGCAATTTGTTCCACACCAATCCGGTGCCCAGGAAACTTATGCGAGGGAAGTTCACATAGTAATAGTTGATCAATTCTTCATTAACCAAGTATGGACGAATACTATTCTGAATAACTGTAATAATGTCACTGGATGTCGACGACCACGTAAATGTCTGTGTATCGTTTACATCCTTATGGTATATCGTTCCATCGTCGGCATATATCATCATTGCACTATACTTGCCAGTTGGATCCATAATGTCAAGGTAACGATTTGTACCCGAGCTTGTGCGGTTTACTGCCTTGGCCTTTAGAATGTTCTGATTTGTGATCACTGGATAGATGTTGTAATCTTCCGCAGTAATCATTCTGTTTTGTGTGTAGTAATTTTGTGGCGCACGAGTTTGAATGTCGGTAAAACTTTCAGCTGGTGTGCTGTTACTAACTGTTGTCTTGAGAGAAGTGTTCAAGGTCAGCGTTACTAATTCACTTGACTTGGTTCGAGCATTAAGTGATGCTGTGATCCGTGTCATGTCGGTTGGGCGAATTTGATAGCTCAAACCATTGCTGGTGCGGTAGTAGTAACGGAAGTTGCCATTAGGAATGTCACCAAATGTACCGTCGGCAAATACCAAGTCGACTTGATCTCCTGCGCGACTAATCGTCGAATATACCTTACGAATATTTTGCGAAATCGAATTGTAAATTACGTTATTGCCGCTCACCTCTGGAATATTCTTCCATAGTGCAACAAAGTTACCGTCGGCATTCAACTCGAACAACCAGGTGTCGGTATTGTTAATACCAGTGGCGTTAATGCTCAATACCTGGTTTGGTAATGCTCCGGCAATACCAAAGTCTGTGCTTGACAAGGAGCCTTGGGTGAACATGATAAACCAACCGGTATTTGGGCTTCCGGCGCCGCGACCATCATTTCTGTACAGCAAGCTAAAGCCACTGTTTGGAACTGGTACTCGTTCGGATAAGTTACCATCGGCATCAAGGTATGCACCAATCATTTCAAATGGCATGTTGGTTCCACCAACAACTTGACTAAATGGCAACACGGGATTTGTGTTCAGACTGTTAAACTCGTATAGCTCGGTAACAACCCCGTTAATTGTTGCACGGCGTGCTGGTTTACCAACCGACTGTGCAGAGTTCATTGCTTGCCCAAGGATGAGGTTGAATTGTTCTTGATAGTTTGGGTTTGTTGGGTCATTCCAACTTACTGGAACGTTAGTAAGGCTGTTGCCATTACTATCGGTCAAATTTTGAGTGGTTGTAATCGATGTGAGTTTGAGCATTCCATTAGCGGCAATGTTACGCTTTGGATTGTAACCAACTAATCGAGCCAAACGAATCACACTGTCCTGGCGGGTGGCGGTGTCAATAAAGTTTTCACGACTGTTTAAGTCCACACGGAAGGCAAGGGATTGTCCCATATATGCCATCATGTCAATGAGGGCAATAAACTCGCTGCTCTCGATAAAATCGTTAAACTCTTCGGAGAACGTGTTCTTAACGTAGTCCAAAAGAACTCGACGCAAGTTATCAAAATCGTAACTACTTAGGTCGATCTGACTGAACGCTTGGTATATTTTCTTCCAATCCTCAGCAGCGAAAATTTTTGATGCATCACTCATATGTTAGCCCTGTGATGTATTTATATTTGTAAAAAACCGGCGAAATTATACTGTTGCTTACGGTTTTTGAGGGGCTTTTTTGGCCGCTCGTTGTCGGTTGTATGTTAGCACTAAATGACGGAAAGATGGGTAATCTGATGGTTTTATCATGAGGCAAGTGCTGTCGGTCCAAACCTCTAAACCAACACCTGCATTAAAGGTTAATAGCTCTTTAACGGTATGCATTACTTGGAAGCCATTCTTTACTGGATCCAATATGTACTCAACAAATTTAGCCATTGGTAACTTAGCAAGGGCAGCGCCTTTCATAAATGCCCCGACCCTTACTTTTCCGTAGGCATCGGATTTGTTGTTAAGCAACGTGCCGGCTTTGATGCTGCGGTCAATTTGCCTAAAATTAGACATCAACTCGGACATGGTCTTTGCCTTGCGGTACATTGGATATCCTTGTTTTTCGGCATACTCGAATATCCAATTAAGTGCGGTATTGAATGAATCCATTGAACCAACCGTACTATCTAGTTTAGACTCCATCCATGGGAAAGATTCCCAAAAATCTGTTTCGGGACAGATTCCTAAATTCATTTTATTTGGTAGTATTACTCCGGCCAACGACCCGTAGCTACCGGCAATAAAATGAGACAATGACATGATAATTGACTGGTCTCGTCTTGGGTAATTGGCCCAACTCTTAAGATTACTGCATAAAATAGTGTATTCGTTGGACGTATTGCGTGATACTCTACCAACGGCCTTGGGGTTAACTAAACGAACCTCTCCAGTCATCAAATCAGATTTCATACCACGATAAATTACTGGGGCGTCAAAGGTTTCAAAGTATTGATTGTAATACTTGGCTGCTTTCGGCACCATCTTAATCATCTCTTCTGTAACAGCGTATTGCTTTGGTTTTGATATTTCGTCTAGTTTCATCAGCTAGTCATCCTTATCGAACCACCAGCCGTCATCTCCCAAGTAGTTGATGCCGAAACAGCAAACGGCACATATGTTATCGATGCCGAGATAGTAACGCCGGTGCCGTCGGCATTCTGTTCAACTTGCACTGCATTTAGATGACAGCGTGGGTCAAAATTAACAATGCGTTCAACCTCATCTTCAATTTGCTGAACAACTGTTTGACTAAACGGCTCGAACAGCAAATATGGGATGAGAGAGCCAAACGTTGGATTCTCCAACTTCTCTCCTTGTTTGATAGCAAAGTGATTTGTTATGTCTTGCTTAATCAAAGCAAGGTTAGTCAAGGTAGTATGTGGGGTGATTGTTTGTGCCGAACTGTACCCGAGGAAGATTTTGTTAGCCATTATTGTGTCTTGCTACCTTGTGCATAGTATTTATATGTGGTTCCACCAGCAGCATCGTGCGATGGGTGCAATGTCGGATCTCGCTTGAGGATCTTCCACCAAGTGTATAGCCCAATTGCCCCTCCACCTGTACCATCCAATGATGCAGTGAGCGATGTTGCTTGCTGTGCTGAAATTTGCATGGATGGGGCTAGTTTTGAGAACGAACCCGGATTACCAACGCCCATAAGTAACGATGTTTTGATCCATCCAGCTTTCTCCTGGTTCGTTGTCAAATCCCCAATAATACCAACGTTCTTTAGGGCCAAGTAATTTGCGTATACCGAAGCAATAAAACACTTATCTTGCAGTGCTGTATCGAGTAAGAATCCCGATGAAGATGCTGGTCCAAGTTGCGGTGTTCCTGGTGGGCTCAATATAGCCTTATTGCCAAATGCCGGACTCAGAATTTCTGTGGTTGCTGGGGTCCATGAGCCATCTGAGAGTACAGTGTCTTTATCCTGAGATTTTGCTTTGGTTACGCCCAAGTCCTTCAGTGTACTCATGCCCAATTGGTAGCGCCCAATAAACCCATTTGGATTTATCATCGGAGAACTATCGGGCATTTCCGAATATCGACCACGGGATACTGTTGCAGCGTAGTCTTCTCGGAAGGATGCAAAGTCAAATGCCATATCCGCCAGGAAAGTAGCCAACGATTCCGAGAGTGCAAATCCAATTGATCCGGCTGTAATACCCGTTGTATCATCGGGGAATGCCACACCCGCACCGCTGGCAAACATTGCATCACCTTGTGATAGTCCTGGTGGTGTCTGTGGAACTGACGTACTTGAATTGACATCGTGGTCCGTCCAAGGTTCGTGTTGTGGTGTAATTGGCGCGTGGCTTTGCTGTACGCCCGAGTTGAATGGTTTTGGTATTTCGACAACTGCCGAAGTACGAGGATCTTTCTTAAGAAGTGGTATTGCTGTTGAATCGCCCTCAAACCAATTCTTCTTTGGATCCCAGCCAGTTGGATTCTTAGAATACGGGCCAGCTGACATATCAGCATCAATATCCGAACTGAGCTTGGCAATAGTTCCCGATCCTTGCTTGGCTGCTTCATAGATACCACTACCAGCATCAAGTTCCACCTTACCATCGGATTTCAATGTAAGTGTACCCACTGCATGGGCCTGGAAGTTCTTAGTTGTTTGGAATGTAATGTTGTCGCCGGCCAATGTATCAAAGCCCTTGCTAAATTGCATTGATCCATTATCGGCTTGCACTGTTAATCCGGTACCAAACTGACTGGTTGTTGCACCACCACCAGCATTAGTCTTAGCTATGAGTGTTAAGCTATCGCTTTCAATCATTGTATCCGGGGATCTAGCGTAAAACTTTGCCTTACCATAGTGTCGTTGTTCAACTGCCTCCGTGTTAATAGTGGCTGCTACGATGTTAAGGCTCTTTGTGGCCAACATATTGATATTGTTGTCGGCTGTTAAGTTCAAATCTTTTTGTGCGTGGACGTTAACACTACCTTGGCCATACACATCAATACGACCGTTTGCTGTCATCTCAACCCATGCACTGCCGCTCTGGTTAATAACGTAAACAGATCCGATAGTATCGTTTATCAATACCATACCTCCACCGGAACTACGAATGCGTATGCATTGGCTTTGTCCCAATGCATCACCATCGTCCATTACAAACTGGTGACCACCGGCGCGTGCCTTGACTGCAAAAAATCTTCTATCGGCTGGTACATTAGAGATTCTGCCGAGAATTTGTCCCGGTGTGCTAATGCCAAATGCGCCGCTTGGTGTTTCTCTACGGGCCGAACTCATTGATGGGCCGCGTGCTTCATCGTGGGTTAGTCCTTGGTTGGACAATATTGCCGCTTGATATGAATGCTGTGGTGCCTTGGCTGTGTCGGCAAATATTGCCGACTGCGATGTAAAGTTTTGTACAGCAAGTTTATTGTATTCAGTAACCGGGTCCATGTTGGGTGCATCTGGTGCTGTTGCTCCGCGTTGTGCAATACCCGGAATCATGTGGTTCATTAATTGGTTTGGGACACAAGCAAACCAGTATCCTTGGGCACTGGCAAACATTACCAATACCTGCACACCAACGTCCGGGGGTACAAACCACATACCGTAACTTTGTGATGTATTCGATGAATCTGGGCTATCGGCGCTTCCCGAATCAAGGTTGGTTACACCGTAAAATGGAGATGCATAACGAACAGTAATCCAACCATGTTCGTCGTTGGCATCGAGTTTGCTCAATTCCGGAATCCAAACTCGCAATCTGCCCATGCAAGTTTTGTCGATGGTATCCATAACCGTACCAACAAACAATCCTTTTAAATCTTCATTCACTATACTTCTCCTGTTATCCGCCAATTGCGCTCGTTATCGATGCTGTTGCTTTGGCTGCTGCATTTCCAGTGGTTAATCCACCAGTTACCGATCCAAGTGATAATCCCACACCACTAATTACCGAGCCAACATCAACACTAATTGATCCAGCAGCAACGTTTGATACAAAGCCGCTTCCAGAAAGGCTGGCCACAGCAAGTTTTTCTTTAAGCGCCGATATTGTTGCAGTCGGTAAACTTGACAGTGCTTTTTGATTACCAGGCAATGTCTTGATCAGAGTTGCTGTTTGCGCAGTTGATGCTGAAACCGCAGTATTTACCGCGCTCGATGCTTGTGAAAGACTGATTGCCGGTGGCGTAAATGCTATCAACGACTTAGTTGTATTTGAGATTCCACTCAATGGATTTGATGCTGGACTATTTACTGTTGCTGATAATGCTTGCAATGCAGTGCCACCTAAACCCGGAACTTGACTTGATGCCACATTTGCCACTTGTGTAATACTGGATGCCGATCCGGGCATCGATATTGCTCCCCCAAGAGAAGTAACACTACCAAGACTTGGGCTGGTAAGCGAAATACCTTTTGCAATGTTCTGTATCTTAGTGAATATTGTGGTAGCGGCGCTTTTGAGTGCCGAGGCAGATGGTGGTGAAGATCCACTGGGTAATGTTGCTCCCGATAGCGTGCTGGCGGCTTTGGATGCAGCATCTTGTAATGATGGGGTAGATGATGCTAATGATGCGTTTAGCGCATTTGTGTTCACTGTTGCCAGTGATGGTGTTCCGGGAACTTTAATGTTTGGAAATAAGGATGCTAGTTTATCCGATGCTGTTATGGTGGCAGTTTTTGGGGTTCCGAGAAGGCTTGCGGATCCAATGGATAAGTTGAAGTTTCCAGTGGCTGCTAATGCTGTACCGTTGCCCGATAGCAAAGATGGACCATTGGCTATTGCTGTCAATGACGAACTTGATGCACTTGATAATCCTGTTGACACCGATGGTAGCTGAATTGATCCGGCAAAAGATGTTTGTGCCTGATGCAATAAATCCGGGGCAATTTGTAAAGCGCCGGAGAAGTTTGTCACTAGACCAACGTTGTTCGATGTTGAATTACTAATCGATGATCCTGGTGATTTTGTGTCTAAATCAGGATTAGGGTCCGTAAATTCAAACATCGAAATCGGAGACGTTGAATCAGTATCGGATTGTTGGGTGGTTGGGGCTATCACACCAACAGACGATGTTTGCGGAGACCCGGCAGTAAATCCAGCTGGTTGGACTAACACCCCAACGCCAACACTAATCGGTGGGGGTGTTGATTGTGCAGCTAGATTACTTGTGTAATCCTTGGCTGCACTTGCTAATCCCGATGGTGTTGATGATATGTTAGTCATTATTGAAATGTTGGTACCGTTATGTTCGGAAGATTCATTGGCGTGTTATCTAAACTCTGTTTTGCTTCGGCAGATATTTCATTTTCTAAGGCAGCAACCGCTGCCTTATATGCCACAGTTAACTGAACCATCTTGACTCCAGTAACCGACATAGTAAATGCTCCACTAGATTTAAAGTGTATCCCGATATTCTGATATTCGTACATTCCTTCAAACAATGGATTTGCACGCTTCTTTGGATTTGGGTTTCCTACGGTAAAATAGAAAAAGTTAGGGTGGAATCCTTGTAAGTACACCAACGATCTATCTGCTGGTGGTTGACCATCATTTTTTTGCACATCTGCTTGCAATTTCACCAACCCATCACTGGTCATTTCTGATTCGGTGACCGGTATCAAATCTGGATCGCCTACAATCTCCAATCTCATTGTTATGAAATTTTTATCCGAGAATACTAAACTCGGAAGTTGGTCTGTATAACGTTGTTCTGTACCGTTTGGGTCAAATAGCATTCCCGAAAGGTTGTTAATTCCCATCAATGATGCAATTTTTGGATGGTCCCCACCGATAGCACTACCGCTTGGAGATTTTTGAACTGGATCATTTGACGATGACGTAGAAGATGTAGTCGGAGAAACTGTTGCCCCAATTGCTCCGGCTTTTTGTGAGGCTGATTTATAGTAGGCCGAATACGTTTGCGTATATGCACCATCCATACTAATATTTGCACTAAGAATATCCACATTCTTACCAGTGAAGATATAATCGTACCGTCTTATGGTTCGGGATTTGTACAATTCAAATGCCGACATGTCTGTTGGTAGGATTTTCTGGTTAATATCGGAGGGGGTAAATTCAATACCAACAATATTGTAAGTGATAATCTTTTTGATTACCCCTAGTGCATCGTAAAAATCTAGAATCTGTATTGTCGGATATACCTTGATAAACTCTAAAAATGCCGGTAATGTTTTTCCTTTCTCGGGTAACTGATCCAACGCAACCTTGCTATTGATTGCTAGAGTCTTTGCAATTTGCGCAAACGTAAATCCCGATGAGACTGTTAAGGTCTTATTATCGGTTGCATACCCGTCGTTAATTATGCCCATTACCACTTCTTTTGATAAGCGTCGATCAGATGCCCCCGAACCGTTTTTTGCAAATGCTGCCCAGGTACTGGCTAGCCTGACCGGATCTGTATGAACCTTGTCGTATAAATTCTTGGCTATTAAATCTTGATTAGTAGGTGAGAATTTGTCGGTTGGTTTCAACGATCCAAGATTTGCTTTTATCATCGACTGCTCCATCTGAAAGGCCCCAACGCCAGTACTTCCCGGATCAACAGATTGTCCACTCTCGTAATTACCGTGTGGATCACCATATCCTTTCTTATATGCAAATCCGCCTGGATTTCTAGCGCCTTTTGTTTTGGCCCGTAATGCAGTTTGAAATTCATCAACTTGGGCCAATGTCAAATCAGTTAATGTATTTGGATAACCTTTACTAATAGTCCATTCCATTAAAAATGTCTTAGTTGGACTACCGGACAATGTTTGATACACTACAACATTGTAGTTACCTTTACTTTCGCCACCCAAAATCCTTGCTTTGATACTATCCGACCATGCTCCCGGATCACCTGCTGTTGGTGCCGATGATGTTTGTGAACTTGGTTCGTTATTGTATGCATTTACAACATCTTCGACTCCGGTCATTGGCGTATTGGATATGTTACCACCATTTACCAATGATGCACTCAACGGTGAGTTATAAAACCGTTGAGCTATTGCTCCGATTGGGCGAACAAAATATACATACTCGCCCATCGTTGGGTCAGCAGACTTATCATTCTGACTAATTTTTGAAGACGTATCAGTCATCTTGCCGACTAAGTCTTCAAGATATTGTCCAACTGTTGATCCGGAAATTTCCGTAATTTTATCTGAAAATACTCGCTCGGTTACACTGTCACCTTGAATTGCGTTGTATGTACAACCTTTAACTTGGTACTTTGCCCCCGATGATGTAATATCTAATTGGGCTGTTAAAATACGAATCGGTATGTGGCGAACTTTATCTTTTAACACACCGCGCATCTTTGCATCAGTACTTTCGGCGTTAAAATAAATTGATAGCAGGACTGGTATTTCTCCTGCCATGGTAATTAGTGAAGACTTAGATGTGGCATTTAGCGTGTTATATGCTTCAAGTATCGAATTGATAAAACTAATGCCGTTTGGCTCTCGAACATTTAACACGTAATTCATACCAACCATACCACCGGCGGTACCTTTGGTCCCAACGAAAGTGGTAATATCGAGATCTTCGATAAAGACGTCTCCAAGCTCATCATCGCGTGTTCCGGCACCCCATCTATTAGGGAAAGAGTATGTTCCGCCGGTGGCTGCAATAACCAACGATGTTTTTGGATCGTACTCATTAAATGAAGATGGTATGATACCACCGGTACCAACATAGGTTGCAAAGTCACTTGACCTGCAAACCCGCATCACAATCGTGTAATTGTAACTATTGAATTCGTGCAATACATTTCGGTATGGATACGAATCAAATCGTTCATCAAATGTTTTATCGGCCATCTTAGAGTCCTAGAGCTTGTTTGACAGTGTTATAAGATGGCACCTGAATAATGTTGCCGGTAACAAAATCAAAAATCGGATCGCGTAATTGACTTGGATTGCGCATGGCAAATACCCACCATAGTTTTGGTGTTTGATAAATGTCGTTGCTCAGTAAATCCGGACGGAGATTGTACACCGAATCAATTTGGTAAGTTACATCATCCACCGAAGATGGAATTGGCCTTGGTGTTATTGGATCCAACATACCTTGAGTTTGGGTGGTATTGTACCATTGACTTGTTTTTGCATACGTTGCCATCAGAAGTATCCGTTCTTAAGTAGGTCACCATTAATAAACTTGGTGGTTGTGTAGTTGGCGCTAATCATATCGGCTCTAGAATATGCTGGAACTAACGTAACAGCAATTGATATTTCTGCTGGAACCATACTTGCTTCAACCGCCTTAGATAACGGTGTTGGGCCATCGGGTGATGATGGCTGGATTCCGGCCAACATGTTTGTACGAATGTAGTCAACATCTTTTGGGTAATTCAACGCAAGTTGTTGCACTACCACCGGCATACTGTTAATACCACCTTTACCAAGATACGTTAGTTTTAATACTTTTGGTGGATCACCGGCTTTGCTGGCTGCGTTACTAGCTTCAAAATTATGTCCTTTGGTTGCACTCTTAAAGAAATGGAGGACGGCGTAAAGATAATTGGCTTCTTGCATCGTTGATGCTGTGAATATACCTTCGATAGTTATGTTTGATATCTCGCTCGATTGGTATGCTGGTGTGGCATAGTTTGTTTGGAGCGTGCGAATCATATCGTAGCTGGCAGCATAGTTGATACTGAAAGATGGTGTATATGGCCATATTACCGTGTCGCCGCCGGTAAGGAAACTAAGCGGTCCCGAACCGTAATCCTTCTTGGCATCGGGCCAAGTTAGTTTGCAGCGCCAATCTTGTGATGCACTCAAGGAACTCGCTCTGAATGCGCCACCGGACGTATGTGCTTGTCCAATGTTATTGCTGTTCAGACCCAAAAATCCGCTTACTGCCGAACGAAGTCCGGATGGCAATTGATTTACGAGATTGGTTTCGACATTCGTAACCAGGCTAGATGCAACGTTGCCGAGATCCGATAAAATTGTCATAATTCCAATATTCCTCTTGACTTAACATATTTATACCTGCTATAATACGCAAGATAAATACATTATCGCGCTTCCCAACCCTAAAAACGGAGTATTATGAAATACCTAACAAACAAAGATCTTCTTCGCGAAATTCATCTCAGCAAGAACAGTTATTGTGTCTTTGCCGACGATGCTGCTAAAGACTACGACATTATCCTCCCGAGTTTGGATCGTATCAATAGATTGACTATTAGTCAAGCTAAAAAGACACGGGCAACCCGACTTACCGGTAAGGTAAAGGGTGCAGTTGAGGTAGATCCAAAGTCAATTTCGCCACAGGATCTTGTTTTTCGGGTTATGTCCTGGGAACACGTTCCATTGAGTCCCGGACGAAAGAAGACTCCAAAGATTACCAGTGATCACCACGTAAAAGTAAACTTTCCACCATTCCAACACTATAAGCTGGATGCAGAAAGCAAACCATATTGTGTAGCCAAAAGTCATTGGCGCGGTGACTTGCATACTGGACACTTTTGTCGAGATAAGGGTAATATGACCGATGATTTGGCCCGTATGTTCATTAAATTGTGCGAACGGTATAGTTCCAAGGGCAACTGGCGTGGTTATACTTACGTTGACGAAATGCGTGGGCAAGCATTGCTTCAATTGAGTACAATTGGATTGCAGTTCGACGAAAGCAAAGGTAGCAATCCATTTGCTTACTACACTGCGGCCATTACCAACTCATTCACACGTATATTAAACGTTGAGAAGCGTGTTCAAAATATCCGCGATGACATTCTTGAAGCCAACAATATGAGTCCGTCTTACACAAGACAGCTCAACAACGAACAGGCAATGCGCAAGAATCGAGAGGAGTAACGCCAAATAACTTGAAGACGTGTCCCGTAGTACGATAATTACTACGGGACAACTCCAAGGTTATTATGGCAAATTTATTCAAGAAAGCGATGGTGATTACCGACCTCCATTTTGGTGGGAAATCAAATAGCAGCGTTCATAACGAGGATTGCACGGCATTTGTCCAATGGGCCACTGCCGAAGCTAAGAAGCAAGGATGTGAAACTTGCATTATGATGGGTGACTGGCACAACCATCGTGCATCCATTAATATCACCACTCTCAATTACAGTATCAATGCTATTGAACACCTAAGCAAAAACTTTGATACCGTGTATTTCATTCCTGGCAATCATGACATTTATTATCGTGAACGTCGGGACATTACATCACTTGCCTGGGCAAAGCATTTGCCAAACGTTGTCATTGTCAATGACAGCATTATGAAGAAGGGTGATGTTGCTATTGTTCCGTGGTTGGTACCCGGTGATCACAAGAAGCTGCATAAGGTTCATGCCAAATATATGTTTGGTCATTTTGAGCTCCCGAACTTTTTGATGAATGCCAAAGTAGCAATGCCCGACCACGGCGAGGTTGGTGTTTCGGATTTTGCCGGAATTGAACAAGTGTTCAGCGGACACTTCCACATTCGCCAGCATAAAGCAAACGTTATCTATATTGGTAATGCTTTTCCACATAACTTTGGTGATGCATGGGATGATGAACGAGGAATGATGGTACTCGAGTGGGGCGAAAAACCGCAGTTTGTTGCTTGGTCCGAAGCTCCAAAATATCGTACAATGAAACTTAGTGAATTGCTCGAAGACCCGGACAAATACTTAGATAACAGGACATATATGCGTGTAACACTCGATAAGGACGTTAGCTACGAAGAAGCAAACTTTGTCAAGGAAACATTCTTGGCAAAATACAATTGTCGTGAACTTGGGTTAATCGAAGATAAGAGCGGTGCTGTTAATTTGGACCAGGTATCCGAGATCAAGTTCGAAAGCGTTGATCAAATTGTCAGTGAACATTTGCTCCAAATTCAAAGTGATGTTTACGATCCGAAACTACTACTGGACATATACCGCAACATATGATCAAAATTAATAAGCTCACCGTACGAAACTTTTTGTCGGTGGGTAACGTAACCCAGGCTGTTGACTTAAACACCCAATCACTAATTCTGGTGCTTGGTGAGAATCTGGATCTTGGTGGTGACGATGCTGGGTCTCGAAACGGTGTCGGTAAGACAACTATTGCCAACGCACTAAGTTATGCTCTGTTTGGAGATGCACTGAGTCGCATTAAGAAAGACAACCTCATCAACAAGTCAAATCAGCGCAATATGATTGTGTCTGTTGAATTTGAGAAGGGTAGCACCGTCTATAGAATCGAACGTGGTCGTAAACCAAACTTCCTAAGATTCTACATTGACGATAATGCTTTTGCCACTGAGGAAGCCGATGTTGCCGATGAGAGTCAAGGCGATTCTCGAGAGACACAAGCTGCCATTGAGCGTGTGATTGGCATTAGTCACGAAATGTTCAAGCATATTGTTGCACTAAACACATACACCGAGCCGTTCCTTAATCTTAAGAGTGGTGAGCAACGTGAACTCATTGAACAATTGCTTGGTATCACGCAACTCGGACAAAAAGCCGATGCTCTCAAGGAGCATATCAAAGTAAGCAAAGATCAAATTATCGGTGAAGAGCATCGTATCAAGGCTTTGCAAGATTCAAACAACCGCATTCAAGAAACAATCACATCGTTTGAACTCAAAAGTTCCATGTGGGAATCAAAGAAGGCAAATGACATTGCTATTATGCAAGATGCTTTGGATCAGTTGCTTACTGTTGACATTGAGGCCGAGCTTGAGAATCATAAAGCATGGGTCACTTATAAAAAGTGGCTTGCTGATAAAGCGCAAGTTACATCGTTGCTTACTAAAGCCGAATCCCGTGTTAATCAAGCGGTATCTAGATACGAACAAGCCGAGAAACATCTAAGCAAGCTCAAAGATAAGAACTGTCCAACTTGCAATCAAAAGATTGGCGATGGGTCTCACAAAAAGCTAATCACCGATGCCGAAGCACATCTTGAAACACTGGTCCAAGAACTGTCGTTGGCCGAAACCGAGTTTGAATCGTTGGGTCAACAGGTACTCGACCTTGGTGCAGTTGATAAGCCGACGGCAACGTTTTATGATGCCGAGCGCGAAGCATATCAACACCAAAGTAGTGTGCATTCGCTTACTAGCCAGATTGAAGGAAGGACTAGTGAGACTAATCCATATTCCGATCAGATTGAGGAACTCCGTGTTCAAGCATTGCAAGAAGTTGACTATGCAGCATTGCAGGACTTAACAAGAGTTCGCGATCACCAAGAGTTCTTGCTGAAACTATTGTCCAGCAGGGATAGCTTTATTCGTAAGAGCATCATTGATCAGAACCTTAACTATCTAAACCAGCGTCTAGCACACTACCTTGCCCAGCTCGGGTTACCGCACACCGTGAAGTTCATGAACGATCTCGGCGTTGAGATAACTGAGCTGGGTAGGGACCTAGATTTCCAAAATCTTTCACGTGGCGAAATGAACCGACTCATTCTTGGATTGAGTCTAGCATTTAGAGACGTTTGGGAAAGTTTGTATCAAGCAATCAACTTATTGTTTGTTGACGAGCTAGTGGACAATGGACTTGATTCTTCTGGTGTGGATGCTGCACTCGGCATTCTAAAGAAGATAACTAGAGAGCGTGGGAAGAGTGTATTTCTTATTTCCCACAGAGATGATTTGATCAGCCGCGTAAATAGCGTGCTGAAAGTAGTGAAGCTAAATGGCTACACTGAATATAACGCAACCGTTTAACAAGAGGACGATAACATGACCGATGAAACTACAATGAACACACATTCCGCTTTGCAAGAAGCGTTCAATAACTACCTGGCTGAGAACGACAAGTATTCAGCTAAGGGCGTTAAGGCTGCTGGCACAAGGGCCCGTAAGGCGCTTGGTGATCTTGCAAAGCTCTGCAAAGCACGACGTGTTGAGATTCAAGCTGAAAAGAATGCGGCCAAGGCGGCCAAGTGAGTCAACATTTTCCCGATCCAAGACTACATCAACAGATTAGTTTTCTTAAAAGTGGCCTGCGAATTTTAGCGGGTGCCGTAATGATTGCTGGTGGTATCACTGCCAGCGTTGCCAATGCACTAATGATCAGCGGATTATTTCTAATCCTTGCTGAATTCTTGGGCGTTGCAGAAGAACTAGTTTGATCACCAAGAAGCATTTAGAATTTGTTGGTGAATGGGGTGCCACACTGTTGTTAATCATCGGTGTGGCATTGACTAGTTACAAAGTCATGCCAGCAAATCTTATTGTATCGTCTGCTGCATCAGTGGCATGGGTGGGATTGGGTTTGTATTGGAAGAAATGGAGCCTGGTGGTGGTTAACTTACTACTCGGCGCAATCTACATTAGCGGATTGTTCTTTTAAGCAAAAGACTTGCTCAGTTCTTAATAGCCCGGAAACGGGCTATTTTCATGATGCCATAATCGCACGCATCAAATCAACTGTAAATGGTTCAATGCCGGTAATCTGATCGGCATCAACTTTACCACGACGCTTTAAGAAAGAACCCGACTTGCCTGCTTGGGCTATGGGATCCGCGTCATCAATATCCCAATCGTGATTGTCGGTGAATGTTATTATCGACACATTACCACTACCCATGGTTTTGTTGAACTCCCAATCCATCTTAGCAGCCCAACGAATAGCATCTTTCTTATCGGAGAAGGCAAATAACTCTCCCTCACCATAACGCGACTTATCTCCGGCTTTGACCCAATTACTTGGCTGTAATGGCAATAAGCCTTTCTTTTTGATGCTCGGAACTCTTTTGGATAGAGTTACATGATACAATGTTTTAGATGTTAGTTCGTTGGCTCTCATGCACGTATTTATGGCGTTTGATCCATAACTATCCATTCCACTTTACGGTTTCTATGCTGTAATATATTCTGCTGGCGCTACGCACCAGCGGCTCTGCGTTCGCTATCGCTCACTTGAGCATTTCTTCTTCTTTACGGTATCAACAGTAGTAATTGTTTTGATTATACTCTTCTCTTAAAGAAGTAACTTTCGTCAGATTCAGTCATTACTTCTCCCGTGACCAGGAGAAGTAATGACTATAATTCAACGTTCGTCGAGTTACTTGCCATCAGAAACTAAGATTAGTCCCTCAGAAACATCAGCGTGCTATGCACTTCTAAGATTGTTTCCCCCGGACAGGAAGCGGTTGCCCTGTACTTCCAAATCTACTACTTCATATGCAACGGGACCATTATACTACAGTTACGAGACTAGCATAATGGCTGCGGTTGTTACGACGACCACCCTCGATCATCGAATTTTTTACATTGCCGCATCATCTAAGCCATGATAATTTTAATTGGTTACCATAATGTTTGCCACCCTATGCTTGGCTAAAGCGTTCCAATGACGGCCACTACGCGAGTCAAATCACCTTAGGGTACGGATTATCCGCAAATTGGGCTGTGGACCATAATGAATGTTTTTAAGAGACCATGATGTAATTTTTGGGATTTTGGCTTTGTGCCTGTGAGACCATAATGATAATTTGGCTTTGTGCCTGAGTGTCCATGATGCAAACCATAATGCAATGTTTTTACGTTTTTACTTATGTGTATGATCCGGGTGCTCCAAATTTCGCGTTTATTTAGCCCGGACGTAAATTCCGAATATATAGTATTATGTGGACATACAAAGGACAAGAGGTAACAGAATTACCCGAAGAATGTGCAGGATTTGTGTACATAATAACCTGCGTACCCACTGGTCGCAAATACATCGGAAAAAAGTTGGCTAAATTCAAGAAGACCAATGTCCGTACTGTTAAACTCAAAAACGGCAAAAAGAAGAAACGTAAGATACGTTCCAAGGTGGATTCTGACTGGCGTGAGTATTTTGGTTCGAGTAAAGAGCTTTGTGCCGATGTTGTGAAATTGGGCAAGGAAAACTTCACTAGAGAGATATTGTACTACTGCCAATCTAAAGCCGAGTGTTCATATGTTGAAGCTCGAGAACAGATTCGCCAATGCGTTTTAGAAAGCGATGATTTCTATAACGGGCAAATTCAATGCCGCATACACAAGAGTCACATACGAAAAATCAAAGTAATTGATTAATAACCCGATGTCCTAACAGCATTAGCTATATTGTCTAAATGCTCGTTAGTTTTCTTTTGTTCATTATATAAATCAAATATACTTGGTCCAGGCATTGCCCGTAGCAATGGCGATTGTTGGCTAGCTGGAGCATATGGTGCCATAGTTGGGGCGTCTACCCCCGAACCAGGAGCAAACGGTACTTGCATTGTTGAAGGTATACTATTAATAGCATTTGACCGGTCCCTTCTATCTTGATCCCAATTGACACCGTAACCCTTCGGACCTGCCATTGCGCGATCTATATCCGCACTAGTTGCCGCAAGCCTGCTTTGCGAATATTGGGCAACTTGATTACGTCGATCTTTTTCTTCGAGCTCGAGATTACGCAACGCAAGCTCGCCTTCTCTTAGATGCCTTGCATCAGCATCGTTGACCCCTATAGTTTCTCCTCGAATTCGTCGGTCACTCAAACGGCTTCTGTCGGCATTATTTTCTCTTTGTTGATTGTCAATTTTAGACTTAACGTCGACCCATTTGTTTATAGCATCCTCGGCTTGGTCTGCCATACCCTCACCAATATCGCCCTTCATTTTATACATAGCCGATTCGGTTCGTAAGGTACGGGCAATGCCACTCCCGCCAGGTATCATAGCAAACAAACTGGCCACAAATTCTTTGAAATCAGTATTGAAAAAATCCTTCATAAATCCAAGGAACGAATCAACTATTGGTTTGAATAACTGATCATATGTGGCACCGAGAATATCCCTAATTTTGTCCCAGACAGTTCCCGGTCCTTTCATTATGTTTTCGATAATATTACCGAACGCTTGCAACTTTGTATTCAGTGCATCGGCCAACGAACTAAAGTTTTCAGCAAACCAATCAACTGCCTTGATAATATACGGATTATCAAATATGCGTAATACTAACGATGTAAATGTTGATCGTAATTTGGTTCCGAGGTTAGTCAAATCTGTCCATGCTTTACTTTCGGCATTACGTTGGGCGATCATCTGCTTTCTTGCATCTTCACGATCTTTGTATTCGCCTTGATGCAAATCCATCCACTTTGATAGTTGGTCGGATTCAGCAGCCTGTCGGGCCTTGGCTCCTTGTGCAGCCACAGCAAGATTTTTCAATTCGGTGCTTCGTAATTCGTCCGGAAGGCTTGCGTAGTAACGCATAATCTGATCATAATTTTGAACTAGCGCATCGGACATTTCTTCGGTAACACTATCAATGGCATCTGGATTGGCCTTCAACTTCTCTATGATGTTACCAAGTGTTCCGGCAAGTCCCGGCGCTGCCTGCTGCAATGCTGCGGCAGTCTCGCCAGTAAATGTACCATAACGCAGCATATCCTTGATCCCGGCACCAATACTTTCACCACCGGGCATGGCTTGCAAGAATGCACCAAACTTAGTAAAGCCATCAACTTGTCCCGGAGTAAAGTTTAATGCTGTAGTAATAGAGGTAAAATCAACATCGTGAGCCAACATCTTGTACAACTCCGACAACTCTTGTCGAGTTTTACCAGTGGCTAACGCCATTGAATCAAATTCGTTAACGTTCTTGATAACCTGTGTAGCCAGATTGGAATTGGCTGTAGTTACCGAACCGGTTACCTTAGCCGAGTACATATTTTTACCGGTCATAAATTGCATCGATTCAGCAGTGTTGGCCACAAACTCCGCAGCCTCTTCGGCGTTAACACCCAAGCCAGCTAAGTTCGGAGCAACCAAATTTGTAACCTGCGTCAGTCTTTGAACACCAGCAGCTAAATTGCCATCACCTAAACGCAAGATGGTATTTTGGTGCTTGGAGATCATCTTGACAAATGTATCAACCCCAATACTAGCATATGCGGCCTGCACAGCCAATTCGTGAAACCCGCCTTGGAATCGAATACCGGTTGAATACAATTCCTTCATGCCATCGCTCATCTGGGACACAGCACCAACAGATGCCATGAATGCCGATGTTGCCAAACCAACAGCATCTCCGAGCCAGTTGAGAGGGTTGATTAATCCAACCGCTTTCTCTCCAAAATTCTTAAGAGCACTACCAGCACCCGATGATGACTTTTTCATCGCCTCGTCAAACTTTTCAAAACCCTTGTTGGACTCATCAAGATTCTTGTTTTGCTTCTCCATGAGCTTTTGGCGCTTCTCCTCATCCTTGAGATTGGCACCTTTGGTTTTTTGGAGAACGTTTAGAATGGATGAGAGTGTGGCTTCGGTGGCGATATCGTCGCCTTCGATTTTGTACTCAACACCGCCGATATTAATTGATTGGGACATAGTTTACCGGATATATACAATGTATTTATGGCCTTTATGAATTGGCTAGAAGTAAGGAATATATGACCCAAAACAACCCGCTTACAGCATACTTTCGGCAACCAAAGCATTACACTCCGCTTCCAAGTAAGGGACGCTGGTATGCTAATGGTGCCCTTGATTATCCGGCAACCGGAGAATTGGCAATCTATCCAATGACTGCCAAAGATGAAATTACTCTCAAGACACCCGATGCATTGCTAAATGGACAAAGCTCAGTTGAAGTAATTCAGAGCTGCATTCCCAATATTAAGAATGCTTGGGAAATTCCAAGCATCGACGTCGACACATTGTTTATTAGCATCAGAATTGCATCATATGGCAACGACATGGAAATTAGTCCATCGTGCCCAAAATGCAATGAGGTTAACCATTATGATGCCGATCTAAAGCAAGCACTGGCGTTTAGCTTGAGCAAGTCGTGGGAAGATGTTGTTCCTGTTGGTGGATTAAAGATTCATGTTCGCCCGCTAACATACAAGCAACTAACAGATAAGAGACTGCAAACATTCCAAATTCAGCGTTTGAGCATTGAACTTGAACGCTCGGATTTGCCAGTTGAAACTAAGAGAGAAAAATTCTCGGAAAACTTTGCCCAACTTCGCAGCATCCAAATTGAATTTGTTACCGATAGCATCGAATCCATTGAAACACCCGATGGGATAACAGTATCCGATAGAGGAATGATTAAAGAGTTTATTCAAAATGCCGATCGAAATGTGTATTCGGCTGTTCAGGATATTGTCGAGTCAAACAAAGACGAGCTTAATTTAGCACCGTTGCATGTTCGATGTGAGCATTGCCAGCATGAATGGGATCAGCCATTGGAGTTCGACAGCTCAAATTTTTTCGGCTGAGGCTACTTAATCTGACCATGGAAGAAATTGAGACATTAGAAGAAGATAGCCAAAAAGAAGTTATGCAAATTAAGGACGATTGCTACAAGATGGCATGGTATATGCGCGGTGCAGTAAACATAAGTGATGCGTTGATGCTATCACACGAAGACCGTACAATCATCAATAAGATCATCAACGAGAATTTGGAGACCACGAAAAAAACTGGAATGAATTTTTTCTAGAAAAAAGGAAGACCGGCTTTTTTGGTGTTCGATATAAATACAACAAATGTTTATTCAGAACAAATATAAAATATGGTACGATGCTATTGTTGCCCGAGCTAAAACACGAAATCCTGCTGTTTTAGATTATGTAGAAGTTCATCACATTATTCCGAATCAATGGGTGGATCCAACGACACCAATAACCTTGTTGCACTGACTGCCCGCGAACATTTTGTTTGTCATTTGCTGTTAACTAGGTTTACTACTGATAACCATAAGAAAAAAATGATATATGCTGCATACCATATGTGTAAGCAACATGGCAAAAACCAAAAGCGGTATGTCCCAACGTCACGAATATACGAATCACTCAAGCTACAATTTAGTGCAATTCATGCAGCATCGCTGAAAGGACGTCGTTACGAAGAATTGTACGGCGAAGAACTGGCAGCGATTATAAAAGCTAAACTATCAGTGCCACGCGGGCCGGCTTCTCCCGAAACAATAGAAAAACGTGTGGCCAAACTCCGAGGTAAAAAACGTACACCACAACAAATAGAAAATATTAAACTCGGACAAAAAAATGCACCACAGAAAACCGATGAAGAAAAAAGAATCTATGCACTTAAAATGTCAAGCATAAAGAAAGGTGTTCCACTCGGTCCAAAATCAGATGACCATAAAGCAAAACTTTCGTTAGCTAACAAGGGTAGTAATCTCGGTCCAAAATCAGAAGAAACAAAACAGAAGATGCGTAAACCAAAATCAGAAGCACATCGGAGAGCCATATCGGAAGGAAGAAAAGCCAAATATGCTGCGATACGGAATCAACAAAATCAATACTTAAAGAAGTAAGACTAAATACACTATTAACGGACATTCAATATGAGCAATTCTCCCGGCTGGAAAAAATACTTCAATACCTATGTTGGACCCAAGGGTTCAAACCTTAGCCCAATCTCCGGAAGAGATCAGCTTGGAAGCGCGTCGGCGATGTCCCGCAAAAACTACAATTCGTTTCTGCCGGAAGTATATAGTGGTCAGAGCAATAGAGTTGATCGTTACTATCAATACGAGATCATGGACCAAGATCCCGAAGTTAACGCTGCCCTGGACATTTTAGCTGAGTTTTGCACCGAAGTCAATCCCGACAATGGTACCCAATTTAACTTCCAATTTAATGAACAGCCAACCGATATCGAAGTAACCATCCTCAAGCAATCGCTCATTAGCTGGTACAGACTAAATGAACTCGATCGCAGAATGTTCCGGTTGTTTAGAAACACACTCAAGTACGGCGACCAATTTATGGTACGCGATCCCGAAACAAACAAGCTCTTTTACATTGATTCACGAAACGTTGATAAGGTCATCGTTAACGAGAGCCAAGGTAAGAAACTAGAACAATACGTCATTCGAGACTTGAATATCAACCTGCAAGCGTTAACAATGACGCAAATGTACCCGGGTAATACAAGTAACACAACATACAGCACAACACCATCAGTTATGGGAGCCACCCCACCACGAGGTGCGCCATACAACTTTAGCAGCGGTGGTTCAACTGGCGGTAGATTTGGCAATACGCAAACACAATATCCAGTTGCTGCCGAACACGTTGTACATGTCAGTCTCAGCGAAGGACTTGACGGTGCTTGGCCATTTGGTATGTCAATTCTCGAAAATGTGTTCAAAACATTCAAGCAAAAAGAATTGATTGAAGATGCTGTGATCATTTATCGCGTGCAACGTGCCCCGGAGCGCAGAGTGTTTAAAATTGACACCGGCAACCTTCCGAGCCATTTGGCCATGCAATTTTTGGAACGTGTCAAGAATGAAATTTATCAGCGCAGAATCCCATCGCAAACCGGTGGCGGAACAAACATTACGGATGCAACATATAATCCAATTTCGATGAATGAAGACTTTTTCTTTGCGCAAAACGCCGAAGGAAAAGGTAGCTCTGTTGACGTATTACCAGCTGGACAAAATCTAGGCGAAATTAACGACCTGCTATTCTTTACTAACAAGCTATTCCGTGCATTACGCATTCCGAGCAGCTATCTCCCAACTGGTCCCGATGACAGCACTGCTACATATAATGATGGCCGCGTTGGTACATCATTAATTCAAGAATTACGCTTTAACAAGTATTGTCAGCGTTTACAGAATCTCATTTCTCCAACAATGGATTTGGATTTTAAGATTTACCTAAAGCAACGCGGCATTAACATCGATACGTCGATGTTCGAACTTAAATTCACAGAACCCCAGAATTTTAGCCAGTTTAAGACGGTTGACGTTGATGGAAGTAGACTCAATAACTATAGCACTGCCATACAAAACCCACATATTTCCAAGCGTTGGGCGCAAAAGCGTTATTTGGGCTTGTCCGAACAAGAAATTGTCGACAACGAAGATCAATGGAAGAAAGAGAACGGGCACGATCAATTCAAGACCAGTGGTTCGGACTTGCGATCTGTTGGTGTTACCCCTGGCGGCATAAGTTCAGACTTGGGCAATTTAGACATGCCAGAAGGCGACGAAGAAGGCGGAGAAGCGCCACCGGAGGGTGGAGGATTGCCAAGTGGCGCTCCAACAGCAGCCGCCGGCCCCGAAATATCCCAGGGTGGAACCCCGCAATAATTTGGAAATTGAGTAAATACAGTTATGCAACTTCGCGATTTATTTGAAGATATTGAACCGATTCCACAGACTCGTTATGACTCCGATGATGATAAGACTATGACTAAGGCAAAAGATACCCGAAAGGTTCGTTTGACTTTAGCCCAAATTAATAAACTCCGAAGAATGCACGACGTTCGCCGCGTCGAGCAGCAAAAACAAAATGATTTCTTTAAAGTCATTTACGGCGCGACTCCCCAAGAGTAATAAGTAGATACCAGCATATTATACCAAAAATGCCAGTAATTAAGGCATAAACCACCACCTTTCGCCATTTCGCCATAATTAAGTACATATTAATCCACTTTGCAAAGGAGATTACCGGAATGTCAAAGAAATTTGAGAAATTACTTGAGTACGTTGTTAACAACGAAACGGATAAGGCCCAGGCTTTATTTCATGATATCGTTGTCGGCAAGAGCCGTGAGATTTATGAAAATCTAATCGCTTCCGAAGCGGAACACGGTGTTGGTGGCAGTGAAGTCGATAGTTTTATGGACGATATCACAGCCGAAGAAAATGATATTAGCGAAGAAGGCGAAGAAGAATTCGACGGTGAAGAACACCTCGATGAGCCAGCAATGGAACTTCCGCCAGAAGGTGGCGAAGAAATGGGCCACGAAATGGACGTCCCAGGCGAAGGTGGCATTGAAGATATGGAAGACCGTTTGGTTGACCTCGAAGATGCACTGAAGCAATTACAAGCCGAATTTGACGAAAAGGTCGTAAATGGCGACGAGTCAGAAGACGGTGTTGAAGCCGGTGATGAAGAAGTCGCAGGCGACGAAGAACTAGGTAGCGACGATTCAGAAGAGGGTGATGAATTCTCTGATGAAGATAGCGAAGAAAGCGAAGACGACGAGCTCAGCGAAGCTGAAGAAGACGACGAAGAAGACGACGAAGAAGAGCTCGACGAGGCTATCTTAGAATACACAGAAAACGTTGGCAAGCCATACGGATCGGGTAAGGGCATTTCAAACAAGAGCGAAGATTCTGGTACAAACAAGACCAGCCCAGTCGCCAAGAATGCTAAGAGCCCAGTTGGCGGTGAGCCAATTAAGGTTAAGGATGGTAGCGAAGGCAATCACGGTGTTAAGGCCCCAGGAAAGCTGTCAAGCATTGACGGCACAAAGGGCGAAGGCACTAAGATGAAGAAAGTTCAGGACATGAAGAAGGTCTAAGAACATGTCCGGTATGCTACGAGAACACCTGACTTATGACCAAGCTAAGATGGTTCTGGAAACAGAAGATCAAGGCGAGGGCAAGGGCAAGAGCCTTTATCTAAAGGGCATTTGCATTCAGGGTGACGTTGAGAATGCCAATAAGCGCATATATCCACTGCACGAAATTAAGCGTGCAGTGGGTACTCTTAAGGAACAGATCGGAAACGGTTACAGTGTCCTTGGAGAGGTAGACCATCCACCAGATTTAAAGATTAACTTGGACAGAGTGAGTCACGTCATTACTGACCTTTGGATGGACGGTGCAAATGGTTGTGGGAAGTTGAAAATCATCCCAACGCCAATGGGCAAGATCATTGAAGCTATGCTAACAAGTGGTGTAAAGCTAGGTGTTAGTTCTCGTGGATCGGGCGACGTAAACGATTCAAATGGTAAGGTTTCGAATTTCGAAATTCTTACTGTTGATATAGTGGCACAACCATCGGCACCTAATGCATACCCAACTCCTATATATGAAGGACTCATGAATATGAGGGGTAACCGTACAGTATTAGAGGTTGCGGTTGAGGCCACGTACAATCCTTTGGTTCAGAAGTTTCTGACCAAAGAAATCACGAAGTTGATTCGTGATTTGAAACTATGAGGAACATGCAATGACTGACGCTTTGAAAAACATCGTCGAGAGTAGCATGATCTCAGAGGAGACCAGAACCGCTATTAGCGAAGCTTGGGATAAGAAGGTTAGCGAACTCCGCGAATCCGTCGAAGCCGAGCTACGTGGCGAGTTTGCTGACCGTTACGAGCACGACAAAGGAAAACTAGTCGAAGCTCTTGATAAAATGGTTTCCGAGAATTTGCAGAAGGAGATTGGTGAGTTCGCAGAGGACCGTAAGGCCCTTGTAAGCGAGCGTGTCAAGCTCAAGAAGCAGATGAGAGAACATGCAAGCAAGATCAACAAGTTCGTACTTGAGAATCTTGCAAAAGAAATTAAGGAATTCAAGGCCGAGCGTGCTGCATTCCGTAGTGATGTAGCTAAATTGGAGAGCTTTATTGTTAAGAATCTCAGCAAGGAAATTGTTGAATTCGCACAAGACAAGCGTGATCTGGTCGAAACCAGAGTCCGTTTAGTTGCCGAAGCTAAGGATAAGCTGAACACAGTAAAGAAGCAATTTGTATCAAAGGCTGCTTCAGCTGTGGAACAGGCAGTTACAGAAGGTCTAAAGAGGGAATTGAGTCAGCTCAAGGAAGACGTAGAGGCAGCTCGCAAGAACAGTTTTGGACAGCGCATATTTGAAGCGTTTGCCAAGGAGTTCTCGGGAAGTCACTACAGTGAAACCGCTGAAATTCGCAAGCTACGTGGTAAGCTACAGCAAGCCATTACAGTTGTTGAATCAGCAAAGAAGACAGTTGATGCACAGAAGAAGTTGGTTGAAGAGAAGGATCAGCAATTGGTCTCGATCAAGGAATCATCGGTCCGTGCAACAACAATGGGCGAATTGCTTACGCCACTTGGCAAAAAGCAAAGAGCTATCATGGAAGATTTATTGAGAACAGTGCCAAACACAAAGCTCAAGGAATCTTTCAACAAGTATCTACCATCCGTGTTGAACGAAAGCGCACCGTCTGCGGTCGCTGGAAAGCAAACATTGTTGGAGACAAGAAAGGAAGTTACTGGTGACAAGCCAGTGAAAGATGAAAGACCAGCGGCGGAGATCTTTGATCTGCGCAAGCTAGCTGGCTTGAAGTAACATTAAGAGGAAAATTTAACATGTCTACACTTCTTGAAAATCGTTGGAACGAGACCAAGGAGGCGTTGCTTGAAGGTCTCACTGGCACGAAGAAGAACACAATGAGCATGATGCTCGAAAACACCCGCAAGTACATCTCAGAAAGTGCAAGCGGTGGTGCAACTTCTGCTGGTAATATTGCAACCCTAAACCGCGTGATCCTCCCAGTGATCCGCCGTGTGATGCCAACTGTTATTGCTAACGAAATCGTTGGCGTACAGCCAATGACTGGACCTGTCGGTCAGATCCACACATTGCGTGTTCGTTATGCAGAGAATATGGCTGCTGGCGGAACTGGCGACAGCTCAACTGCTGGTGAAGAAGCTCTCAGCCCATTCAAGATCAGCCTAAGTTATTCCGGTACTGCCCCATCGGCAGCATCGACTAACCAAAAGGCAGGTCTCACAGCAGCATTGGAAGGTACTGGTGGTCATAAGATCTCGGTACAGATCCTCAAGCAATCAGTCGAGGCAAAGACACGTAAGTTGTCGGCTCGTTGGACGTTTGAATCTGCACAAGATGCACAATCGCAACATGGATTGGACATCGAAGCTGAAATTATGGCAGCGCTCGCGCAAGAAATTACTGCTGAAATCGACCAAGAGATTCTTGGCTCGCTCCGCAGCCTTGCAACAGTTGAAGAAACATATGACCAATCATTGGTCAGTGGTACTGCTACATTCGTTGGTGACGAACACGCTGCATTAGCTGTTCTAATCAACCGCGTTGCAAACAAGATCGCATCACGCACACGTCGTGGCGCAGGCAACTGGGCCGTTGTAAGCCCAACTGCTTTGACTGTATTGCAGAGTGCAACCACTTCAGCGTTTGCTCGTACCACAGAAGGTACATTCGAGTCACCAACAAACACCAAGTTCGTTGGTACATTAAACAACAGCATGAAGGTATACGTCGATGCTTACGCAGTAGACGCAACACCAGTGCTCGTTGGTTACAAGGGTTCAACAGAGACCGATGCAGCAGCATTCTACTGCCCATACATCCCTCTAATGAGCTCTGGTGTGATCCTAGATCCAAACACCTTTGAGCCAACAGTTGGCTTTATGACGCGTTATGGATACGTTGAGCTCACTAACACTGCATCGTCTCTCGGCAATGCAGCTGACTATTTGGGCTTGGTGAACATCACTGCCTCGAAGTTGAGCTTCTCCTAATAAGGGAAAATCCAAGCAATTGGATTCCAAGCAATTGGAAACAAACAGGGACTTCGGTCCCTGTTTTTTTGACTCTTAGTCCTTACGGAAGTAATAGTCGCCATCTGGACCGTTGTCACAGAATAGCGGGGTAACTAGTTTAAAGCCCAGTGATTCAACATACGCAATAACAGTGTCGCGCAACGGCGCACCCTTGTTGTATTCAACTTGTTGAAGTTCGAGAATTAAATGCTTGCAGTTCTTTAGTGTATTTGTTGCACCTTTGAGCACATCCATCTCGGCACCTTGTACATCCATCTTTACAAAATCCGGTAATGGCAGTCCTTTGCTTGTGACTACAGTGTCGAGTGTGTTGGCAATCATCGTCTTGGGTGTATACAAACTTGCAGCGGCCGGACTTAACACTTCGTTTTCTTGATAATATGAATTGCCGCCTGGGTGCATTTCATTTTGATAGAACGTTACTTCCTTGTTATCCACGTCACTTAACAAACCAATAGTGTGACTAATGCCGGCTTCTTTGTACAAGAACGATAACGACTCTTGCGCCTCAAATGCTTCAAAATGTGCCGCTGGCCAAATACGCTTTGCATTACCCGACCAATGTAGTACCGAAGAGCCAATGTCATAAATGACCTTTGGCTGAACACCTTGATCACGAAGCGATACTAAAAAATCAATATGTGCCTTGGGTAACAACGGAGCATTGGCCAACTTCACAAGATGATTACGCAATTCGAGTTGTGGATTAGCGGGAGTTATCGGTGGAACTACTACCGGTTGAATAACCGGTACTTGTTCGGTTCGTTGCCCAACATAATAAGTTGATGCGCCAGTATGGGCACACTTAATGCTAGTATCCACAAATAATTTGAAGCCTTTTGCGCGGGCCTTAACACAAAAGTCAACGTCTTCGGAAACTGTATGTCTGTGATCCAATGCAACATGGTACACAAATTGTGGATGGCCTACGTCGTTCATAACCTTGGACTTGACCAGTACACAACCAAAGCCGCACGATGCAATCTCAACGAGACTGTTTTGTGGAAGCTCTTCGAGCGATGTACGAACTACACCTCCCTGACCACTGTCCTTGTAAATCTCTAGATTGTGTGTGCCTGGAATACGTTGAATGTACATGCCCGACACAATGTCCTTATCATGTGATAGCATCTTGGTAAGAGTATCTCTTGGAAGAATAATGTCACTGTCCACCCACATTACATAATCGAAATCTACAGCCCAACTAGCAATGAGATTGCGGACTTGGTCAATTCTGTACCCAAAGGAATATCTGAATTCAACCTCATAACCATCTGGAACATCGAGATCATAAATGCTCTTGAATGTTTCAACTTCAATGTATTTGGCTGTTGGGATGGCCAACAAAATCTTCTTCTTAAAAGCCGACGATTGCGTTGGCATACTGTTAATTACAGCAGGGGCACTAATTGCCTTTGGCGTTAAGCCTAGTTCGGAAAGAACCAACTGTTGGTTTGGAATTGCAGGTGGGTTGTTCATTTTTACAATAGCCTTTGCGTTTTTGGTTTGTTCTGTACCATTGACTTTATAATCATTCAATGGATTTGTGTCATTATAGTTGTAAACAATGCGAGATACAACCTTAATTTTGTTTGGATCGGCTTGTTCGATTACCGAATAGAAAACAGATCCGTCGCCACCGGCTTTGAACCAATTGCCGTCGGAATCTTTAAATGCCGAATCGGGTACCTTGTTCAATAGCCTCTTTCGGAATGTGCGCAAGTGGGTGTATGGCATTACCCAGTTGAAATGGTAGTTACGATATGCCTTGGCATCGCGTACAGTCTTTGGATAAGGCTGTGATATTAGCGGAATATTGTCAACTAGACTCCAACACGATCCGTAACTAAACTCGTAGCCGTCGTGGTAGATGTTGTTATAGTAATGGAAGATGTCGGGGTCATTGACCAACCAATCATCACCATCGAGAATGACAACAACATCGTCATCCTCCAATGTACGCATAATGTCGATTTGATTCTTTACGGCCCCAACATTTGTGGTGCGGCGGATCAATACAAACTTGTTCCTTAACTCTTCGGGAAGTCTGTCAATAGTAGTTTGCGCAACCGAAGCACTATTATCGGTGCTCGCATCATCAATGATATATTGCGTGTAATTGCCATAGTTCTGTTGTGCAACAGATTGAATGCAGTTAGCAACATATGCCTCGGCATTGTACATTGTGCTCACCAAAACAATATGTTGCTGTTTATCGTGTGGTGGGGTTGATGTTTCTTCGTAGTTTGAAAAACGACGACCGAAAATTTGGTGCACAGCGGCGTTAACACGGCTTACCTTTCTGTATTCTTCAACGGGCAAAAAACCACCAAGTCGCTTGTAGAAATGTTGCTTCCATTGTAGCGCAACCGAATCCCATCCGGCTAATTCCTTGATGATATTGCAAGCATACATCTTCTGTTGATGCAGGTATGGGTTAACATACGCCCGCAATGTCATCTCGATAAACTTTTGCACCTGTTCGTCTATGTTGATGTGCGGGAACAAATTGTTCGGTTCAATGGCATAATCAATCATGTAACAGGCTTGTGATACGGCTGTTTCTTCTAGCGCACCAAAGCGACAAGTGAGCAGCGGAGTATTGTAGTAGAGCGATTCGAGACTTGAAATACCAAATGTCTCGGGAAATGCCGCTGGATAAATCATAAAACTAGACTTAGCTAGAATCTCGGCAATTTCTAATTGCTTAATGACACCGGTAAACTCAACGTCAAGTTGCGCGTATTTTGGATCGGCAGCAAATTCTCGTAAGGTCTTTTCCTGAGCATCGGGTGCAGCGTTATCCCGAAAACGGTAGAATCCGCCGATTACTTTGAGTTTTGCCGTTGGAATAAACTTCTTAACTTCGGGCCAAATGCGCGTGAGCAATGGAACTAGACCCTTAGTTACGGATGCATTGTAAACAAACAAGTCCTTATCTTTGGCTTTGATGTCCACTTCATCAATGTATTTGGTCATACCATTGCGCGTCATGAACACCTTGTTCTTAAGCACTTCAAAATTACGACGCTTGCCACCATGCCAGCAATTGGTTACATACGTGGTATGGAAGTCGCTGAGAGTGAAAATCTCGTTAATGTGTCCGGCGAGAATGAAATCTTCGATGAATTCGTCACCCCAACAGAAGGTGTCGTGCATCCAAAGTACCTTGAGCTTTGCCGATGCAGCCAGCTTATGGTAACGAGTGCAATCATATTGTCCCAGCGAAGCCATTGGCGCAAATGGAACTACAGTTCGGGATGCAATAACAATGTCGGCGGTGTAATTGTTAGGTTCGGCTAACCGTTGTATATCAACGAACTTAACACCTTCGTACACACCTTCTTTGGCTTGACTGTCGATGCAATTATTGAATACTGTTACGTCAAACCCAAGCCTCTGTAATTCTCTAGACACGAGAATAACAGCAGATTCCGAGCCACCCAAACCACGTTTTTGAAGTGTTTCACCATCATAAGTGAGACCGATTACATCAACAATCGCAACAGAAACCATGCGTACTCCTAAAAAATCTGCGTCGCTTTACTTACCGTGGCATCTTATCCACCGCCATAAATATATGGTAATCGAATAAATACGCTATAAGGATCTATAATTCATGTCTCAAATTAGTAAAATAGCCGGCGATTTGACTCTAGTTGCGCAAGGAGCCTATAGCGGTTCGGCAAGCGGACAAGTTTTAATTGACGCCAATAATATGATAATTACCGGCACGTTGACCGTAAATGGGCAACAGGTAATTACAGCGGGTTATTTGGGATCGATTACAGGTTTTTCTGGATCACGAGGATTTACTGGTTCAAACAATTTAATTGGTCCAACTGGTTTCACTGGATCGGCAAGCATAGCACCGGGCTTCTCTGGTAGCATTGGCCCAACTGGAGCATCGGGACCGGCCGGTGCTGCTGGGTATTCGGGATCTATTGGCGCATTGGGCTTCACGGGCTCGTTTGGTTATACTGGCTCAATTGGGCCAACTGGTTTTGTTGGTTCGGCCTCAACCGTAATCGGCCCAACTGGTTTCACTGGTAGCATTGGCCCAACTGGATTTACAGGTTCAATTGGCCCAACTGGCTTCTCGGGTAGCTTTGGTGCATCGGGTCCATCGGGTCCAATTGGACCAACTGGCTTTGCTGGTTCAATTGGTCCAACTGGTTTCGCAGGAAGTATTGGCCCAACAGGCTTCGCTGGTTCAATTGGTCCAACCGGTTTTGCTGGTAGCATTGGCCCAACCGGCTTTGCTGGCTCAATTGGTCCAACTGGTTTCACAGGAAGTTTAGGCCCAACAGGCTTCGCTGGATCGCGTGGCTTTGATGGCTCGGCTGGCTTCACTGGTTCAATCGGACCAACTGGTTTTACTGGCAGTGTTGGACCAACAGGATTTACAGGTTCAATCGGACCAACTGGTTTTACTGGCAGTGTTGGACCAACAGGATTTACAGGTTCAATTGGCCCAACTGGTTTCACTGGTAGCATCGGCCCAACCGGCTTCACTGGTAGTGTTGGTCCAACTGGATTCGCTGGTTCAATTGGTCCAACCGGCTTCACTGGTAGTGTTGGTCCAACTGGCTTTACTGGTTCGTTTGGTTACACAGGTTCGTTTGGTATCGGTTATACCGCATTAACTTCAACAACAACTGTTACCATTGGTACCGGTTCGCAAACAGTCGCAACGAACGTAGCCAATACGCTAACAGCATTTGCAGTTGGACAGCGTGTTCGCATTGCATATACAATTACTCCACAATCATATTGGATGGAAGGATCAATTACATCCTTCTCCGGTACAAGTTTAATAGTTTTAGTTGACACTGTCAATGGTGCAGGCAACTCGTTTAACTCTTGGATTATATCGTCTGCTGGTGCACAAGGTATTACCGGATTTGTTGGTTCCGCTGGCTTTACTGGATCAACTGGCGCAACAGGCTTCACGGGCAGCATTGGTCCAACTGGTTTTGCTGGTAGCATTGGTCCAACAGGTTTTGCAGGTTCAATTGGTCCAACTGGCTTTACTGGATCGCGTGGCTTCGATGGCTCGGTAGGATTTACTGGCAGCGTCGGCCCAACTGGTTTTACTGGTTCATTTGGATTCTCTGGATCAATTGGCTTCACTGGCTCAATCGGACCAACCGGATTCACTGGTAGTGTTGGACCAACTGGCTTTACTGGTAGCATTGGACCAACTGGTTTTGCTGGTAGCATCGGACCAACAGGCTTTGCAGGCAGTGCATCAACAGTTATTGGATTTACTGGTTCGATTGGACCAACAGGTTTTGCTGGTAGCATTGGACCAACAGGTTTTGCTGGTTCGGCAAGTACGATTATTGGTCCAACTGGTTTCACTGGTTCAATTGGTGCTACTGGTTTTACTGGTTCAATTGGTCCAACTGGATTTACTGGTTCGGCCTCCACTGTAGCTGGCGCAACCGGCTTTACTGGCTCAATTGGTCCAACCGGCTTTGCAGGCAGTGCATCGACTATAATTGGTCCAACTGGTTTCACTGGATCGGCAAGCACAGTAATTGGTTTTACTGGCAGTATTGGCCCAACCGGCTTTACTGGTAGCATTGGGGCAACTGGCTTCACTGGTTCAATCGGACCAACTGGATTCACTGGTTCAATCGGACCAACCGGCTTCGCTGGTAGCATTGGCCCAACTGGCTTTGCAGGTAGTGCATCGACTATAATCGGACCAACTGGTTTCTCTGGTAGCGTTGGACCAACTGGTTTCACAGGCAGCGTTGGCCCAACTGGATTTACTGGAAGTGTTGGCCCAACTGGATTTACAGGCAGCATCGGTCCAACTGGTTTTGCAGGCAGCATTGGCCCGACTGGTTTTGCAGGTAGTGCATCGACTATAATTGGTCCAACTGGCTTTACTGGATCGGCAAGCACAGTAATTGGTTTTACTGGCAGTATTGGCCCAACTGGCTTTGCTGGTAGCTTTGGCTTTACTGGTTCAATTGGTTTCACTGGTTCAATTGGTTTCACTGGCAGCATTGGACCAACTGGCTTTACTGGTTCAGCAAGCACAGCAATTGGCCCAACTGGCTTTACTGGTAGCTTTGGGCCGACTGGTGCAGGATTTACTGGATCACAAGGTTTCATTGGTTCGGCTGGATCACCGGGCGGATTTACTGGTTCGGCATCAACCTTAATTGGTCCAACTGGGTTTACTGGTAGTATCGGTCCAACTGGCGCAGGCTTTGTTGGTAGCGCAAGCACAGCAATTGGTCCAACTGGCTTTACTGGCAGTATTGGTCCAACTGGCTTTACTGGCAGTGTTGGTCCAACTGGCTTTACTGGCAGTGTTGGTCCAACTGGCTTTACTGGCTCGATTGGTCCAACTGGCTTTACTGGTAGTATCGGTCCAACTGGTTTCACCGGATCTGCAAGCACAGTAATTGGCTTTACTGGCTCGATTGGTCCAACTGGTTTTGCTGGCAGTGTTGGTCCAACTGGCTTTACTGGCTCGATTGGTCCAACTGGTTTTGCTGGTAGTGTTGGTCCAACTGGCTTTACTGGATCGCGTGGCTTTGATGGATCGGTTGGCTTTACAGGTAGCATTGGACCAACTGGTTTTACTGGCAGCGCAAGCACAGTAATTGGTTTTACTGGTTCAATCGGACCAACTGGTTTCACTGGTTCAATTGGTCCAACTGGATTCACTGGATCAATTGGTCCAACTGGATTCACTGGTAGCGCGTCAACTATAATCGGTCCAACTGGCTTTGCTGGTAGCGCGTCAACTATAATCGGACCAACTGGTTTCACTGGTTCAATTGGTCCAACCGGCTTCGCTGGTAGCATTGGACCAACAGGATTTACTGGATCATTTGGCTTTACTGGGTCGGCAAGCACAGTAATTGGCTTTACCGGCTCAATTGGACCAACTGGCTTTGCTGGTAGCATTGGACCAACTGGCTTTGCTGGTAGCATTGGACCAACTGGCTTTACTGGCTCGGCTTCAACTGTAATTGGTTTTACTGGCAGCATTGGTCCAACTGGCTTCACTGGCAGCATTGGACCAACAGGTTTTGCTGGCAGCATTGGTCCAACTGGCTTCGCTGGCAGTGCGTCAACTATAATTGGTCCAACTGGTTTCACTGGTTCGGCTTCGACTGTAATTGGCTTCACTGGCAGCATTGGACCAACTGGCTTCACTGGCAGCATTGGTCCAACTGGCTTCACTGGCAGCATTGGTCCAACTGGCTTCACTGGCAGCATTGGTCCAACTGGATTTACTGGTAGTGTTGGCCCAACTGGATTTACTGGTTCGATTGGTCCAACTGGATTCACTGGTAGCATTGGTCCAACTGGATTCACTGGTAGCATTGGTCCAACTGGATTCACTGGCTCACAAGGCATTCAAGGTCCAACTGGCCTTAACGGAAACGTCGGCTTTGTGGGTTCGGCTAGCACCGTAATTGGTTTCACTGGTTCAATTGGTCCAACCGGCTTTGCTGGTAGCATTGGTCCAACCGGCTTTGCTGGTAGTTTCGGATCAACTGGCTTTACTGGTAGCGCAAGTACCGTAATTGGTTTCACTGGTTCAATTGGTCCAACCGGCTTTGCTGGTAGCATTGGTCCAACTGGATTTACTGGTTCAATTGGTCCAACTGGATTTACTGGTTCAATTGGACCAACAGGTTTTGTGGGCAGTGCATCAAGTGTAATTGGTCCAACTGGCTTTGCTGGTAGCTTTGGTCCAACTGGATTCGTTGGCTCGGCTGGTCCGTTTATTAAGATAACTAGCATCACCACTGCAAATCCAAACGTTAACTATGTTGCTGATACTTCGGGTGGGCCGTTCACATTAACATTGCCAGCCACACCAGCAGTTGGAACATATGTCTTTATTATGGACGGATTTGACTGGTCAACAAACAACCTAACAGTCAATCCAAACGGTGCCGCCCTTGAAGGTACGGTTCAGAACTTATTGCTCAACGTAAAGGGTATTGAAGTTGTTGCTGTATATTCCGGTGGTTCAATTGGCTGGAAGGTAACTGCAACTCTAGGATCCAGAGGAGCTTCGGGATTCACTGGATCATCAGGTTCACCTGGTGGATATACTGGTTCGGCAAGCACAATAATTGGTCCAACTGGTTTCACCGGAAGCATTGGACCAACTGGTTTCACAGGCAGTGCAAGTACAATTATTGGTCCAACTGGCTTTGCTGGTTCAATCGGACCAACTGGATTTGCTGGTAGTGCAAGTACAATTATTGGACCAACTGGCTTCGCTGGTAGCTCGTCAACTGTAATTGGACCAACTGGCTTTGCTGGATCGCGCGGGTATGATGGTTCGGTTGGCTTCTCTGGATCAAATGGTACAAACGGCTTCACTGGTTCAGCTGGTGTAATTGGCTTCTCTGGATCAAATGGCTCAAATGGCTTTACTGGATCAATTGGCTTCTCTGGATCAAATGGTACAAATGGCTTTACTGGATCGATCGGTCCAACTGGCTTTACTGGTTCTGCTTCGACTGTAAGTGGTCCTTCGGGCCCATCGGGCCCATCTGGGCCAATTGGACCAACTGGCTTTGTTGGTAGCACAAGTACAGCTCTTGGACCAACTGGCTTTACTGGTTCGGCAGGATCGGGATCGGTAACATCTGTGACAACTGGCGGACAGGTAACAGTCTCGCCAACAACCGGTGCAGTGGTAGTAACATTACCAACGAACACATCAATTCAAGTGGCGTCGTTTGGCGTTGGAACTGCGGCTACGGGTACAACCGGTGAAATTGTTGCCACAAACAATGTCACAGCATACTACTCGGATATGCGATTAAAGACTATTGTTGGTAAGCTAGATAACCCACTTGCCAAGATTACTTCGCTTGATGGATTCTTGTTCACGGCCAACGCAACAGCACAAGCATTGGGTTACGATGGTAACCGTGTTGATGTTGGTTTATCGGCACAGCAAGTGCAAGCAATACTCCCAGAAGTTATTCGCCCGGCACCAATTGATCCTGCATATATGACATTTGATTATGCTAAGTTGATGCCGTTGGTTATAGAGGCAATCAAAGAGCTAACAGATAGAATAAAGGTGTTGGAGAATAAGTAATGCCCAAGATGCCAGCACCCGGCAATCCGATTTCGTTTGGACAATTGCAAACTACATTCGGTGGTTCAAATCCTATTGCAATAACTGCATACAATCGCGGTGGAACATATATACCAAATCTAACCACCAACGCCAATATTCCAACAACAATTACTAGTGGCACGCAATTGTCCGCGTTTTATAACGGAACTACTATTGTATATCCAGATTATTCACCATATACAACAACTGGATATGGTACCCTTGTGGCTGCACTCAATACCAGCGGTGGCACCAAAGACTTAACAGGATATCACCGAGCTCTTACAACAGGATCAATGACGCCGGACACTTTTCAGGATCTCACCACTACAACCAATTACATTCTATGGTGCTATACCTCAGTTGGTAAAGGTGGAAATTTGGGGAATGACTCTTTCGAGTTTTATACCACCGGAGTCTTTTCTAGAACCATATTCAATAATATCAAAATATATAACTCGGCATTTACTACATTGTTGGCCACATATGCTCAAAGTTCGGCAAGTTTATTTGAAATAATTGGTGGAGTAAATACCCATTGGTATTGGGCCACAGTGCCGTGGAAGTTTGTAGCCAGTACAACGTATAGAATTGTGATCGAATAATAAAGGTACACTTATGTCAATTTGGCAAAACATCATAGCTTTTTTCAAGAACTTGTTTGGTAAGAAAGAAAACCAATTGCTGCCGTTCCCACCAGCTTTGGCCAATGGTACAGCATCACTAACAATTCATTCGGCACGCAACGGTCAAGGGTTTTACGACTTTTGTGGTTGGGTACAGGCCGGCTGCATTGATCCGCAATTAAACGGTGGAAACACCAGTCTCGGGGCACAAACCAGCTTTATTTCGCATAGTGATGTGGTGTCCGGAAATTGGTTCTCAAATAAGTACGCAGTGGTTGGATTTGTGGATTTCTTGTATAACACTACTATTTCGCGCCATATCGTGCTCGTTATGCAAGGTCCGGCAATAATGCCAAAGGACGCATTTAAAGCCATCTCTTTCACAGATAGATATGGTACTGTGCATACATTAACATCGGACGCCGCAAACTACAATCTTGCGGTGGCTGCGGGTGTATTTGCCGGCAAAATAAATACAACATGGTCATGGGGCTCATCGACCACAGAAGCACCGAACATTGCAGTTGGCTCACCAGCTTATCCGATGTTCACAGGAGTATCCTCCGATAGCTATACAGTTACATTCACATTTTAAGATAGGTAAATATGTTACGGAGATTTTTAAATGACTATTGATATCCAAACAGTTGTGCAATCCTCATTACCGTTGGGATATACGGGTAGTCAAGGCACGGTCGGAGCAAACGGACCAACTGGCTTTAGTGGAAGCATTGGACCAACTGGTTTCACTGGAAGTATCGGTCCAACTGGCTTTGCCGGTAGTGCAAGTACAGTAGCCGGCTTTGCTGGTAGCATTGGTCCAACTGGGTTCACGGGAAGTATCGGACCAACAGGTTTTACTGGTTCAATTGGCCCAACTGGCTTTACTGGTAGCATTGGTTTTACTGGTTCGTTTGGCTTCACTGGCAGCATTGGGCCAACTGGCTTTGCGGGATCAATTGGTCAAACTGGCTTTGTTGGTAGCGTTGGACCAACGGGATTCACTGGTAGCATTGGACCAACTGGCTTTGCGGGATCGGCAAGCTCCGTAAGTGGTCCCATTGGATATTCCGGATCTGTTGGTATAAACGGATTTGTGGGTAGCATTGGCCCAACTGGTTTCTCGGGATCGGCTAGCACAACGGCCGGACCAACTGGACCATCGGGACCAACTGGATTCACGGGCTTTACTGGATCTGCGATCACCGGCTTTACCGGATCATCGGGCGCAGCAAGTGGTATTACAGTTACAGCCACATCAGCATCACAAACAACATATATTGTTGGTGTAGTTACAACCGGGTCGTCTACTACGCCGTATGCTAACTCATCTGTTTGGTATGATCCATCCACAGGTGAAATTAACGCAACAACATTCAATTCAAATTCGGATGCTCGATTAAAGAATAATATTGTACCATTAACCAGCGCACTCGATTCAGTAAAGAAGTTGTCGGGTGTATTCTACAACTGGAATGATGCTGCCAAGAACGTTGGTATCATTGATGGAGCAAGGCAGGTTGGTATATTTGCACAAGATGTGCAAACCGTATTGCCCGAAGCCGTTAAAGAGCATAACGGCTACTTGTCACTCTCATACGTCAAGCTAATCCCAATGCTCATCGAAGCAATCAAAGAGCTCGATAAGAAGATTGAAGCCCTAAAGTAAGTCAATAAAAAGCCCGGTGTTAGTAGCACCGGGCAGAGTTTCGATATTGGGGCTTTATTTATTGTGTATTATTGGTCGTAAAACATCACACGCCCCACACCGATTATTTCAACGCATGTTCTTCAAACGCAGCACAGGCAATTGGGGCAACGGTCTTGGCTAAATTCAACATAGCATCGGCATAAACACGAATCTCATACTGTGCATGTTCGTGTGTACGCAAACGAATAAAGTTGAATAGATTGTGCAAATCAACTGATGCGAACATGCGGCTGTATGCTGCTACGGGCAACACAGAACGCGCAAGTTCTCTCGGGCAACCATCAGCAATTAGATCCTTGTAACGCTTGGTGGCAATTTCACAATGACTTTCGATAGTAGCTTGAATCCAATCAGCATTCTTATGAATGTTACTGGTACGCATCTGCTTGTTGTCTTTTGATTGCGTAGTAATCTGATCCACCGCCGGAACGTAGAAACCTTCATCTAGTTCCGTATAACGAGCACTGATCTCGTTGTAACTCCATGTACGATGCCTGTGCCATTGTCTAAACACAAAGATTGGCGCCTTAACTTCGAACGTCAGTGTGACTGCTTCGAACGGTGAAGTATGATGATTCTCCATGAGGTAGTTAATGAGTTTTGTATCACCCTTTTCGCTACCCTCACGCCAATCTGCATCGTATGATACACGGGCTGCACGAACTATAGATAAGTCACCTCCCATATGGTCGACCAATCGTACAAAGCCGTGATCCAACACATCAATCTTGCTCATTCTTTTGAACCTTCTATTAGAGTTTTAACTTCTTTGGATACTAATGTATGAACACGGTCGAGATCAATAATGTACTCAATTGCATTCAATTCATCTTTACTGGCAAACGAAATCTTCTCAACTAATTCCTCAACCTTAGTTTCGGTCAAGTTAATCGAAGCGTGAGTGTAAGTCCTACCACTATTGAAATGAAACCGTATCTCATCAACGTACTCAAACGGAATCATCTCAATAGTGATCTGCTCCAATATCTTCTTCCAATGTTCGGTATTACAACCTACAAATTTAACCCACTTCGCTGGTTGTTTGGGCAGTTGTGGACTTTGGTGGTCGTCCCCGCTTCTTGTTTGTGACATTTGGTGATAGTTCTTGTGCGTTCTTCCTCAGCCGTGCTGCCTCCGCGTCATGCACTGCGGCTTGTTCCAATAGCGACTTGGCCATAGCAGCATTATCAACAACTAGTTGACCAGCTACTGGGGGCAATGATATTGGTGCCTCGGACGTTACCGGGGAATTGGAAACAACGTCCACTGGCTTCTTATTACCAGCAGCCAAAATGTCATTCACTTCGTTAAGTGGAACACTCGTTTGGTTGTTTGGTGTAAGTAGCACATTCTTTGTGTTTACCTTCTTAATAAACCCGCGTGCGTGCAGTGTATTAAGAACGTTACCACCATCGGCAAAGAATCGACGGGATAGCAAATCAGCAAGTTCACTTGACTGTTGCCCCTCGTCACTCTCTACTAGTTCCATCAAACGATCGTGATAATTCGATGGTAGTACCTGTGTTTCGGTGACCAAGCAATTTTGGGTTTCGTTGGGTACAGTCTTGAATAAGATTACAACCTTCTGCCCGGTGCTTAATTTACCGACATGCTTCATATTAGCCATGTGTTAGTTTCCTGTGTTTTGCACATCAGCTGGCGGTGCAGCTGGCGGTGCTTGTACGGTCGATGCTAAGAATGCATCCACCTTATTATATACTTCACCGATTGGTCCAAATTCCTTTGGAAGGAATGCTCCACGCTTTGATGCCAAATCAATGATAGCAAGAAGATTTCTTAGATCGTCGATGCTCAATGATGGGGGCTGTGGTGCTTCTGGACTTGCGGTTGTAGTTTCATCTGCCATTGTCAAACTCCTCAATTGCTACAATATTTAACCATAGCAAAAAGAATGACAAAATTAATTCGGTATTAACCCCAACGAAGCTGCGCCCAAATTGCTTGTTCCGAAAACTTATCATCAAAGGTAATAATCCAATTAAAAGCATTGTTGGTTTCATCAAGCATATTGCCCGACAACTCCAAGTCCCCCAAATCCGGACCTCTTCATACCGCGCCAGTTCTCAATTGGTCCAAGGTTAGTCTCACACCAATCCAGTATCTCCACTTCGTGACCTACCCATTGACGATTAACTATCACTTGTAGCATCGTTTTTCACCCATCGCAATACAAATAGGATATAGTCTTCATCATCTCGGAATTCAAAATGTGTGTATCCAAATACTGTGGTATACGCCCACCGATATTGGGGATCTGTTAACTGTTGAATTGTTTGTCCACTCACCGATGATCCAAAATTTGCCAAACACCAGCTATACATTTCGCTTTGTTTTGAATAGTAACTACGATCCAGGTCAACACGTCGGCTCATGAAAATCTCAACTGTACTAATGGGGCAAGTTCCTTCCTACCGCGACGCAGATACACGATTATTTTACGTTGGTTGGCCAGCAAGAACATTGGACCACTACCCGATGTCAAGTCCCACTCCCAATCATATCCCCTACGGCCCAACGTCTTATTCATCCAATCTAGGTATTGGATGTTCGGATCCTGAGCCCAGGAAAAGTGCCCATCACGGCCCTCTGGCCATGGAAGTTCCAGTCTAGTGCTCCACCACCAATCTTGTATAGTCTTTTTCATCCAAATCTCAATGAAAGCATGATAACATCGTCCTCACTATTGGTTGCAACAAACATCTCATCGCCACCGCCAAGACCATTAAACTCAAATTCACCGGTGCGGTCGTTCCACAGTCCGCGCTCAATAAGGGGTACACACGGACCTTCTTCGAGACTACGAGTTGGATGCAAATACGTCTTAAAGTCTTGACACATAGCATAACCGAATATATCGTATGCTCCCGAATATACCTTATCGTAATCCACTCGAATCACATATTTGAAATCGCGAAAGTACTCTTTTGGTGTGCGTCCTCTATAATTGATCTTGTCTTCAATCCAAACCCTGAACCTACGTTCATACTTAGTAGCAGGGTACCGCCAATCCATATACCGTTCTTTGATGCGTGAAAATATGTTCATAGGAATGGCAGAATAAACATTGCTGCGTGCTCGTCGTTATAGAACTCATATGTTATGTGTCCCACTTTGAAAGGATTAATCCATTCTTTCCAACCACGATAACCCACATTCTCTGCAATCCAGTATTGCATTCTGGGATCAAATTTTTCGTATGGGAAATTGACTATCACGACCACCTCAGCACAAACATCACACAATCTTCATTGCGTTCAAACAAAATACTGTGAGAATCTCCATCGTGGCCAAACACCCATCTATGGGGAGCATTGCTATATAACCATTCAATTACTTCTTCCTTTAAACTACCATAAGATGAGGTATAGTTCATTAATGGACTGTGCATTGGTACACGATATTTTATCATGTGTTCTTCAAAATCCAGAAAATTCTATCGTCATCATTCTCCCATTCCATGGTGTAATACCGGCCAACGGTCTTGTCTAGCGTGTTATCGAATCGTTCCTGTAACGTGTACGGTCCCGGAAATTCTGACTGCATAAGACTGGTTGCTTCTTCGCAGGTGCACCATTTCAAAGATTCGAGATAATCCTTCCATGTTCGCTTTATATCTCCATAGCGAGTACGCATTGTGTAAACTGAATAATCCTTCCATGTTCGCTTTATATCTCCATAGCGAGTACGCATTGTGTAAACTGAACCAGCTGGGCCGGTCATGGGCTGCACACCAATGATATCTTGTGCAAGGGTCTCGGGCGTCACCCTTCGAATAGTTGGTATCAATATTTTCGACATTGTCATGTGTTCTTCAATAACCAGAAAATCTTTTCGGTTTCATCTTCCCATTCCATAGTGTAATACCAACCACCACGATCACTATCATATCGCTGTTGGATGGTATACGGACCGGGGAAATCATTCTGCATAACTTTAGTGATAGCCGTAGTATTACGTCCGTGATAATCATTGAGTGCTGCCTCCCAGGAGTCGTACCGATAATTACCTACTAGAGTATGTATTGCTATAGCTGGATCGATCTCGGGTTGCTCACCAAGAATATCCGAATCAATGGGGCCAGCATATCGAATTTTAGGAATTTTCACATCCACCTCAATATAAACCAGGCATGCTTTGACCTAACACTAAATCCAATACCTTGGTGACCAGAAGATTCGTGTATCCAATCAATATCATTGTCGTTCATCCATTCTCTCACAGTCCACCACTCTATTAAAGTTTCTACAAAATAATGGTGTTTTGGGAAGTCCGGGAGTTGAAAAATTCTCACATCCACCTCAACACAAACATTACTTCATCTTCGATGTTGTCAAATTCAACATTGAACCCATGCGCTAACTTTACGGGATACAATTGTCCTTTGAAATCTTGGTGTTCTCTAGCATCAACCATGCGATCTTGTATATCAACCCAATCCTCTATCCTTACAAACACACCCACCTTAGCCCCATCTCAACGTAAACATAGCTGCATCATCATCGTCGGGAATACGGAGCATTCCCCCTCTAATAAGTTCGCACCTATTTTCTAAAGCGTCAATGCACCACCGCCATACATCGTCAACCATATCGGGTGGAATGTATCCGTACCACCCGGGCAGTTCTTCTTCTACATATTGGTCCCGATCGGCAATGATTCCGAGGTCGTCGGTCATTCCGGGCCCGTGTCCCTCATGCCAATGCAGTTCAATCTTTAGAAAATATTCGTCGTGTGACACGTTAATAAACTCCGGATAAAGATTGTCTACGGCAAAATTCCAATTCATGACCCCCACCGTAGCATAAACATTATAGCATCTTCCTTGCTGCGAAAGTAAAATCTTATGTCATTACCAATCCAATTGCGACGCCACTTGAGTTTGCGATTACGACCACCCGGACCAAGCATGGCATAACACCAAATAACCATATCGGTGATATGGTTGTATTGCAAGTCCAGGATAACGCGCCACTCACCCTGTTTGTTTTGTTGGATCATGCCCATCTCAGCTGAAATAGCAAATAGCTTTCTTCGGATTCAAATGTTATGTATTTGGTATTTAAACATACCGTGGCACCAAATTGCTCACCGATATCTCGATCCCATTTTGGAGTTTTTCCACTCTCTTTGATTTGCCGAAGGTAGTCCCCTATTTTTGATCGAACATCATATGGAAGATCACTATAAGGAACATAATGCATCATGACCACCTCAAAATAAACATGGCACGGGTGTCTTCGGAATGGAATCCGTACTCTGCGGGACCACACGGACCACAAGTGATGATACCACTATTCTCTACCACCCACCTATCCATAGCAGCGGTGCTAGGATGGCTGATCTTCACATAGTAGAACGTCTTACTGTTGATGGTATCTTCTGTAAGTTCAGTCTTGACAGTCATAGCCATCTCAAAATAAACATTGTGCGATCTGCATCTGACCGGAACATATACTTGGGACGAAGGGTGTCGTGGGAACTAAAATATGATCTGCTACCAAATCGACTATGCATCACACCACCGAACCGTTCCTGTACCCACTTATCAGCCTCTTCTGGTACTGGTCCATCCAAACCCAAAATATACCAGACGGAATTTTCCCAGGTACTCTCGTAAATTTCCATCGTCTTAGACCTTCGCACCACCCATGCTGCGGAAGCGCATGAAGCGCGGGAAGCGCAGGCTGTAGCTGCCATCCTGGTTCTGGGTGATCACATCGGCCTCAACCTCAACCAGCTGGCCCTTGACCTGCTTGCTACCCTTCCAGAACTGCTCACGCTGCTCATCGCTGAAGCCACTGCCCACGTTAACACGGATCTTACGACCACCATCAACGCCTTCACACACGAGCGCACCCAGGCGCCCTTCGTGCTTGCCAGTGCCCTCTTCGAGGTCAACAACAGTGAGGTCAACCGAAATAGTGGGCTTGATCTTGAGCCAGTGATCGGCACGCTTCAGGAGGTACGGGGCCTTGGGATCCTTGAGCATAATGCCTTCGTAGCCACCGGCAATTGCACTTGCGTTGATCTCCTTGAACCGCTTCTGACCAGCAGGCGTGGACAAGTTAACCAATTCCTGACCAACCATCTCCACGTGGGTCAACACCTTCTGGTGGTGCTCAACGAACACCTTGAGATGCTCCGAGCGGAACGTCTGTGTCGCCTTCCAACCACCCTTCTCGAACTCCGAGAGCGGCATGCAATCGAAAACGTGCAGTACCGCATCGTTGGCCTTAGTACCATCCTTGCGATGAATCTGCTTCATAAGATCCTGGAAGCTCGAGCTCATCACCTCGCCGTCGTACACCCAGGGCTCAACCAGTGCGTGCGCAACCTTTGCGAACTGCGCCTTAATGGCTTCGAAGTTCGAAAGTTCCTTACCCGACCTGCTGTACTGGTCCACCTTACCGTTGGGGTAAACCACAGTCAGTACGCGAGCACCATCGAGCTTGACTTCGATAATCTTCTCTCCGACCAGCTTCTTGGGCTGATCCGTACCATCCTGGGCCAACTGACAAGTGAACACCGGAATCTCGAGATCCTTCCAACCAGTGCCCTTCAGGACAGTGTTAATGGTCTTCTCCGAAGCGCCACAGCGCAGGTCCTTGATCAGGATGCGCCTGTACCAGCCGTTCCATTCCTCGTTAGTAGCAGCATTCATCGCCGCCTCAATCGCATCACGGGCAGCGTGCCCGGTAACCTGGCGATCAATTAGGCTGTTCGCCAACGTCTGGAAAGTCCTAAAGGACAGCCCGTTGCCATCCTTGCCCGAACGCTCGGGAACCTTCTTAACGCCGAAAGTCACCAGTGCGTCATACGCTAGCTTGGCGCCTTCGAAAAACTCTTTGCAGCCCGCCTTGAGCGCAGCAGCAATAATTGCCTCCTTTTCATTGCGACTCGAAGTCGCTTCAATTCTGGCAATCACTTTTGCGGGGGTCGTCATATCAATCTCCTGTCCCATGTTCATATAATAGCGAAATCGCAGTCCAAAAGCAACCGCGATAATGCCAAATTTATCAATGACTTACGTCCTATTTAAATCAATAACTTACGTCAACCGAATTCCGTGTGAGCGCAGCTCATCCCGGCACTTCCGAATTTCATTTCCCTTGACACGGAACGTGATTGGGAAGTTTCCCTCGCTCAGGTCCTTGGCCTCCTTGAGACCGAGACCAGTGAACTCTCGGATGAGCTTGATGAAGGTGACCTTCTTATCCGCCGGATACGAGTCAACCCGGACGGTACGATTAATGCCATCGGTACCTTGAGTCACCATCGCAAAGAACATGTCGGCTTTGGCACTCTCACCAAATGCAGCAGACACCTTATCCCAAATAACGAGACCTTCCTCGGCGCCAAACGCCTCGGTGATGGTCGACATCAGTTGGATGGCATCCTCGATCACTCGACGACGCGAGTCATCATCGATGTTGTGCCAATTCATCAACGGTGGCATCTCTATCTCCTTGTACATTTTACTGCACCGACTTGGGGTAGTAAGCGTGGACACCAAACGGGGGAACAATCGTCTCGTTACCATGGATGATCCATACCACATCGCAGTAGTCGGGCTCGCCCCACGCACCAAACGGATACCCGTCAGTGAAAACGATCAGCTTCTTGGGCTGCGCATCGTTCTCGCGCATCCAGCGATACATTGCCATAAAGTCCGTACCACCACCGCCCATCGGCTCGTAGTTGGCAATGTCGTGTCGGTTGCTTTCGTCGAAGTCCTGAACGTTATACACCTGGGTGTCAAACGTACCAATCTTGATCTTGAAATCCCGGTACTGCTCCATGATGCCCTGAACCTCGCCCAGGAAGTCCTTCAGCATCTTCTCGCTGATCGAACCCGACGTGTCGATAAAAATTGCAATGTCAATCGACTCTTCGGGGTCCATACCCGGAAGGTAAATGCCCGAGCTCCAAGTCTTCTTGTTGGGGCGTGCCCACGTGAAGTCCGACTTGACTGTGCTCTGAATCTGCTGGCGTAGCAAGTCGCGCCAACTAATCATCGGCTCGGTAAAGTTCTTGATCAGGCGCTTAATTGCACCCGGAACATTGCCGGCACCCGCTGCATTGGCCGCAGCAATCACCGCCTCGTGGAACTCGTCCTTAATCTCCTTGGCGTGCTCCTTGGAGATGGTCGGCATCTTCTTGTCACCGCCCTCACCTTCCTTGCTACCGCCACCACCCTCGCCATCCTCCTCGCCCTCCTGGGGCAAGTGGGTGTCAAGCGTCGACCATCCGCTGATGTCGATCTTCTTGGCGTTCTTGTAGATGTCGTCGTACACCTCTTCGGTACACATATCCTTGTACTTGGTGTCGTACAGCGGCTTCACAACCTTGATCAGCTCGCCCACCTTGCCCTCGACCAGCATCAAGTTAATGACGAAGTCACCGGCAAAGTTCCAAATTTTCGCATGCCTGTCGCCGCGCCTGGAAAAGTGATCCAGTACGCAGTGACCAATTTCGTGGCCCACCAGGAACTGCGTCTCCTTCATCGAACACTTGTTGACGAAGTCCCGATTGTAGAAAAAGCTCCGACCATCGGTAGCAGCGGTATCGCACCAACCCTGGTCCGTAGCATCAACAAGCCTGAGGCGCGTGGCCAGGTTACCCCAAAAAGGCTGTGAGATAAGCATACCGACTCGCGCCGTAATGAGCTTATCTTCGATCGCCTTAACGAGCGCACTGTTCACGGGCTTCGCTGTTTTGGTGTCACTCATACAAATTCCTTATTCCCATACTCGTATGATACGGGATCTGATGGTTAAATGCAAGTCCTAAAATCTCAATGAAATCAATGACTTACAGCGGTATTTAATCTAGCAAAATCAATGACTTAGGATTCGCCCTTTAAGGTTGCGAAAACAAAAGTTTTAGCAAGGAACGCTTGGTGGTCCCGCTCAACCTGGTCGATCACCGGGGACATGATATTCATAAGTTGGGCCAACTCCACCTTGCCGATATCGGTCCAATGCGAGAACTGCGCACCCGCCGACGACTTATAATAGAACATCGGATCGTTCATCATCTCGGCAATGGCGCCATACAGTGAGTCTTTGACTGCAAGTTTATTCATACAACCTTTTGCACGCCGGCAAGGTTGGACAATCTCTGAAGTTCGGCCAACTCATATTCTAAGTCCCGGACACGCTGATTTTCTCGCCGCGCTTGATCCCGCCAAAAATCGCGATCCTTGTACGCAACTTCGATCATTTGGGTAACACAACCAACACCATCACCGTCCCAAATGGCATATCCACCTTGGTGAATAAGTGCATCAAGAATGGCGAGGGTTGCATCCGGACTATTGTATGTTTCAAGGGCCTTGCCACCCCAACCCATCTGTCCATTGGACATTAGTCCATAACCACGCCAAACGGCTTGGTAATGTCCGGGTTGGTAACCTTTCTCCTCCAACTTGAACTGAATAGCTTTTGCCGCATGATCTCTTTGATCACTCATAGGACACTCCAATTAGTTCCATGCCCTGAAGTGCAGACATTCCCGGCCAGTCGGCAGCGAAAATCTGTACATCGTATCCGAAAGTCTGATATCCATCCTTCCAGGCACCACCCCCACCGGTTCCGGTGTGAATGCAGCTACCCACAAACAGGTCGGTTCCAAGATAAACACCATCCCATTCCTCGGGCCATTTGACCTTCCACGCAATCCGGCCGAACCAACCCGGATAACTAGTTGGCGCAGTTGTGTCACGGTGGCACCAATTGGTTACACCATTTGTTGGACAATTGTGCGAATTGGATACTTCGTTACTCCAATTTAGATGCCATTCGGTAAACTCGGTTAGTACAGGCATGGGCATAATCTCACCCTTGCGCTTATTCTTACCAACTCGCTGCCAATCGTCAGAACGAAAACCAAACGTGCTGCGCTTGGCCAGGGCCCAGAAATATTCCTGGTTTTCGGTAATCTCTTGCCGAAGCTGGTCGGGAGTCATCATCCGATTGCGAAATTCCTTAAACCAGCTATCGAGTTTATTTTGCAACTTCATCTCACGATCGCGTGCGGCCTTCTCGCGAGCAAGCCTGCGCTGCAACTTCAAATAGTCGGCTTCGTGCTCGAAAATCTTTCCGGTAGTTTCACACTTGTAAGCAACAATCTGAACCATTACTTGCATCCCTCCAGCTTATCGAAAATTTCCTGTGGCGCATCCAGATCAACGAGCAGCCGCCTCGGAAGGTCACCGATGTGCGCAAACTCATTCAGGTATCCCTGCACACTCAGATCATCTGGATACGGGGGGAAATTCTCCTGAAAAATCTTCAACTTGTCGGGATTGGATTCAATCCAATCAACAACAACCTTGCAAGCCTTACCATAGTAACTCATGGATTATCCTCGTGAAACTTGTACAGTAACTGGGGCTTTTCATTTTCGGTAAGAGAATAAATGCGAGCCTCGAACTCTCCGACCCGCACCAATCCTTCGGCATAGTTCATTGCCGAAAGTTCATCATCAAACGCCCGCATATTTCCAATATTCAATGAGCCACGCCAGTGCGAAGTCACCATGTATGTAATGCCGCTCATACGATTACCTCAAAGTCCACGCCTTCAACAGCATCCATCAGAATCACTTCATTGCTAGTTTCGGTTTCGAACAAATACAACTGATTCGAAGGAAGCCGCTGCACCCAAACTTCTTGTCCCTTTCGATACTTCCTACCATTCTTAAATTCCTTCAGAATGCGTACAGGATAGGACTTGAACACTACTGGAAACTTGTTGCCTGTGTAGTTCGGATTGCGTCTCCACAATCCGTTTTCACCTGGAATGTATTCACGGTCATCAGTCATGATTGATCTCCACGCCAAATCCACCCCAACCATGTTGAATCTCTGGACGCACATAGACGGAAGCAATGGGTACGGTATTAGTGCCGTTCTTATCCATTAGTGCCTCCAACATTCTACGAATCTCCCAATAGGCTTCTTTGTGATCCGAAGCAACAACATCCATTTCAATAACGAGACTGTATTCATTCTCGTCCATGATAGTATCAACTCGGGCACAAGTCAATTCGATTTCTTCGTCGTCGCTCACTTTGCGTACTCCTCCAAGACTTCCTTAGAAATCTGATGGTAAATGTACCCGGCCTTGATTTCCTTGTGGACAATGCCCCCATGAAAATCATTGTCGATCACAACAACCTTGCAATACTTGTCGCCATCGTATGACAGCATATTGCAGCGGCGCAGTGGCGCCCACTTGCCTTCAACGTCTCCGAATTCAACAATCGGATAATCAGTATAAAAGATCATAGCCCCTGCCGTCCAGCTTCCGACATCCAAACTGCAAAAATAATAGCAAGTCCCATGCAGTAAATTTCGTTTGGGATATCACCAGCCTTCATTGCGCCATATGCTGCAATGAGATTAAAGAAGAACAATGCATAGCAAAATGTCTTGAGTGAAACCAATGTCTTAATCCAAGTCTTCATCACTCAACCTCCAGCACCGTGGGCATATGATAGAACCCGCCCCGATCCTTTAGTGCAGCAAACACAGCATCGGCACCAACCTCGCGTGAGACGAGCACAAGCTCGCCATCCTGTTCAAACGGGATTCCCGTCTGTTCCAGGCACTCGGCAACTCGCTGTTCAAAAGTCATGATCAATTCCTTATTTCTGTCTCGGGATTCTAAGACCAAGTTCGTGCTCGATAATGATACCGACAATCATACCAGTCACTATCACACCAAGCATCAATGCCCAATGTCCAGTTACCAACAGTTGGGTACCAATCCCGATAATAAGCAGATCAAAGATAGTGAACTGGCGCGTGAAAATCTCGTTTAGAATCTTTCTCATGACTGCTCCTTAATTCCTGACGACACAATTGCCCGAAACTTGCACTGTGCGCTGAAGGGCGCGATCCTCAAAGGTCCAGTTGGTGCCATCAACAGCAACAACCTTACCGATGCCCCGATAAATGGTCATATTACCCGAAAAGCAAGCAATGTAACTCTCACCGGGAAGGGCTTGGCCCGTGCTCATCGCTACACCCTGCTTGGTGCAGCCCGCAAGGGCTGCACCAAGGACACCAACCAGTACAAGCGCCTTCATTACTTGGCACTCATCGCCGCAGTAATGTACTGGCCGTACTTCTTAGCGAACTCGGCGTAGGTCTTCATCTTCGAGCCCTGGAACACCAGTCCGTAAGTCTGAAGCGCCGTCTTCACCGCCAGGATGCAAACCTCAGTGTTGAAGTTCTCCATCATGAACCGGAAGAAGTTGTCGATCATCTCGTGCCACTTCTTGTCGTCGAGCTTGCCCGAAGCCTTCTGCTTGGTGAAGTAATCCTTCAGCTCATAGCAGATGTTAATCATCAGGGCGTACTGCGCCGAAACTTCCTTGGTCCGAAGCTCCTTCACCTTACCCTCGAGAACGTCGGTCGGGATCGGCAGCAGCCCAGTGAACTTGCGGTGCGCCATAAACTTGACAGCGAGACCCTCACCAACTGCACCCGAGATCAGGTCCATCGTCGTCCCATCGCTGTGGTTCTCATCGCGGAGAACGTCAGCAACAAACGACCAGCTGCGCGGGGTGGCAAATGCACGCGACGCACTCTCCGGACGGAAGTCGTACAGGTCGCCCTTCGCAAAGTTGAGATAACCAACCACATCCGGGTGGACCTGGTTGACCACTGCCCACTGGTTCCAACTATCGAAGTCAACCTTGACTTCCAAGTGGAGGAACCGGTTAGCAAGCGGAGCCGGCATGCGATAAGTGACACCACGGTCACCTTCGCGGTTACCAGCAGCAACGATCATCACGTTGTCCGGGAGCCGATACTCACCAATGCGCCTGTTAAGCGTCAGCTGGTACGCCGAAGCCTGCACAGCCGGAGCCGCAGCGTTCATCTCGTCCAGGAACAGGATCACAATCGGATACTTCTCAGCGGTCTCGGCCGACGGAAGCTCGCTGGGCGGGGCCCACTTCATACGACCAGTGGCATTGTCGAAGTACGGCATGCCCTTGAGGTCAGTTGGGTCCAGCAGCGGAAGGCGCAGGTCGATAAGCAACCCGCCCATGTCCTTAGCAATCTGGGCCACGCCGTCGGACTTACCGACGCCCGGGGGACCCCAGAGGAAAATCGGGCGCTTAACGCGCATCGCGACCTCAACAGCCTTGCGGGCCTCGGTCAGTGTCACAGTGCGAATCTCAGTACTCATTAGTCAGTCTCCGTTTAACAAGTGTCAGTATAGTAAACTCTGTCGTCCCAAAGGTCAAGCCAAATTCAACTTCGGCTTGAACTTCTTAATCAATTCACGCTCTCGCGCATGGGCCCAAGCCTTCCCACGCCCGGTCTCGAGAACCTCCAACTCAAAAGCCTCGGGACCATGCTTGCGCATCGCCTCGTACAAAGGCCACGGGCGGTGTTCGCTACGGGCCCGGTAAACGTGCTTCATAAAGCGGCACTTTGCGCTGCCCAGTACAGTGGAACACGTCTTAGCAGTGATCCCAATGTAAAAGAGCTTGCCCACCGTGAGCTTGTAAATCACGTGGGTCCTATCGCTCCGCTTTTTGCGTCTAACTTCCATACTCATATTATATGAAATCACCACCCAAAAAGCAAATATTAAATGTCCAATGATTTCAACGACTTAGTGTAAGTCATTGATTCTAAATGACATTTATTTTTAAAAGCGGGATATATGGCGTGTTAACGTACCCCACCTCATATTTGACAACCCCGCGATATCCAACTGAATTGGGATCGGGATTGGTTCCGGTTGAAAACTTTAAAATGAAAAACAACTTGTCGGCTTCGTTTTCAAATACCAACTTGAACTCATCGTCAACCAACCGACAACGGTAATATTTTTGAAGAGTTTCGTTTACAGCATCCTGGTGAAGACCGACAAAGGTTGGACCGTATCCCAGTGAGCGCAACGCCTCCGTGATGTATTCTGCATCATCAATTATCAACTGCTCATTGTAACCCATGTGTTCCAGTCCTCCCCACTTAATACCCAACTCATGTTCTTGGCATCGTCCCAATGGTATATGCGATGCGTCATTGTACCACTGTTAAACTTTTTGTCGTAGTACCAAGGCTGTGTGTCCATTACCTTAATCAGTTGCAGCAACCTGGCGTTGGTCATTACAAGCTCGGCTATCATAATATGCGGCTTGTGAATCATCTGATAATATTTGAACCCAATGTCGTTAAACCGTAAATTGGATCCACTGGACAATACCCAAATCGGTAACTTCTTTTTGAGTGGTGGGTCATTGTGACTCACCTGACTCTTAAGAAAGTCGCGAACCTCGTCTTCGATTCTTGCTTTGGTATTTAGGTAATGTTCCATTGGTGCCGAGTGTACTATTATGTTCTTATATTATACACTCGACACACGGAAATGTCAAGTTAGCTTTTGACTAAACTGCTCTTGATGAGCTCCGAGTATCCGCCAATTCGTTCGCCGTCAACAAAAATTTGCGGGACTGTGCGAACATCTGGACCAACCAACTCAATGAACCTTTGCTTGGCATCATCTGAGTCAATTAACACTTCTTCGTATTCGTAGTTATTTGTTTTGAGCCAATTTTTGGCCGCTACACAATACGGGCAAACTGTCTTTGAATAAACTGTAATCTGCATTTTCTGCCTCCTGTCGTCGCTTGTACTTAGCCCAAGAAGGTCAGATGTTAAGGCTTTCAGCTTCTTCTTTAGTGTAAAACGGTCCAAAGAAATTGTTACGATTCAGTGTAAGTAGCTTGGGACAAAATTCAACCTTTGCCTTCTTACCATATGTAATGCGATACCAACCGGCAGCAAAGAAACACTTACTGCCGGGAATCTTTGTGTACAACGGCAAGCGACGCTTCACTTCAATCACGGGATCGTAGTATAGACCACAATCAGTATTGTAGCCATCTAGATCGATAGTGGATTGCGACTCTTCAATGTTATCTTCTGGCTCCCAATGATTAATGCCAAGTTGCTTACGTACCGCTGTTGGTGATGTTGCACGAACTATTGATCCTTGTTGTGCCACAATAAAACCTTCATCGGTCTTATGCACTGCGGCAATCTTTGTGTCCTGGTCAAATACTAGCCAACTGCGGCCCGGTGTTGCTGTCTTAATCTTTAGATTCATCGAAAAATCTCCATATATTCTTTTGCTTGGTTACTGATATTGTCTAGCCCGTGTGTTCCACAAAACTTCATGAAATACAATCCACTCTGTGACTTGGGAATTGATACTGCCTTGGCCTTGGCAATAGTCTCGTCTAAGACTTGCTTAATCCAATCGGGTTGCGCCGATAGATCAATAAGTCCACGATTGCGTTCGTAATCATCGATCACCCTGTGCTCAACCCCTTCATGATCGAGCCAACGCTGCAACATGAGATTGTTCCACTTGAATCCCTTTTGGTTGCGATCATTGAATGCTTCCTTCAATTGTGTCGAGCGTACTCTTGGAAAAGCACTGAATACGTTATCCCCCGGATCGCCGCGCATACACTTCTCAAACAACAACCATTCGGGATCACCGAGCACCTTGGGTGCCTTGGTCTTCTTATCGATAACAGTCTTGCCCTTGTCATCAACCACACCATTGAGACTGATTACTTCCTTGGTAATGCCATTGAAGATTTGCACATTTGGTGCAAGTAGCTGGTGGAAGTCCTTGTCCGACGATGCAATAATATGCTCGTCTTCGGGATGATTCTGCACCCAGCGAGCAATTAAATCGTCGGCTTCGCAGTTTGAGTGCTGCAATACAATCGCCCCACTGTGCGTTGACAAGAAGGTAATGAACAAGTTTAGTGCATCGAAGAATGTCTTATCTTCTTCCTGTTCTTTGGGTGATTGCACTGCACGAGCATCCGACCGGTTCTTCTTATACTTGGCGTACACTTCCTTGCGCCACGACCTGCCTTCGAGGCAATAAATGACCTTATCGGCGTTAAACAGTTCCTGGGCACGCTTCAATGACGACAATACAATATGCAGTGTCATGCTAGCCTTCATCTCCAAATCGTCACCTTGGGCCACGTGGCGAGCACGGTGGAAAGTGTTGGCAATGTCGGCGATCAAATATTTCATTATGAATACTCTACTGTTCCATCATCGTTACGTTGGGATTGTACTTTTGGACGGGCGAGAGCATCAACTAGTTCCTCGTCGCCCTTGGCCACAGTATAGCAAATCTCCTTGAGCCAGGCAGTGATAATTTCATCTTCTGTTGTGCCCGGATAGCCAGCAGCCTGTAAAGCCTGAATGTGGTATTCATTCCAATCACCGGAAAAATATCCATTGCGTGGATCACTGGGATTGGTGATTAGCTGCATATCATGCCATGGTTGCTTGTTCAACGTGGCTTCTTCCTTTGGAGTCAACAGTGGCCCTTTTGCCTTGCGGGCCTTTGGTTCCTTTTGACCCTCTTCCTTCTTGAATATATTCTTCAGTTTACTAAACATTTTCTACTCCCCATTGTAATCCAAACCATAATTTATCTTCGTCCGAAATGTACCCAACCGCCGACACAGTAATAGTATCTGTTGCTATCTGATAACTGGTAAGCCATTCAATATCTGTTGCATGTTCCCAAACCCATTTGCCTTTTGGTGATTCCTCAAATTTAGTAATTTGTTCATTAAACACCGAGCGCGTCATCTGTTGGTCTACGTTATCAAACAACGCGCGATGTGTTGGAGCATATGTAAACTTAGATAATGCCGGCACATCTGATTCGAACGTATGCAAACGCATTCGCTCATGTACAACATCACCAATTAGCCGATACCGATCCATCAATCTCCCCACTCTACCACTAACTTATATCCAGCATCAAGTATCTGTTTCTCTCGATTCTTGGTACGTTGATATACCTCTCCCATCGTTTCTTTAAATACAAGATGCCAAATTTCGGCTGCATATTTTTCCGGACTACCGTGCCAAAAATTACCATGATACAGATATACTGTTTTGGTTGATGGGTCATATCCATCAACCTTATATCGAATATCCTCGATCCAAACCTGTCTTTCTCTCACACCGAGTTTATCTAACCATCGTGTTTCTGATTTTGATACAAAACCTGCCTTCTGCTTTGCTTGCATAAGGTAAACATTTTTCAAACCACTTGCACGTTGCTTATCCTTGCCACACTGTGGACACAACCCAATCCGATAATCACCATTAAGCCGACCGTCATATGTGACATTGTGTATTGTACAATATAAGTTCTTAATCTTCCCGGATATTTTCCCGTTGGGTTTTTCTCGAACAATGTTGTCGACATTAATATTTGGATTCAGTGCTACTATACGAGCTTTGATCTCCTCAAGCGTATTGGTGTTACTGCGCCACATATTACCAGATTCATAGTATCCTTTACGACAACAAAACGGTTGTTTCAATAACATCCATGGTCTCGATCTATTAGTTCCATGATCGCACTCATACAGGATCTTTGTATCTGTGTTGACATATTGCTCTAATAATTTAATGCCCGGGTGTTTCAGCTTTAATTCCTGCTCAAATTGAGTATGTGTTTTCTTATGCGATGGATTGGTCATATATTTACAAATAGCTCCGTTGCTATGTGTATTTATACTTGGGGAACAATCATCCCAATTATGTGCTCCACTGGTTGCCAAAAAGATCGATTTGCAACCGCGGGCTATAACGCCAACCTTGCTTCATTGCAAGCAACGCAACATCATTGTTGGTTAGCGAATAACTCTCAATCGTCCCACCCACTGGCATCAAGTAGACCGGGCACATAACATCAGCCATTTGATACTCCGCCACAGCGCGGTCCACGTCGCATACATCAGCCCCAGTGGCAACAACAAACTTAAGATAAAGAGAACTACCACCGCCGCAAACCAAATCAAGATAAGATTTAACAATAGCAGGCCTAATGGCATCTTCCCATGATTCTCCACTAACAGTAAGTTTCGGGCTACACGACCATGTGATGTGAATGCGCGTCTGCTTTTGGAGATATTCGGCAAAGTCTTTGTGGAGTGTTTGTGTGGCATTTGTTTCAAATGTCAGATTCTTAAGATCCTTCATACCCTCGTGTTCTAGTAATTCGACGTAACTACGCTGCCAACCAAGTAATGGTTCGCCGCCTGTGATAACAAGATGAATGTCCTGCCCGTTTGGTTGCGTCCATGTGCCATTGGGTAGCAGCTTACGCATACGTTCAACCAATTCATCAATGGTGCTCTTAATAGCAAACCGTTTGAATTCTGGGTATACCGACGGATAACTATCGCAGCCAGTTTGGACCAATGGCAAATCATCAAAAGTCTTATACTTATCAATATTTTTGATGACTACTGCTACTTCTGGATTTACCTTACCAGGTACTGGTTGTTTGCACCCAAAATCAGTGCAACGAAAATTGCAACCAAATGTCCGTAGGAATAGGCTAGGAACTCCAGTCCATTGACCCTCACCTTGTACCGTATAGAATAATTCCGTATAGTGTATCTTACTCATGTGTTACTCTCTCATATTTGATAATACCAATATCTTTGAACGTTCGTCCTACATCTGCGTTGTATCAATTACCTTACTCATATTTTCTTCCTTTCTCCCGTAACCCATGTTAGGCTACAATCTGGACTACAAAATGGAATAATGTTCCGGGGATCAAAATGCACAGAATGATTAAGTGGTTCCCAAACAAGATGGGCCCAATACTTGGGTTTGAAATTCTCCCAATACGGCTCATCCCATTCAATAAACGGTTTGTTGCATACGGTGCAATTCAAGTTATGCCCACCAATGTTCCCACGGATATACTATCCATTGGTCATTTTCTCGCTTATCAATTTCCATCCCGAGATAGTCAGCATTACCGGTACTGGCCGCATTGTTAACTAGATATGCGAAGCGAACATTGTGATGCCAAACTTTAGACCAATCTTTACTTTGTGGGAAGCAACTATTTTGCCAATCGGCCTTAATCCACGCTTGTGTAGCTCCAGTATCGTTGATGTCATCAACAATGAGAATGTTTCTACGTAATCTCTTATCGGCTGTAGCAGTTGCCGGATCATATCCAAGAGCCACACCAGATAGAGTAGTATCACTAACCGATTCATTTGAATCTCGTAGGCTCACAACCAGTGGTGTCATTGGAGCCCCAAAGTATTGGCTTAGCATGACTGCTGGAGCCAGCCCACCACGCGAAATACCAACAATGCGATCCGGCTTCCATTCATCGGACACTAATTGATGTACAATGTCACCAACTAATCCTTGCACAATTGGCCAGGTTAAAACTAGCCGTTTCATTGTGCTGTTCCAAACTTTTGACGGATCAGTTTACCAATCATCTTGGTGCGCTTCTTTTGGGCGCGTTCCAATTTTACGCGACTAACCGAATCCTTAAATGTCTTTCCAACCATGTGTTCGTATTCGTGTTGATAAATGCGAGCAGCCCAACCATCCAAGTGATCAAACACGCGATCGCCCTTTAGATTGGTATACATTGCATCAATGTTGCTGGGTCTAGAAATCCACATATATAAACCCGGAAAGCTCAAACAACCTTCCTCATACAGTGCATTATCGCCCATCGAATATCCCGTGATATCCGGATTGATTGCAACAATCTCTCCACCCTTCGTGTCCCCACCAACACTGGGCCAACGCATAATAAACAAGGACATGTCCAATCCAATTTGGTTTGCACTGAGGCCTACGCCGTTTGTTTTCTTCATGACCTCAAACATATGCTCAACAATAGCCGGCACATCTGTGAAATCGGTTACTTCCTTTGGCTTGGTTAATAGGCGAGGATCGTTCTCGTCAATAAGCCATAGCTTTTCAATATCTTCTTTGGTCATTTGTTGTCCTTTGTTTTAGTTAGCAGTGACTGTGTAATTATATACTGATTACAAACATTTAGCAAGTCTTCCCATTGACTTTTTAGAACCGGATGTTCTTCCATCATGTCAAAGTCCGGAATGATTGGCAATGTCATTCCTTTCTCTTGCAGTTGTTTGAACAAGGTCATAAGGTCATACAAGCCGGTCAGATCTATTTTCTTGGTACCGTTAAGTAAGATACTCGGATCTTCACCGTTTACATTTAAGGTTGCCTTGTGGGTAGGTGGGGCAAATGATGTGGAACTGTATATTGTATTACCGGTTATCATCGGTTGAACTGCCCCAGTTTGCACCGGGGGGACGGTTAATACAATTGGTGCACCACCAATATTATAGTATGAGCTACCAAGATATCCGGGACCAACAACGGTGTACATTAGTTGCCGCTATGTCCTTTCATTGTCTGCATGATTTGGTAGAATTCGGCCTTGGTAGCCGGATCATCGTGAAATGCACCAAGCATAACAGCAGTAGTCATATCGCTATCGTGCTCACGTACACCGCGGTGTGTCATGCAAAAATGTTCGGCCTTTAGCACCACTGCAATATGCGGAGTCTTTGCATACTCGCTTAGTGCCTCGGCAATTTGCGTAGTCATTTCTTCTTGAATCTGCGGACGTTCGGCAATGTGATGCACAATGCGGTTGAACTTACTCAATCCGATCACTTCTTCTTCTGGGATGATGCCAATCCAACAATTGCCAACAATGTTTTGAAAATGATGGGCGCAAGTTGAACGAATGGTAATCGGACCACTTGTGTACATGCTCTTGTATCCCATATTCGGAAATGACGTTACACGCGGCACCGGCTGGTAACGACCACTAAACACTTCATTGACGAACATCTTGGCAACACGACGCGCAGTATCTTGCGTATTGTGGTCGTGTTCAATATCAATAACCAACGACTTTAAAACTTGTTCGAAATGGCCTGCAACTTCATCGACAAGCAATGGCAACTCTTCGGGCTGTACGTGAGTGCTAATGTTATCGTTTGCGTGGAAACGGTCCCCGCTTTCGATAACACGATTCCTGATAATTTCACTTACCTTCTTCATACATCATCCTTCTTTAGTAATTTAAATGTGTCGCTGCGATACCAATTGTAGGCAGTTGAAACGATTGTTGCTAGGTCACTGTATTTAGGCGCCCAACCACTCACCGTGCAAAATTTACGGGCATCAGCAACCAAAATAGCCGGATCACCATCACGCCTTGGACCAAATTCATAATTCACTTTTAGTGCCGACACCTCTTCGAATGCCCGAATTACTTCGAGATTTGAATGCCCAACACCATCACCCAAATTGTAAACTTGGAATGATCCGGGTTTGGCAATACTGGCAGCAACAAGATGGGCATCGGCAATATCCTGAACATGGACATAATCTCGAATACAAGTACCATCGTGCGTTGGATAGTTGTTACCAAAGATGGTCAGTTTACCAATTGGGTTCAGGGCATTCTCACAAATTCTAGCAACCAAGTGGGTGGCATTTGGTTCTTGTCCGTGCTTGGCAGTTACGTCGGCGCCACAAGCATTGAAGTACCGTAATGCAACCATGCCCATTCCATATGCTGTGGCCGCATCCTTTAGCAGCATTTCGACGGCCAGTTTACTGTTACCATATGGACTAATTGGATTGGTATAGTGATCCTCATCAATTGGTGTGTACTCCGGATCGCCATATACACTTGCACTACTCGAGAAAATAAAATTGCCCTTCCATCCGTGATCGGCTAGATTTTTCAAAAACGATGCCGTGTTGCCAACGTTGTTGAGATAGTATTCGGCCGGATCCTTAACACTTGGCCCAACCAAACTACTGCCGGCAGTATGTACAATGGTTTCGACTTCGTTGTACGCTGCAAATTCGGCAATTGATGGATATGAACAATTTGAGTGCAGGAAGCCATCGGCGACATTGCGGTTGCGAATGTTGCGCCAATCTATACCAAGTACCGAGTATCCTTGGTCCTTAAAAGCACGGACAGTTTGACCACCAATGTAGCCGTTACTGCCCGTGACTATTGCCGTTTTAGAACTTTGATTCACGTGTGTGCTTCCTGTAATCAGTTGACATACGACGCCACTTCTCACCCTTACCTTCCATGATGTCGCAAATACGATCGATGGTGCCATCGTTGTAATCACTAATCTCGCCCATCCGTGGATGCGGCGCTTTTAGCAATACTCGGAGTTTGCTAATAGCATCATCGATACTCCATGGAATGTACAAGCGATCCGGATCATTGGCAAACGTCTCCGGGAAACTTCTGTATGCTGGATAGAGCACATTGGTACCTAACGTATCACCCTCACTAACAGTGTTCGACACCCAATCCTGCAATGCGCAGTTAAACAATACCCTTGTGTCGTTGAGCAACTCGTAGTATTCGTTCTTCTCTAAATCTTCGTGGATTACAAGCATGTCGCGTTGTTGTAAGTCTCGCGTGCGCTGCATATAGCTGTCGTTATTGCTACGAAGCTTGGCTCCCGAGAACAAACAAAATTCGACTTTCTCACCCGGATAACGATCATACCATGCCTCAATAAGGTCCATAAAGAAATCTGGTTGCTTTTCTTGATCCCAGCGAGCAGCAAAGCCCACGCGCATTGTGCGTTCGTTAAATGGTTTTAGTGGTCCCGGTACACGGGAACGAACTTCATCCTTACCAAATGCAAGTCCACTAATATTGTAAATTGGTGCCTTCCATCCGGCAATCTTCATATGCATTACCATTTCTTCGTTTGTGGCCAATACACCATCAACAAACGAATCAACCATCTTCTCGTAAAGTCCCATCCACTCGGACATACCCCATACGTGAACAAAATCGTCGGGATCAATGCTCTGTGCTAGGCAACGTACAAACACTTTCGGTCGGAGTTCGATTGGAATCTGATTTAGAATATACGGTAATGATTCGATGCCCGGATGAAACATGTCTTCAAAGTAGATAACGTCTTCGTTAGTAAGTTCTCCGGCCTTCATCATCTTAATCAAGTTCATAAGTTGGCTCATTCCAAAGTACGTGCGGCCGTGTGCATCGAGAACCTGCCCAGTAACAATTGCCTGATCGTTACTCAATGTTTCACCGGGAACAATGACATAGTCAATGCCGCGACGGTCAAATATTGCGCGGTTCCATTCCTGTAACTGCAAAGTGTAGCGAGCCTTGTATGGCTCAAGTCCCATGTAATAAAGTTTTCTCATTTTATTTTCCTTTGCTTAATTCAATCCAAATAGTTCGTGCAGTGTTGGCCCATACTCGCAGCGGTGCATTGACATACGGAACATTGCTCTTCAACAAATAATCAATGTCACCAACAACACGATCCAACGATGATATTGTGGCACCGGTATCCCTATGAGCCGAAGTCCATCCGTAATCACCTAGTATCACTGTTGGCATATACTGCAAACATTCCAGCACAGCCAACCCCGGACACTCGTTCTTACTAGGTATATAGGCCACTTTGTGCTGCCGGATCAAATTTATCATCTCATCTCTTTGTTGGAGAGAGAATGAATAAACATCGGCTCCGGCAAATAGCTCGTCATCAAGTTCATGTGTAATAACAGTTGGACGAACATTAAGTGCTCTAGCGACACGCATAAATTCCACAGCACCTTTGCGCTTTGATTTATCACCGATATAAAGCAATCCCTTTGTTGGTGTAACTGGTGTGGTATCGACAACAAACGGACATGGTGTATATACTGGATTCTTCGGATATAATGTAGTCTTTGGAATTGTTAATCCGATTCGTCCAACTTGAGAAAAATTTGCCCATCCACGATGCAAATCCAACCACTCATCACTTAGATATGAAAACCGATAGCCCGACGTTAGTATATCTGTTTCGTGTTGAATAAACAACGTATTTTTACTGAACTGTATCATAGCTAGAAAACTAAAAATGTCATGGGCAATAAGAATATCCCCGGACCGATATGTATTGTGCAATACCATTTTTATGTATTCATCTAAATTACGGTCAACCTGCAACCAAACATGACCATCCTTCATCCCCGGAGTATATGTGCTTTCATTGTGCATATATACAACCGGGGCGTTTATTACCTGAGTTGGTTTGCTATCGGATACAAACAGAACGTCGTGTCCAAGTTCACGCTGAAGATCAATAACCGTGTTCACATACCTAACGATTCCGTTGGGTCTTACTAGCGGACTACTGCAAGCGTGAATGATCCGGGACATTATTGTGCCGATTGCTGCCTACGGTAGTCGCGGTCACGACGTCTTAGAAACGCCTCGTACTTACCCCAAGTGGTTTGCGGCTTGTAAAGGTCGGCCTCATTAAATGGCTTGCCCTCAAACCGGCACCAGTTCTTATAGTTTTCGAGATCCTCGAAAATTTGCAGTACAACTGGGGTAAAGCCAACGTGATCATTCTTCTTCATTTTGTGTATCCTCAATTATGTGATCATTACGATAAACAGTCCAATCATTAAACTTAGCTCTATCCGTGAGCTCATGCAGACTCCAACACCAAACACCGGGATTGGTTTGATCAAACCCAATGTCGTCAATCTTCACAGTTGTATTGTAATTGGCCGATAGTGCTCGTGGTATTTTAACACTAATCATCGGAATAAACTTGCTATACGCCGAACATGCCATGAGAAATACATCATTGGCAAACTTTAGATCAAAATCTAGTGTGACCCAAAAGCCCGCATACATTGCCTGACAAACCATCGTATCCCAATCCCATAAGTCATTAGTTGGATTGAAACTCTGATTTGCTCCACAATATATAGCAGTGCATCCATGATGCTTGGCGAGATTTATAATCTCATCATACGGTGCAAGCCCAACCACAAACAATGTTTTTGCACCATGTACTGGTGTGCGTTCGACTTCGGTGCCAATGAAATATTTGGCCGACGATGCCGTCCCAGTTTCGTAAACTCTTTCCATTACAATCCCCTAAGGGTTAATAAACAGTGAACTCTAGATGAGCTCCGTTTTCGTTGTCCTCACTCACATCAATTTTGACTGAGCGTCCTGGATACTTTTCTTGTACCGCTGTGTATATATCTTCAGCAATCATCTCACACGATTTATAGTCGAGTTGCAATAATTGGTCGGCATACAATCCTTCGAGCCAACGCTTGAATTGGATGAACTCAATATCCCTATCGTTATGCTCTACTTCAATTGCCACCTTGAAGTGGAAAATGTGCCTATGCAAGAATCCCAAAAATGATACGTCTTGTAACTTTGGATCGGTGGATGCTGCTGGATAGCAATGCACACCTTCTCTTTGAAACGTAACCCAAATCCAACGCTTAATAGGTGTATTCATTAGCACATCCTCAATGATTCCATTACCAAAATTTCCTGGATCTTAGCACCCAGTTCCTGTCCATTGTGGACAACAAATAACTTTCTAGTTTCATCGCTTGAAATTTTGTGATTACCACCACCGCCATTGCGTTCGCTATATCGTACTTGAATGGCATATCCACCATCGGCAAACATAACATCAAAATTAACACGGGTGGTTAACAATGGATTCTCATCTTTTACTAATGGCGTGCTTGGTGGATCGCCCCACGGTTCGCTATCGTTGCGATCTTCCATAATCCATTCTCGAATACTTTGCCTAACCCAGTCTCTGAATCTCATAACTGTCCTTATACTGAGGCGAAGAATTCGCCAGCCTTGGTCATTGAGTTGAATACCTTTGGACCAGTAAGTCCTCTAGTTCCCATGATACCCATCCAAACATCATTGTACTTGGTGATCAAATCTAAACTCTTTTGCCTATCGTTGGTGGCAAAGATTTCATCGACAATTTCCTTGAAGTACCACAAGTCGTGATCTTCTTCGTTGGACATAAGCATATACGGAACTTTGTTTGTATCGTAAATGCGATTGGCACGTTGTACCGCTTCAATGTGCATGAAGGTATTGTGCGCCATCCAAATGCCATATGACAATGTGTCCCAACTTGTCTTGCCTTCTTTATTAATCTTGTTTAGCGCACCAGGGGCATATGTGCAAATATCCTTCATGCTGCAACGAGATGAAATTGGACTGTCTTCGAATTTACCAAACAATCCATCCTGGAGAATTGCTTCACTGAGCTTTCTAGTGTCCGAAGAATACTTCTTGTTATCGACACCACCTTCCATACGATAGCTCCACTTCTCTCTATGGTCAAGTGTAATCTCTCGATAAATTTGTCCATTGGCAGCAGCCAAAAATGGACTTGCACAGTCAAATGTGATATTGAAATTGGAATTATGGTTCCTACGAATTGCACGTTGGATATCAGTGAGCAGTACAGCCCATTCCAACTTAGATGTACCGAGAAAGTGCATATGGTCGTGAATGCCCTTCTCCAATAAGCCATCGTGGCGCAATGCAACAAGCCTACGAAGAATAAGATCGATGTCGCACATATTCTGTCCACCCATTGCCCATCCATTAAAGTGGTTGGTTGGATGCCTGCCCACATCGCAATAGTGCTTCATAATCTGATACCAATCTTCGGCACCTTTATGCGTTGCACCCTGGAGAACGTTGAGCAACTTGACACCACCGTTCTTGTATCCTTTCCGATTAGCAAGAAAGTAGTCGTTGTTATATTGTGATGCCTTTACAGCATCGGCATGAGTGTAAATTTGGCAAGCATCGCGTGCTTCCTTCTCTACAACCCAACTTGGAATATCCAGTGCCATCCCATAATCGGCAAGACTGTCCAACCACTTGAGCACACCTTCGCGCTTCCCTTGTGCCTTTGGACAACCCGATCCAGCATTCCAGTTACCCGCCCATTTACCGGTGGCGATTTGGAATCCACCCGAGTCTCCGAGCAGCCAAGTGTTTTTCTTGTCGCGTTCCCGAATCATTGCCTCACCATGATTCTTTTTATTGAGATCTAGTGTGGCATGACCAGCCGAATACAAATTCCACTTGTAGTTGAAGTAGTAATCTTTGGTATTCAGCCAATTTAACCCTTCGATTCCGTACTCAAATCCTGCCGGTACACGCGACGCAGGAAAGTAATCGGGATTCTTACGCACGTTACCAATCATTGAGGTAAAGGCATTCGAAACCGCCGGCAAGAATGTAGCGGAATCGGATTGTGTAGCAGTTAAATTGGCTGGTTCCATTATATTACTTGCTTAGTGCTGGGATGAAGAAGTGGTACTCGACTAGACCGCTGTCCATCTGTACGCACATCATACCTTCTGTCAGTTTAATACTAGCAGAGTTTGCGTGCGCCGTCAAGTTCAACACCTTCTGGAATACAGCAACCGGGAATGCACCTTCGGTTACCTTGCCAGTTACGCCTTCGGCAAATACAAACTTGCCACTGTGCGTTGCCGGTGTTCCAAAGCCAACCTCAAGGTTGCCCTTGACTAGCTTTAGGATAAACGATGTTTCATCCGAGTTGGCTGATGCTTGCAAGTTGAAACGCTTGATGGCATTCAAACTTGGTGCAAGCTCCATAGTCCACTTGCTGCCCAAAAACTTAATTTCCGGCATAAGTGTGTCGAGCAAAGCCTTGCTCATCAAACGATAACTGTTAGTAAAGTCACCGGTGGCGTTGGCAAATTCAATCTTGGATAACTTGCCATCCCCATCGCGGGCCAAACTAATGTTCGCATTTTCGGCATACTCCGAACATTCGAGAATCTTTTGGAGTAGGTCCAACTGGCCCATACCAAATACTGTATCGTCATCGGAGAATGTCTTTTCCGATGTACCGAATACAACCAATTGCTTGTCGGGTCCGATGCTTTGCAAACTGAGCTTGTCTTCAGCTTGTGTAACTCGAATCGCCGGCAAAGAACCAATGCCTGTGACATACTTATTGATGTCCTTAAGGATATCTTGAATCATAAAAACTCCTGCTGTGTGATGTGTTATTTAGACGTTTTGTAAAATATGACCAAATTATGCGAAGAACTTGTTAAACATACCGGACTTCTTTTTGGATTCGAGATTCCATTTTAGAACGCCAAGTAAGTTTTGAAGTTTCGCATCAATTACTGTTTCTTCCATGAGGTCCGTATCGAATGGTAGTTCTTTAAACCAGTCTGGAAGATGCATTTGGTCAATTGGATAACCAATCGACGTCATGTTGAGCAAGTTGTTTTTCAACTTACACACAATTGTCTTTTGGCCATCCATTATTGTCAGGCTGTACTTGTCGTGGTGCATCTCTTTAATTTTGTTCCAATTGAGTGCAGCTCTAACGTGGCCGGGCATAGTTGCCTTGCCTTTTGCTTGAAGGTTACGGAACTTGGTGATGTTGTTTACACGTTTTGGTGTACCCATTTGCCAAGCGGATTGCATTCTAAATTCCTTTCGGAACTCCTCGACTGCATCCATAATCTCTTCTTCGGTGTGTCCAGTAAGGACCATAATAAGAATACGTTCCAGAAAGTGCTGCACGAATACTGGTGTGTCGGCTCGCTTTAGATCGAGACCCATTGCCTTAATCTTGCCCGGCTTACCATCAACATCTTGGCGCTTACCTTCCTTATCGTAAATGAGTACGGCATATCGTTTCTTGGTGATAAACAGGCCGCTGCTCGCAACAAGTTCGCGTCCACCACGAATAATCTGTCCCTTATTGTGCGGAATATGGAACGTCTTATGCATAAAATCCGGGAAGCTCTGGTTAACTTCTTCGGCCACAGTGTCATATAACGCAATGATATTTTCGCGACTCCAATCTAGTTCACCGGATGTGATTTGATCTTTAAGAACCGGGAATGCTGAGAAGTATGTTGAGTCAGTATCACCGTAAATAATCGCATCACCAACATGGTCATATTTGCCAGTAAATACTTCGTTAATCTTACAGCCCATGTGCTTAACAATCTGACGACCGGATAGTGTAACACTTTGTCCCACACGACGATCATTGAACTTACAACCCGGATTTAGAATAGCACCGTACAGCGAGTTGAGCTGAATCTTACGCACCAACTGTCTCTGTTCCCAGAATGCCTTTTCCTTGGGATCGGTTGCATCCTTGGCCTTCTTCTGCATTTCCTTACGTTCTTTGTACCAACGTTCCAGTAAGCCCGGAATAATACCTTCAACTTCGTATGTGAAGATTGTACCATTGGCGCTTAATGACCACGGCTTGTTACTATCGTAGATCACCTGATACAATTGTGCGGCACTGTAAATCTCCGAGACACCAGTTTCCCAATCAACAGTTAACTCAATGCCCGGATTCTTTTTATGAACGGCTTCGAATTCCAATGTACTGAACAGACCTTCCCATGCAGCAGCGTGGGTAATCCTTTCGGACTTCATCTTATTTTCAATATATGCATCGGTCATTACCGGACGAATATGTCCAACTACAGTCTCGGGTCCCATATTGAACGCACGAATAACCGATGGATATAGAGAGTTAATGTCGATTGCCCCGATCCAGTTATGCATTCCTTTCTTTGGGTACGCAACATATGCACCAACTGCACCGTGTTCTTTGGCAATAGCTTCATCGGCATCGTCGATCTTCTTACGATCCGGAACAACCATGCCGCGCCTGTGGGCCTCGTTGACAATAGCCTGGTCGGTAGTTGCCACAGCACCGAGCGTAGTTGGTAACAGGATTGTATTTTGATGTGCAATGACGTTAACCAAATCGATCAACTTCATCTTGCGATCAATCTTGACCAGCAACATTGTGTCTTGACGATTGTACTCAATGAAGCGTTCAAAGTCTTGCTTATATAGTTGGTCCAATGTACCTTCGTATGTGGTCTTACGTTCGCCAACTTCGTATTCACCAATGCTGTCGAGACTGTAACTATGCCGTTCTTCATATGTGAACTTGCGATATAATTCGAGATAGTCGAGATGCACGCGACCCACTAGGTCGTATGTGTTTTTAGTTTCGCCATACTTTTCGTATTCGCGTGGCTTGGGCAATTCCTGCCACAAGCATAAACGGCGTGTGTCGTTTTTGCTTAGTACCTGAGCAATTCTGTTGGCCAGGTACGGAATATCGTATCCTTCCGAATTCCAACCGGACAATACGTCTGCATCATCAATGAGATCCAAAAACGTGTTGAGCAAATCTTTTTCGTCTGTGAACAGCAAACAATTATCGTACTTAGCAACAATGCTTTCGGCCTTGGCAAGCGTAATTGTCTTTGGTGGTAACACCAATGTCACCATTTGTTCTAGCCATCCAAGCCATACCGAAATAGCAGTTACCGGACTGAATGCGTCATCGGTATTGCTAAATCCACGCTCGGGATCAAAATCAACTTCAATGTCAAAAATCGCCACATGAAGATCTGGCGCTTCTCTGTCTAAATAGTATTCTTCCAAGCAACGATTGACTGGACGAATGTCTGATTCAAATAAACGCTTTCCACCTTGGATGCGTCTTTCTTTGCTGAATTCTTTGTAACTCTTGGATACAAAACGAGTACACGGTGTGCCGAAAATGGTTGTGTGCTTGCCCTTTACATCTTCGTAATAGAAGCAATACTTGGCCGGATATTCAACGTATGTCCTGCGCCCGTTGACGCGTTCCACTATTCTAATAGTGTCATCATCTCTACTATATTGGGCGTCGATGTAACTCATTCATTCTCCTGGTTAAAAAATTGCCGCAGTGCGTAGACGAATACACAACTGCGGCTTGTGAGGTCAACGACAAACTATTTAAATCTTGCGACCGATTGTCTCTAAAATAGTCTCGAGATCTTCGAGTTCACTTTGCTGTTCGGTGAAACTGCTCTTATGGGCAGTCTTAATCGCTCTGGCCAGCAGTGATGGTTTGATGTTTAATTCTTCGGCAATGGCCTTGACGGTATCCTTAAGACCATCCGACAAGTCCTTGACTTCTTGTAGTGTACGCATACCTTCGGAAACAAGCGCAGTCAACTTTACCTTTTCTTCACCGTTAAATGTTCTATCACTCATTTGTATCATCCTTCTTAGTTATTAGCCTTATCTTCAAAAAAGCCGGTTACCAAATCCGGCGCTGACATATCGTTTCAGCGGCGTGGAACTCTCGCTACCCGAAGGTAGTGTGGTTGTTTAGACCTGGCCGACCATGCGACGCGAAATCGCATAGTTGGTACGACCCACAGTATTCTTGTGAGTACGGACGCGATAGCCTTCCTGACGGATCTCTGAGATACGGGCACGCAGGTTCTTGATGCCGTATAGCGCATCAGCCTGAGCCGAACTCAGTTCACGGTTGGTACCGCGAAGATGATCAACTAGGAATTCCTTCTGGGGAAGGGTCAATGTTGTAAATGATCTCATGTGTTTCTCCTTTAGTAAACATGATTGTGTCTAGCACAGTATTAGTTACGCGATTGCGCATGGTAGCACCAAATTATCTGGCTTATAGCGTCTCGTCATAAAAATTACCGCTGATAATCTTCTTCAAATATTGGTCATGCTGATTATGGACCACAACATTTGAGTAACGAGCTTCGGCGTACTTTCGGCAGTCTTCGGGATTAATGTGTTTAATGTTATCGATGGCTCGGACAAAGTCCTTCCAACTACGGCAACGGAATCCGGTTACACCTTCAATGTTGGTGTCGGTAAAGCCACCCCAATCCGAAGTAATAGTTGGGGTGCCGCACAAATGCGCTTCAACAACCATGTTACCAAATGGTTCAATGTAGTACGTTGGGGCAAGCAATGCTTTGGCTTTGCCCATTAGTGCTGCGCGTTTTTCCGGACCACAAACGCCAACCTCTTCGACACAAGATGGAATGCTAGCGAAACCCATTTCTCTAAGCGTACCCGGTCCGGCAACGACTAGTTTATGCCCTGTGCGTTCGGCAAGTTGTATGCACGCCTCGACGCCCTTACTGGCAATGACCCGACCAAAGTACAATAGATAATTGTCCTTTTTTGTTTCAACGGGGAATTCGTTGAGATTAAAACCATTTGGAATAACAGCATCGAACCATGACGGAGTCATAAGCATTTTATGGTGTCCATAGAACATATGCTCGTGCGCAATGGAAGTGAACACTCTATACGGAGCAAACACAGTATCAACTGCATAACCAATTGCCGGTTCAATAACTTTGAGATCGGTATTCATTGTGCAAGCCGGTTGGTTTCCGGTGCCATAGAAGGAACAAATAATATCCCCGGGCTTCTTGCGATCCCGAATAGCAAGGCCAACATCGTTGTTCATTTGTGCCCAATTTTCAAAGGTGATTATTACATTGTGGCACGGTGGATCGGATCCGGTAGTACCGTAGTGGATAATGTTATATCCCTTTGGTGCCATATGCTCAATGTATCGATATGCGATAACAGCAAATGGATCAACGCGACTTGACAAAGAAGTCGGAACCGAAAAGTTTGCGAGTATGTGTAATGTTGGCATGTTGTAGTTATGTATTTTGACTCGACAGCACGAAAAAACATAAGTACCAGCATGAAACAGAAAACCAAAGTTGCCTTATTGGGCGATCTAATTGACGACTGCTATATCTACGGGCAGTGCAATCGGATAAATCCCGAAAGTGCATCACCATTGGTAACTGTTGATCGGATCGAACACAAGCAGGGCGGCGCTGGTAACGTATATTGGAACTTAAAGAGTCTCGGAGTCAATACTGATTTCTTTACCGTCATGTCCAATGTATCCAAGAAAACACGAGTGGTGGTCAACAACCATATTTTACTGAGATTCGATCAAGACCGTACCGTTGATAATAGTGGGATGCTAGAAAGAATACAGCACATTGATTTTTCCAAATACAAATACGCCGTACTAAGTGATTACAACAAGGGCACGTTAATAAATCCGCAATCGATAGTGAATCACATTATTGATCGAGGTGGGACAGTAATTGTAGATCCAAAAGTTGATTTACGAGAATACCACGGTGCATGGGCAATCAAACCAAATCAAAGTGAATTTGAACGTAGCATTGGTGCCGTTACTGATGACAACCTGAAATATTTTGCTAAACTCGGGAACCACGCATTAGTTGTGGTTACACTCGGAGCAAACGGGGTTGCATATTATTGGAATGATACTGTTCGAAGAATGAATAGTGCTGCAAGGTATTCTTTAGATGTTACTGGTGCCGGTGACTCATTCTTAGCTGGTATGGTTTATGGTTTGGTGAACAACGCATCTATTGAGCAGTCGGTTGCAATGGGCAATGAGGCCGCCGGACGGTGTGTGGAACAAATCGGCACATACAATGCTGTGGCATCCGATCTATCTAAGAAGGTGGTCTTTACAAACGGATGCTTTGATATATTGCATCGAGGACATATTAGTTTGCTGCAAGAATCTCGCAACCTTGGACAGAAACTTGTTGTTGGGCTTAATTCGGATGCTAGTGTTCGTAAATTAAAAGGACCCAACAGGCCAATAAATAGACAAGATGATCGTAAGGCGGTGCTCGAAGCATTGGATTGTGTTGACGAGGTTATTATTTTCGACGAACCAACACCGTATCAATTGATCAAGAAAATTAATCCCGATATTATTACCAAGGGTGGCGATTATAAACCAAGTGAAGTGATTGGGAATGATCTTGCGCAAGTAGTTATTATACCATATGTCGATGGTTATTCGACAACAGGAGTTTTGAGTGTCAAAAATTGTTAAGAAGGGTTGGGGGCAGGAAGTCATCTTTGCGTCCAACAACAAATACGCCGGTAAGTTACTTGAGTTCAAAAAGAAAGGAGCCAAGTTTAGTATGCATTTTCATGCAAGCAAAACAGAAACTTGGTACGTACTTAAGGGGTCGTTCTCGCTTCGAACAATTGATACTCTTACTGGGAGTATTAATGAAATAACAATGTATCCCGGTGATGTATGGACCAATGCCCCACTCAAACCACACCAACTGCAATCGTTGGAAGCAAATAGCACTATTATTGAAGTGTCGACTGCCGATACAGTAGCCGACAATTACCGAGTGATGCCCGGAGATAGTCAAGCGTGATAATTGTAACTGGCAACAAAGGATTTATTGGTTCGGAGCTATGGGAGCGTATTCCCGGAGACAAGATTGGCGTTGAAATCAATAACGCCTTCTACTTTCTAAATATGTTCACCGATTGGGATAAGGTTGATGCTGTATATCACTTGGGTGCAATTTCGGATACAACCGAAACCGACATTAACAAGATCCACAGATTCAATGTCGAATTTACTGTTGCATTATTTGAGAAATGTATCAAATACCAAATTCCAATTAAGTATGCATCGTCGGCATCGGTATACGGCAATCATCCGCATGACGAAATCAATCCATTGAACTACTATGCGCTATCCAAGGTGACAATTGATTATTTTGTTGCAGAGAACATGTCCAAGTTCAAGCATATACAAGGCTTTAGGTTCTTCAATGTGTATGGCAAGAACGAAGCACACAAGAAAAATCAAGCAAGTCCAGTATACAAATTTACCCAACAAGCCAAAGATACTGGTCGCATTCTAATTTTTGAAAACTCTGATCACTACTACCGCGATTTTGTTTGCGTCGAAGATGTATGCAAGATTTTATTGTCCAACGAAAAAGTATCGGGCATTTATGATCTTGGTACAAGTAAACCAATCTCATTCCTCCGGGTAGCGGAAATTGTTGCCGACAGGTACGATGCAACAATTGGTACAATACCATTCCCCGATCATCTAAAAGGAAGGTACCAGTATAGCACCATCGCTAATAGAGAATGGAACGATTACTATTTCAAAACAGTTGAAGAGTGGGTTGGGCGGGCTTAACTATTCGAATCAGCAAGTTGATGTCGTGTTCCTCAACGAGATGCATATTCATACCCAGCGATTCTAGAATGATCTTTGCGCTTTCTTTCGTAAAGCCAGTCTTGTGCATCATGAAGTCGTTACCACTAGCAATAAACCGCCTGTATCCATAGATCATATCGATCGGGGCGATTGCTCCTGCATCTGAGTCATAGACAGTTCCCAACAAGTCGCCGCGAGCAAGATATTGTGTTAGCTCTTTGAGGTTTGGCACCATTATGCGAACCTCGCCACCCTCTTTGATAACTCGATACCATTCCTCTAAACATGTTTTGACGTCGTGGAACGGAACGTGTTCTAGCGCGTGACTAACATAGACACAGTCGATAGTATTGGCTTCGAGCATATGCAAATTACGCATGTCGGCTACAATGTCCGGTTTTGCTTTGGCGTCGGTATCTAGCATAATTTCCTTGTAGCCTTCCAACTCATTATTAAAGTGTGATTTAGTTACACTGATACCACCCGAGCCAATGTTTAGTACCGTTTTGACATCTTGCGGTACCTGGTATTTTGCTTCATATGGAAATTTGTCCCATAGCGCCTTCCAATCTACGAGATGATCCCAATCGGACCATTTGCCCATATGCAATGCTACACTAGGCATCGGTGTAAATAACAGGTAGTTTCGATCATAGAATAAGCAATTAATCGTCTCATCTTCACATAGCTCATCATACGCATGATTACCCATAGCCTCAAACAAATCCCATTCTTTGATCAGAGTAGGATGGCTCACTAGGAAACAGCAGGCTGTGTGGTATGCTGTGCGCCAGTGTCGCTTTGCACCCTTCACCACTTTGTAAAAATACGGCTTATTGGTTAGCATATCGTAGCGTAACGGATGATCGAATGGGAAGATGCAAACCTCATGTTCGGATATTGTCTTGAATTGAAAGTATGCATCAATCATTTCCCATAGGCAAGTTTCATAATACAGATAGTCATCTTGTGCAAAGTACACGAGATCTTTACCGTGCTCTTTACCAAGTTGATATGTGCGCAGAATACTTTGCATGATTCCGGGTGTCTGTAAATGTTCTAGTGTGATGGGAAACAATGAGGTATTCTTCGTGTACTCGACAAGATCCAAAAACTCCTTGTCCGATCGATCATCTACCACAATAAGACGGTAATTGACTGGTAAACTAGTTTTTTGTTTCATGGCCCAATTGATTGTATTGATCAATGACTTGAAGCAACGGATAGAGATCTCTAATTTGGGTGCTTTACAGAAGTTTTCATCCTTCCGTTCAGTTCCCAGAGTGTGCGATTGTAATACGATTAAGACATCGAGCATATTAGTTGTTCCTGTACTAGTTTTGTGGCACGTTCAAGTGGCTCTTCCCAACTGCGCGGGCGAACCTGTTTTAACACTGTAAAGTTACTACCATACCATGGTGTTGATTCATCTTTTCGAGTGCTGGTCCATGTATAATATTCGGCAATTGGTACCATGACAACTGTACGTTTACCCATAGCACCGGCCGCATGAACTAGACTGGTACACGAGCTAACAATCATGTCCATTTGATCGATGTAATCCAATGTGTCGTCCCATGTATCCAATTTGTCTTTGAGATTAACACATTGTGGGTGTGTCTTCTCTTTATCGAAATAGTACAAGGTTGCACCTGCTGGCATAGCATCCACAATTTCATCAATTGGGATGCGACGGTATATATCTTGGTCAAAATATGGATTACCATTGCACTTAATACCAACACGAAACTTGGCATTATCGGTGAGCTTATTCTTTTCTTGTCGTAGCGGCGTAAGATATGGTCCGGTCCACAATTCATCCTCGGTTAAATTCATGTAACCCGGCAATGCCATCATGTGAGTCCACAGGCTATCCTTCTTGAAGAATATACTGTTACTCACAACCTCAATTCCATGTCGACGAAACAATGCAATTGTATCCGGCCGATACATATGCCAACTGGAATAGAGTATTGGGTGCATCCCCATTTTCTTGAACCAATGCATGAAACGGAAGTTGATAATTTCATCACCAACACCACCCTCTCCGTTTACAATAATTGTCTTGCCCGGAAACACACCGCCGTCCCAAAATTTGAGTTTAAGATTGTCTTCGAACAAATGATTCTTGGACTTAAACTTGGTAATAAAATTGCGTATACCTTCGGCAGTCTTACCAGTGCGTAACTGCCAACCAGATAGTGTATATTCCAATGATTTGAGTTGCTTTGGATCATCAGTAATAATACTTCGTAGAATATCTTCGGCCTCATCCTTCCAACCCATAAGTGAAATATTGAACGCCCTATTCATTAGCGTTTCAACATCGTTGGGCTTTTCCTTGAGATTGAGGTTGATATAAAATAATGCTTTTTCGGGTTCATTTAGAGCATTGTATGTTTGATATAAATTTGACCTGGCAGCGAACAATTGTTCCTGACTTGTAGCATGAGTATATGTATATTGTGCCGCTCGCAATCGCAAATCGTAATGCTTTGCGAGCAAACTCATTTCACCCAATATATCGTAATCTGCAATACTATCGGCTTGTTCTTCAAAGTAATCCAGAATCTTGCACGCTAATGGGTAGTTGTAGTCCTTGACTACAATCTTTTCGATAACATACTTCAATTTTTCACGATCGATCATTCTTTGATCACCACTAATTTCAACCTGTACTCTTTGATGATGTTGTTATGCTCGTACATATACTGTGTTACCTTTTCAACAGGTTGACCATTGAACTGCTTAATATAGAAATCTTCCGGAATTTCCACAACATCCGCAACTTCGAAATCAACGTCATAATAATACCCCAACCGTGAGGCAGACGTATCTTTGTGTGTATCATTGAATTTTTTACTGAACAGCCATAGGCCTAGCGGAGTAATGGGGCGACGATGCGTGGGGTCGGCCATGAATGAGTCGTGCCGTGGGTGTGGAACATGTACATCGATCATAGCACCATGACTGCATACGCGATATAACTCTTGCATGACATGAAAGTAACCCTCACCCAAATGTTCGAGTACATGATGAGCAATGACTTGATCCACAGAGTTATCCTCAAACGGCCACTTTTCTTTTTCAATGTCAAAGCAATAGTCGGGATTGCAACTCGTGTCGTAATCGATAGTTACAAACCCTTCAAATTTTTGACCACCCGCACCAATGTTAATCTTCATATGACTCCTTAAAAGCTCTGCCATGCTTCACGAAAATGATTCAACCGCTGCATGGCTTTGTAATACCGTTTTTCGAACAAGAAACCAGATAAGCGATTCTGCCTATACTGATCCCAGTTAGGGGGTATACGCTCTATATAGTAGATACACTCCTCTTCACTCAAAAACCATGGTATGTTTTGCCAACCATGAAAGCCAAATGACATGCCATTGTCACACGCCCGTTCTGTGGAGAATTGTAACGCTAGCTCTACTGGAGCAAATTTGATACCGTATTCCTGTTCCAATAGTTGTCGGTGTATAACGCAAATCTGCATATCCTCACCGTAATAGTGTTGCCCGTCTTTCTCATTGAGTACTGACGGCGTAATACGCTCGTCTTTCAAAGCGTTGAGTAACTTCTTACTGCGCAAACTGAACCCACCGTTGCCCACATACCATCCAAATTTGCCTCGACACTGCTCTTGCCCAAATACGTCCACCAATGCAGAATTGACAATGGCTTCGCCGTAGTTGTTAGGTGCGCCGATATAGTCGTATTCCAAAAACTCATCGGTCCAATACTGACTGTTTATTGCCATGCCGTCGGGTTGCACGATGAGTACATGATCTGTATCAACTACATTTACCATACCTTTCATGCAGAATATAGAGTAATCTATACGAGTAAATTCGTCTGGTATCTGCAGGTATCCATGGGGCACTGGTACTGATAGGTGCTTGTTACATAACAACATCACCTTATCAAAAGAATGTGCCGCAACAGATTTTCGCAGTGACATTTCTGCGAGCTCATGCCACACTGACGTCACCATAATAAGTGAAATGCTCATATTAGGCAGATATCTATGTGAGTATTGTTTTGCAGCATCGCACCTGTTTGTACTATTAGATCCGGAAACCCGATGGGCGACAAAACACCCGGTGTCTGATTACTCATCAGGTGGGTAGTATACTTGTTACAATCAACATATGAGAGTATGTCAAATACCGAGAAATCGTTTGCTCTAAGATGGCCCGGCGAGTATTCAATAATGATAGCGGGATGGCAAGCATCTACTAACCGTTGCATACCACGCAATACCCTAACATCACTACCCTGTGTATCTATTTTGACCAGCTTAATACGATCGGCGTCAAATTTCTGCTCTTGTACGAAATTATCTAGGGTAACACACTGCACCGAATCGAAGTCATAATGATCTTGACTAATCAGCACAGGATCAACCATGTGGTCACCAAAATTTGTTTTGGATTTGTACAGTTTTGAAGTTTTTTCTTCGTCACCCAGTGCCAACCTAAATGCTGTTACATTGGTGAGATTGTTACGTTGAATATTTTCAAGTAGCAACAGGTAATTTTTCACTTCGGGTTCGAATGCGTATACATGTCCAGTTGGTCCAACCATCATTGCGGCGAACACCACATTCCATCCTATGTTCGCGCCAGCGTCAATATAAATATCACCGGGTTTGAGAATTTCCTTATACGCACCGATATCATCCATATCTGGACCGCCGTGCTGTCGTATGATGTTGGATGTGAGCTCATCATCGGGATGCAATCTGAACTTAAACTTAAACCCCATTATATCGTACTCTTTGACGTCAAGGGGCTCGACAAATTTATTTGTGATTTTGGGATGACTAGTCTCGGGTGTTCTGCAATCAAATTGCTTACACGCAAACGGTCGCTTCTCGTATATCGAGCAACGTTCATTTACAAAATACATGCAACCACCGTGTTCGGCTTTGGGCACTGTGATCACCGGCTTATTGGCTCCATCGGCCTTTGTAAAGGTGTAGACATATTGTCCAGACAAGAATTCCTCTTCGGTGAGATATGGTGCTAGCTTTGAGCAGCAATCTACACACGTTCCACATGGTACATCCGATGCTGGAAAGTCTGTTTCAACAACAATACCCTTGAATTCAAACGTTTTGAATTTCATTCGTTTCTCTCTTCTCCACTGAGTGCTAGACATCCAGAAATACCTAATGTGTCTATCGTAATATAGTATTCCTCGGGCAAGACCCAATATGATGTGTGTTCAATATCAATCAATTTTTCCATAGATTGAACCATTACTTTACTTAGAAATTCCTGCATGTGCGGTAACATAGATCGACAAACAGACCAACACGACATATGAAAAATATTTGATCCCTCATAATACTCCGACGTGGATTTTTTGAACACATACTTGCCCGGATGATTGTGTGCCAATGGATTAAACAAACCAGTAAGGTGATATCTACCGGATAACTTGAATACCCTATCATATTCGAACTCGACATTACTTAAATAGTCAACGGCTACTAGCATAGTATATAGTTCACTCTGTCCCTTCATACCATTTAGGTTGAAGTCTTGTACAATTTTTCGATTGTGTAACGACAAAAAATGATCAACACGGTGTGTTAGTTCGATTTGAATTCGACCGGGTAGTGGTGTGTTATCTATTAATACGATATATGGATTATCATTTTTCTGTTTGACAGACTCGATAGTTTTGAGTGTCTCTTTGTATCTAGTGTCTGCATTAAACAAACTGAAGAGTGGTGGTACATTAATAGATGATGCTATGACGAACACATTTCTCATTGAGTGTAATTATCCCACCAATACTGCCAATCAATATACGGATCCTTTTGTGGATCAAATTGCATGTGCAATGCTAGACTCGGAATTGGACTAAACCGAATAGCATATCCATGCGTCCAAATATTTTTGATGGTATTTGATTCTTCATAGTGCTCGCTGCGCGGCTTGAGATAATCTCCGTTGTATTTCAATGCCAGTGTTTCAAACAGCAACCAATGATCCTTGAATAGTTGTGGGCGGGCCAGCATCACATTTGTTGTATAACTGCCTGTGCGCCAGTGCCTTGCCGATCCATGTACCACATAAGATTTTTCGTTTGGCGGATAGTATTCAGTTGGTTCGTCGAATGGATATATTACTGTTTCTCTGCCCGATAATCTCTCATTGAATATCTGGTAAGAATCGAGCATCTCTTGCAACGCAGTTGGACAATGGAGATAATCATCCTCAACCGAATATACTAAATCGGCATTAGTATCACGGCACAATAAAAATTGTTGATGGGCCGAATAGTTGTATCCCACCTCGGGCAAATTAATTAGCTCGGCATTGCTAAGTTGTGACACTTGATCAACAAGCCAGGCAATTGTGCTTTCCGAGGAATGATCATCGAGAATTACTAGTTCCACATCATGACCATTAACAGCTTTGATAGTGTTGATGAGAGATTTGACACATTTTTGAATCACTTCATCCTTGGCCTTATTGCAGTAACGAACACGCCAGTCAGTGTGTACATTGGTCTTGTCGCAAGTTCGAAGTACAACACTAACCCTCATCTCCAGACCTCCAATCCACTAAAATCCTGCCAGATATCCGGTGGGAGAATGGGCTCTCTTGGAATGATACCAACAGCCTTCCGTATCTTGTGCAATCCAATAATGCCAGCATCGAGATCATATTCATCATATGATGTTTCAACATTTGTGTAATCGTGATCGTAATACGGTTCACCAATAAAGTTGTACAATGCCCGCATTGTTTGTTCGGGTTGCATTGCAAGATGATCGTATTCGACCAACATTATTGACCGCTTCTGTGGTCCGGTGATTGCTTCTTTGAGAGAATCATACGCAAAACGAACATTGTTTCCCGGAGACATAAGTGCATTACAACGGGTATATACTGTAGCAGCATCGGATTCGGCATATAAACGTGACAATATGAACGGGTTACTACGGAACAATCGCTCGTAGCTATCTAGTATCCAAACAATATCTCGAACGCAACAAATAATTTTTGACTCGGGGTTGGTGCGCTCGAGGATTGGGAGCATATTGGTCCATCCGCGATTAGTATTGAAGCATACCTCTTGTGGGATATGCGAGTGGTATGTTTTGATTAGATCTTGGATGAGCTCGAATCGTTTTGATTCGGGGCATTGTAATTGGTATCCAGGACCCGCGTGTGATTCAATGACAATAGATCGGCAAAATCTCGCAAGTGGATTGGAGATTGTGGAGAAGAACCTTGGATTTTGGTTGAGTATTGCTGTTAGCAGCGTTGACCCGGACCTCGGAAGTCCGGATATGAAATGATATTTTTGCATACATCCTCGTGAGTGACGATGTACTTATGCACAGGAATTGAGTATTGCTTAGAAAGTTAAGTCGGTGATTGCGCCACCAACACCATAATTTACGGCAGATTTCCAAGTTGTACCACCGCCCGCAACCGTAACAGGACTTGATTTAGCAACCGTTGTGCCGTCCCCCAATCTACCAGTTGTGTTCGATCCCCAGGCCCATAAAGAACCGTCGGTTTTGATTGCACTATATCCACACGCCACTTTCCAGTTAGTTCCACCACCCGCAACGGTAACAGGACTTGATTTGTTGATGGTTGTTCCGTCCCCCAAGATACCGCCAATGTTGAGTCCCCATGTCCATAAAGTGCCGTCGGTCTTTACGGCCATCATAGAAGTGCTAGCATTAGCAACCATTTTCCAATTAGTGCCGCCCCCGGCAGTTGTCACTGGACTCGTGATACTAGTCGTTGTACCAGTACCTAATTGGCCAGATGAACCCAATCCCCAAGTCCAAAGAGTGCCGTCTGTTTTGGTTGCCGCCACCGAACTGTACCCACACGTTACCTGTCTCCAATTGTTGCCGCCACCGGCAGTTGTCACTGGACTCGATTTAGCTACGCCCGTGCCATCACCAATCATTACTGCCGAGCTGGTGCTTCCCGCACTCCAAATCCATAACGTGCCATCAATTTTAAGTGCGGCAACTGTTTGAGATCCTCCTGGACCAGTCATAAGAGAGGCCCAAGTTCCCTGACCACCAATTGTAGTTACTGGACTAGATTTGTTAACCGCCGAGCCGTCTGCAAGGTTACCACCACCATTAAAGCCCCAAGTCCAGAGTGTACCATCGGACTTTATCCCTGCACCTCCTGCCGAGTTAGCTGCAATATCTATCCAACTTGTGCCGCCACCCGCAACGGTAACAGGACTTGATTTGTTGATGGTTGTTCCGTCGCCTATTGCCCCGCTAGTATTAGCACCCCAAGCCCAGAGTGTTCCATCTTGTTTAATACCAAATGCAACGGCGTTATTAGAAGTTTTACGCCAATTTACACCCGTACCTGCGGTTACGGGACTTGATTTATTGACGGTAGTACCGTCACCCAATAATCCATTTGTATTTACTCCCCAAGTCCATAAATTACCACCGGTCAAAAATTCACGACGCATCAGAATATCATCAAGGTCCGCGAGATACCCGCCAATTTGTGTTACTTTGAAATTAGTCGTCATGTTGTTCTAACCTAAATAGTTGTATTATACCTGTATGGAAGGTGTGAAATAACCAAGGACGATACAAAACACCTTGGCCAGGTTTGAGTTGATAGTTGACTGTAACATCCCATTCAAACAAATTCCTATAGTTGAAATTGTACCCATTCAATGCTGTTACTGCACCCGAGTTGTGTTCGAATATGTTAAACGTAGTCTTGTCCAAAGCCACTACAAAGATCCATTCGTTAGTAGAATCAAATCCTTCGAAGTGAATAAAGTTTTCGGGCATACGAAAAACGCCCGACCGTTCCTTAATGACACTTACCTTCATACGTAATGCTTTTGAAAAAAGTTCATCGGCATTATCGGCGACCATATTGAAGTTATCAACTTCCTTACCAAATTCATATTGTGAATATTGTAGGTTGGCTGCTACTATAGATAGGCGTTGTGCCTCATCACTAGAGTAGTAGTCATCAATGGTCATTGTCTTAATCAATGCCATATTACCAACCACCTGCCTCGTCCACAGCACACGCCACAAGCGATCCCATTGAAATCATCTTCCAGTTGGTACCTGCTCCTGCAAGGGTTACTGGGCTAGATTTAGAAATTGTAGTACCATCACCCATCGGACAATTTGATCCGCCCCACATCCATAATGTACCATCGGTTTTGATTGCACCACCAGCCGTAGCAGATGCCGATGCCTGTATCCAATTGGTACCACCACCTATTACGGATATGGGACTAGACACGGCGACCTGGTTGGCTGTAGCTGTTGCGGCCCCCGCAGATCCCCACAGCCACAACGTACCATCGTTTTTAATGGCGGCAACGCCGCCGCCGGTCGTATTGTTATTGCCGGGACCGGCCGCAGATACTTGTGTCCACGAACTACCACCAAGTACAGAGATCGGACTTGATTTATTAATTGTTGTACCATCACCAAGTTGGCCACCACCATTGTTCCCCCATGCCCATATCGAGCCGTCAGATTTTAGTCCAACAACAAACCCACCAGTAGTACAACCTGCCAGACAAGCAGAGACCTGTATCCAGTTAGTACCACCACCGGCCACCGTACCCGGACTTGATCTAGCAACCGTCGTCCCGGCACCCATTCCACCACCGGTTCCATCTCCCCAAGTCCATAATGTTCCATCTGTCTTGACAGCAGCCATAAGACCACTAAACGTGATTGTGGTTGTTCCACCGACTCGGGATACGCATGATGCCTGTTTCCAGTTCGTACCACCACCAACAGTGGTTCCTGGGCTTGATCTAGCAGCCGGAGTTGTTGCATTGATACCTAGTTGCCCAACATAGTTGTCACCCCATGACCAAAGTGTACCATCTGTTTTGACAGCAACCGTCGATTGGCCGCCGGGACAGACCTGTTTCCAGTTAGTACCACCAACCGTAGTGGTTACTGGACTGGATCTATCTCCGTTGCTGGCTATAGCAAGCCCGTTTCCAAGTTGGCCATAGGTATCGCTACCCCACATCCATAGAGTGCCATCTGTTTTGATTCCAGCAATACCGCCGGTCCCTGCTATTGTACCGGCTCCGCCATTTGCGGATAGGCTGGTCCAGTTAGTACCACCGCCAGCAGTTGTAACCGGGCTAGATTTGGTAACTGTTGTGCCATCGCCCATCGCACCACTAGTGCTAGCGGAACTAGCGGCCCACACCCACAACCCGGGTTGCCGCATTTGTGGTACCAGGTTGGGATACTGGTCTATCATGTATTCTTTGGTGACGTATTTGTTGCCTACATCAATGCCGTCATTATCTTTATATCCTAACGTTGGCATGTGTTATGCCCCCGTCTTTTCAAGCACCACTGCGTCTACCTTGGCTAATGTATCGCAAGCATCGATCTCCGCGCCCTTCAATGCTTCCCAGGTAAACTGAGCTTGTATATATGCAGCACCTTGTGCTACAATGGAGCCAAGCTCCGCTTTGGATATTGTACGCCAACCTTCTGGAAACTTCCATTGGGCTGTTTCTCCGTCTGCCATTAGCAAATATTTTTGGATGAAAATGTTTCGCCCTTCTCTACTAGTGTCCACAGTGACTGGTTGTCCCTGTACAGTAACTTGCGTACCGGCTTGTTCATAGATATATCGATTTGTTGCTACGATATTTTTCAGGTTACCTTTAACCCAAGTCAAATCTGCATCCAATATCTGAAATGTACCAATAGCAATGCCAGTGCTAAAGTCCCAAAATGGACCGTGTTCGTATTGGATCTTGAGGTTAACAGGATCATGCCTGTATTCTGCATAGTAGATTATAACACCCGGTGCGATTTGAATCGGGGTGGTGTCTGTGTACGTCAATGGAAGGGTATATGTAATACCTAGTTCCTCGGTCAACGTGGAGTTGAACGACCGCCAATTCCATGCTCGCGGACCATTCAACACCCTATCATTTTGTACCAAAACATATGTCATATCATATCTCCAATCTATTCATTGCTATCGTATTTAGTTAAAAGAGTATTGCCCCTAGTGCCGAAGCACTACCTTCTTGCCGTGCAATAGATTTCCAGGTTCCGGCTACAGCAAGGGTGCTAATAGGACTCGATCTAGCAACAGTTGTGCCATCACCGAGTTGGCCGCTAGCTCCCCAGGTCCACAGTGATCCATCTGTTTTGATGGCTATGCCGGCACTTGCGGACATAGCTACTTGTTTCCAGTTAGTTCCACCACCGGAAGTTGTTACTGGACTCGATTTAGCGATAGTTGTACCATCCCCTAGCATCCCAGTAGTACCAGCTCCCCAACTCCACAGTGTACCATCTAGTTTGATACCAACCGAAGCAGATGTACTAGTAGCTACTTGCTTCCAGGTGAACACTGTACCGGCAACAGTAACAGGACTTGATTTATTAATCGTAGTCCCATCTCCCAAAAGACCACCGGTATTATCGCCCCACATGTATAGTTTACCATCGGCCGTAACAGCACCAAACGTATTTAATCCACCACAAACTCTAGCCCAGTTTGCTATACTACCTGCAACAGTAACAGGACTTGATTTGTTAACAGTCGTACCATCACCACCTTGCCCAGAAGTAAAGTCACCCCATGTCCACAACGTATTGTTGGTTTTTATTGCAGCCACAGCAGTGTCTGTTCGTGCAACCGCCTCCCAGGTAGTACCTCCCAATACAGACACCGGACTTGATTTAACCGCAGTAGTACCATCGCCCATCTGTCCCGAGGAATTAATACCCCATCCCCAAATCGAGCCATCTGTCTTTAATGCGTGAGATGATCTATATCCACATGCAATTTGCAACCAAGTTGTACCACCACCGGAAGTTGTTACTGGACTCGATTTAGCGATAGTTGTACCATCACCCAATGCACCGCCTGTCGTGAAAGCCTCACCCCACATCCATAATGTACCGTCGGTCTTAATACCGCCCCCACTGGATTTTCCAAAAGCTATCTGTCTCCAAGTTGTACCACCGCCCGCAACCGTAACAGGACTTGATCTAGTAAGCGTTGTACCGTCCCCCAATCTACCTAATGCATTACTACCCCAGGTCCATAATGTTGCACCAGTGAAATTGTCGATCAATTCACTATTTGTGAAGAATACCCTACTGAGATCGCCATCGGCTGCTACGTTAAATCCACTCATTTGTTCTCAAGCTCCGTTATGCGTGTATTTAGTTGTTTGATTGCTTCGACCAACACAGATACCATTACAGCATAGTTGATACCCTTATGTGTGCCTTCGTTCATTACTACTTCCGGAACAATCTTCTCCATTTCCTGTGCAATAAAGCCGATTGATGTAATGCCGGTGCTCTTAAATTCGAACTTCTTACCGACCATTTGCAATACAGTGTCCAAACCATAGCCAAGTGGGCGAATGTTACTCTTGGCACGCTCATCCGACAAGCTATTGAATACAACCGCACTCAACGTTCCTGTGCTTGGGTTGAATGTGAGATCGGTGTTGGCAGTTGCAAGACTAAGCGAACCAGCATATCCATACGAGAACGTTGGATATGTTGTTGCGTTGGTCGCATTATCTGTGGTGAGTAGGTTACTGCCGCTACCGCCCGATCCAGTAAAGCCAATCGAGCCGGAAAATCCTGTTGGACCAATTGCTGTACTACCCGAACCGGTAAACCCTGTTGGACCAATTGATCCAGTAAAGCCAGTTGGGCCAATTGAACCAGTAAATCCAACCGAACCATCGAAGCCACGTGATCCAGTAAAGCCAACCGAACCAGTAAAACCAGTTGGACCAATTGCTGTGCTTGCCGATCCAGTGAAACCAGTTGGACCAATTGATCCTGTGAACCCAGTGCCCCCCGTGCCCTGTGAACCAGTAAAGCCAGTTGGGCCAATTGCGGTTGATGCACTACCAACAAAACCAACCGAACCAGTAAAACCAGTTGGACCAATTACAGTCGAAGCAGAACCAGTGAAGCCAGTTGGACCAATTACTGTACTTGCACTTCCAGTGAATCCAGTTGGTCCGATGCTACCAGTAAAGCCAGTTCCACCTGCTACAGTCGAAGCACTACCAGTAAATCCTGTTGGGCCAATTACAGTCGAAGCCGAACCAGTGAAGCCAGTTGGTCCGATGCTACCAGTAAATCCAATTACAGTCGAAGCACTACCAGTAAATCCTGTTGGGCCAATTACAGTCGAAGCCGAACCAGTAAAGCCAGTTGGACCAATGCTACCAGTAAAGCCAATTACAGTCGACGCAGATCCAGTGAAACCAGTTGGACCAATTACAGTCGATGCGCTGCCAGTAAAGCCAGTTGGACCAATGCTACCAGTGAATCCAGTTGGACCAATTACTGTGCTTGCCGAACCAGTAAAGCCAGTTGGGCCAATTACAGTCGAAACCGATCCTGTAAATCCAGTTGGGCCGATACTTCCTGTGAATCCAGTTGGGCCAAGTACGGTACTTGCCGAACCAGTGAAGCCAGTTGGTCCAATTACAGTTGACGCACTGCCAGTGAAACCGGTTGGTCCAATCGAACCAGTGAAACCGATACTACCAGTGAAGCCGATACTACCAGTGAAGCCAGTTGGACCAATTGAGCCAGTAAATCCAGTTGGACCAATTGAGCCAGTAAATCCAGTTGGGCCGATACTTCCTGTGAATCCAGTTGGGCCAAGTACGGTACTTGCCGAACCAGTGAAGCCAGTTGGTCCAATTACAGTTGACGCACTGCCAGTGAAACCGGTTGGTCCAATCGAACCAGTGAAACCGATACTACCAGTGAAGCCGATACTACCAGTGAAGCCAGTTGGACCAATTGAGCCAGTAAATCCAGTTGGACCAATTGAGCCAGTAAATCCAGTTGGGCCGCGTGAACCACTGTATCCCGGTAAACCCGCATCTGTAATATTCCATGCAGAGCCAGTAAAGCCCGATCCTCCGACTATATCAACACTAAATGTTAATGTTGTTCCGGAGAATGCAGTAACAGTACCTTCTTGGTAATTGACCGGTGTTGTTGACGATGCTTGACGAATACGTTGACCGATTGCAAATGCTGATGCTGTACTTGCAAGGTTTGTTGTGAGTGTGTTTGAACCTAAGAATCCAAGCAAATCTGGAGTTACAGAAGTTAATCCAGAATACCCAATACCAAAGCTACCCGTGAAGCCAGTTGGACCGATACTACCAGCAAAGCCAGTCGGACCAATTGAGCCAGTGAAACCAAACGAACCAGTAAAGCCAGTTGGGCCAATTACAGTCGAGGCTGATCCAGTGAAACCAGTTGGACCAATCGAACCAGTAAAGCCAAAGCTACCAGTAAAGCCAGTTGGGCCAATTGAGCCAGTGAAACCAGTTGGGCCAATAACCGTACTTGCCGATCCAGTGAATCCAGTTGGACCAATGCTACCAGTGAAGCCAAACGAACCAGTGAAACCAGTTGGGCCAATTGAACCAGTGAAACCCGTTGGACCGATTACTGTTGAAGCAGATCCAGTAAATCCAGTTGGGCCAATTGAACCAGTAAAGCCGAAGCTACCAGTGAAACCAGTTGGTCCGATCGAACCAGTGAAACCAGTTGGCCCGATTACAGTTGATGCAGATCCAGTGAAACCAGTTGGGCCAATCGAGCCAGTGAACCCAAAGCTACCAGTGAAACCAGTTGGGCCAATTGAACCAGTGAAACCCGTTGGCCCAATAATGGTACTTGCCGATCCAGTAAAGCCAGTTGGGCCAATTGAGCCAGTGAAACCAAAGCTACCAGTAAATCCAGTTGGGCCAATGCTGCCGGTGAATCCAGTTGGACCAATTACAGTTGATGCTGAACCAGTGAAACCAGTTGGGCCAATGCTGCCAGTAAAGCCAAACGATCCAGTGAAACCAGTTGGGCCAATCGAGCCAGTGAAACCAATCGAACCCGTAAAGCCGGCAGAACCAGTAAAGCCGATATTTCCAGCAGCCACAATGTTCCAGGATGAACCAGTATATCCATTACCCGTCAATGCATCAACTGTGTACGTTAATGTGGTACCCGAGAACGAAGTAATAATACCTTCTTGATAGTCGGTTGGTATTGAAGTTGACACTTGGCGTATACGTTGGCCAACTGCAAATGCAGTTGCCGTGCTTGCAAGGTTGGTTGTGATTGTGTTTGAACCAAGGAATCCAATTAGATCCGAAGTTGCCGAAGTCAATCCAGCATATCCAATACCAAAACTACCCGAGAAGCCAGTTGGGCCAATGCTACCAGTAAAGCCGGTTGGTCCCACGGAGCCAGTAAAACCAATGCTGCCAGTGAACCCAGTTGGTCCAATTACTGTTGATGCGCTACCAGTGAACCCAGTTGGTCCAATTGAACCAGTAAAGCCGAAGCTACCAGTAAAGCCAGTTGGGCCAATACTGCCAGTGAATCCAGTTGGGCCAATTACAGTCGAAGCACTACCAGTGAAACCAGTTGGGCCAATTGAACCAGTGAAGCCAAAGCTACCAGTGAAACCAGTTGGACCAATCGAGCCAGTGAATCCAGTTGGGCCAATTACAGTTGATGCTGAACCAGTGAAACCAGTTGGGCCAATGCTGCCAGTAAAACCAAAGCTACCAGTAAAGCCAGTTGGTCCGATACTTCCTGTGAAGCCAGTTGGTCCAATAACCGTACTTGCTGATCCAGTGAAGCCAGTTGGCCCAATTGAACCAGTAAAACCAAAGCTACCAGTGAAACCAGTTGGTCCAATACTGCCAGTAAAGCCAGTTGGGCCAATTACAGTTGATGCAGATCCAGTGAAACCAGTTGGGCCAATGCTGCCAGTAAAACCAAAGCTACCAGTAAAGCCAGTTGGTCCAATTGAACCAGTGAATCCAGTTGGGCCAATTACAGTTGATGCTGAACCAGTGAAACCAGTTGGGCCAATTGAGCCAGTGAATCCTACCGAGCCGTCGAAACCACGCGATCCAGTGAAGCCAAAGCTACCAGCAAAACCAGTTGGACCAATGCTACCAGTGAAGCCAAAACTACCAGTAAAGCCAGTTGGGCCAATACTACCAGTGAAACCAGTTGGGCCAATTACAGTCGAAGCACTACCTGTGAAGCCAGTTGGGCCAATGCTGCCAGTGAAACCAAAGCTACCAGTAAAGCCAGTTGGTCCAATGCTGCCAGTGAAGCCAGTTGGGCCAATTACAGTCGAAGCACTACCAGTGAAACCAGTTGGTCCAATGCTACCAGTGAAGCCAAATGATCCAGTAAATCCGGTTGGTCCAATGCTGCCAGTAAAGCCAGTTGGTCCAATAACCGTACTTGCTGATCCAGTGAAGCCAGTTGGGCCAATTACAGTCGAAGCACTACCAGTGAAACCAGTTGGGCCAATGCTACCAGTGAAGCCAAATGATCCAGTGAAGCCAGTTGGTCCAATGCTGCCAGCGAATCCAGTTGGACCAATTACAGTCGAGGCTGATCCAATGAAACCAGTTGGACCAATGCTGCCAGTGAAACCAAACGACCCAGTAAATCCAGTTGGACCTATCGATCCTGTGAAGCCAGTTGGGCCAATTACAGTCGAAGCACTACCAGTGAAACCAGTTGGTCCAATCGAGCCAGTGAAGCCAAACGATCCAGTAAATCCAGTTGGACCAATGCTGCCAGTGAAACCAGTTGGTCCAATAATGGTACTTGCTGAACCAGTAAAGCCAGTTGGACCAATTGAACCAGTGAATCCAAAGCTACCAGTAAATCCGGTTGGACCAATTGAACCAGTGAATCCAGTTGGGCCAATTACAGTTGATGCTGAACCAGTGAAACCAGTTGGGCCAATGCTACCAGTAAAACCAAACGATCCAGTGAAACCAGTTGGTCCAATGCTGCCAGTGAAACCAGTTGGTCCAATAATGGTACTTGCTGAACCTGTGAAACCAGTTGGACCAATTGAGCCAGTGAAACCAAACGATCCAGTAAATCCAGTTGGACCAATTGAGCCAGTAAATCCAGTTGGACCAATTACAGTCGAAGCACTACCAGTGAAACCCGTTGGACCAATTGAACCAGTGAAGCCAAATGACCCAGTAAATCCAGTTGGACCAATGCTGCCAGTAAAGCCAGTTGGACCGATTACTGTTGATGCTGAACCAGTGAAACCAGTTGGTCCAATTGAGCCAGTGAAACCAAATGATCCAGTGAATCCAGTTGGACCAATGCTGCCAGCAAAACCAGTTGGACCAATACTACCAGTGAAGCCAAAGCTACCAGTGAAACCAGTTGGACCAATTGAACCAGCGAAACCAGTTGGACCAATTACTGTGCTTGCTGATCCTGTGAAACCAGTTGGACCAATTGAACCAGTAAATCCAAAGCTGCCAGTGAAACCAGTTGGACCAATTGAACCAGTGAATCCGGTTGGGCCAATTGCTGTGCTTGCGCTGCCAGTGAAACCAGTTGGGCCAATGCTGCCAGTAAAGCCAAAGCTACCAGTAAAGCCAGTTGGTCCGATACTGCCAGTAAATCCAGTTGGCCCAATTACAGTTGACGCAGATCCAGTGAAACCGGTTGGTCCAATTGAGCCAGTAAATCCAAATGACCCAGTGAAACCAGTTGGACCAATTGAACCAGTGAAGCCAGTTGGTCCAATTACAGTCGAAGCAGATCCAGTGAAGCCAGTTGGACCAATGCTACCAGTGAAGCCAAAACTACCAGCAAAACCAGTTGGACCAATGCTGCCAGTGAATCCAGTTGGACCAATTACTGTCGAAGCCGATCCAGTAAAGCCAGTTGGTCCGATACTGCCGGTGAATCCAAAGCTACCAGTGAATCCAGTTGGACCGATTGAACCAGTAAATCCAGTTGGACCAATTACAGTCGAAGCAGAACCAGTGAAGCCAGTTGGACCGATTGAACCAGTGAAGCCGAAGCTACCTGTAAATCCAGTTGGTCCAATACTGCCAGTAAAACCAGTTGGGCCAATTACAGTTGATGCTGAACCAGTGAAGCCAGTTGGTCCAATGCTACCAGTGAATCCAAACGATCCAGTAAAGCCAGTTGGGCCAATCGAGCCAGTGAATCCGGTTGGGCCAATTACAGTTGATGCTGAACCAGTGAAGCCAGTTGGACCAATTGAACCAGTAAAGCCAAAGCTACCAGTAAATCCAGTTGGACCAATAACCGTACTTGCCGATCCAGTGAAACCAGTTGGACCAATTGACCCCGAACCACCGGGACCTATCGATCCTGTGAAGCCAGTTGGACCGATTACAGTCGAAGCAGATCCAGTAAAGCCAGTTGGACCGATGCTACCGGTAAAACCAAATGAACCAGTGAAACCAAATGAACCAGTGAATCCGGTTGGGCCAATTACTGTTGATGCTGAACCAGTGAATCCGGTTGGGCCAATTGAACCAGTGAAACCAGTTGGACCAATGCTGCCAGTGAAACCAATTGAGCCAGTGAATCCAGTTGGACCAATTACAGTCGAGGCCGATCCAGTGAATCCAGTTGGGCCAATACTGCCAGTAAAGCCAAAGCTACCAGTGAAACCAGTTGGACCAATACTGCCAGTGAAGCCAGTTGGACCGATTAATGTCGAAGCAGATCCAGCAAAACCAGTTGGACCAATACTACCAGTGAAGCCAAAGCTACCAGTGAAACCAGTTGGACCAATTGAACCAGCGAAACCAGTTGGACCAATTACTGTGCTTGCGCTACCAGTAAAGCCAGTTGGACCGATTGAACCAGTGAAACCAAACGACCCAGTAAATCCAGTTGGGCCAATACTACCAGTGAATCCAGTTGGGCCAATTACAGTTGATGCTGAGCCAGTGAAACCAGTTGGGCCAATACTACCAGTGAAACCAAATGATCCAGCAAAACCGGTTGGTCCAATGCTGCCAGTGAAACCAGTTGGTCCAATTACTGTTGATGCTGAACCAGTGAATCCAGTTGGTCCGATTGAACCAGTGAAACCAAATGATCCACTAAAGCCAGTTGGACCAATTGAACCCGTAAAGCCAGTTGGGCCAATTACTGTCGAAGCAGATCCAGTAAAGCCAGTTGGTCCAATTGAACCAGTAAAACCAAAGCTACCAGTAAAGCCGGTTGGTCCGATACTTCCTGTGAAACCAGTTGGCCCAATAACCGTACTTGCTGATCCAGTGAAGCCAGTTGGGCCAATTGAGCCAGTAAAGCCAAATGATCCAGTGAAACCAGTTGGGCCAATTGAACCAGTAAAGCCGAACGAACCAGCGAAACCAGTTGGGCCAATTACAGTTGAAGCACTACCGGTAAAACCAGTTGGGCCAATTGAACCCGTGAAACCAATTGAACCCGTGAAACCAATTGAACCAGTGAAACCAATTGAACCAGTGAAGCCAGTTGGTCCGATTATTGTGCTTGCGCTGCCAGTGAAACCAGTTGGTCCAATTGAACCAGCAAAGCCAGTTGGGCCAATTACTGTGCTTGCTGAACCAGTGAAACCAGTTGGACCAATGCTACCAGTGAAACCAGTTGGTCCAAGACTTCCAGTATAACCGACGCTACCAGCAAAACCGCCCGGGGAACCCACCGAGCCCACAAATCCGACCGATCCAGTAAAGCCAGCGCCAGTTGGACCGAGACTACCAGTAAAGCCAGTTGGACCAATTACAGTTGAAGCAGAACCAGTAAATCCAGTTGGTCCGATACTGCCAGTAAAACCAGTTGGGCCAATTACAGTCGAAGCAGATCCAGTGAAACCAGTTGGTCCAATTGAGCCAGTAAATCCAAATGACCCAGTGAAACCAGTTGGACCAATTGAACCAGTGAAGCCAGTTGGGCCAATTACTGTACTTGCGCTACCAGTGAAACCAGTTGGTCCAATTGATCCAGTGAAGCCAGTTGGACCGATTGATCCAGTGAAACCAGTTGGTCCGATTGATCCTGTGAAACCAGTTGGACCAATAACTGTGCTCGCCGAGCCAGTGAAACCAGTTGGGCCAATTGAACCAGTGAAACCAGTTGGGCCAATTGAACCAGTGAAACCAGTTGGGCCAATTGAACCAGTGAAACCAGTTGGTCCAATTACAGTTGATGCAGATCCAGTGAAACCAGTTGGGCCAACTGAACCAGTGAAACCACGTGAACCAGTGAAACCAATTGAACCAGTGAAACCAATTGAACCAGTGAAACCAATTGAACCAGTGAAACCAATTGAACCAGTGAAACCAATTGAACCAGTGAAACCAATTGAACCAGTGAATCCGGTTGGGCCGATTACGGTTGAAGCAGATCCAGTGAAACCAGTTGGACCAATTGAACCCGTAAAGCCAGTTGGGCCAATGCTGCCGGTGAAACCAGTTGGACCGATGCTACCAGTGAAGCCAGTTGCACCAGCTACTGTTGAAGCAGATCCAGTGAAACCAGTTGGACCAATTACAGTTGATGCACTACCAGTAAAGCCAGTTGGACCAATGCTACCAGTGAAGCCAGTTGGTCCGATTGAACCTGTGAAACCTGTTGAGCCAGTGAATCCAGTTGGACCAATTGCTGTACTACCCGAACCGGTAAACCCTGTTGGACCAATTGATCCAGTAAAGCCAGTTGGGCCAATTGAACCAGTAAATCCAACCGAACCATCGAAGCCACGTGATCCAGTAAAGCCAACCGAACCAGTAAAACCA